>Ga0247608_10000185_pt1 | contig 113131 bp, 114 predicted proteins | sample 176DNAGHGlowgp2_FD_193490 | JGI IMG/M metagenome (GOLD analysis project Ga0247608, IMG submission 193490) | Sheep rumen microbial communities from Palmerston North, Manawatu-Wanganui, New Zealand - 1766 DNA GHGlow gp2 | ecosystem: Host-associated > Mammals > Digestive system > Stomach > Rumen...
TTTCACCTGCTAAGTACCGTTCAACCAGCTTCACTTTGAGTGTGGGATCAATCTTACTTTTTCTTGACATAGAAATACCCCCAAGTAGGTTTTATATTTCAGTGTCCTACTTGGGGGTAGCATATCACGGAACTCCCTCCTATTTTTACATAAACTCGGGTGTGTCAAATACGACGCCCTCATTAAGCAGGTAATCGACAATCGCCGGCGTGTTCGCCGAAGCGATGTCGTCAATAGTCAGAATTGCATGAATCATAAATGTAAACCTTTCTTTCCGTCATCACAGAGTCAGACAGGACCGCTACCCCCGTCCCCAGGGGGCCAGCAGGAGGGCACGGCACGGTGCACCGTCCGATCCGCCGAGGTTAAGCGGTGCGGCATTCAGAAGATAGATGCCCTCCGGAACCTCCGCAAGACGAATGCCCTCAAGAAGCGTCATATCCGCGCCGAGCAGAATCAGATGCACGGCCATCGGCGCGTCCTCCGGTCCGACCGTTTGCGATTCGTTGCCGAACAGAAGAAGCTTCTCTTTGGCAAATACCATCGCGGCCTCTTCGGTCACAACCGCTTTCCCTTTGACAAGGATTCTGCGGGAGGCATCAATCCAGGAATCGGCGTTGCATTTTTCACGAAAATCCGCTTCCGCTTCACGGGCTGCCTTTATGATCTTTTTCGCATCCTTTGCGGTAATCTCACCGTCGTGCTCCGCCACATATGCATAGCCGACCCATTTCGTCAGGTCGACCTCGTCAATCTTCTTTCCTTCCTCGACAAAATGATACGGCGCATCCACATGCGTTCCGTTGTGCGCGCACATTTTGATGGCCGTCAGATTGCAAACCGCGCCCTCGCTCTTTTTAAGCATGACAATGCGCTCCGGAGAAGGATCCCCGGGATACACGGCACAGCCGAAGACTTCCTGGGAAATGTCATAAACCTTTATTTCACCCCTGTCCCCGTCTTCACCTAACCGGTTCAGAAGGTCCTGATTCTGCTCAAGCAAATCATATACGGCATCCTCGCTGAGAACGCCGCGCTTTAAATCTGCCGGAAGCTCGCCCCGCTCATCCGCTTCGAAATCGTTCTTCCAGTCCTTACCTGAATAATACCGGTCAAGCTCCCGGATGCTGTCCTGATACTCTTCGAATTCTTCGATGGCTTCCTCCAGGGCGTGAATTCTTTTGTGTGCCTCGTCGAGGATGGCCTCCATTTCGGAGATGCGCTTTACCGCCTTTTCCGTCTTCGTCATGCTTCCTCCTTTTACGCCCTACAGCGTATATTCCGGGGCTTTCAGCCGTTCCGTCATCGCCTCTTTTGAAAGCGGCCTGTCGAAATAAAAGCCCTGAATCACATCGACGCCGAGACTGCTCAGAATGTCAATCTGGGCCTTCTGCTCAACGCCTTCCGCAACGATGTCGAGATGAATGTCATGCGCCATTTTGATGATATATGTCAATATCGTAATGTCCTTTGCATTGTCATGATCGACAAACCCTTTGTCAATCTTCAGCGTATCAAACGGCACCTCTCGAAGCAGGGTAAGCGACGAGCTTGCGTTTCCGAAATCGTCGATGGAAACCTTATAGCCGAGCTTATGAAGCGACTCGACAAATCTGCCGAGCACGCCGATTGTGAATTCGTCGCTGCTCTCCGTGACCTCAATCTCAATCAGATTTTTCGGGATGCCCGCCAAGGTTACAACCTCGTCGATATGTGCGGCAAGCTTCGGATCGGTCAGATTTCTTCTTGAAAAGTTCACCGAAACCTTAGGCACCGAAATGCCTGAACGAAGCCACTCGGAAATGTCTTCGCAAACCGAAGCGAGGATGCAGAAATCCATCTGACAGACCGCATCGTTCGCTTCCATGACCGAAATGTATCCGTCCGGGTATATGACCTCTCCGTTATGGTGCCACCGGGACAGCGCCTCCGCCCCGCAGAGCTTTCCGGTCCGGGCATTGACCTTCGGCTGATAGTAAGGCCGGAACTCACCGTTTTTAAGGCCCGCCTGAATGTCGCTCTCGAGTTTCTTCCGCTCGGCGATGGCATCTATAAGCTCCTGTGTCAGCCAGACCACATCCTCGTTGTCCCTTGACTTTGCCGTACTGAGCGCATGACCGCCGAATACGAGAATGTCTTCGCCGTCGAGATCCGTTCTGTCGATGCTGTAAACACCGGCATGCGCGGACACGGAAACATGGTTTTCACATCCCGTCATGATATCGGAAAACGGTACCTCGACCCCTTTCAGAACGCCGAGAAGGGAATCCAGGTTGTTCTTTCTGACAATTGCGATGAATTTGTTTCCGTACTGTCTGCCGAGAATCTCGTCCTTCTTAATCTGACTGTTCAGGATGTTCCCGAAGGATGTCAGAATCCGGTTTCCGTTCTCCACGCCGTAGATCCGGTTGATATCCGAGAACTTCCGAAGATCAAAGAACACGGCCGCATAATCCTTCAGATCCGGATTGCCCTTCATGGCATTCAGCCATTCCACGTAACCGTGCTCGTTTGCAAGCCCGGTACGCGCCTCGGTTCGGGAAGCCTTGACCAGTTCTCTTTCCTTGTGGACAACATTTTCGAAAAATACGAGAAGAACCGCCAATCCGACACAGATGTTCATCATGGAGGTACCGAAATGAAAGATCTGGATGATCTCGCCGCAAATCGGCAGAACCAGATAAGAAATCAGAATCAGCTGCTGGCTCAGGCTGATGCTCTTACGGTTCTCTATGATGACAGATGCCATAAGAAACGTCGCAAACATCGGAAGAGCCGCTGCAAGCCAATAGAACGGACCGCGCCGGTACACGTTGTCCGCATTGAAATAATAGTACATGCCGTTAAACTGGGATACAGTCACGAGAATCACGGCAACCGAAACGATTACCACAACCGTGATGAACCGTTTCCGGCACGGCATGTCACGCCGGAAATCATAACGCCCGAAAAGGCGCAGCGCCACAATCATCGAATAAAGCTGCGCAAGCAGTGCAATCAGATAGTATACGGCAGCATTCACAATATGCATGATGATGACATCCACCCGGGTCTTGCTTCCGTTGTACACATAAAACAGGTACTCACACCAAAGCATCAGCCCGCACGAAATGCTCGCCGCAAGCAGCACTGCCTTCCGAATGCGCAGAGGATCCCTGCTGAGCGAATAAACCAATGCGATCAGCAGGCAGAAAACCGCCTCGAAAATCAGGAAAGATATCTGCGTTGTGAACGGGTCAATCATATCTCCTCCTTATGAGGCTGCGCCGGCCTCATAACCTGATATACACCTTCGGAACGATATCATTATACTTCTTTTTTATGATTTTTGCTACCTGTGACTTGTCTTTCGGTCATATCACAGGAAGGCGGTCACATTTGTCATTTCATTTTGACTTACTATCTTACAGTTTTCGGAAAATAATACACCTGACGTCACGCCTCTTTCTGCTACCATCCGATTCAGCCTCCGTTAACGTTACGAAGATAGTCTTCCCTGGAAATCATCGGATACTCAAGCGAAGCAACCGTATCGGCCGACAGCGTGAACGACTCCGCGTACTCTTCTCCGGCCTTCTCGAACTTCGCAAGAAGCGGATCTGCCACAATCGCCGCCTGCGGAACATTGAGCAGAGGGGTTTCCGGAACGCAAACCATCGTCGGGTTTCCGAACGCGTGCTTGCACATGATGCGCAGCCCGTCGAAATTGCCTTCCCAGTTCGGGAATCCGCACCCGCAGATAACGACGGTATGGAGCCTTGAAAAATCAGCGAGTGCCTCGTGCTGCACTCTTCCGTCGGCAGTCTCCACCATCTTCATCTTCACAAGCGGAATCGTCCGGTCCATGACCGCCTTCAGATGCGACGGCATCGCATAGCAGTAAAGCGGAAAGCTCCAGATGATCAGGTCGGCGTTTCGATAGAGGTCGAGAATCCCGTTCTGGTCATCCTCGATGACGCAGTGCCCGTCCATCTTCGCCCAACAGCCGAAGCAACCGCGGCACGGCGCAATGTTCTTGTCGATTACATCGATTATGGTAACCTCGTGCCTCTCCTTTTTATTCAGTCCCCGAAGAAAGCTTTCCGTGAGCCGGAATGTGTCGCTTTGCTTCTTAGGGCTTCCGTTTAATACCAAAACTTTCATGATTTCTCCTTTTCCATGGCAAATGCCATGTCCGCCCTTACTTTACATCCGAAAGATGGTTTTGTAAACGCCCTCAATATACGGGGATTTATATGCAATGTAGCCGTCGATATCGAAGGGATATTTCTTTGCGCCCTCCTCCTTCACGCGGCTGTATTCCCGCACTTCCTCCGGATGGCTTCGCAGAAAGTCGCGAAACATAAGGTGCCTGCGAAGCTCCGCGGCATCCTTCGCGCATACATACAGATGATGCTTTCTGAGGTGTTCCTTGCCGTCGTAGCCGAAGACCTCCCGTCCCTCGATTTCACCGTTGCCTTCATGCACATAACCGATGGAGGCAAGCGCCGCAATGACATCAGGGAGCTTGGACGTATCCTCGATAATAACGTCAATATCTATGATCGGCTTGGCCGAAAGTCCCGGAACCGATGTGCTCCCGACATGCTCGATGCCGATTGCCAGGTCCTTAAGAGCCCCTGCGAGTTCCGAACGAATGGTCTGAAAATCCTGCACCCATCCGTTGTCATACGGGCAGACAACCACCCGCTTGTAGCCGCGGGGACGGTTCTTCAAAAGTTCTTCTATCCGGGCAAGATTGACGCGGTCCTCGTCCCTGTCATAGGTATAATTCTCGGGGACATCGTCAAACAGCATGACCTGCTCCATCTCGCTCTCCGGGAGACTCCCGAGCGAATGCACTATGGCAAAGTAGGCGCGGCCGTTGTTCCGGCCGATTCCGTCATCCCAAATCTGCTCATAATCCCACATGGGAATCATGTAGCAGTCCGTGATTCCGGTTTCCTCATAAAGCTCCCGAAAAGCAGCCGCGAGAGCGGTTTCGCCGGGCTCCACGTGCCCGCCCGGATGCTCGAAGCTCTTCCTCTTTCTGTGAAGGCTGTACACCCATTGATTCCGATACCTGGCGAAGATGACAACGAAAGCGATGTCATCAAGTTCTCCGGCCTTAAAATAACGCTTTTCCCCCATGTGATTTCTCCCTTTTTACAAGTGTGTTGCGTGGCATTTGCCACAGGCTTTGGTCAGCTGATCCAAAACGTCCCGTCCGGCGCCTGATACAGCGCTCCGACCTCCTCGGAAATCGTATTCCCGCCAAGGTCCTTGACGACCAGCTTGTGGTAATAGCGATACTGCTCCGTGGCGCGGTCAAGCTCCTCATCCCAGCCTTCCTCGACCCATTCCTCGAGGTAGACCCTGTCCTCTTCAATCAGTGCAACAGTCTGGTGAGGCGTGAGCGCTATCGAGAATTTCTCCGGAAAATAGCACACCGCCTTTTCGCTGTCCTGGCTCACCACATGAACCGGATTCCCGAGGATGCGCAGATTGTAAAGGCTGACCTCGTCCATCCCAAACGATGCGGCGGGCACAGGGGCTTCGCCGGGCATATAAGAATACAGCGTGACCTTTTTCTTTCCGTAATCTCCCTGAAGAACCCAGTACTTCCCGTCCGCATACGCCGGATCGGAATACGCGACATTCTTTCTCTTTCGAAACGGCCGGTAGACGGCACCGTTTGTGAAATCGTAAAACATCACCACGGATCCCGGGTAACCGCCGCGCTCCGCCCACTCCGTAAGATCGTAAAGATCCGAGGTGTCCGTGTGCGCAAACGCCAGGCGCTCCTGGCCGTAAATCTTCTCGATATATCTTCCGTCGATTTTGTCAAACCGCTTAATCATAATTAATACTCGTCCAAAAAGCTGTGCTTCACGCCGTCCTTCTTGTAGGCAAGTACGGTGCGAAGGTTCACATTTTCCATGCTGTTGAAGATGTTCGTCTCGACGAACGGATTCGTCTTCTTTAGTTCCGCAATCAGTTTCTTCGTCTCAAGCCGCTTTGAAGACGTGGTTCCGTCCTCGTGGCAGGTCGTGCAGGTATCTGTAAAATGGCACGCGCACTGTAAAAAATGCAGCTCGTTGTAATCTCTCCACGCGCAGATGTCGCTCTCGCGGATGAAATACATCGGCCGGATCAGCTCCATGCCTTCGAAATTCGTGCTGTGCAGCTTCGGCATCATCGTCTGAATCTGCGCGCCGTGAAGCATGCCCATCAGAATCGTTTCGATGACGTCATCGAAGTGATGGCCGAGCGCAATTTTGTTGCAGCCGAGCTCCTTCGCCTTACTGTAGAGATAGCCGCGACGCATTCTCGCGCACAGATAGCAGGGGCTCTTCTCCACTGTATCAACCGCGTCGAAGATGTTGCTTTCAAACACCGTGATCGGTATTCCGAGCGCCTTCGCGTTACTCTCGATCAGCGCGCGGTTGTCCTTGTTGTAGCCGGGGTCCATTACGAGAAATGTGAGCTCGAAATCGACTTTTCTGTGCCGCTTCAGCTCCTGGAACAGCTTGGCCATCAGCATGGAGTCCTTGCCGCCCGAAATGCAGACTGCAATCCGGTCGCCGTCCTGAATCAGCTCATAAGTCTTGCAGGCTTTCGCGAAGGGGCTTAACAAAACCTTATGGAACTTCTTGCGGATGCATTCCTCTGCCTTCTTCCTGCGCTCCTCAAGGTCCGATTCCCCGGCGAGTCCCGCACGGACATAGCCGATATAACCGCCCGCAAGGCTGTAACATTCTCTTCCCGCTAAACCGGGAATCTCGTCCGGTTCGATTTCCTGCGATTTGCGTCCGATCTGGCAGTAAAAGACCAGCTTACGATTGCCGAAAGCCTCCGGCTCCAATCCGGATTTCTTCATATCCGAAACAGAAAGCCTGACCGCACCGGGCATCATCCCATACGAGGTCAGTCCTTCATCGCGGATATCAATCAGTTGATAAGCTTCTTTCGGTAAAGCACGAAGCTCTTCAAGTGTAATTTCTTCCATTTGGGTTTTGATTCCTTTTCGGATAGATTAAAGCGACGGGGGGGGCATTTTTCTTACCGATGCGCACCTATCGCAGTTTCTTCGACATGAACAGCAACAGATCATCATCGTTGACGCAGGGTGCATATTGATCCAACTGCTTATTCTGATACCACACGCCGCTTCCGTCCGGAACATAGCCGCGCTTTACGTAAATCCTCTGCGCCGCGCCGTATCCGGAGTGGCAGCCGACTGCCAAAAAGACCGTATCCGAAATCTTCGCGGCCTCTGCCTCCGCAACATCCAGAAGTTTGCTGCCGATGCCGGCTTTATGGATGTGGAAGAACACGCACAGGTCAACGATTTCGGGAATTCCCTGACCGCCCCACGGACCTTCCGAAGGCTTAAGCACCAAAGTACAGATTCCGACAACATTGCCCTCATATACCGGAACAAATACCAGTCTCTCGCCGTTTTGCTGCTCCTTGTAATAGTTCTCGTATGTTTCGATTTGCGGATGCCAGTCGTAGGAAAGATAGGTATCGTAATACACCTTCGCATCCTCAGGCACCATGCTCCGGATTGTTAATTTGTCATCCCGGTAATAAACGGTCGGCCTCTGATCGGAAAGATTATTGCAGGAATCTGCCCCTGTTTCGGCCGTTCCGCCACACGGGTTTTCCTTCAAACAACACCGGTAATTCTCAAGATTGTTCTGAATGTCGGCAATCTCCTGTGAAATGGATTTGCCGGTTACATCATAGACATGGCCCTGATTCTCCGAAAGGTTCTCAAGCTTATTCTTTAAGAACAGCGACCGTTCGATCATCTCGGCGTCGCCGCGCGCCGTTATGCGCTCTTTTAAGGTCTCTTCGGAAGCCGTGAGCACAACATAATAAAGGCCCGCGCCATGCTCTGCCGCAAGCTTTTCTAATAGCGGAAGCTCATCCTCCACCACATAATCAATCACCACATCAAGATCCCGCGCAAGCACTCTCGCGGCCGTATCAATGATGCAATCCCAATTGAATCTGAGAATCTCAGCCCACCCGATCTGATCCGACGGCTGCCCGTCTTTCCAGAAAGAGTCCTTATAATCCGTCTCCACAAAGCCCTCATGAAAATCATCGCCGTGGATCACGTAAACCTGCTTTCGCGCCCTCGTATTTGCCAAATGCTTCGCATAGGCATCCGCGAGAGTCGATTTGCCGACTCCGCAGGGGCCCGATATAAATATTATGTCTGCCATTTGTCTGCCTCATGTTTCTTATTCGGTCGGTTTCTTCGTCAGATACAACACATAGGTATCATAGAACTCGACCTTGTTTCCGGCCGCAAGCACCGTGCTTCGAAGCCCCTCAAAGAACGGTGTCCTATAAGGCTCAGGAATCAGGATATGGTCGCTGTGCGTACCGCAGTACTGCACATATTCGTCCGCGGTAAATGTGCGTTTACCGTAAAAATCGTGCCTTGTCAGATCCACATAGCCGTAGTCGGTCGCATGAAGATAATCAAACGGCTCCTTCATGTTTTTGTATTCCGTCACCGGCTTATAATATTCGTTATAGACCTTCTGAATGTTGTTAAACAGTTCCTCATTGGGCGTCTTGTAATCTCCGATCAGAAACATCATCGCAAGCGTTCCGCCGGGCTTTAAGAGCTCGAGCGTTTTGGGAAATGCGACCCGCTCCGGGATCCACTGGATTGTTGCCGCGGAATAGATTACATCAAACTTCTGCTCCCCGAAATCATGCGTGATGAAGTCGTCGTTCACGATATGGAAATTCGGTCTCGAACCGTATTTCTCCTTCATCTTTGCATAGAGGTGCTCGCCAAGCTCGATTGCGCTGTAATCGCATCCGGTATCAAGAATCGGATCCGTCGCCTGCCCGGTGCCCGGACCAATCTCCAGCACCTTCGTCTCCGGACCGATGCCGGCTTCTTTGATAAAGTACTCGAACAAATCCGCACTGTAACGCGGACGGAACTTGTCAAACTGCTCCGGAATCGTGTCAAAGACCTTCCTGTATTCCTTCGGGTTCTTCCTCATCTCAGCAAACTTGGAATTCTGTGTCATCTTCCTCTCCCCCTTTTCTTTAACCAAACAATAGTTTTCAAATCGCCCCTGCATGCGCAGAGTCGTACTATCCATTATACAGATAACAGGGGCCATGTCAATTTAAGCCTTGTCATTTACCGCGTTTTCTTCGGCTTTTTTCGGGCCGCATAACGCGTTGCAGTCCGGGCCGCAGCGACGGATTGGATTACTCTTTGGTACCTTCCGTATTCCCGGCTTATTTCTCAAGAATCGCCTGCACCGTGCTTTCATCCAGCTTGGAAAATGGGACCACTTCCTTCGGCGGAACACTGTGATCGTTGATAATCTTCTCCATCCACAGAAGGTTGTACCATCTGCCGAATTTGCTGCCGCAGGCGTGGTGGCGCGCAACCGTCCGGTACCCGATTGCCTCATGAAAATGCTCGCTGTTTCTCGTGAGATACGGGTCTTCGTCCTCCATCGGGTCCGCAGCACCTGCGTAGAGATTCGTAATGTTCTGCAGCTTAAGAATCGCCTCGAACCTCTCATACAAAAGCTTTCCGATACCCTTCCTGCGGCAGTCCCGGTCGATGTAAACCGAGGTGCCGGCCGCCCAGTCGTAGGCTGCCCGCTGCGCAAAACGGGACGCATAGATATAACCGACGATCCGGCCATCCTCCTCCGCCACGAGGTAGGGATACTTCACCAGAGTACTCCGAATACGCTCGGTAAACTCCGCAAGCGAAGGCACCTCATACTCGAACGAGATTGCCGTATGCTCCACATAATACGCATAGATTTCAAGAAGCCGCGAGGCGTCCTCCGCCTTCGCAACACGCACTTTAATCACGTTGTTATCTCCTTACCGTCTTGTTTCTCCCGGCTTCAGCCGTCGCCCAATATGCGGTCCAGTGCTGCCGCAACTGTCTTCTCATAATCGTCCTCAATCAGCGTAACCTGCTCGCCTGCCTTACGGAAGCCCTCAATCACTGCACGGTTTCCTTCCTTGAGCCACTCCGCCGTGCAACACGAATCATCGACTCTGTTCTCGACATCCGAGCCGTGCGCGGCAATATCCGCAAAATGCGAATCGATATAAGCATCCGACATGGCGAGGCATATGAACCGGATTTCCGACGCATATTCCTCCGTAAAATCCTTCCGCCAGTCAAACGGAATGTAGCAACCTTCCACGATCATGTTCTGTACATTCTCGATTGCCGTCTTGATCATCTCGCGGACGATAGGCCAAAGGTATTCCGTCAGTTCGTCGTCATCCTCGGGCGTCAGATCCGTGTTTCCGCTTCGGATCAGTCCCATTTTCAGATGGTCAATCGAAAGATAAGGAAAATGCAATTTCTCAAGTAACTTCTGCGACAATACCGTCTTTCCGGTGTGGGAAGCCCCCGTTATAATTATAATCATACGTTTCTAACCTCTCCGGAGCCTGCCGTTACCCGACAGGCTCATATAATCCATTATACAGATAACAGGGGCTCTGTCAATTTATGCCTTGTCATAAACAATGGTTTCTTCGGTATACTTTCGGTCCATGTCGTGCCGAACCTTCCGGTTCTTCACCGTATCGAAAACAATGGAGAAATCGTAATCCTCCGGGTAGAGTTCCTCCGCCTTGACATGCAGTTTTACACGCTTATGATTGATCCAGATCTTCCGGTCCGCAATCTGCACGCGCAGGACCCCTTTTTCGTTCACGGGCTCGCAGGCAATCCCGATCTTCTGATCGGGATATACCATGACGCTGTCCCCGATTTTATAAAGCGTTCCGAGCTTCGTGTTGACTGCCGTCTTCTTCGCTTTCGAGACCTTGCCGTAAGCCTGCTTCTTAAGCTCCGGGTTGTTGCGGAACATGTAATCCTTCACCTTCTCGCGCCCGTAAGCCGCCTCGACTGCGGTTTCCAGCATATGCGCGGGCATGCCGAGCCGGTCTGCGATATAGAACGCGCAGCTCTCCCCGGCCTCCCCGATTACCATCCGGTAAGTCGGCATAAGGGTTTCCCTGTCAAATGTCATCCTTGCATTTATGATACCCTCCTGTCCGGCAGCAAAATCCTTAACCTCCGGATAATGTGTGGTTACGAGGAAATTCGCGCCGCTTTTTAACAGCTCCGTAAGAATGGCAATCGCGATGCCCATGCCCTCCGCGGGGTCCGTTCCCGAGCCGAGCTCATCCATGATGATGAAGCTGTCCTTGTCAGTAAGGCTCAGAATCGTAAGCACGTTTTTGATATGCGCCGAAAACGTCGACAGATTCTCCGACAGATTCTGCCCGTCTCCGATATCCGAAAGGTAGTTGCTGTTCATGCAGATATCCGCTTCCTTACAGGCAACGTGCAACCCGCACTGCGCCATATAGCTGTTGATCATGACGGTTTTAATGGCGACGGTCTTCCCGCCGGTGTTGGGTCCGGTAATCACAATACCCCTCGCCTTCCGACCCATCTCAAAATCAAGCGGCACATTGATGGTCCGGTCCATTACGGGATGTCTCGCTGCCTTCAGCACAATCCGTCTCTCAAGGTTGATGGCAGGCTCGACGCAGTCAAGATCCACGCTCAGTTTCCCTTTGGAAAATACGAAGTCGAGCTTCTCCATCATCCTCACATTTTCCTCCATAGCAGGCACCGCGTCCGCACAAAGCGCCGACAGCGTATAGAGGATTCGGTATACCTCATTCTCCTCGTCTACCCGTAGAAGCTGAAGCTCTTCGAATATCCTGGCCACGCCGGCGGGCTCCACGAAGACCGTGTTTCCGGTCGCGGATTTGTCGATTACGCTTCCGGGGATTTTGAAACGGTATTCCTTCTTCACCGGAACGCAGACCCTTCCGTTTCGGAATGTATAAAAGGTGTCGGCCATGCAGTCCCGCTCGGAACGGATAACCTGCTCCGCCTTCTGCTTCATCGCTTCTTCAAGACTGATGATTTTCGTTCTTATGTCAAAAAGCGCCTTCGAAGCCCGGTCGTCCACCGCTTCGTTTCGGATCTGCCGGCTGATTTCTTCCCGGAGATCGGTAAGATCGTCGAGGTTCTCATCGTAATACGCCAGGGGATTCCCTAACTGCTTTCCTCTTGCCAGGTAGAGCCGCAGCCGCTCTACCACAATCAAAACCTTCTCGACTCTCTCAAGCTGATAGGGCGTAAGGCAGTCTCCACACTGCGCAACCTGAAGGATTTCCTTAATCTCGGTCACATCCTGTAACGGCGGGGCTCCGAGCTTCTCAATCATCTGCTTCGCATCGCTCGTTTCCTTCAGCTCGTGCCTGAGTTCCGTTTCTTCTAAAATGACCGTTTTCTCTTTGATTTTTGCTTTCGCAAAGTCCGTCACGGCAAGCGCCGACCATGCTTCTTTGATCCGGTCAAATTCTATCTGTTGTTCTGTATTCATCTCTTTCTCCTGATAACTGATCCTTTTCAAAATAAAAAACCATGATATCCAAGCGCTCAGATATCATGGTCAATCATCATTTATGTAGCCTCCGTGCCCGTCAAATGGCATATGGATATTTCGGCACGGAAAATGTACCCTCGGGATAAACTTCCCGACAGGCAACAAGGTATTGATCAGATATTAAGCGCAAAGATATAAGCCGACTGCCTTACGGCTGTCAGCGAAAACCAACTGCATTCTTCGATTGTACCCATGCAACGCATTGCACGGAATCCATGCAATGGTTGTTATCTAACCACGCTTAACATAAAATACCTCGTTTTCTTAAGATTTGCTTTCATTCTATATCAGAACCCGGGATTTGTCAAAAGAAATCCGCGGTTTCGATGTCTTTATCAGTCTTTCAAAATGTGCTCCGCGCTTGTCGGCAGATACATGAGCGGAAGGTCGCTTTCGGTAAAGGCTCTGACTGTGATTGCTCCGCACGATTTCTCATTTGCCATAGCAGCGCTACCTGCACTCATAAAACAAAAACACGTATCCTGCGGCTTTGCCGTCGCAGAGTGCCAATAAAGCGGCACACTCTCCGTTATCCTGAAAATCCAGCTGCCTGTTCAGGTAGACGACAAATGATTCCGTTTCATCATTATCCGCCTGACAAATGGCAGGGATATCCTCTCGCGTCATCTGACGAATTTCTATTTCATTCATAGCGTGCTCCGTCTGCTCACTTAATCCGGTCCCTGATATAATTCGCCACCGCAAGCTCGTCCATCGATTCCTTCCTGATCCTACAATTTCACAGCCTTCGTCGCGATCGACCCGCTGATGTAATTGTCAAGCGCGGTACCTCCGCGGTCCTCATAGAAGCCGACAATCGCAAACCCGGCTTCAATCTGTCCGCCGATCTGGTCCGCGAGGGTATGCCCCCAGATGTAACCTTCCGCTTCCGCGATGCGCCTGATCCCCGGATTGTCCAGATGATCAACGTCCGCGTACGGAACCTTGTACGCAACCGTCAACTCACCCTGTTCCAGCTTCACCGGGTCAAAAATGTTCTCGATCGGATTGCCGAAACCCGCCATGAGAATTCCTCCGCGCTTCAGTATCCGGGCGCATTCCCGCCACACGGGAAGCACGTTGTCGATATACCCGTTTGACCACGGATGAACCACAACATCAAAACTCCCGTCTGCAAATGCCGAGAGATCCTGCATATTCCCCTGAACCGTACGAATCGTCAGGCCATCCCTCTCTGCAACCTGAATGTCCTTATCCAACTGTGTTCTACTGTTGTCGAATACTGTCACTTCAGCACCTGCCGCAGCAAGGATCGGGCCCTGCTGGCCTCCTCCGCCCGCGAGGCACAGCACATTTTTCCCTGCCAAATCCTGCGGGAACCAGTCCCGCGGAACCGGCTTCGCGGGCGTCAGCACAATGCTCCACTCGCCGTTCCTCGCAAGTGCGGTTTCCTCGCTCGAAACCGGGACGGACCACCGGTCCGCATTTGCAGACCGGTCATCCCATATTTTACTGTTTTCTTTTACATAATCCATAGTAACGCATCCTCACATTTTCCGATAATGCCCGTACACATGGACGCCCTTATATCCGAGTTTCCGATAGAACTCGTTACCGCCGCCGGTAATCACCTCGGCGCCGAGCGGCTTAAGAATCTTCTCGAGATGCGAAAGCGCAGCCGCCGCGAGTCCCTTGTGCTGATGCTCCGGCACTGTGCAAAGAGGCTCCAGATAAGCGAGCTTATTCTCCGGCGCCCACCACATTCCCGCGAAGCAGACATAATTGTCGTCGTCATCCGCAATAACCGTGGTGAAATCGTAGGTTGCGTGCGGCGCAGGCGCGAGCGTAGCGCCGAGCACGTTCTGATAAAGCTCGTGCGGGCTTCGGCCACCGTTCTTCATAGGGGTTTCCCAGTTCGTAAACTCCCCGAGCTCCCATTTGTTGAAGCTGTCCCACAGACATTTGGCGACCTTCAGAGGATCGTTGCCCTTCGGGTTTGTAAAATGATACCCCTTAGGAAGCGGATAGTCGAGTGTCCCGGTCCGGAAATCAAAATACAGATCCGAATCCTCGTATGCGAGTTGATAACCGCGCTTCTTCGCTGCTTCGATTAATGCCGTCTGCCGGCTTCCGAGCACCAGTTCCGTGGGCTCGTCAAACTTCGGAAACGCAGTGTCCGCGTACTCGATCATCTCGTCGGCAAGCGCCTCGTAGCCCGGGCGCAGCACAAAGTAGATCTCATCCGCAGTCGACTCGTAGAAGACGAACCCGACCGGTACGTCACCATCCATCCAAAATCGGTCCAGACGGTCGTAATCGCGGTCGTGCCACGGTGATGTAATCGCATACTCAAAGAACGGTGCCGCAGGTCCGTTGCTCTCTTCGTGATCATAAACCTCCGTCATCAACTTCCACACCAGATTGATGTCCGTCAATATCTGAAATTGTTTCGTTGAAATCATACTGCCTCCGTTCTCCGGACTGATCAGTACCGTCCGTCGCGTCTGTCCATGTAATATACAAGGTTGATACGGACTTCATGTCTTTCGATGTCGCGGTTCGTGTAGCAGTTGATGTCAAAGCCGAGCAGTTGGAATCCCTGACTGCGATAGAACGCGATGGCTCTCACGTTGCAGGACTGTGTCTCCAAGATGATCGCTCTGCGCCCCTGGGCCTTCGCGATCTCCTTTGCCTTGTTCATGAGCGCGGTGCCGATGCCCTGTCTGTGCAGCGAATCGTCTACCCACAGCTCAGTCACCATCAGGCGGTTGCTCCACTCCTCGGGACACACCTCGATGCAGGCGAGCATTTTCCGCTCACCGTTCTCCTCGGTGTACATGCCGTATGCCTCTGCCTTTTCCCAGTGATCCTGATAAAGGCTGTCCGGAAAATCATACTCCTCCGGCGTATGTGTCACCGGAGTGTCAAACTTCTTCTTTACAAGCTTCGCCTCGAAAGCGTCCGGGCGCTCCGAGATCTCCACATCGAAATACTCCTCTGTGGTATAACGCATCATAATCGGAGTGCCTTTCCATTCCGCCTTCGGAAGCGGTACTATTGTATGTTCTTTTTTCATTCTTCCACCTCAAATGCTTCTTCGATGGGGACTACATCCGCAAACGAATCCCAGATGTCCTCGTTGTAGTAGCGAACTGTGGTCTCGCCGTCCATGTAGTCGTTGTCAAATGTGGAGTTGCAGCCCTCGGGCACGATCACGCCGTAGTCGCGGTCAAATGCAGACTTGATGGACGCATCGATGCAGTAGTTGGTTTGAAGGCCGGCGATGATCACCGTCTCCTCGCCCTTGTCCTCGAGGTATTTGCACAATTCCTTGTTGCTGAAACAGCTGTTTACTTTCTTCACGAACACCTTTTCGCCGGCCAGGGGCGCGAGCTCCTCATAGAACTCGAAATCCCAGTCGCCCTCGCTCATGCCGCTTCCCGCACCTGCGTCATGCCGCACATAGATGACCTCCACGCCGCGCGCTCTCGCCTCCGCAAGAAGCTTCTTCATGTTCGCAACAAAACCTTCATAGTTGTAAAGATCTTCAACGAGCAACCCCCGCTGAAGGTCGATCGCTAACAATACCATAGTTTGGTTCCTCCTGTTCACATAAACAGCGTCTTCACGATCTGCTCCGCGCACTCCGCGGGGGAGTTCACGCTCGTGTCCACGCGCATCGCGTATTTGATGTCTTTACTCATCAGCTCCGCCTGTTCGTCCGACTGGCTCTCAAAGCGGTCGCCGCGCTCGATGTTGCGCTGTCTGCACACATCAAGCGGACAATAAACCTCAACGATACTAAGCGGGCTGTCCTTCATGATTTCCATAAGTCTCTCATAGTGCGGCTTAATCTCATCACGTTCCACGAGGATGCCGTCGATCAGCACATTTTCCCCGAGGTCGGAGTACAGTTTTGCCGTATGATACATGAGAATAATCACCTCGGAAAGGTACTTCCAGTAGTTCTCCTCAAGATACTGCTCGCCGACCATCTCCGCGAACAGATCGTTCGCCACAACATAGAAAAATACGTCCCTGCGCTCCTGAAGCGCCTCAACGATCGAAGTCTTCCCCGAACTGGTTACCCCGTTGAGGAATATAATTTTACCCTTATCCATTGGTTTCTCCTAATCTTTTTGTCAATTCAATTTTCTGATCGTGTTTGCCTGCTACAGCATCTTCCTGAGCATATCGTCGGTGACCGGTCCGATCACACCCTTGTCAATCAGGTGCATCCCGCCGATCTTCCACACGTCTCCGCCGCACCGGTGCGCCGGTCGATCACATGTTTTTCGGCAAATGCCATGCCAAGCTCCGCGAACATCTCGTGCATGCCGTCGCGAACATCATCATTTTGCGCGTAATTCTCAGGATCCGCGCTGATAAACACAATGCTGTCCCTCTTCGGAAGATTCTCCCGAAGAACGGCCTCGTGCGCATCGTTAAAATGATGCTCCGGGAAGCCGCTGAACATCACTATAAGATTTGCATTCATTTGGATTCTCCGTATACCGATGGTTCGGACATCGCCAAACCGATGAGTTTTCGGATGTGAATCTGTACCGCATCCAGGCAGTGCACAGGACAGTTTTCGGAGTTCAGCAGAAGCGGCAGTTCCGTACAGCCGAGAATGACGCCTTCGATGCCGTCCTGCTCCTTCATTCTGTCCATGATCGTCTGAAACTCCCTGAGTGTTTCCTCCTTCACAATTCCGTTCTCAAGCTCTTCAAAGATCCTTCTTGCCACCAGTTCTCTTTCCTGTTCGTTCGGAACGAAAACCTGTATGCCTGCCGCCTTCAGATCCTGCTTCATGTACTCCTGCTCCATCGTGAACGCGGTTCCGAGAAGGCCCACTTTCCGCAGCCCCAGAGATACCGCTTCGTCACATACGGCTTTCGGAATGCTGACGAGCGGAGCCGTCACCTTTTCCTTCAGTTCTTCCGACACAACATGCATGGTGACCGCTGTCAGTGAAACCACTTCCGCACCGCCCGCAATCAAAGCGTTCGCTTTCTCCGCAAGGTAATCCGCCAGCAGGTCATACTGCTTCTTCACGACGTAATCCCAGGCTCTGCGAAAGTTCACGCTCTCGATGGCTATATCCGGCATACTCCGACCGTTCGTAAGGCGATCGATTTCCGTATTCAGAGCCATATAATACATCGCCGTAGATTCCGGCCCGGTTCCTCCGACAAGTCCGATCTTCTTCATTGTTACACCTTCTTTTTTTGTTTTTCTGCGGGTTATCCGCATTGCCCATTAGGGCCATCTGCCCGTCCTCCGAAATCCGCATCGCGTGCTCGTAACACGCGGGAGTCTTGCTCTCCTGCTCGTTCTGCGGTTGCATATTATCCCTGATCAGACGTAACAAATAGTTACCCTTCTTCGTCCATACCAAGACGCGTGCGCATCAAATGGTAAGTCTGCTGTATGGCAAGGCTCTTATCCTTCACAAACTCTCCCGCCATACGCATATATTCCTCTGCCTCGGCGTCTCGTCCGAGAAGCTTGCGCACCTTGGCGCTGTAATAGTATTTGCCGACATATTCCCGGCCAAATTCGGACGTATTCGCCATCAACCGGTCTGAAATCGCCAATGCCTTGTCATACTCTTTGTGCAAAATATGATACTCGTAATCAATTACGTCAAGCATCGAAGTGAACGGGTCGGTACTCACACTGTCGAAAAGCTCATGCGCCTCGTTTTGAATGCCGCGGGCGGCTGCCTCATCGCAGAGACCGCATACCGTATCCATTCTGACATTCAGGTAAAGCAGCATAGACATTCCGCGGTCAATGACCCGGATGCTCCGGCTGCGGACATCCTTCGGATCTAACAAATCCAAAAGTTCCAGCGCCTTTTGATAATCCTTGATCTGGTTCCGGTAATCCGCCGTGAAGACGACAAAGTCTTTCAGATACACATAGTTTACCTTCTTGCCGGCCTTGACCTCATTGATGACCTGATCCGCGATGCCGAGCGACTTCTCGGTGTAACCGTTCGTAAACAGTTCCTTCCGGAACTCCTCATGAAGATTGCTCTCCGGCTTGTTTCGTTCACGAAACAGACCAAACCGCAGAAGCAGGTACGTGAGCGGAAGCGCCAGCACTAGAACCGTAATGAGCGCCGTACCGAACTCTACACCGATGACCGGTTTCAGCAGCCAATAGACTGCCATGCACACGATTACCACCAATGCGTACAGGATTCCGTAGGTAAATACAAATACATTCCTCATAGCCGTTCCTCCGAATCTGTTTCTATTCGTTAATCCCCTGACTTTCGGTTTGCAGTACACAGGAATACCTTGTTACTGCACCGTTCGGATAATGCTTCATCACGGCCTCAACCGTGAATCCGCATCCGCGGTAGAACCCGACGCCCTCTTCGTCCGTCTCCGCGTAAAGCTTCGTAATCCGGCCGGACTCCATCGCTTGTTTTACAAGCTTCCTGCCGATTCCGAAGTGACGGCATCCCGGATCTACCGCAATTCCCGTGATTTCGGCGCTTGCGTCCTTAACTTCGAGCACAAGCATTCCCGCTGCATAGTGTTCCGTCCGGTACACGTAGATTTCAACCTCCTGCGACTGCAGAAGGGATGTCATCATTTCGTTGTATTTTCCGTAGGTCGGCTCATACATGCAGGGCGCGTAAAGGTTGTAAGCTTCCTCCGAAAGGAGCCACACGCGGTCCGTACACGGCACGACTTCCTTACGGCGTAGGATTGACACGCGTGTGATGCCGTTGGCTTCGTCCGGAAACTCACGCAGGAATGCCATTCCGATAGACTCTGCGGTCTTATAGGAAGCCTCATTCGTATATTTGCAATAGGAATAGATCGCCGGAAAAGATGTATTTCGAAACGTCCAGTCTCGAACCGCTTCCGCTGCTTCCTTCGCATAGCCTTTCCGCTGCAGGTCCGCCCGGATGTGATATCCAATCTCGGGCAACAGTTCGCCGTCGATGTTTTGAAGCGTCAACCCGCAGTCACCGATTACTTCACCGGTCTCCTTCAGACATACCGCCCACAGTCCGAAGCCGTATTGCTGATAGCGTGTCTGATTTCTCGCAATCCACCCGCGTACGCGCTCCTCATCAAAGATGTAAGGATAGTGACGCATATTATCACGGTCGGAAAATACCGCGTACAACGCCTCATAATCCTCCATCGTCATCTCCCGAAGAACGAGGCGGCCGGTCTCAAGCCGAAACGGAGCAACACGCTCCTCAAGATCCGAATGCTCCGAAAGCGCTTTCTTTGTATCGATCCGGTAGTCTACTGTGGCGCAAAGATCTTCATCAACATATTCCCGGATCCGGACGCCTCCGAGGGCTTCCATCGTCTTCCAGGATGCCGGATTGTCAAGATCGGCGTCCATGTGCACGGTCTCAATCCCATATTGGTTACATACCTTCAGACCGAGGTACAGATTGATCTTGTTGTAACCCTTTCCGCGCTCGGTCGGACGGATGCTGTAGCCGATATGACCGCCGTACTTTTTAAGCCTTTCATTGAGAGCAAGGCGGATGTTGATCATGCCGACAATCTTCCTGTCATTTTCCCGAACCAGAAAGAATTCCCTTGCAGGCACTCTCACTTCGTTCGTTACCACGAGGTTGTGTGCTTCCGTCGACCGGAGCCATCCTTCATAATCCTCGAGGTAATGATTCAGTCCGCCGGCACCGTTAATCTGCGAGCCGTACTCCTGAAATTCTTTGATATATGCGATTGCTTCTTCTTTTCGTTCCAGGCACGGAACTTCCAGATAAAACCGTTCCATGTTAACGGTCTGCTCCTCCCATTTTCCTCAAGTCTAATCGTCTTCTACCTAACGCCTCCGGTCACATAATCCGCCAAAGCGAGCGCAATGTCAAAATGTCCGACATCATGCTGCCCGCCGCTCGTATAATTCTTGCCGCGGTCATCCCATTCGGGCGCGTCAAGAAGATCCCCGCTTGTGAAGAACACATAGAGGTCAAGCCCGCGGAACGTGCACATTGCCTGCACTCCGGCACTCTCCATCTCCACGGAAATACAGCCGTCAGCCTTACGTTTTTCAAAATTGTTGCGCGTCTCGCGGTAGAACGAGTCGGTCGTCCACGTCTTTCCGAGCACGTAGGGGATTCCGAACTCCTTCATAAACGCCTCAACCACAGGCGCATTCGGCATCTCCACATAGTCCGATGCGGGCATATAGTGGTACGAGGTCCCTTCATCGCGGTAACCCGCCGTCGGCACCATAACTTTACCGTGTGCAATCTCCTTATTCAGGCAGCCTGCGCCGCCGAACAGAATATATTTCTTACATTTCAATTCGAACGTAGTATCCTCGATGAGACCCGTCGTAATCGGCGCGCCGACATAGGTCTTGTAAAATGCAAAACGCTTTCCGTTTCTCTCGATCAGATAAACCGGCGTCTTGCCTGTTGCGCACCAAAGCGCCGCAATCTCCCTGCTTGCGAAATTCTCCACAACATATTTCTCAATCTTATCGGAAAATGTGATGATGCACGCATCGACTTCGATTGCATCTTCTTTGACGCCCGGATTGATGATGGCTTCCGATTGGTTGTCAAAGGCTTCGGTTATCATTTCAGTAATCTCCTTTCACCGGCTCAATGCTTGCCTGTATCTCCTTATTTCGAATCCGCTGCAGCATTTCCGATGCATATTCCTTTGCCGCATTCCTGTCATACTCCGGTTTTGCGCCGCGGTATTCCGAAAGTGCATCCCGAAGAAGACCGTGGTACTTCTCCGGAAGGTTCTTAAGCCCCCACTCACCGCCTTCCTGTTTGGAAAGAACGTTTCCATCCATCTGAAATGCAAGAACTCTGGCAAGGTTTAATGTGAGGTACATCGTATCTTCGGCGATAGCATCCTCAGCCTCTTCGATATCGCGCCAAATCGAATCCATATAGGCCTTCTTCGGAACCTCCCCGAAGACTTCGTCTATAGGCGCGCCGTACAGGTTGTCGCCGAGAATTTGCCTTGATCTCTTCGTAAATTCCTCTGCGACCCGGCTCGCAATGCCTTCAGTCAGATCGCACACCATGATATACTCTTCCTCATTTTCCGAGACGGTTCGGAAACCGACTTTCTCGTACATCCGAACTGCGTAGTTGGCTTTCTGGACCGCAAGGGACGCGCGTTTGAAACCATGCTCCTGCAATTTTTCAAGCATCACGAGCATCAGTTTCGTGCCGATTCCCTTTCCGCGGTATTCCCGGTAGAGCGAGATGGCAAAAGACGGCGTCTCGTCATCGACATACCCGTAATCCTTCATAAGCCGCGTCCATACAGCGCCGACAATCCGGCCGTCATCCTCCGCGACCATGCAGAAGTCCGCTTTGCCTTCGCCGAACCCTTCGTAATAGATCCGAAGCTCCGGAAGTTCCACGATGGAACGCTCCGGCGGTTTCGTGCCTTCCGGAAGGAAGATTGCCTCATACAGGAAGTCCCTAAGCACACCGGACTCATTCGGTTGTAACTCGCGAATTAACATTCATTCTACCTGTTCTTCAAATACTGTTCTATTCCGCGGTCGGTCCACATCTGAACCTCCACATAACATTCGGGCCCGAACTTAAAATCCGGATTCCAGATCTGCGGAAGCCCGTATTTGTCGATAATCCTGATGATTTCATCGTAGGTCTAAAGACGGTTTCGGTATTCCTTACCGTCCTTCACATTTCCGCTGAAGGTCGGGTGCGAATCGCCGTAGGTAAAGGAAAGCGTTCGCACGTCAATATCCGCTGTATCGATTGTGACAAAGGCGGTCTGCTCGTACCATTTTTCAAAGAAAGGACATGCCTCGACGACCAGGTAATGAGGGGTTTCCCGCTCGATCAGTCCGCCTTTTTTGCGGAATTCATCGAGAAGAATCTTCTCGAATTTCCGGCGTTTCTGCACATAATCTTCCGGCCGCTTTGAGATAAATGCGTCCGGTTTCTCCACGCGGATCCGCTCTAACACCTCATTGGCCTGTGCATCCGAAAGCTCCGAAATGCTTCGGAAAGGTCCGTTTTTCTTTTCGTAATAATGGTATAAAAGCATCGGCGTGTCTCCTATGTCACATTAAAAATGCTCTCCGACATAAATCTTCTTCGGGATAAAGACGCGGCGTAGCATCTCTTCATTCGCGTTCACAGTTACGTCCGTGCGAAGCATCGCCTCGTCCAAATTAAGCGCACCGATTGCGAGCTGCCCGAGGGCACGCACGTTAATCTCAAGATCGGCTTTCGGCGATACATCAGAGGCACTCTCGTCGTCCGCCACAAAACGCTCCCCCACTAATTCGACGCGGTCGGGAAGAACGCGATAAGTGCGGTTGTTCTCCTCAATCATTTCGTCCGAAATCCGGATTGTGAAGTTGCAGTCCGAAGGCTTTTTAATCGTCTCGAGAAGCTTCTTTGCGTTGATGACGCGCACCATAAAGTTCGGGAACACCGTCTCTTTGACGTCATACGCGTTCGGCGTCACGATGACGCGCAAAAGGTCGATTCCTGCGGGAAGCCGCAGCTCGATTGTGCCGTAGTCCGCCTCGAATCTCGCCAGGAACCCGAGCACCGCGCGGAAACCGTCGCGGCTCGTCCATGCGCACTCCTCCACCTGAAGAATCGCGGCAGGGTCATGCCGGATATCCGTGAAGACCACATAGGCAACCGGCTCGCCGCCCTGCTTTAAAACGTACGAGAATTTCCGGTCGATATAGGGCTTGTCGACATTCACAAATTCAAGCATCTGCTTTTCCGTGCGCGCATGCGCCATGTTGTACTGCGGCGCAAAGGCGTTATAAACAGTCATGAAGTCGTCGACCGGATCACCCGGATTCCACTTCGTAACCTCGCCGTCAAAACGGTAGCGGCACAGAAGCTCCGGCGTGAGACTGTACTGGCTCCAGCCGATGACCGTCTCGTAGCCGAATTTGCGGTAGAATTCATGTTTGAACGGATAGAGCGCCGAGATTACCTCGCCGTTTGCGTACGCCTCCGGCAGCAAATCCTTAAAGATTGCCCGGATCGCGCCCGAATTGCGGTACTCCGGCAAAGTCGAAACTGCGCCGATGCCGCCGGCCTTCACAGCCGTCCCGTCCACGTAAAAATCGTAATGATTGTTGATGATGCGCGCCATCAGTGTGTTGCTGTCGTCAAATGCGCCCCAGTCCTCAACCGTTGCGTTCAGCTGACGCTCGCGCTTCTCTTCCACGTCCTCGACACGCATGTGGAAGCAATATACTGACGTAAGGTATGCGGCGAACCGTTCCTCACCCTCTAACTTCTTAACTTTCATGTTCTCTCTCCGTGCTATAACTTGTATTGCATGAAATTGCCGTTATGCTTAAATCCGTACGCGGTATAAAGCTTCACGCCCATGTTCGACGCTGTGATCTGCACCGCACCGCAGCCGTACGCTCGAGCCTCCTCCACCACGCGGTGAAGAAGCTCCCTTGCGATGCCCATACGGCGATACGCAGGGTCGGTGTACATACTTGAAAGAAGCCCGAGCCGTCCCGTCGGACAGCTGAAATACGGTGGCTTCTCGACAAATGACATGCCGCTCGTTCCGACGATCTTCTCACCGTCCATCGCAAGCCACGACACGAACGTCCCATCCGCCATGTGGCGGTGATAATAGTCCCAAAGCGCCGCTTCGAGGTCAACTTTCGGCGGAACATTGCCCTCCGAAGTATACTCCTCCGTAAGCTGCGTGATCCGCATTTTGATAAATGTGCCGAGCTCCGCTTCGGTCATCTTTTTATACGTAATCTCCATAGCTTTCATTCCAATCTCTTGTCCAGCAGAAACAGTCCCTTCGCAGATTCGGCTGTTTCTGCGGCAGATTCAATTCCAGTGGATTCATCTGCTTTTCTTAGAATAACTCATCCAACAGGATGTAATACTTAATTCTCTCCCAGTCCGGCGCAAGCCGAAGTTTTGTAAACAGTTCGTCCGGATTGACGTCCGCATATACTTTTCCGTAATGGCCGTCGACGTTATGCTTAAGGCTTCGGTAGCCGAGCGCGATATCATACCAGCGGTCCGCAATCCCGGCATCTCCGAGGTCGATGAAACCGCTCACCTTCCCGTCCTCGAAGAAGATGTTCGGCAGGCAGAAATCGCCGTGTGCGAACACCGGGTCAGGTTCAGGCTTATGGTCATACAGCCACTGAAGCAGTTCCTGCGGATCCTTGAAGCCGCCCTCGCCGAAGGTCTCCGGCTCGGTATCCTCAAGATCTACCAGGTTATGTTCGATGCGGTATTTCGCTTCCTCGAGTTCCTCGTCCAGGTCAAATGTCTTCGGGCAGTCCGAGATATCAACGCTCCAAAGCATCTTAAGCGCTTCCGCAAGAAGCGTCACTAGCTCCTCCGACCGGTTCAGGTAGTATTCGTCAAGCGCCATGCGCCCCCGAACCTTACTCATCAAAAGGTACCGATAACCGTCCTTTACCTCGGTCGCGAGAACCTTCGGCGCCGGCAGTTTGCCTTCAAGCCACCGCATGACCTCCACCATCTTCGCGATCTGTGGGCGCTCCTTCTCAACCTTCAGAACGAAGTCATCGTAGATCCGCACAAGCGAACCTGATTTTCCGAAATCATTGGTTTCGAAGGACTTGCCCTCTGTAAACTTACGGATTGACTCCGGAAGATTGTTTATTGTTTCCATATTCTCTCCCGTAACAGCATGGCTATATCATGCCTGCTGTAACCGATTCCTGTCATAACACTCCCAGATCGCGAAGAAATCCTCACTCCGGCCCTTGTATGCGGGGTAAAACTCCGCCGCCAAGCGGTCAATCCGTTTCATGTATGCTTCGGGGGTGACGGAGCCGTCTGCGGGAAGGCACACGTTAAGCGACATGTCCGTGTCGCTGTAGCAGTCGTGATAACCGATTGCAACGGCTTCCTTTGCGGTTTCGTGTAAATCTCCGCGCCGGATGGTCACAGTTCTTACCTTAATGCTCTCAATTTCGGGGAGGCGAAATATCGCTTCGCAAAATGACACAAATGAAGACTCCATCTGCTTCTTCGTCAGAGATATCATCCGCCTTCCCTCCTTTGTTTTTCACATTTTCCCCTACAGTTCCAATACCGCGGGCATTTCTTCGCCTTCCTCATAATGTTCGGGAAGTTCCTTGAATCCGAACGAAAGATAAAGCTTCTTTGCCACCTCATTCTCCGGTTCATAGGAAAGCCAGCAGTACTTCGCCTCTCCCATCGGGAAGGTACGGCAATACTCAAGCGCAAGCCTAAAGGCTTCCCGGCCGTAGCCGTTTCCCTGGTATCTCCGGTCAATCATGAAACGCCAGATACAATAGTTGTTCCTCAAAAACCAATCAGCGCTGGGCTCCGTTCCGTCATCTTCACCGACATCATATCCGATCATAATGAATCCGACAGGCTTCTTGCCCTTATAAATTCCGAGAGGAGCTACCTGCTTCCCTTCGGAAATCATGCAAACGCAGGCGTGAACAAGGCTGTCCTTATTCCTTGCGACATAATTCTGCTGTTCCTTCTTCACGTGAAGGTTTATGATTGCTTCAAAATTGTCCCACGTAATCTTCTCAAAATGCAGTGATTCATCAACTGCTTCCTCAGTCTTCTTATTGTTACTCATATAGTCCTCCTTCCGCCCGGATCAGGCGGTCTCTTCTTATAATTCCACTCCGATGCCCGCATAGGGAATATGTTCGGTAAGACACGTCGCGTAATCCTCAATGTCCTCCGGATCCACGTCCTCCCCTTCTCTTGCGGCGCATTCAAACTCATCCACAATGCCCTCAATCAGCACCATGTCGATGAAGAGCGGCAGTTTGCTGAGCAGTTCCCCGGAAACACCGGTTTCGCTCCGATAGCCTTCAAGGATCGTCGCAAAATACACGTCCTTCATATACCGGAGACGTTCCTCGCCGCTTTGCATCCACTGACACCAGCCGACACCGTGCGTCCACAGATGCGCAAGGTCGAACATATACCAGCAGTTGATGCAGTTGTCGAAGTCAAATGTGACGATATCACCATTTGTCATATCCACATGATAGTTCCCGTCGCTGAAGTCAAAATGCACGAGACCGTAGCTCTCCGCATCCTTCGGAAGCCCGGCAAACTCCTCAAGTCTCTCGGCGATTGCCGCTTTCAACTCCGCATACTCGTCGGATATTACCGTGTTGATATAATCCATATTGTATTTGTCAAAGTATTCCGCTCTGAGGTGCTCCGGCCGGTAAACTTTCGAAAGCCGGTGGATTGCGCCGATTGTCTTACCCATGTTGTAAAACAGTTCGGTTAAAGGCGCTCCCTCTCGGTAGCGGTAACCACTGTCCGAGAGAAGCATTCCCTTCGCGTACTCGAAAAGGCTTACGAAGACGGTTACTCCGTCCGCGGGAAAGTTCTCCACGAGCCGCCCGTTCTTCGACGGAACAACGTCTGCCACGGACGCCCCGTTCGCTGCGAGATAGCGGACAAATCCGGTTTCCGCAAGATACTCTTCCTCCGTGCGGTCGCCCGTCGCCGAGATGCGAAGCACGTACTTCTTTTCACCGTCAAGCGTACAGATGTAAATCCGGTTGCGGCCGCCCTCATGACCGGGCACCTCATTCATTTCATAACCGTTCAGTTCAAATAAATCCTTTGCTTTGTTAAGATAATCCGTTTTGATATCCTCCGTATTCTGCGGCCCGGGTTATATGCTCCCGAGGACCGCTTCCAAATCATAATTCTTTGATCTGAGAATCACCGCCTGCTCCGGGAATACTTCCCGAAGAACCCGCTTCTCCACGGCTTTGCGGTGCTCCATATGCTTTACCAGTCCGTCGAAACCTTTCAGTCCGTGGCGTCTGCCATGCGGACTGTCTTCGAGAAATCCGACCATCAAAGGGAACCACATTTCGTTCCCGTTCGCGTCGACCCGCTCTTTCCGAATGACCTGAAGCGATCCGGCGATATCATCTGCCTCCAGATACAGAATCCGGAAGTCCCGCCCCGCGAGAACGGCCTTAAGCCGCAGGTAAAAATCCACGATCTCCTCGTCTGTCATCTCGTAGAAAAGGATCTGATTTTCCACGATGTTCTGAAGCAGGGAACACTCGAAGATCGAATTGTCACCGTTCCACCGCGCGTAGCGCTTAAGAATGGTCTTCTCAAACTCCGCACGGTCCAGCCGGTTGTTGTAAATCTCGTACTGCTCGAGGTCCTTATGGAACCCCGGAACGTCAGTAATGATTCTTGTATAAGTGACGACCTTCCGCTCGCCTTCCGTATGCGTGTTTGCAATGATCTCCTTCCGGAGACTGTCGTATTTTGCAAGCACCGACTCGTACTGCTGCTCTGTCATATAAGCGCACCACGCGAGCTCCACCGGGTTGTAGTCGCCCTCGCGATATACCCGGTAATCCGGAAAATGTGACGCCAACCGTCCGACCAGCGTGCTCTTGCCGGCGCCCTGAATGCCTTCGATAAAGTAATTCACGTCGTTATGCCCTTTCCGGCTGCAAATCCATTGTGGAAACACTGATGCTTCAGCACTCCTTCAGGTCCTTCTCATAACACAGAAAATCCTGCTCGAACATATGGCACTCTCCGACCACGTTGAATCCGAATACCGCGTAAGAACGGATTGCTTTCGTGTTATGCCGGTTCACCAGAAAATGAATGCTCCGAAAGCCCCTTTTCTTAAGGACTTCCATCGCGTAGCGTACCATTTGCCTTGCAAGCCCGCGGTTCTGATATTCCGGAAGAACCGCTATACGCGCGAACTCCCCGCCCGGCGCAAGGTTCTTATCCCAACAGGCCAGGCTGTTGACTTCTTCGTCCTGATCAATGGAGACGGCACCGATAATCCGGTCCCCGTCCCTAAGGACGAACAGGGACTCCCTGTCGAGGTCGAAATCAATCGTTTCCCCGTCCGGGTAGTCCTCGGTCCACGGGCAGAATTCCCGCCCGATCTGGGCCTTATACAGCCTGAGGATTTCTTCCTTATCCTGCGCCTTCGCTGCCTCTATCCGCATGGCGAATTCTCCTTTTCTTCTCTTTATGCGTGCGTGACCGCCTGGAACATGAACTCCTCGCTGTCATTCTCCTCAAAGAATTTCCCCTGCACGAAGAAGGTGGTGTCCTCCTCGTGAAGCTCCTGCTTCGTAAATCCCGCGGGATTCTTCGGAGTAAACATGAGAACGACTCTCTTCGCGTCACCACGAAGCGCCGCAATCACCTCATCGATGCCGCCGTCTCCGATTACCGCGTGCAGAATCAATGTGTCCTCCTCTTTCTCCGCGATCACATACGTATCGCTGTCCGGAAGATAAAACACATTTTCCTGCATGAATTGGGACAGGTAGAACAAGTAAAGCCCGGTGTTGTTCACCATGTAAACCCGGCTGTTCTGCGCCTTGTTTCGGAGGATTTCCTCCATCTTGTCCCAGTCCTGCTTTCCGTTCATGGAAAATGCGACGGCTTTCCCCATAGGCTTCTTCGAAGCTTCTGTTTTGTCCGAAAGCTCCCTGCTGAATTGGTATTCCGTACGCTCCTTGAATCCGTACTTCGGATAAAACTCCCTGACGGAATCGTTCGCATAGAGATAAATCCCGTCCACCTTATCCTTATAGTCATCTAAGATCCGTTTCATGAGGGCTCCGGCGTAACCTTTCCCCCGGTAATCCGGGTCCGTCATCACGGTCCCGAGCTGGATCAGACGCACAATCTTTCCGTCGAAAACCATATCGCAGCGGTTTACCGACACATTGGCGACAACCTTACCGTCCTCAACCATCGAGTACGGAATGTAATTGTCCTTCCAAAATCCGTTCTGGTACCAGCCTTCAAAATTCAGTCCGAACACCTTGCCCGCGAGCTCGTTAAAGGAGGCGCGCAGCTGTTCGTTGTCTTGATAATTCCATTCTATGTGTTTCATTTTTCTCCAATCTAAAATCCGGCGTTCTCCCCGGAAAATGCCATGCCTACGTCGCATTTTCCTCTGATTTCCATTGATAGCGGGTCAGGTCTACCCGTCCGTTTATAACCTCAATCCCTTCGGCTTTAAGAAGCTTTGCCTGCTCTCCGGCACCGCCGAAGGCAAATTCCCCTGCGAGTTCTCCCTTTGCGTTCACAACGCGGAAACAGGGAATGCCGTCAGGGTCGGGATTTTTATGTAGGGCGTTTCCGACCGCCCGCGCCATCTTCGGATTGCCGGCGACTGCTGCCACCTGTTGGTAGGTTGCCACGCAGCCGTAGGGAATCTGCCGGACCGCGTCGTAAATCCGCTTTGCCGGACTGTCCGCAATCAAATCATAGCTCTCCGCAATCATCAGCCTGATATCCTTATCCGGGATGCTCCCGTCAAGGATGACGGTATTCCAATGATCCTTATTCTGATGGTAAGCGGGGATGACTGCCGGGTAGATGCTTCTCCAAAGATATGCCTTCTCCGGCTTCACCTTAACATTCAGGTTGATCAGGCCGTCCCGCTCGTACGTCCAAAGAAAAGCCTTTTTGTTTCCTTTATACCGAACGAGTTGCCAGTTAAGATCATGAAACGGCGCCTCCTCGTAGGTGTCCGGGAAGGAAAGTCCGTATTCGATTGCTTCCTGCCGCGTTCTCATAAACTATGCCTCTACTTACAAATATAGTTCGAAACACTGCACCAGTGCCGTAAGCCCTTCGCGGTCGGCATCATCGAACCGGTTCAAGACGGGGCTGTCGATATCCAATACCCCGATTACTTCACCGCCCCGGTGAATCGGCACCACAATCTCCGACTGCGAGTCGCCGTCGCAGGCAATGTGCCCCGGAAAAGCATGCACATCGGGAACCACGAGCACGCGGTCCTCCTTCCAGGCCGTTCCGCATACGCCGCGGCCTTTTGCAATCCGGATGCAGGCGACTTTCCCCTGAAACGGTCCGAGGATAAGTTCCTCGCCCTTCACCCGGTAGAACCCGGCCCAGTTAAGCCTGTCAAGCGTGTAATAAATCAGCGAAGAAAGGTTGGCCATGGCGGCCACCTCATCCGGCGTATCCTCACAAAAGGCTTCCGCCTGCTCCGTTAACAGATCATAATCTACCATGCTCACTCCTTTATGGCATTTGTCACAACTAATCGCAAAGCTTGCGAATCAGTTTCTCCTGCAGCTCCGGTCCGATTCCGACGGATGAAAAATACGACTGCACCGAACCGTGCTCCTTCTCAATCAGATCCATGAAATCCGTCAGGAAGCTTTCCCGCGGAATCACGATGTTCATATCGATATTCGGATTGTATGCCAAAATCAGCTTGAAGCGCTCCGCATTGTTCTGCTTCGTCCGAACATAGTCGTACACGATGTCCGACTTCCGAACGCCGCAAAGCCACAGTAAAAGCGCAGTGATCACGCCCGTCCGGTCCTTGCCTGCGGAGCAGTTCTCGATGACGCCGCCCTCTGCATTGGCAATCGCACGGAAAATGTCCCCGACACGGTTTCCGTGAGCGATTTGCACGTAGCTTCCCGGCACCGCTTCGACGCTTTCGGGAATGCTCGCTCCCTCCTCAATCGGGAAGTTCAGGTATGTGAAGCCTTCCGTCTCACTAAGCCCGTGCGGCTTAAGCGCCGCCTCCGAAAGTGTCCTCGTATCGATAACCGTGGTGACGCCGTTGCTTCTGAGAAATGATACATCTTTGGCGGACGGCTCCAGTGCCGCGTCGCTTCGAAGGAACCGAAACGGCTTCGTATACCGGTTCGTTCCGTCAATCCGGTAGCCGTCGATATCCCTTGTGTTGCGCGTGGTCTCAAGAAGCGAATACGGCGGGTTCTCCCACGCAAGGTCGTACCCGTCCATAACGGAAGTCCCTCGCTCAAGGGCTTCCAATTCCCTGAGACATTCCTCGGCCGCCTCTTCGATAAAGGTGTCCGCCATCTCCCTCGTAAAGAAGAAAATGTCACCTTTCCCGTCTTGGGTAAAGTACTTTCCCATCTCCTCGATCGCACCTTCCGGATAAAACGGAGCAAGAGTGTTAAGCTCCTCTTCGCCGAACCCGGACGGGACGCATAAACTGTTTTGAAGTCCGTAATTTTCGCGGACGTAGCGGTTTAAGATCGCATAGTCGTTATGAAGCTTTTCCACATTGCCGGGAATGCTCGGGTTCCAGTGGTGCCGGTCATACACAAAATGCCGGTAACATACATCCTGCACCAGGTGGAGATAATAGCCGAGGTACAAATCATCCTCCTGCATCTTTCCGGAAAACTGTTCACGAAATCCGTTCAGGTCATAGGTCCGCTTGTTTCGTCCCCAGACAACCGAACGCCGATGCGCACGCTGCCGGTCCGCCGAAAAATCCGGCAAAATCACGGCGAAATCAAGCCTTGCCCTGTCCTTACACGGACGCTTTTCGCATATTCTTTTCGTTACCGCAAGATGAATGATTCCCGAAGCCATAAATCCCCCTGTTTCTATCCGGAGATTCCGCCGCAGGACAGCCTGCAGCGGAACCTCCTTCTGTACTACAAATTAATCGGTCTTCAATACCGAAGCCATTCCGACAATCCTGCCGTCCTTCACCGCAGCGAACATCGTCTCCCAATCGGTAAACTTCCATTCGCGGATTAATCCCGCAATATGGTCGTGAACCTCCGTCCAGGAGCAGTTCTCAACGAAATGAAGGAACTCCTGCGCAAACGGTGTGTCCTTTTCCACTTTCACGACGGACAACCCGCCTGCTGCTACGGGTACTTCAAGCCCGAAATGCTTCGCCGTTAGTGCCACGGTCTCCTCGACGCTCAGTCCGTCACCGCGGTCAACGAAGAAATAGCCGCTCGCCTTGACGTCCTCATAGTATTTTTCATTGAGCGACATCAGCGTTTCGTTACAGGTCTTCTTGGCGGCTTCGAAATCGGTTGCGCTGTGGATGAAATTGCTGAAGCCCTGATGATCCGGGCGGTTGCAATACTCTTCCACAAGATTAACCGGCTTTTTGATCATAAATGCAATATGCGACGGGTCGGTAACCGTTGCCGCCTGCTCGAGTGTCAGATGACAGTCGCACAGAACCTTCTGATTCTGCGAAAGCCGCATCAGGTCAAGAAGCACAAAGTCAAGCTGCTCTCTCGTGTTCTTAAGAAGCCACGCCTTATACTCCTCTACGCTCCGTCCGAAGAACTCGTCCGCGTCGCGGAAATTCCGGTTCATCGCCGGCTGCGAAACCGGGTCGGACATTGCCTGATGCTCATCGAAACGCTCATCAATGTCATATACCATGATTCCGTATTTCTTCGCAAGCGCCCTCGAAACGGTCGTCTTGCCGCCGCAGGGCGTGCCTGCGATAAAGTACACATTTTTCAAATACTGTTTAATTATATTGTCTTGGAATATCATAATCTTTCTCCTTTTGAATCAATAGTTTCCTTCATAAGTGACTTGCACTCAGATGTCGTAAGACGTGAAACCATCGTTCAACGGTTTCACGCGATCAGATATTCCGAAGTCTTAAAAACATTACCATTTCTGTCATCCTTTCATTATTGTTTCCCTTTACAGGTCAACATACACACTCACATAAGGCACTTTGACCGGCTGGCCTTCCTCGTAAACGAACTTCGTAACGCCGCCCGAGTGCCCGAAGAAGCGCCAGCGGCGCGTTTCTTCAAAAGAGTTGCCCATCAGCAGTGAATTGAGAAATCCGAGCGCTCCGCCGTGTGACACAACGAGAATATGCTCTTCCTCGCTCGCAAGAAGCTCTTTGGCAAACGGTTCGAGACGCTTCCACATCTCCGCGTCGCATTCCGAGCCTTCAAAAGAGCGGAAATACGGATCATAAACCTCCGGCCACGGCTTTGCATGTGCATTGGCCCACTCACGCGGCTTGCCGTTGCCCTCTCCGAGATTCAGCTCGCGGATCACATCGGTCGAGATGAACCGGTCTTCCGGAATATGCAGCGTCTCATTGATTCCTTCAGCCGTCTGAAACGCCCGGTTCAGGTCGGATGTATACAATAGCCAGCTGCCATCACAATGCTCTCTCTCCGAAAGCCACCGGCCGATTGCGCGTGCCTGCTCCTTTCCGAGCTCCGTCAGGTTCCAGTTGCCCTGCGCACCGATATAGCCGTTCACGTGATGCTCCGACTGCGTGTGCTGCACGGTAATGATCGTCTTCCTTCTCTTTCCGTCTGCCATGTTTACCCCTCCGTTTTCTTTTGAAAAATACAACGTCCTCTATGATACAAACCCGTTTCCGTTCCACGAAAGAACGGTTTTGTATCCGAGCTTGCCGTACCACTTCGTTTCGTATGTGTAGTGAATATAACCGTAATCGTATAATTCTTCCCGCAGAATCTGCGTGACATTTCGCACCATCGTGAGACCGATGCCACGGTCACGGTACGCGGGCACGGTTCCTACACAGCCGGGACCGCCGATCTTCCATTTCATGCCGTCAACTTCGTGCTCGCCGAAATTCTCGATCATGCAGAAGCTCGCAATCTTCCCGTCCACGAAACCGCAATAGACGCGCGACTCTTTTGAAAAGAGCGGTACCCAGTGCGGGATGACCTCCCCTACCGCTTTGAGCAGTTCTTCAAAGTCTCCGCTGTAGTAGCCGAATGTGACATTTTCCGGAAGGTCTTTTTGATAACATTCCGGGTCAAACTCCTGGAGCCGTAAAAACATTTCCGAGGCCGATTCATCCTCCGGCACCCGCTTCACATAGTCACGCTCGAAGAATCCCGGGTGAATGTCCAAAAAGAGTTTCTCAAACTGCTCCCTCGTCACCCGGTCATTTCTAAGCACCGAGTAATACGCCGTATCGTGAAGCCCGAGATTGTTCTTCTTCGAACCGCGTAAAATGCCATCGAAATGCATGCCTGCCTTCTGCATCACGCGACCGGATTTCGGGTTTCGAAGATCGTGTGTCGCGTAGACGCGCATCAGGTCACTCTCACCTGCGAAGAGGTAGTCGATGACGGCCCGGAGCGCCTCCGGCATGATGCCCTGCCCCCAAAACGCTCTGCCAAGGCAGTAACCAATCTCGTAGGAACAAGTCCGCTCGTCCCGCTCGACAACCGCGATGTTTCCGATGACGCGGTCCTCGCCCTTCAAGGTAATTCCCCAGTTGTATGTCCGTCCCTCGTCATAGTAGGAAACCCAGTCCGTCAGGAGTTTCTTTGTAAACTCGACGCTCTTGTGCGTCGGCCAACTCAGAAACTTCGTGACCTCCGGATCGGACGTCCAGTTTTGGTACATGTCATCGGCATCCTCAACGCGGTATCTGCGAAGGATCAGCCGTTTAGTCTCTATTGTTTTTGTTCCGATTGTGTTCATAATATTTCTCTCGTTTTTTATTCTCTCAGTCCGAACAGCCGATTTGATTTATTATACCATAAAGGGGCTTCGGATGGAATGAAAATGTGATATGTTTGCGTCTTTCTTGCACCCTTACTCCGCGAACAGCGACCGCTCCTCCGTAAGCCCTTCCGGGGTGAGCCGGATAATTCGGTCACACACCTCTTCAAGGTACTTACGGTCATGCGATACACTGATAATCGCGCCCGGGAATTCCTTGAGCATCCGTCTGATGACAGGCCCCGAGAGCGGCGAAAAATTCCGGGTGGGCTCATCGAGCAGAAGCACATTGGCTCCCGACATGCTGAGCTTTAATAGCAGCACTTTCGCTTTTTGCCCACCGGATAATTCACGGATCGGATGATCCATTTCGTCAGCTGTATACTTTAAGGAACCGAGGTAAGTGCGGATTCGGGTCCGTTCCTCCTTGTCACCGGTTGTGTCAAGATAGTCCACCGGAGTTACGTCCATGTCCAGTAATGTCTCATAGTTTTGCGGCATGTACTCTGCGTGGATATCTTTTCTCGCGAGGAGTTCCTCTGCCAGTTTCGAAAGAAACGTCGTCTTTCCGCAGCCGTTGCGTCCGATCAGCGCCATCTTCTCCGAACCACGTACCTTAAGCACCGGATGCGTTGCGAGAACGCGGCTTCCGTCTGCCGTACGGAGCTCGAGAAAATCGCATTGAACGACCCATTTTCCTGAAGGAATCGCACTGTTTCTGTCACCGAGCTTAAAGTAGATAGCCTCTTCCTGCTCGGGAAAATCCGTCATGTTTTCGTCTTCACGCTCAAAGCGGTGTTCAAGCGATTTGACGGCCTTCATCTTCTTTTTGAGAAGGCGGCCGATGGCATCGTGATAGCTGAAATGCGCGTTGCTTAGCTGCGCATTCACGCTCTGCTCCATCTTTCTGATTTTCTCATCCCGAATGCTCTTTTCACGGCGCTCGCTCTCGGCAAGCTGCTCCTGCTTTTCAAAGCTGCGAAGCCGTTCTTCGACATACTGTCTGTACGGCATGTTGGCCACCGTATGGCGGCACACGGTCTTCCGTCGAAGCTGCTCGAAATGGATTACGCGGTTTGCGGTGCGCTCAATCAAAGTCTCGTCATGCGAGATGAACAGCACTGCGTGAGGCCAGCTGTTAATGAAGCTTTCCATCCACGTAAGCGTTTCGATGTCTATGTCATTCGAGGGCTCGTCAAGCAGCAGAATCGTCGGTCTCTCGAAGAGAATCCGCATCATCTGCGCCTTCACGCGCTCTCCGCCGGAAAGCGTTTCCATCGTCTGATCCCGGTAATAAAACTCCGGCTCCAGACGAAAATCCGACGCTGTCTTCGACAGTTCTTTCGGTGACATTTCCGCAAATCCCGGGCAGTCCGAGAAAAACTCGTAAACCGTCTGCCCTTTGGCTTCCTCGGGAAGCTCCTGCGGCAGATAGGAAAGCTTCTCGCCGCTCATGATTTTCTCGCCTTCAAACTCCGCGTAACCGGCCACCAGCTCCGGGTCGTAAATCCACTTCATCAAAGTTGATTTGCCGTTGCCCTCTTCACCGATCAGTACGGCGCGGTCTCCGTCATTTAAGACAAATGAGAAATCCCTGACAATCGTTCTGAGATCTTTTTTATGTGTTATCGTTACATGTTTAATCTGAAACATATGATCACCCCCATGGTGTCCCGGGGAAACGCATTCGCAAAAGTCACTTCGTTCCTTTTGCTCATGTACGTGCGCTCGGCATTCACACCGCGGACTTCGTCCGCTTCCATCCGTCTGTTCTGCGGTCACCGGAAACTTCGTTTCCGTGAGCCGCATCCCATCCGTCCGACGGCAAAGCCTGTGTGAATGCTCTCGCTTAACACGCAAAAATGCCCCGATACCTTTCGATATCAGGGCATAGAAAACGCAGTAATCGATTGTGTGCCTGTCGGCCAATTGACCCTACTGTGCTATCTTACACTTCTCCGGGAGGTATATATAGTATTGGTATGGTTGTCAAGATGCTTTCGAACGATAATAATCATGGGTATACCTCCTTTCTGCCTTTCGGCGATTCACAGTTAACGGTTCCGTCAGTTCCAACTGACAAGCCCGATTATAACGACCGTCTTTGTATTTGTCAACACCTAGTTTTTCAAAATCGTTGCAATCTTTCCGAACAGTTCCGGCGCATTGACAACAATCAAAGCGAGCTTTTCCCGGACTCTCGTTACGCCCTGATAGAACAGATTCGGGTACAGATAGTCCGGATCGGGATGCGGAATTCCCTGCAGCATTCCGTCCGCATCGTAGTAAAATGACGCGTCCATCAGCATTACGACTTTGTCAAATTCCTGCCCGATGACATGGTGCGTGTCAAAGTCTTCCTCGTACGCCGCATACGGATTCTCGCCGTATTCCGGCTTCGTGTAATTGATGAAAACATACTCCCGGCTTCGGTAGTATTCGAGCAGATACTGCGCCTCCTGCGTGGAGTTCGCGTAATCGACCTCAACGTCGGCGTATTCCGATTTGTACTTGTTCTTCTGCTTCAGATTGCGCAGGCATGTGATAAATGAGGACATCTCCGCATTGGTTCTGATCTTCTCCGACAGTGTGTACTCCTCGTCGGGCGGAAGGGTTTGAATCCGGCCGGTGATGTCATTTTTCTTCTCCGTGGTTGTCAGAACCTGCTCGGGATCCGTGGACCAGACGCAGATCTGATTGTTCTTTCGAACCGAATCGACAACGGCTTCATATTCCTCGGGAAGCATGCGGTGGGCCTCATCCACGAGGATATAGTTATAGTTGCTCAGGGGAGCTTTCACATCGGCCGAAGCGATGATGTCAAGCTGGCTGATCTCTTTCGCAATCCGCTCGTGCCCTTTCCCGAGCTTCCCGCAGTGCACGAGAAGCGTGTTTCCGGTCCGCGCGAGCGTCTTCGCGAGGTCGTAAAGTAGTAGCGTCTTACCGGTCCCGGGCTTTCCGGTCAGATGAAAGAAAGCGCACCCGAGTGCCGCATCGGTGTCGTTTAAGATGTTCTTCTTGATCAGGGCCTGGGCCTGCGTGAGGAAATACTCTCCCTGAATGAACCGGTTCGGCGTATTGATCGGCGAAACAAGGTAATCCGAGGCACGGAACAGATTGTCAATCGATTCTTCGAAGCCGTCCGCCACCATCCGGACCGCTTTAACAACCTCCGAAACCTTCACCGGAACAAGCTCGTCGTTAAGGGAAAGTTTATAGCAGGACATCGTGCCGGTCACGACCGTGTATAAAAGGATCCTCTTTCCGAGATGCCCGAGATAATATCGGTTCTTCCGAAGTTGGTCCGCAATCTGCTCTTTCGAGACAGGCGATGACTTCAGTTCAATGTTCAGGCATGCCTTCGCCGTAAACTTGATTAAGTCAAATTCTTTTCCGATGTGCGGAATGTGGAAGGAATAAAAGAAGCCGTCCATCTCGGAAACCGTCACGCCGTTTCGCATGAATTCGTCCGCAAGCAGGCGAAGGGACTCCATCTCATGCTCCTGCGTCCGCTTCGGCTCCAGATAATGCGTGCTGTGCCGCTCGATGATATTGAAAGCTTCTCTTCCCCGGATGCGGGAAAGTCGGTAAATGTTAACCGGTCCGGTCATGGATTCTTCCCTCCTTCCCTGATAATTGCGTCAATATATTATAGCATAATTGTAAGCAAAAGGAAACAGCCGCCACTTATGTGACGGCTGCCAGATGGCATTTTACTGCCGAAAAATCATTCTAAACATAGTATACATAGTTCTCTTTTCTTGGAGCGGGTGCATTGGCAGGTCCGGCAGCATAACCGAGTGCACAGTGGCCGATCTGCAAGCGCTTCCTTCCCTTCTTTCATGCTTCTTTTTTGTTTCAGCCGGCGGAGTAGCCCACGGTTTCCTCCGAAAGAGCGCGAAGCTCCCTGCACTCGGCTTCAATATCCTGTGCGCCGAAGATGGCGCTCACGAGGGCAAATCCGTCCACTCCCGTTCCGGCAAACTCCTTCATGTTCCGCTTGTTGATGCCGCCGATGGCAACGACCGGCACCGGCACGGCGTCACAGATTGCTTTCAGCGTTTCTTTTGTAAGCACGTCCGCATCGGTCTTCGTCGAAGTCGAGAACATCGCACCGACACCGAGACAGTCCGCGCCGTTTCGAACGGCTTCCAAGGCCTCCTCCACCGAGTGTGCCGAAACACCGATCATCATATTCTCTCCGACTCTCTCACGAACCTTTGCCGCGGCCATATCCTCCTGGCCGACATGAATGCCGTCTGCATGACAGGCAATCGCAATCTCCACGTTGTCGTTGACGAAGAACGGCACGCCGTAACGTTTGCAAAGAGCGGCGATGTCCTTAGCCTCCTGCAAAAACGTTTCCTCATCAAGTTCCTTCTCGCGAAGCTGCACACAGGTCGCACCGCCCTTAAGCGCCGCCTCCACCTGCTCGTAAAGGCTCTGCTTTCCGGTCCAGGCGCGATCCGTCACCGCGTACAACAGCATCGTTTTCTTATCGCACTTCAACCTTTGCTCCTCCTTCAAGCTGCTCCGGGCTCATCCGGAACACGGCATCAATGATATAATTCCGATAGGACGAATTTCCGTCCGCCTCACCGAGTCTTTGATAAGCAATCTCACCGGCAAGCCCCATGACCGTAACCGCCGCCGCAGCCGCCTCCAACGGGGCCTCGGGATTGGCCGTCACATACGCCGCCGTCAGCGCGGAAAGCTGGCAGCCCGTTCCGGTTACCGTGCTCATCATCGGGTGCCCGTTACGGATGCAATATGCCTTTCCCCCGTCTGTCACGATGTCAATCGCACCGGTAATCGCCACCACGGTTCCGAGTTTCTTTGCAACGCCTTTGGCAAATGCGACCGCTTCATCAAGATTCTCCTCGCTGACGCTGTCAGCCACATCGGCATCCACGCCCTTCGTCGTGCCGCTTCCGAATGCAAGCGTTTTGATCTCGGACATGTTGCCGCGAATGACCGCGAACTTCACATTTTCCACCAAAGAAAGCGCCGTCTCCGTCCGAAGCTTCGACGCGCCCGCCCCGACCGGGTCGAGAACAACCGGGTGACCGAGCTCATTGGCCTTTTTTCCGGCGAGAAGCATTGCTTCAATGGTCCGTTTGTTTAACGTCCCGATGTTGATGTTAAGCCCGCCGCAGACAGCGGTAATCTCTTCCACCTCGTCGGCATCGTCCGCCATAATCGGCGAGCCGCCGCACGCAAGAAGAATGTTGGCGCAGTCGTTCACGGTCACGTAGTTTGTGATGTTGTGCACGAGCGGGTGAGTCTTCTTCACATTTTCCATCATTGTCTTCAGCATGGTTTACTCCTTTTCTCCGCCGAGGGATTCCCGTACGGTCTTAAGCGCGCCCGATTTCTTCAGCGTGTATACGATGACGGCTGCGATGACGGCGCCGCCGGCCGTGGAAACCAGGAACGGAACGATGTAAACGTAAAAGGCAAGCTGCGAGGCGTCCTTACCCATCAAAAGGACGGCCACCGGGTAGGCGCACAGGCCGCCGAGGATGCCGGTGCCGAACACCTCCGCTACAAGCGTCAGCGGAATGTTCTTCGTCGCCTTATAAGCAATTCCGCAAAGCAGGGCACCGATCATGCTCCCCGGAAAAGCGAGCAGCGTGCCAAGCCCGGTCAGATTCCGGATTAAGGACGCGGCAAATGCGACGCCGACCCCGTACCAGGGCCCGAGTAAAACGGCGCACAAAATGTTGATTACATGCTGGATGGGGGCACATTTACTCCCGAAAACCGGGAAAGAGAACAGACTTCCGACGACGGCCACGGCACAGAACATGCCGGCCAGCGTCAGCTTCAAAATGTTGGACTTCTTCATAATCCAAACTCCTTTCTTCTAGGAGCATCGGCTGAATTCAGCGATGCTTCCGTATACTCCCCGGGCACTGACCCGGAATGGAAGTTCGGTCGATGCTTACTGGCATCCTCTCACGCCGGAACACGGCTTCCCATCGCTGAATTTCGAGACGTAGGGCGCTCCCCCTCCGTCCGCCGATTCCCTAAGGAGTCGGATATCTTTTTATACTATTTTTCAACGGAAAATGCAAGCCCTTTCGCCGCATGTTCCTGCAAAAAACGGGCCACGGCATCCTCCTCGTTAGAGCCGATGATGCCGGTCGCATTGTCCGCAAGCACCGCGCCGTTTCTCGTGATGACCGGCAGATTAAGCTTAAGTCCGCCGGCAATCGGCCGCGCACTTTCAATCGATCTTGCCGTGGCAAATGTGAACGCGAGCCCCCGTTTAACCAACTCATTGATAATCCGAACCGTCTCAGCAGAGACAGTTTCGTCATTTTTCATCAGCGTGCCGTCCAGGTCCGTGACATAAAGTGTTTTCCCGTTAAAATCCATAATTCCTCACAGCGAAAAGTAAAATGTTGTTCCGTCCTGACCGCTCGTGCAACCGTATTTCGCGCCGTGTAGCTCGAGAATCTGTTTGGTGATGGCAAGCCCGAGGCCGCTTCCGCCCATACTATCCGACCGCGCATCGTCCGTGCGGTAGAACTCCTCCCAGATCAGGTCAAGCTTTTCCTTCGGAATCGCCTCGCCGTCATTGGTGATGCTGTAGCGCACCCATTCGCCGTCGCGGCTGATATTAATGAGAATGTTCTCCGCGCTGTAGCGGATTGCGTTGGAAACAAGATTCATCAGCACCGTGCGCATCTGGCTGAGATCGGCCTGCACCGTGAGCGATTCGCGGTCCGCCGGCACATTGACCGTAATCTTCTTCGTTGCGGCAAGGCTTTCCATCTGCCGGAGCACAAGCGCATTCAGTTCTGCCAGATTGACCGCCTCGTTATTGAGCTGCTTTGCGCCGGCCTCCATACGCGACAGTTCCAGCATATCCTGCACAAGGTCGTTCACATAATCAATCTGCGAAACCATCTTCTGCAGGTTTTCCTTCTTCTGCTCCTCGTCGAAATCCTCCCAGTTCTCAACATAGCTTTTCGTCACCGCAAGCGGCGTTTTCAGCTCATGCGCCACCGCCCGTGTCATGGCGACACGGCTGCGCTCGTACCGTTCCTTATTCTCCAGCTCACGCGCCAGCGACTGCGTCATCTCACGCTGGCTTTCCGCGCTTCGCTCCTGACTCTTCCTAAGCGAGTGAATCAGGAAAATGACGATCAGAATTGCCAGCACCAGAAACAGCGCTATGTAGATATAAACCCTGTGGAGAGTATGCATGGCTTCGCGGAGCGGATAACCCGTATAGACGAAGAAAAGACTCGGGAATGCTGTGCTGCTGCTATTGAAATAGTCTTCCCAATTATATTCATAGCCCCATATATTCAGTTCGGAGAGACTGTCATCATAACTGTCCGCCGACAGGTCGGCCCCCTCCTCTTCAACCTTGCGGTTAAGCTTCCGCTCTGCATCCTCAAAGCGTTTAATCTCCTCTTTATCATCCGTATCCAGGCTCCAAACCGAGCGATGGTTTATGAAATTCAAATCATAATACTCTGCATAAGCAGCAGGGTTTTCGAACATAGAAAACTCATAAGGCTGGGCTTCCTTCGGCACCTCAACGCCGGAATACACAGCCTCATATGTCCAAAATGCAGACGCCCATCCGTTATCGCCGCTTAAGTAAAACTCAATGTTGTCAACATACACCGTATTCTCATACCGTTTGCCTGTGATGTGACATGACGGTGCATACCAAAAGATCTGCTCCGGAGTCAGGTCTCTTGATCCGCATGAATAATACTCTGCCTCGAAAAAAGATTCCGGAATCAACGCAAACAGCGGGTCAGACAACCCGGTTTCATACAGCATGATATAAGATTTCGGAACATTGAGCCGTCTCCCGTTCCAAACCAGATCCCCCGCAAATCCGCATTCAAGAAGCCTGTATATGCTCCACATATCCGCAGAGCCTGAGCCCAATATATGCAGGTTACCTCCCATGTTCGCAAACGTATACCACATAGCCTCCGTTGCTATGGTGCGGCACCGCTGCTCATCCCAAGGCCAGGTCAGTTCCTCCTGGCTGTTCTGCTCGGACCGCATTCGCTTTTCCACATATTCATAGAACCTGCTGCACTCATCGTTCGCCATTCCCCTCCAGGTATTCTCACGCAAAAGGCGAACTCTTTCCGCTTCCTTCTTCGTCAAAAAGAAGACAAAGAGCCCTGCGGAAGCAGTCAGCAAGATTATGATTACAAGACAAAGCCTTCGATAATACTTCTTCATCGTTCCCCTCCCGTGCAGGCGCACGGCACTATTCTTTCCAGTAGTACCCTGCCTTCAGCGCCGTGGCAATGTGTGCTCCGGCGTCTCCGAGTGCGGCCCGCAGTTTCTTGATATGGTTGTCCACTGTGCGCTCGTAGCCTTCAAAGTCGGCACCCCAGACGAGATCCAGAATCTGTGCCCGGGAAAGAATATGGTTCCTGTGTTCCACAAGCAGCAGCAGAAGGTCATATTCCTTCGGTGCCAGCGTCACCGTACGCTCATGAACAAGGACACGGCGCCTCGCAGGCTCAATCGTCAGCTCGTCCACGCGGGTGATGCCGTCCTTCACAACAAGACCGCGGTAACGATTGATGAGCGCGTTAATCTTCGCGAGGAGGATGACATTGGAGAACGGTTTGGTGATGTACTCATCCGCCCCGATTTCGTAGCTCTCCACGATGGTTTCCTCCTGATCGAGCGCCGTCAGGAAGATAACGGGAACATCGTATCGTTCGCGAAGGAACCGGCACACGGTGAGCCCGTCCTTCTTCGGCATCATGATATCCAGAATGACAACATCGTACCGGTTACCCAGTATCGCGCATTCCGCCTCTTCCCCATCGCAAACTGCATCTACCGTCAATCCCTGCTTCCGAAGGTAATTGGCCGTCACATTCCGCAATGCGGGTTCATCTTCCGCGAACAGCACTCTGTATCCCATCATCATCCCTCCCTGATGCCACCATATCATGGCGATGTATCGTCCGTGTATCCAAAAAGAAAAAAGCATGGCATTTTCCAAAAAACAGCATAAGGAATACGTTTTTACTATACCACGGACAATCTTTCCTGTCACTCGAAATTCAGGCGGGAAAGAGTTGACAACATAATCCATTGTAATTCAAAAAGGGATACGATATCTTTATGACAAATACTATGTTGAGGAGGGTTTACCATGTTTGATTTCAAGTATTACACCCCTACCAAAGTCGTGTTCGGACGGAATACGGAGCTGCAGGTTGCAAATCTGATTCGCGAATTCGGCGGGAAGAAGGTTTTGATTCACTACGGCGGCGGAAGCGTTGTGCGCACCGGACTATTAAAGCGCGTGACTGACACACTCGACGAAGCGGGCATCTCGTATGTCACGCTCGGCGGCGCGGTTCCGAATCCGCATCTCGGACTTGTTTATGAAGGCATCGAGCTTTGCAAAAAGGAAGGCGTTGACTTCCTTCTCGCGGTCGGCGGCGGCAGTGCCATCGATTCGGCGAAGGCCATCGGCTACGGCGTGACCAACGAAGGCGATGTCTGGGATTTCTATGACTATAAGAGAAAGGCAACCGCATGCCTGCCGCTCGGCGTCATTTTGACGATTGCGGCAACCGGCAGCGAAATGAGTGATTCCTCCGTTATCACGAAGGAGGAAGGTCTTGTCAAGCGCGGCTACAGCAGCGACTACTGCAGACCGAAGTTTGCGATTATGAATCCCGAGCTCACGATGACGCTTCCGGATTACCAGACCGCCTGCGGCTGCACCGATATCATGATGCACACGATGGAGCGTTATTTCACAAACGGCGGGAACATGGAGCTGACCGATGCACTTGCCGAAGGTCTTCTCCGCACGGTTAAGGAGAATGCCGAGATTCTCGTTAAGGATCCGAAGAACTACGATGCCCGCGCCGAAGTCATGTGGGCAGGAAGCCTTGCACACAACGGTCTGACCGGCTGCGGCAACGACGGCGGCGATTGGATGACCCATAAGCTCGAGCACGAGCTCGGCGGTCTTTACGATGTGGCTCACGGTGCCGGTCTTGCGGCCATCTGGGGCAGCTGGGCAAGATATGTCATGAATGACTGTCTGCCGCGTTTCAAGCGCTATGCGATTCAGGTCATGGGCGTTAAGGACGAAGGCACCGACGAAGAAATTGCCCTTAAGGGCATCGAGGAGACGGAAGCTTTCTATCGCCGCATCAACATGCCGACCAATCTCCGTGAACTCGGCGTGAACGCCACCGAGGAAGATCTTGTCCTGATGGCTCACAAATGTGCTGTAGGCGTAAACGGCGGCATGGGCTCCGCCAAGTTCCTCCGCGAAGAGGATATGCTTGCCATTTACCGGGCAGCAAAATAAAACATTCCCGCGTCCGATGAACGTTCAATAATGTTCGAATCCGGCACGACGGCATTTCAATCAAAACAAAAAATGGGGCACGCCCGGGAGTTTCTGTTCCCAGGGCATGCCCCGCATTTTTTATGAACCGTTACTCTTCCTCGATATGCTCGCGCCCTTCGGCAATGATTGAGCGTACATGGTCGTCGGCAAGTGAATAAAAGATGTGCTTGCCCTCGCGGCGCCCTTTGATCAGCCTGCTCTGCTTCAAAATCTTCAGCTGATGAGAGATGGCGGACTGCGTCATGTTAAGCGCCTCCGCAATATCGTAAACGCAGACTTCTGCCTCAAACAGAACGAAAAGGATGCGGATTCTGGTGGAGTCCCCGAACACCTTGAAAAGCTCGGCCAGATCGTAGAGCTTCGTCTCCGCGGGCATAGATTCTTCAACTAACCGAACCAGGTTTTCATGCACCTCCGTCGATTCACAGGTCTCGCAAACGTTCTTTTCTTCGTAATCCTTCATCCCGGTTTCTCCTTTTCCGCCGAATATCCTGTGTTTTCTCAATCATTATACCACTTTTTCACACAGATTCCACCGCCAAAGCGCGAATTGCGTTCAAAACGGCAAGCACCATTACGCCGACATCGGCGAAGATAGCCATCAGCATGTTTGCGATGCCGAATGCCCCGAGAACGAGGCACAGAAGCTTTACGCCGAGGGCAAATACGATGTTCTCCTTCACGATTCTCATGCACTTTCTCGCAATCCGTACGGCCTTCGAAATCTTGATCGGATCATCATCCATCAAAACCACGTCGGCGGCCTCAATTGCCGCATCCGACCCCAAGGCTCCCATCGCAATGCCGATGTCCGCACGGGACAGCACCGGCGCGTCATTGATGCCGTCTCCGACAAATGCGAGGACTTCCTTCGCTCCCTTAGCTGCAAGCAGTTCTTCGACTGCCACTACTTTGTCAGCGGGAAGAAGCTCATAACGTACCTCGTCGACGCCGAGTTCCTTCGCCACGGCTTCGGCTGCGGATTTCGCATCACCGGTCAGCACAACCGTCTTCGTGATGCCGACATCATGAAGCTCGCGAATGGCCTGAACGGCAGTCGGCTTGATAACATCGGAAATCAGAATGTGTCCCGCGTAAGCGCCGTCTATTGCCACATGGACAATCGTCCCGGCATGATGACACGGAATGTATGAAATCCCCAGCCTGTCCATCAGACGGGCATTGCCGGCTGCAACGCTGCGGCCGTCCACCGTTGCAACCACACCGTTTCCGCCGATTTCCTCGACGCCGGAAACACGGTCCTTTTGGATTTCGCGAGGGGGCTCGGTCACATTTTCCGCTAAAACGGCTTCGCCGGTTTTCTCATCCTTATGCCACAGCTGCCCCGTAATATGCGCACGCCGGATGCTCAGGGCGATCGGATGCGTTGAAAAAGCTTCCGCATGCGCCGTGATTTCGAGAAGCTCACGGTCTCCCATCGTGCTGTGATGGATGCCGTTTACCTCAAACACGCCCTTGGTCATCGTGCCGGTCTTGTCCATGGCGACAATGCCGGTCTTTGCAAGCTGCTCAAGATAATTCGAGCCCTTGACCAAAACGCCGGCACGGCTCGCGCCGCCGATTCCCGCGAAAAAAGTGAGCGGGATGCTGATGACAAGCGCGCAAGGACAGCTGATGACAAGAAATGTCAGAGCGCGGTATACCCACATGCCCCACTGCGGCGCTTTGCCGAGGATCAACAGAACAACCGGCGGCAGTAAGGCAAGCGCCAGTGCGCTGAAGCACACAATCGGCGTATAATAGCGCGCAAAACGGGAGATGAAATTTTCGGAACGGGACTTTCTCGAAGACGAGTTCTCCACAAGCTCGAGAATCTTCGATACCGTGGATTCGCCGAAGTCCTTCGTCGTCCGCACGCGGATGACGCCGGTCATATTGATGCAACCGCTGATGACATCGTCATCGACCTCTGCCTCACGCGGAACGCTTTCCCCGGTCAGCGCGCTCGTATTGAGTGTCGTTCTGCCTTCGATGATGACACCGTCAATCGGGATCTTCTCGCCGGGCTTTACGACGATAATGCTGCCGACCTCGACCTCATCGGGATCCACCTTTTCGGTTTCTCCGTCACGCTCCAGATTTGCATAATCGGGTCGGATGTCCATCAAAGCGCTGATGCTTCGGCGGCTCTTGCCGACAGCGTAGCTTTGAAACAGCTCGCCGACCTGATAGAAAAGCATTACGGCAATGCCGTCAATGTAATCCCCGTTACGCTTAATCAAGGCAAGAGCGATGACGCCGACGGTCGCAACCGCCATCAGGAAATTCTCGTCGAACACCTGCCGGTTTTTGATGCCTTTCAGTGCCTTAATGAGAATGTCGTAACCGACCGTCAGGTACGGAATCATATAAAGCAGGAACCATACCGGCTCCTTAACCGCCGCGTCGTCTCCCTCTCCCAAAAAAGCGTACAGAATCCGGATGGCGGCCAGAAACGCGGCCGCAACCAGGATCCGGATTAACATCTTCCTTTGCTTTTTACTCATAAAACACTCCTTGCAGAAACACCGGCCGGACAGTACCGGCCGGTGCCTTATTCCTTACAGATAAATCTCGCAGTCGTCTTCAACCTTCTTGCAGTTTTTGAGAACCTCTTTCATGACTGCCTTCACATCGGCGCCGTCCTCAAATTCCACATTCATCTTAAGTGCCATGAAGTTCACAACGGCATCCTTGACACCTGCCGTCTTCTTCGCGGCATCCTCCATCTTGTTGGCGCAGTTTGCGCAATCGACTTCGATCTTATAACTCTTTTTCATATCCGCTTTACCTCCGATATATGAACATTCATTCATTTGTTCATATAATACACCGAGTCATCTCTTCTGTCAAGAGGAAAATGTGACGAAACCGTCATACAACAAAAAGCGGCACATCCGTGTCGCTTTTCGTCGGCTTATTATGTAATTGGTATGGTTTTGAAATATCTTTCGTAATTGGCTTTATGCCGGGTAATCTCTTACGCTTCCGTGAAGAGGGGCGTGGAGTAATAACGGTCGCCGCTGTCGGGAAGAAGGGCAACGATTACCTTGCCGGCATTTTCTGCTCTCTTGGCAAGCTCGATGGCGCTGAAAAGAGCGGCCCCGGAGGAGATGCCTACCGAGATGCCTTCGGTTTTGGCAAGGAGCTTAGCGGTGGCAAAAGCGTCCTCATTTGCCACGGGGATTACTTCGTCATAAACCTTCGTATTCAAAACATCCGGAACAAATCCTGCGCCGATACCCTGAATCTTGTGCGGGCCTGCATGGCCTTCGGAAAGAACAGGGGAAGATGCGGGCTCAACAGCTACAACCTTAACGGCGGGGTTCTTGCTCTTCAGGAACTCGCCGGTACCGGTAACCGTACCGCCGGTGCCTACGCCTGCCGTGAAGATGTCTACTTTGCCATCGGTATCGTTCCAGATCTCGGGACCGGTCGTCTCGCGATGAATCTTCGGATTGGCGGGGTTCACAAACTGTCCGGGAATGAAGCTTCCGGGGATCTCGGCAGCAAGCTCATCAGCCTTTGCGATTGCGCCCTTCATGCCCTTTGCTCCCTCGGTGAGAACAATCTCGGCACCGTATGCCTTCAAAATGTTTCTGCGCTCAACGCTCATCGTCTCGGGCATCGTCAGGATGATCCGATATCCCTTTGCTGCGGCAATTGCAGCAAGTCCGATTCCGGTATTACCCGAAGTGGGCTCGATGATAACGCTGCCTTCATGCAGAAGTCCCTTTGCCTCGGCGTCCTCGATCATCGCTTTTGCGATACGATCCTTTACACTTCCGGCGGGATTGAAGTACTCAAGTTTCACGAGGATGGTTGCCTTCAGGCCAAGTTTCTTCTCAATGTTCGTAACCTCGACCAAAGGTGTGTTTCCAATCAGTTCAATTGCTCCCTTATAAATCTTAGACATATCTGTGTCCTCCTAAAATTTGTTCTATTCTATCTCAAACAAGCTCTTTCGTCAATCCCATCATGCCTCCGGGCACCCGGTTCGTCATGCATCTTGAGGTGCTGCGGCGGGCAGTTCCGGTCGACTAATCATCTGTTTCGCCCGCATACCATGTTGCGTTTCTGCGGAACTCGCTTCGCTCAAACAGTCCTCGAAACGCCCCATGCGGTCTCACAGATGTTAAGTCGACAGTTGCCGCACCTGTGCGGCAACCGTCAATCCCCGCCGCGGCACCGCAGATGTATTACGACCTGGTGCCGGGGACGGAAATGTTTCGGTATGAAAAAGTTTCAACACTTAGAAAAAGGTCAATTTACTATTGCTATGTTTATGCGTTTGCTGCTGCAGCGAAGCCGGCATCAAGGTCGGCGATGATGTCGTCGATGTGCTCGGTACCAACGGAAAGACGAATCGTGCTGCGGGAGATACCCTGATCAGCAAGCTCCTCGTCGGAAAGCTGAGAGTGCGTCGTCGAAGCCGGATGGATTACAAGGCTCTTAACGTCGGCTACGTTGGCAAGAAGGGAGAATACCTTCAATGCATCGATGAATGCCCACGCCTCCTTCTGACCGCCGCGGATGTCAAATGTGAAGATGGAGCCGCCGCCGTTCGGGAAATACTTCTTGTAAAGAGCGTGATCCGGATGATCGGGAAGAGAAGGATGATTTACCTTCACAACCTGCGGATGATGGCTCAGGTACTCAACAACCTTAGCTGCGTTCTCGGCATGACGCTCAACACGAAGAGACAGCGTCTCAATGCCCTGAAGAAGCAGGAATGCGTTGAACGGGGAAATGGCAGCGCCGGTGTCACGAAGAAGGATTGCGCGAATATAGGTAACAAATGCAGCAGGTCCTACTACGTCATAGAAGGAAACACCGTGGTAGCTCGGGTTCGGAGCAGCGATGTTCGGGTATTTGCCGCTTGCCTTAAAGTCGAACTTGCCGGCTTCTACAATAACGCCGCCAAGAGTCGTTCCGTGGCCGCCGAGGAACTTCGTTGCGGAATGAACAACGATGTCAGCGCCGTGCTCGATCGGGCGAATCAGGTAAGGAGTTCCGAAGGTGTTATCAATTACAAGCGGAAGACCGTGACGGTGTGCGATTTCGGCAATTGCGTCGATGTCCGGAAGATCGCTGTTGGGATTTCCGAGAGTCTCAAGGAAGATTGCTCTCGTATCGTCCTGAATGGCATTTTCCACTTCCTTCAGGTTTCTGGTGTCGACAAATGTGGTCGTTACGCCGTACTGCGGAAGCGTATGCTCCAAAAGGTTGAAGGTGCCGCCGTAGATGGTCTTCTGGGCTACGATGTGGCCGCCGTTTGCCGCAAGTGCCTGAATCGTGTAGGTGATTGCTGCTGCACCGGAAGCGACTGCCAATGCTGCGCTGCCGCCTTCAAGTGCTGCGATTCTCTCCTCAAGAACGCCCTGCGTCGTGTTGGTCAGACGACCGTAAATGTTACCGGGATCGGCAAGACCGAAACGGTCTGCTGCGTGCTTGCTGTTATGGAATACATATGCTGCAGTCTGGTAAATCGGTACTGCTCTTGAATCGGTTGCGGGGTCTGCCTGTTCCTGTCCTACATGTAACTGAAGTGTTTCAAAACGATACTTGCTCATTGTTATAATCTCCTTTGATTTCGATTTGTTTTATTTTTTGTTTTTTGCTTCTCTTCGGGCAAAAAAGAAGCCCGGGGCTTCATTAGAATCTCCCGGGCTGAGGCATCATAACGTATGCATTAACATCGTTCTGCAGTGTGTTCGGAAGCGCAAACGAACGCACCGGCCATTTTCTGTGCCCGGGAGCTAAGCATTCGACAACACCACATGTACGAAGTATTGGATGTGATAACTGCGTTCATTTTGCTCTCCTTTCTGATTGCCGGTACCGTTTCGGTGCGGCGCTCTTTTTTGATGTTGGTGTCACTATAACACCATTCGCCTACTATGTCAATAGGTTTTTTGAAATATTTTTTAGCAGGGGGTTGGAGGGGCTGTTTCTGTAGAGATCGCCCTTGGTGTCCAGCGTGACAAATGACATCCCGCAGGCCATGGCATACTCGATGTTTGGACAGTGACCGACGGTACGGGCTTTGATGCTATCAAGCGAGCGGCCACCAAGTAGTTTGGTGGTAATGAAAAGCGCGCAATAAGCTGGCGGCCAGAATTGGAATTGATTTCATAAGCGCTCCTTTCACAGAAAGTATGAAAAAGGTTCGCGCGGACATTTAAACCCGCGCGAACCCTCTCACCATTACTTTTTGTCTGTAATCACATCGCAAGAGAAAACAAAACCTTGTGCACTACTTCCCCATCCATCATAGCGCTCAATTTTCGTATTACGGGAGACAGTAAATGCTGGTTGTACCTGTGCTTTTTTCTGAAGATGCCAGTGTTCTATTTCTCCATCATAAACTACCGAAATGGATGTATCTCCGCCCCCATATGTTTCACTCCGCAACCAAATATAACATCTATAGGCATATTTCTGTATTCCGCGAATACTATCCGCCTCATATAAAGGATCATTTTTCTCAAGCCCCCAAAAATTTGAGCCCCATTCACTCTTTGATAATGCGAAAACATGTCTGTATATCGTTTCCATGACAGGTCCCTTTGTCTCTTGATGCGCTCTTACATACTCCTCTGTATAAATCTTCACTGGTGATTCTCGTATGATACTTCTCACGCCATCGGAATAGAAATTAAAAAAGGTATTTTCTAGATAATCATCAACGATGCTTCCTTTATAATATGCTCCTGCGGCTCCGTACATGTTTTCATCACGATACATCATCATCTCAGGGTATGCGTATTCCCGCATCAACAGTACCGCATCTCCGTAATTGTCTGTCTCCAACACAACATAAGGTGTCATCACTCCGTTTTCGCATATATAGACACGAGTTTCTATATTTCTGTATTTTTCTGACAAGAGTTCTCCCAGAGTCTTCGGAGTCGTATTTCTGAACTTTATCAGCCAAATTAAGAGGGCTAGAGAAGAAACAACAACTATTGCCGCTATGCCGATAACGATTCTCTTCTTCATTGTTCCACCCCCTCTTATCCTCAAACGAAATCATAACATCTCCTGATAGACAGTATTCTTTCTAGGCTATTTAGGTCATTATACATCCGAAATGGCACTCAAACAAGCATTATTCCAGCATATTGATATAACGGAACATCTCATTTCCCGAGAGTGCCCCCTTTGTAGAAGCTCTTCAAGATTGCTTTCTGTATCTAATATACTCTTATTTACTTTAGTTTAACCCATATGGCTGGTTGAATCCCTGAAGGATATGCTATGTCGAATTCATTCCCTTCAAAAACATCCGTATCATAGAATCCAACAATATTTAAAGTATCATAGGCACACGCAAATCCGTAAGTATCCGAATCCTCTTTTTTGTATAAAGACCTCGTCATAACTCCAACCCATGTTCCTTCTTTTGTCTCTGCATAGTCCGAAAGAGGGAGAAGATACATATCGCCTTGAGGTGGTCTTCTTTCGTATTTTAATGCGTATTCATAATATTCCCGGATGGTAAGTAGATATACCTTATCCCAGGTTTCCTTTTCTTTAATATAGAATTCGTTTTCCTCAGGTTTAATCAGTGTCTCAATAATCAGATTTCTTTCTTCAGGAGAAAAAGCCTCCTCAAAGAATTCTTCATTCAACCATTTCCGAATCCAACTTGTCTCCCAAGTTATCTGAGCTTTGCTATCAGTATGGTATGGTTTACCATCAAGGATTTTTTCGCTTAACAGAAATGCCTTATCATCATCAACACTCAAAACTATCCATCTGATAGGTTCTTTTCCATTATCCTCTATATTGTCTTGCTCATACTTCCCAAAAGAGACAATGCTTCCTTCTTGAATTTCTCCCTTTATGGGGCCAGAAGGTGTGGGGGTATTTGTCGGTCGTGGCGTATATGTTGGTGTCGCTGTCAGCATATCCGTCAGAGCAGATGTCGGCGTTGATATTTCTGTTTTTTCTGTCGGCATATCCGTCTTTTTCGACTTATCTTCCTTTTCCCTTTCTGCTGTCCCACAAGCACATACAAAAAGACAAGCCATAAAAACACACAGAGCTAAACGATGTTGATTTTTCATAGTCTTCATCCTCCTCGAAGGTTTTTTACTGCGTTACCTGTCAAGGTGACGCAGTACCTGCTACTCGTAGAGTAGCAGCGCTTTTTTGATTTTATAACCTTTTATGCAATTTTTCATTGCATTCTATATAACGTCCCGTTCTCCGCTTCTGTGGTCCGCAGTGGGAGAGGCTTTCTTTTTCTTTTTTTCACCCTCGGGCTCTGCCTCACCGGTCCCCGACAGTGGGTAGGGGAGGCTTTCTTTTCAAAAACAGAAGCTCTCATCCGGGGGCTCTGCCTTATAGGTGTCCGTCGCGGGTATTGAGGGTTGCGATGGCGGACGCCATCGCAACAGTCGACTTGGCATCCGGGAGAACGCATGGAGCGTTTCGAGGACTGTCTGAGCGAAGCGAGTTCCGCAGAAACGCCCCTGCCTATGCGGGCGAACCGGATGGTTAGTCGACCCGAACTATCCGCGACGGACACCTATAAGGCAGAGCCCCCGGATGGGAAGTGGCCGGAAAGAAAGCCTCCCCGGTAGTTACCGGTGAGGCAGAGCCCCCAGGCGGGGAGGGTATAAAAAAGCAGCCATCGCTGCGATGGCTGCTTACTCTCCACTCTAGTTTGCTTCGACTACTTCGGTTTTCTCGAAGCCGTCGTCAAATGTGTATGTGATTTTGTATTCTACTTTGCCGTCGGTCTGTTTCATCCACAGGTTCACCATCATCAGTCCGGAATGGCCGCTGACGGTTTCACACAGGCGGTCTTCCCATTCGGTTCCGGAAGGGCTGTCGAGTAACATCTCGAGCTTTTCCTCGTATAACGGAAGCATGTCATCGTTGACAACGATAAAGGTTCCGTCATACTCCTCGCCGGGCGTTTTCGGCAATGCTTTGCCTCTGCGAATTACATTCTCGGTCTTCCTGATGGTGTCATCCTCCGTTCTCTCGTAGCAACCCATTACGACATAGCCTTCGTCCGCTTCAGAAGGAAGCTTCGTGCTGTGCGCCATATATATGTAGGGGGTCGCATTGATCATCGCCCCGGCTTTGTCGTCGGTTGTTCCTCTGGTGAACAGGAAGTCCGAGTTGAAATTAACGGCGGGTGCCCCTTTGCCTTCGGGGAAGAACCGCTTCAAAGCTCCGCTGCCCTCCATGGAGCGAAAGACGATTTCGGAAGCAAGGCTTTGGTCCAACTCATAAGGCCACAGCTCGGCGTCGGTCCAGGTGTAATCGCAGAAGTCCCTGGTTGTTGCAATGTTAATGTCGAGCTTCGGATCGCCGAGAATCTCGCTCCAGCCCGACATGCCCTCATAGGAAACACCGACATACCGGTAATCCTTGCGGGCTTCCATGACGCGTCGCGCCGTCTCGTTCCACGGGTGGATACGACCGCCGAGATCGCCCCAGTCAAGGGAATAACCGATGTCCGTCGCGCAGTACAGATAGTACTGGTCGGTCAGCCCGATATCAAGTTCCCTGCCTTCGTAGCAGAAGCCGGACACATCGATGCCGTACACGTTGTCGTTGAATACGCCTTTCACCGGAATCGTGAATAGTCCGCCTGCGGAAACCGGCCAGTCTCCTTCATGCCCGATCTGATCCCCGAAGAAGAAGGAAAGCGTCTCCCCTTCGCTTCCTTCCGCGGGTTGCGTGAAAATGGCATCAAGCATGGAAAATCTGATGCTCGGATACGCCTTTGCCTCATTCTTGATGTCTTCATCCGAAAGAATGATCCATTTCGCCAGCGGAGCCGTTTTCACATTATATACAACAATCTCCGTCCCCGTTTTTTCAACTATCATATCTACGGTATCTTCCAGGATCTCGGGGCTTCCCTCGTTTCCGTCCTGATGCGTGAAGAACCAGATGCTGTCCGCCGCACCGTTGAATACCCAATAGAACGAGCCTCGCTCAATCACCGTATCCGGGTCCGGCTCCTTCGTAGGTTCCGGCTTGGCGGATTCGGTCGGTGTCAGGCCGTCCGGCGCAGAAGTAATCTGCCCCGCGTCTCCCGTCGGTCTTCCCGAATCAGGCTCTGCTCCGTTTTTGCTGCTTCCGCATGCCGAAAGAAGGCACGCCGCTAAAATCAGGCAGCACAAAAGTGTTTTTTTCATATGACTTCCCTTCAAAAAGCATCCTCTTTTCTTACATCATATCAGGAAAATGTTACAATTTCCGCTCATAGGTATTACAAATATATTACAAAAAACGCCCCGAAGCAATGCTTCGAGGCGTTCGTCGTTTCCGATGTTATTCCTTTTCAAACCGGCTGTAAATCATGCCGAACAATACGCGGAATGCAATTCCGATGCCGGCAGAAGCCAAACCCAAAAGGAACGGGAAAGCCTTATCGCTGAACTGGCCGGGGATACTGAATACCATAACAGCGGTAACAATACCGATGATAACCAGAACAATCGAAAGAATATCCAAAAGCTTAATCTGCGCCTTGGTCGCAACAATGGCACCGGCAGACTTCTCTCCGCGTTCAATCTTCTCCGCATCCTTCAGCCTTTTGCCGCTCAGAAGTTCAGAAACCTGAATATCAAGAGCACGACACAAAGGCTCGTACAAATCCGCGCCGGGTACAGAATGTCCTTCCTCCCAGGACGCGACTTTCTTATCGGATACATTCAAACGACCGCCGAGCATAGCCTGAGTAAGCTTCTGCTCTTCTCTGCACTGTGCAATAAACTTGCCAATCGTTTCCTGAGTCATAACCTACCTCCAAAAAAGAAATCAGATTCTATTCTATCATTGTAACATTATGGAATCCAATAGTAAAGATGCTTTTTCAAAAAAATCCTGCATATTAGTAGAAAGCTAAATTACGACAACAGCTTGTTTTGTATAAGCCATTCTTCTGCGAGCTTCGGCCACATTTGCACATCACGATATACCGGACGCTCAATGACCATCGGTCCGAAACCGCCGTCGCCTTCTCTCGGCTTTCCTTCCGGATTTCCGTAGAACTGCATCATCAGTTCCGTGCGTCTCTGATCCGAAACGCGTACTCCCTTACGGTCACGAACCGCTTCAACAGCCTTGTTAGTCTGTTCAAACGTATACGGCTCGCCGAAGTCTCCCTTCATGACGCGTTCGTTATGTAACGACAGCCCGTGCGGGCCGTTGGGAAATGCAAAGTAGGCATACGGTACCCCGGCTTTCCGGCAGCTTTCGGCGTACATCATGGAATTTTCCACGGGAACAAGGTCGTCCGTTACGGTCTGCCAGATAAAGCACGGTGCCATGTCCTTATGTACCTGCTTCTCGAGCGAGTAGTATTCGAGCTCCTTCGGGTCGGCATCGCGTCCGATCAGCGCCCAGATCGAATAGATATGCGTAAACTCGCCGGAGGTGATGACCGGATAACCGAGAATGACGCCGTCAGGGCGGTTGCTTACCTGATTGAGTGCGGGATCCGGGTCCTTGATATCCTGATAGTGGGTGTGGACGGATGCGCATACATGTCCGCCTGCGGAGAAACCGATGATTGAAATCTTTTCGGGATCCATACGGAATCTGCTGTCCGAACGCATAAGCCGGATGGCGCGGGAAAGGTCGCTCATCGGCTGATCGTGCAGCGGAACCGACATCGTGATATCGGTCGTGTAAGTCAAAACGACGACGTTCATTCCGAGGTTATAGAAGTACTCGGCAACAGGCTCGCCTTCGACGTTACAGACCATGCAGTATCCGCCGCCGGGCACAACAATCATGCCGGGACGAACCTGCTCGTCGTCGTGAAGATACGTATAGACATTCGGGGCAAACCCGTATGCTGCCTCGTAGGTATATTCTCCGTCTTTCCAAATGTTTTCCCGGAAGGATACGGCGGAATCAATCATACCGCGGCCCCCTTTCCTGCTTTGCGGTCCTTCTTCATATCCTTCTTGAAGCGGCGGAAATCACCGAGTGCCTTCCAGCCGATCTTGAAAATCTTCCGGAAGTTCACCGAATTCTTGCCTGCCGTACGCGGCTTGAAGGAAATCGGACGGAATGCCTGCTTTTCGTTAAAGTAAGCATAATAGGTCGTCATCATGATGTTCGGAAGATTGTAATCCTCCTGCATCTTGTAAAGGTATTTCTTAACAACATCGCACTTCATCAGACGGAAAGGCGCATTGGCATCCGGCACCTTAACGCCGAAATACAGGCGAAGAAGAAGGCATACGACCTTCTCGACAAATGCACGGCCTTTGCCGTCTCCGCGGACGGTACGGTTTCCGAAGATTCCGTCATACTCATTTCGCATCTGCCAGAAAGCGTCAAATTCGTCGGGATTGGTCTGCCCGTCGGAATCGGTCTGGAATACGTAGTCAATCCCTCTCTTAATTGCAAGATCATAAAGAGCGATGACCTTCGGGCCGTGATAGCGGTTCGTATCCGGCAGGATCTCAAGCTGCGGAAATTCCTTCTGCAGATTCTCAAGCACCTCATGCGTGCGGTCGTTACTTCCGCTGTCTGCAATCACAAGACGGGACTCTTCGGATTTGCCTGCAAGAACGGGATACCACTGCCGTACCACGCCTTCGATGTTGGCCTCTTCGTTATAGGCCGGCATTACGATATATAAAGAATCCATGGCTTACTCCTCCATTAAAACTCCGTATTTCATCTCTCGGTCAATGCGCTCGAGCTCCTTCTCGGCGGTCACGCGCTTGCTGCGATTTTCCTCCTGAATCCGGGCGACTTCGTCCAGGCTTTCGATCAGGATCCGGTTGGTCTGCGCAAGCGTCTGCGTATCAATTGCGGTCGTTCCGGCTGCCTTCTGCGTCTCGGTCGTTACCTGCTTTAAGTTCTCCGCATTCCGCAGTAACAGGCGGTTCGTCATGTCGCTGATGGAGCGATCCGTAATGACAGCCTGTCTTGCGTGCTCCGCGCCGAGCGCCAGAACAATCTGGTTCTTCCAAAGAGGAATCGTGTTATATAAGGTCGACTGCAGCTTGTCCGCCATCATGGCAAAGTTTGACTGCAGCATCCGGATCTGCGCCGACTGCTGAACGGAAATCGTACGGGAAAGCTCCAGCTCGTTGGCTTTTCTTTCCATCCGGTCGATTACGCCGCTAAGGAAGGACTCCTCCATGACGCTGTACGGGCCCTTACGCTTCTTCTCCTCCAGTTCCTCGAGACGGATCTTAATCGCGGCAATCTTGATTCCTGCCTGACGGTAGTACTCCTGATTCATTTCATACATCTGGTTAAGAAACGCGCAGTCCCGAAGCAGACGGACCTGATGCTCCTCCAAGGTACCGGCAATACGGTCCACATTCTTCGAAGCCTGTTCGTATTTGGCACGGATGGCGACGGAGTTGCTCTTTCTCTTCCAGAAAAGGATACGCTTCTCCCCGTCGACGTCGGTGTCGATATCATACAGATAGCTGATTGTATCGTGCAGTACGTCGTCCACTTCGTCGATGGACGAATTGTTCAGGTTGTCGATCATAACCTGCGAAAGCTCCGCCATCTTCTTCTGCGTGTCAAGGCCGTACTTCGTGATGCTCGTGATATCCGAGCAGTCAAGCTCCGCCACGCTCTGTTCAATCTTCGGAATGTCCTCCGCGTCAAGCCCGAGTGTCGGGTTTCCGGCAATGATTCTCAAAAATCCGATTTCCTTTGTTTCGTCCATGTATTCTCCTTATCCAATTCAACCGTTATTCATCCAAATACCGCGGTACGCGAATCCGGTCGCTCAGGTTTAACCTGCTCAAAAATGCATCAGCGTCCTGTCTGATGTCCTTCCCGAGAATTCCCATGCTCTGCGGCGTTCCGATGTAGAAGGAATTCTCGTCCATGTTCAGAAGTGCCTTCACGGCCTTTTCATCCGCCACCCGTCCGTACGACATGCCGAAATTGTTCTTAAACGGCATCGATTCTTTAAGACGCGAGATGACGCGCCGTTGGAAAGAACGTCCGCACATCGGGTAGTAGCATTTGCCGGGGTCAAGCCGTTGTCCGGGTTTCTTCAAAACGACCTCGCAGATGAACATCTCCTGGTACTCCGAGCTTGCTTCGAAAACCCGGAAATCCACGATATAGTTATTCAGCTCGAGAATCCGAATCAGGTTCAGCGTTAAAACGCCTCGGGCCTTGATCTGCTCGACCGTCGTATCCCAGCTGTAGGCGATGTTCATGTTGATTCTTGCGACCCGCTTCTCCATCGTCCTCGTCAGGCGGTACATATTCTTCGGCGCCCCTGCCACGTATGCGGGAACGTTCGGCCTGCTTCCGACAAATGCCGGGTTGCTCACTCTCTGGCGCACATACTGACGGTTCGCCATCTCGAGGTGCTTCGAAAGCTGCATGAACTCCCTGAGTCCTTCGGAATATCCGCCGGAGCAATACCGGATGGACTGCATGAGAGGCTCCCCCGCAAACGACGTGTCGGCTCTTACGCTCATCATGACCGGGAAGGATTCCTCATTAACCGGAGGATCCTTCAAAAGAAACATCTCAATGTCGGTCATCGAATCGAAGAACAGTCGGTAAACCTTTAATTTTTTCAGGCTGTATACCTTCAGGTAAGGACACTCTTCCTCTGTCACGCCTGTCTTAGCCATTGATTACTCCTCTTCTTCGGAAAATGAAACTATATCAACCGTACGGTGTCTTTACCGGTCGTTATATCATTCACGCGCTGTGCGAAAAGCGAGCAAATGACACGGCAATCCTCATTGTATTTTGGCTGCTTGACTTCAGCCATGATTTCCTTTGTGAGAAATGCCAGGTAGTCGGCTTCCTTCGTCTGCACGAATTCGTACTCGATGATCTTTTCTCTTGAAAAGCTTCGGTTATCAAGGTATTTGCGGATTCTCGTGACGTCACGGGTCGTAACGATTCCGGCGGCGCTGAAATGCGTAAACTGAGACCACTTGGTCGTCGCCTTACGGAACAGCTCGACAAACTGGAACCATCCCTGGTAATCACCGAGAATGCTTTTCTCAACATTGTTGTCGTATCCGACGAAAATCGGGGTGAAACGCTGCTGAACAGACTCCTCGATCTTCTCACGGGTATTATAGTTGACGTCCGCGCCGTTACCGGTCGTGTTACCGGCACCGATGATGCGGAAGTTCGGATGACGGGGCACCCGCTCGCCGTTCGGGAAAGCATAGTGCGCATTCGTCGTATTGGACAGGAACGAATTCAGCTTAACCGTCGCACGGCTGTTACCGTTATCCAGCTCGTCGCAGAAAGCAATCTTTCCGTACTTGTAGCAGCGGTAGAAGTTCGGGCGGCTGTATCCGCCGTTAGCGGTCTGGAATCCGAGGATGTCATATTCCTCGTTGATGTATCCGATATCAATGCTTTCAATGCCGAGAATCAATGCAATCTGCTGGACCATGTAAGTCTTGCCGCAGCCCGATGGACCGATCAGGTACGGGTTGGCATTTTCCATGACGGCGATCAAAACGTCATCGAACATCTTGTGGAAGGTCATGCCCTCGCGCTTCATCTTCTCCTTGCGCTTCAGGGCCTCCTCCATTCGTTTGTAGAACGGAATCGTTTCATCAAGCAGGAAGCAGGGCGTGAAATCCACCTGCTCGTCGGAGGTGTCTTCGATGACAAGGTCGGCGGTCTCGGAAAGGGCATCAGGCACCTTCGCAGACTCTTCCGCAGCCATCTCGGCCTTTACAACCTGCTGCGGCTTCGTCTTCTTGATAATAACCTTGGCAGGCGCCTTCGGTTCCTCTTCTTCAACCTCCTCCACAGCTTCCGCCTGCTCCGCGGCACGGTCAATTGCCTTGTCGGAAACAATCATCAGGCGGTCGATGCGGTCATTCAGTTTCTTGCTTGCTTCCGCGTCGGCAAGAAGCTCCTTAAGCCGGTCGTTATCCTTAAAATAGGCATCCATCCGGTTGATGACATCGTCGGACTGACGTCCCGCGCGAACAACCTCGTCACGGGCGTTTCGAACCAGATCGTCGACAAGCTTTTTAAGCTCCGAAATCTCTGCGCGGCTGTCCGTTACAAGCCGGTTCACAATCTCGTCCTTATCGGCGAGTATCGCGCGGCGCTGCCCTTCAACGAACTCGGCGTGTGTCCTGTCCATGCGCTCCATGAGCGTGTCAACCTGGATTTTGGCGTTTGTAAGCTCGCTGTCGCAGTATTCCTTAACGTCCTTCATGGCATTTGCCGAAAGCTCGGTAATCATCTTCGCTCTCTTCTCGGTGAGCGACAGAGAATCTTTTAAGCGGCTCGTGGCTTCCTGAACGGCATCCACCTTCTGCTCGGCAAGCATGATGCGCTCTTCGCTGACATTATAAATGCCGACCATTCTGCAGAATGCGGAGTATTCCTGATCAATGATCGTCTCGGGCTTCTCGCCGGAAAGATACCGGGTCGAGAAGCGCGTCAGACTCGCCGTGAACATGTCCTCGTCATAACAGAACGGACGGATTTTTACGGCATATTCGGAAATGGATTCGCGCACGTCCGTGGAATAGTTCTGTCCCTCAATCGAACGGTACCAGCGCAGATAGTTCACCTTGTCCCGGAACATATGATAGAGCTTCGGGATGAACATGTGCGTGGAAGCAACACCGCCGACATCGAACATCTCGAGGAAGATCTGCGACAATTCCTTGAAATCCGCCGACTGGTCCTCGAGGATGAAAATGTGCGGATAGATTCCTTCGGCGTACTTTACGGTCTCATACCATTTCTTCTCCGGAAAATCGATTCTGTTCCGGAAGATCTGTTCCAGAATGTCTACAAACAGAGTGAACGGTTTGATGATCAGTTCGTTCGGTTCCGCAGAAACGTTGGTCACGTACTCTCTGAGTTTTTTATTCTTCGCTTCGTTCGAAACGGCCAGTATGTCCCGAATCTTGTCAAAGCGGTCCTTCAAAATGTCAGCTTCGCTCTTTTGTCTCGCCATTGCATTCCCCTCGTCACGAAATAAAGTATTTGCCTGCCATCGCAGTTCTGTAATGTCCGGTCATTCCCGATCCGACGTCGTCGAAATAGGTCTGGTATCGCCCGTCCGGGAGCTTCGTTCTTATCATGCGGAGATTGTTCTTTCTGAGCATGACCTGTGTTGTCTGATTCTTTACGACCGTGCAGGAAAGCGTTTCGGAGTACCCCGCGTCCGGATAAAGGAAGGTCCGCCAGATGTCATTCCGCGTAATCTTTCCGGACGTCTCCGTCGTCTCCTTCAGCGCATAGAACATGCCCCAGGGAAGACGGTACATAACCGTCGGAACGATATTCTCAGGCAGGAGTTTTCGAAGCTCCTCACCGAACTCCTCCTGCGGATACGGCTGAAACCGCTGCGTCTCGAAGCAGATTTCCTTGCCCTTTTGCGTGACGGAAATCCGCACATCCATATGCTTTTCAAAAAACAGAAACTCCATCTCGCCGCTGAATTCGATTTCGTCAATGGCAAATACCATGTCCATCCGTGCGGGATCGAACTTGATTTCCGCCTTTAGCGACTGTCCGGAATCCGGATACTCTGCGATGAACATCCGGTAATTCGTATCACTGAACCGCTCTGTCGATACCATATGCGAGGTATCCATATGTCCGCGGTGAAGCTGAAGGATGCCCTTTCCTCTCCAGCCGACAATCCGGTCCTTGACACGGCCTTCCCGCGCAAACAGGCCTTCAAGTTCCTCGACCAGGTATTCCGCAAGCGGAAGAAAACGTTTACTCATCGTCGCATCAAAGGGAATCTCCGGAATCGGCGTTCCGGCCTTCGGATCATAGTGCCCGCCGAGCGGATCCTTGCGAATGGCCGCACCGGCATCCATCAGGGCTCTTGTCCCGGCATCCATCAGAACCGAATCGCGGTTTTTGGTATCCGCGTAAACATTCATCACCTGCTCGCAAAGCTCTTCGAAGCATTCGTCGAGCTCGCTCAGGGTAATCTGCTCATTGTCCCCGTACATCACGGTCATCGCCGTGCAACCTGCCGGGTTCGGTTCGGCTTCCGGCCCCCGTTCATCCGGTTTCTGAACCGCGGCGGTAAACTCGTACACCGAAACCATCCGTAGGTTTTTAATCTTCCGAACGGCGATCTCCCGTTCCGACATTCTGTGAAGCATATCCCTCTCCAAAAAAATGCAGTTCGCCGGTCTTCCCAACGAGCCGCATTGCGTTCGTTCGTACTCCTATTATAGTAACACCGAATCGGTTTGAAGTAAAGAAATATCCTTGATAAATACAACAAAAAAGCTCCCCGGAGCAATTCCGGGGAGCCTGTCATTTCATATATCAGCCCTTCTCAAGTGCAAGGGTTCTCGTGGTCAGGTCGCAAACCTCAGCCGGTCCGTAGTACTGGATGGCACCCGGATAGATGAAGCAGGTCTTAACGGCCCACTCCTCACGGTGCTTCTCGAAGTACTTGAACGGCTTGCCGTCAAGCTCTACAAGAGCCTTACGGATAACGGGCTTGTCCTTACCGTTACGACGCTCGATGTTCATCATCTTCGTAATCGGCATGCCGCCTGCTTTCCACTCTTCAGCAGGCTTCGAAAGGTTGCTAACCTTCGAAAGGTAACCGGTGTAACCGTACTGGATCAGCATGAAAGCGTTGTAGCCGAGGGAGTAGCAGTAGTCAGCATCGAAGTTCGACGGGAAAGCGCAACGGCCTTCGTAACCGAAGAAGTGATGCTGCGTACCGAACTTGCCCTTATAGGTGCCGGCTTTCTTTCTCTTTGCAAGCTCCGTCTTAACCATCTCGGAGAAGAGCTTCTCGGACTCAATCAGGGAAACCTGTACGTTACCGTGAGGATCTCTCTCAAGGAACAACTGCTGCTGAATGCCCTGCGGAAGAATGTCAAATACCTTGAAGGAAGCCTTGGTGAGGCCGGCCTTGATATATTCATACTTGGAATTCCAATCCGGAAGCGCGTTGAACTTCTCGGTCTTCTCGCCTGCAAGGAGCTCATTGATCTCGGCAATCAGTTTGGAGAACTCGGGAACGAACTCAACGATACCCTCGGGGATGATCGCAACGCCGAAGTTCTCGCCGTTGTTGCCACGGGTCTCAACAGCATCGGCAATGTACTTGGTGATCTGTGCAAGAGACATCTTCTTAGCGGCAACTTCCTCACCGATGAGGCAAATGTTGGGCTGCGTCTCAAGCGCGCACTCAAGGGCAACATGGGAAGCGGAACGTCCCATAACCTTGATGAAGTGCCAGTACTTCTTCGCGGAGTTCGCGTCACGCTCGATGTTACCGATCAATTCGCTGTATGTCTTCGTAGCGGTATCGAAACCGAAGGAAGCCTCAATGTCCTCGTTCTTCAGGTCACCGTCGATGGTCTTCGGGCATCCGATAACCTGTACGCCGGTCTTCTTCGCTGCCATGTACTCGGCAAGTACGGCTGCGTTCGTGTTGGAATCGTCACCACCGATGATAACGATGGCGGTAAGTCCGTGCTTCTTCGCAACCTTCTCAACGATTGCAAACTGCTCCTCGGTCTCGAGCTTCGTACGGCCGGAACCGATGATATCGAAACCGCCGGTGTTGCGGTATGCGTCAATAAGCTTGTCGGTGAACTTTACATAATCGTCATCAAGAAGACCGCTCGGGCCGCCCTTGAAGCCAAGGAGAACGTTGTTCTTGTCGGTAGCCTTCAAAGCATCGTAAAGACCGCATACAACGTTGTGTCCGCCGGGTGCCTGTCCGCCGGAAAGGATAACGCCGACAACCTGCTTCTTCGCCTTCGAGGTGTTAGCGCCCTTAACGAACGTGATTTCCTTCTTGCCGTAGGTGTTCGGGAACAGAGCCTTAATCTTGTCCTGATCCGCTACGCTCTTAGTTGCCTTACCTTCCTTAACGCAGATGTCTGCGATGCCGTTTCTGAGCATTCCGGGAAGCTTCGGCTGGTACTCGTATCTTGCTTTTTGCAGAGGTGAAAGATTCATAAAACCATACTCCTTTATATAAATATAATATCTTTCATTCGGTCAATATAGTAAATCATTTTACGGAAAATGTAAAGACCGTTATTTGTCGTTTTCAAGCGAATCGGGATGGCATTTTCCACAATGTATGAAAGGGCCGTCATTCGCCGCTCGGAAGGGAGAAAGGCTCGCCGAGACGGATGACCGGATCGGTATAATCATCCGAGAAAATAATGACTTCGGGAGTCTCCTTTTTGCAGAACTGGACGCACTTTCCGTAAGACCGGCCGCCGATATAGCCGTAAGCCACGCGACAGTACATGTCGCCCTCTTCGACTTCTATGTAGCGGTAATCGACCCGCGCGATTTCAACCCCGGCGGCATAATATCCTTCGCTGATAATCTGCCCGGTCACAATATCCCTCGAGATCTGACAGGACATTCTCTTCGGGAAGCCCGCAGACTCACCCCTGCTCAGTTCCACATATCCGTACGGGAAGCCGCCCAGGGATACATCAAGCCGTGAACGGTCCGTTCCGTCGTTGCTCACCGTAAGCACCAGATTGTTCATCACGACATAGCCGTAATTGTCGGCCTTATAGAAATAATAGTATACATCGTCCCGCGAGAATAGAATGTCAGGGCCTTGCATATATTCGACAGTCTCGGCATTCGAGACACCTGCTAACAGGAAATCGTCGCCGAGCCGCCATTCGATTCCGTCCTCTTTCGGCCAGTAAATCGACAGCGAGCCCTTGGCATATTGGAACACTGCCTTGGAAAGCAGGCTGTCCCTCATGCACGCGTCGAGACCGGATTCCCGGAGAAACTCGTCATAGCTCTCCACCTGGAACCATCCCGTTACGGGACTGATTTCGCTTTGGATCGGATCCTCCTTCGCTAACAGGTCCTGTAAGGGTACTCCGCGGAAATACGTTCCGTCCTGCGTATTCGTAAGGAACGGCTCCTCACCGGCCCAGCGCGCAGTCCGACCGTTCGTCGTGCAGATCTCCCTGCCGTCCGTCGCCTTCATCGTAACGTCATCGCCCGAAAGGTACATATCGTACCGTTTGCCGCGCCATGTTGAATAATAAACGTACGGTTCTCCGGTCGAAAGCGCCTGCTTATTAACGGCACCCTCTTCATAGGCCGCATAAGCCGAATCCGACAACAGCGCACCGCTCGGTCCGGTTGCCGATTTAAGAAGGATGTGAAGCCCCGCGATTCCCGCGATGACATCCTTGTTTCCGTTTGCAAACGTATATTCCGTAAGAGTCACCATGTTCACGTCGGAAACGGTGCCCCTCTTCTTCAGGATTTCCATAACACGGTTCTGCGGCGAATTATCCGGGTAATACGCTTCGTTGGCCGGGTCCAACCACGGGCAGACCATGTCGGTTCTCGCGCCGGCCAGGACGGTCTTTCCGCCCTGCACCTCATAAAAGAGGCTGGTGTCCCCTCTTTCTTCGGTATAAAAACGATACACTTCGTTGCCGCTCTCGTCGAACAGATCCAGGCTGTAAAGCGCGAATTCCCCGTTCACGGCATAACTTACCATGGATGCCCTAAGGATGCTGCCGTCACGCCTTCTCAGAGTGAAATCGGTCTTCTCCTTCGGTCCGATTTCCATCCGGTGAAAATAGATGCCCTGAAGCATGATCTCCTGCACATCCGCCTCAATTGTCGGGACGGGAAAGCCCTGCGTTTCGGTCGGCACGGGTGTCGCCGCCACAGGCTCACCGGAGCTGTCGCTTTTGCCGCATGAAACACAAAAAAAGGAAACAAGAACAAAAAGCAGACAACACATCAGTCTGCCGATCATTCTGTTTCCGTTATATACGCGCATGACAATCCTCCTTTCCCCACAAATTCATTGTATCAATTCTTTATGACAAATGCAAGGACATTGCTTTGTAAACCAAAAAGAAGAGACCGGTGGCCTCTTCTCAATACCCTTAATAAACGGGTACGCAGACGGATTATAGGCGAATTTCGTTCGCGCCGTCTGCGTTCACAATAAGGAATCCTCCCGCTTCGCGGGTCCCTCCTTTTTGTCAATGGAGCATAGGGGACTTGAACCCCTGACCCCAACACTGCCAGTGTTGTGCGCTCCCAACTGCGCTAATGCCCCGTGGGATGATTGCAGACGGCCCGAACCGTCTGCAAAACTTCCGTTAAAGTACAGTTTATTTTTATCAAAAAAACCGGATTTGTCAAGCCCGAAATTCAAAAAACGCGAATTATTTGAAGACAATCTTGTAATCCTTCGAAACCGTTGCGTTCTTCAAAAAGGCCGAAATCACATTTTCCGCTTCCTTGCGCGCTTCGTCACGGAACTTCTGGTTCTTCATCAGTTCTTCGGCCTTCTTGCTCTTCATGCTGCCGAGAAGCAGCGCATAATCGGTGAATTTGGTCTCGGTGAAGATGGAATTCTTAATCTCATAAGCCTTGAATTCATCCTCGAAAATCTCATTCGAAACGATGAAGATGTCGGGAAGCGTAACCGTAACGGTCTTCTCCTCCTCGTCCACCGCAAACTCGACCTTCGACAGAACGATGCCCGCGCTGATGGCACCCTTATAGGTAAATACCACCTTGTCGGTCGTCAGCGGAATCTTGGCCCCGAGCAGCTCCTTATAGCTTTCAAAGGTGTCCATGTCTGTGTAGTAATAACGCTGGGTGATCAGATCGCCCGCAGGCTGCAGAATTTCCTCGATTGTCTTCACGTCAAGCGTGCTCTTTTCTTCAACGGAATCGGCGACCTTTTGCAGAATGGACTTCTTCCCTCCGCCGATTTTAGCGCCGACCACTCCGCCCAAAAGACCCATCAGGACAAGCGCAGTTACAATAAAACCAACCTTCTTCATGAATTCTCCTCCTTATATGTTGTGCCGGACCGAGGGGTGTCCGGAATCCGATGGTTGCTCATTCGTAAACATGACTTACATGATGAGTCTAACATATCGTATATCATTTTTCAACAGAAACGATTTCAAGAGATGCGGGGAAACATGAAAAATGAAAGACTATCCGACAAATAATCGGACAGTCTTTCGTTTGAAACCTTTGGGAAGGATAATTTACTGGATGTTTTTCTGCATGGTAACATGCTCCGGGGAGAGAATGCGGTCGAGCTTCTCGCCGGTCCGGTTCAGGATGGAACGGCCGACACCGCTTAACGCGCCGGTCAGCTCGCGGTCCCTGCCGACGAAGAACAGGGCGATTGTATCGGGGCCGACATGGCTTCCTGTGCAGGTGTCATACGTTGTATTGATGAATCCCCTCACTTTAATCTTCTCGGTGATGCGCTCCATGACGTAAAGCGACTCCTCATAGGCGTCGGCATGGGCGATTCCGAGAATCTGCTTCTCCGGATTGACGACGTTATCGCACACAAGGGAAATCAGCGCATTCAGCGCGGAACGGCGGCCGTGGCACTTACGGTACTGCACGATATGGCCGTCCTTATCGCCGCGAAGAATCGGGCGTATGCTTAATGTGTTGCCGATCAGCGCGGAAGTCTTCGAAATCCGGCCGGTGCGGCACAGATACTTCAAATCTGCGACGGTGAAGATGCCGTTCATCATCGGAACACGCTTCTCTATGGTGTCCGTAACCTCATCGATGTCCTTGCCCTGCTCACGAAGCTCCGCTGCGTAAATCGCGAGAATGCCGGTCGCGAGCGAAGCGTTCTTCGTGTCAATGACCCGGATGCGCCGCTCGGGAAATTCCTCGGCAACCATATCCCTTGCAATGCGGCAGGAATTGAACGTCCCGCTGATGCCCGAGCTGATGGTCAGGCAGAGGACATCCTCTCCGGCAGCAGCAACCTTGCGGAAGGCTTCCGCAAACTCGCCGATGCTGATGAGCCCGGTTTTCACCGTAAGTCCGTTTCGCATCGAATCGTAGAACTCCTTGCCGCGGGCGCGCTCCTCCTCGGGCGTCAGCCCCGGCACATAACACGTAACATTCTTTCCTTCTACATAATTGACAAATGACAGGACTTCTATTCCGTACTGTTCTGCCGATTCAGCAGGCAGGTTCGCTCCGGAATCCACAAGAATTCTGAACATGAAAAATCTCCTATTACCAATGGTTCGCTCCGTCGGCCGAAACACGGCCTTGCGGAGAAAAATACAACTACTTATCGACTCCATTTCTAACTTTCAAAGTCTACGATATCATTATACATAGTTTTCATTACTATGTCAAGAATTAATAAAAACCTCCGTGATTTTTCACACGGAGGTCACATTTTCCGAATTTTATAAAAGCCGGAGCAGTTTGCAGTTTTCGATTCCGGTCCGCCAGAAGTCCTCGGTCGGAAGCTCCCATACATTGCAGATGAAGCTCAGATTCATGGCGCCGTGCCCGACAATCAGGACATTCTTTCCTTCCCTGAGAAGCGGTACGACTTCCTCTTTGTAGAAGGATCCTGTGCGCCCGAGAAGCTCGTTCACATTTTCCCCGCCGGGAACAGCCTCGGTATACTCTGCAGGGTGGAAGAAGAACTCGTTCACCGGGCAGTTCGGGATGCTGAAGCTCTGCGCGACGCCCTCGTACTCTCCGAAGGCCATCTCCTTCAGGCGGTCGTCAAACCGAATCGGCACGTCACGCCCCTGAAGCAGAAGTTCCGCCGTCTCCTTCGCCCTGCAAAGGGGAGAACTGAAACAGATGTCAAACGGGATGTCGGCATAACGTTCTCCGGCCTCCTTTGCCATCGCCCGCCCTGTATCGTTGAGCGGAATGTCGGTCTGCCCCTGAAGTCTCTTCTGATCGTTCCAATCGGTTCTGCCGTGCCGGACGATATATAATGCGCCTCTTTTCTGCTGTTTCGCCGGGGCCTCGCTGCACTTCGGAAAGGCAAGAGCAAACTCCTCAAAAACGACTTTCATGTCTTCCGAAAAATCCTTCCCGATTGCCTTCAATTCCTCGGTGAAGAACGGCTGATGAACCTGCTGCCAATAAGCCAGGGAAAGGTCACCCTCACCTTCTTTCGTCGCCATCTCTTCGGTGATTTCACGGTACGGGAGCACGGTTACAAACCTTGTCTGGATGATGCAGACCGCCTCGTCCTTTTCGTTCAGAATGATACTGTATTCCCCGGGCTTCGGAAGAGCTTCGTCTTCCGCCTCATATACGGGGTACGCCGAGGACGTGGCACGCTTCTTTCCGCTTCGGACAAGCTCCGCAAGTCCGTCTGCATCGTCCCCGAATGTCCAGGCATCGTATTCGCCGGGGATGCCCGATAAATCCCACAATTCTTCTGCTGTCATGATTTCTCTTCCCTTTTCCTTTTTTAACGCGCTCAATGTAAAATGTTATGCATTTATGATACTAAAAAAGCCCGTAACTTGCAACAGGAAGCCGACGTCAGCAAAAAGCCGGCCCCCAAACGGAAGCCGGTTTTGCTCAGTCTATATGCTTTTCGTAGAACACCAGGGTCATCTTATCATTTACGACTTCTTCCTTCACCCTGCTGTATTCCGCAACTGCATCGGGATTCGACCGAAGATAGTCCCGAGAAGTAAGATGCCTTCTAAGCTCGGCCGCCTGCAGATAGGGGCCGAAAACATCCGCGGTGCGGAGCTTTAAACTCGAAGTATTCACGCACGGATGCAGCCGACGTACTCGTCCTTTAAGACGTCCTCGTCCACCAGCAGCTGAACATGATGCTCCGTGTCATTCATGAGTCCCATGATGCTGACCGATCCGGGCTCAATATCCAGGTACTTAAGCATATCGTCGGCATCGGCAAATGAGAGCCTTGCCGAGTTAATCTGCGCGGAAAGCTCCTTGGTCTTAAACTTCTTGTCCCCGGGCATCATCAAAAGATAAAAGGCCGTCTTCTGACGGTTGCATAAGAACAGGTCCTTGCAAATGATCACACCGAGCACCGCATCGATCGCATTGCGCAGCCCCATTGTCCCCGCCGCCTCATGATCAGTCCGCTGATATCTTATCCCGAGCTGATCAAGATAATCATAAACCCTCAACTCCCGCGGAAGCCTGCCTGCGGCGTCTGCCGGCCGTCCTTCGAATAATTCCATCTGATTGTTTCCTCTCCCGGGCAAGGCCCGCATCTTTTTACAAATATGCGCATTCCGCTTCCAGGGCTGTCGGGTCAAATTCGACCTTTTCCGCCCCTCGGAACTCGCTCATCACAATCTCGCAAAGCGTCGTATCGAATGAGATTGCCCGGATTTTGTCAAGCACCGCCCGCTTCGGGTTACGGTCATTGGTTCCCAGAACGAACATGGCGTGGGTTTTCTTCACTTCCCGCCGGATATAATATAAAAACGTTCTGTAATAGTCCTCTCGGTCCTCTTTTGCAAAGAAGAAGGAAAGAAACGTGAACGCAGCCTGCTGCCCTTCTTTCGGGAGCCTGATATACCCAAGCAGCGAGATGACCGGATTCAGGAATCTGACAAATGCCATCTTCCCGGAACATTTCTTCAAAACATACTGCTTACTGTCCGAGCGGTCCCAAAGCGCCCCGACCGCAACCAGCTCATCTCCGTCGAAGAGCAGATAGAAATCCGTGATTGTCGGGACCTTCGTTCCGTCCAGGCTGTCAAACGCCGGAAACAAATTCCGGCGGATTCCCCATGTCTTCAGAAACTGGAGCACGGCCTCGGAATCCTCCTCAGTTGCCCTTCGGAATGTCAGTTTACTGTCCGGCCTCCGCACAGGGGCGGTCGGACTGATGATGTAAGTCCGGTACCCGTCGAGCTCTACGGCGTAAGGCATCCCCTTCCGCTTCTTTTTAAGCATCTTAAGAACGCCCGCATTCTCTTTCACAACGGAGCAGTAATAGACCTGCGAATCAAGCGGGTCGTACATCGCGTCAAAGGCGTCTTTCCATTTGAGGAAGCCTCCCCGGTCCGCGGCGCGCTTCATATTGGTCACATAGCACACGTTCCGCCGCTCTCCGCCTATATACATCTCGCGTGGGATTCCGGCGATCGTTCCGACGATGTCCCCGGCGTCCTCGTAAATCCCGACGACCGATTTAGGGCTTTCCTTTTTGAACGAATCGAACGGATTGGGTCTTCGCGTATAGAGAAGCTGTAAGTCGCCCTTTGCGACGTCGCTTTCCATAATCTTAAGAATTCCCGCTCCGTCTTCACGCGATGCCAATCGGAACCGGCTGCTCATTTTCTGGTCTCCTCCAAATTCTCCCCGACGGGAATGCCGATGCGCTTATCCACTTCAAAATGAAACAGAATGTTGATGTACCAATAGGCGAAGTTGATTAACGGCTTCCTGGTCCGTTTAAAGCAGGTAAAGCCTCTTGAAAAGATGGAACCGAACTTGAAAAACTTCTTTTTGTACTTCCTGCACAAAGCCCGCAGTTCCTCTGCGGTCACCTGCTTCGGGACAAATGAGATCGTCCCGAAAGTGTACCCGTCCTGCAGCCACCATTTGTCGCAGATCAGGCGCCCCTGTTCCTGAAATTCCTTATAGGTAGGCGTGTTCGGGAACGTCAGCAGATGGTTGAACGCTATGACGAAGAACTCGTGCTTTCTCGAAAACTCCAGCGTCTTGATAAAGCTCTCCTCGGTATCTTCGTCAAATCCGAATACGAACGAAGCATAGATGCTGATCCCGACCTTATGGATCTTCTCAATCAGTTCGTCCCGTTCCCCGAGGCGCGCCGTCCATTCTTTGTTCATCTGCTTCAGGTTGCCGCTGTTGATGGACTCGAAGCCGATCAAAACCATCTCACAGCCGCTCTCTTTCATAAGCCTGAGCGTCTCTTCGTCTTTCGCGATATCTAACGTGATCTGGGTCGTCCATGTAATCTTCAACTTCTTGATCTCGGCAAACAGTTCCCTCGCAAACTCCTTATTTGAGAAGATACTGTCGTCGACCAGGAAGTAAAGCTTATGCTTGCAGGACTTCATCTCCGCGATGATGTCGCTCACTTCCCTGTGGATGTACCGCGATTCGTAATATTTCGCTATGGAACAAAATTCGCAGTTATGATAGCAGCCGCGCCCGGTTTCCACCAGAGAGACCGGCAGATACTTCTTCTGCTGCTTCTGATAAATCGAACGGTTCGCCATCTTGTAATCGATGCACGGCTTTCCGACATATCGCTCCTTCATGGTATTGTTTGCGATATCCTGAAGCAGAAGCTTCAGATTGTCTCCGCAGTTATTCACCATAATGGCGTCGCAGTGCTCGAGCGCCTCCTCCGGAACAAGCGTCACGTGATAGCCGCCCATAACGACTTTCTTCCCCCGTTTACGGAACTGCTCGGAAATATAATAGGCGCGCTTCGCCGTATAGGTTTCCACGGTCAGTAGGACAACGTCCGTTTCGGTATCATAGTTGATGCTTTCGATTCGGTCATCGAAAAACTCCCTTTCGCAATCCGCCGGCAGAAGCGAGTTCAGTACCGCAATCGTCAGCGGTTCCATCAGCCAGCTCTTCAAATATTTCTTTCCCGGCTTCTTTCCGATTGCGGGGAGGACAAATGTGATCTTCATCGCTTCCACTCCTTTCTCAGTTTCTTTGCCACTTTCCGGTTATAAATCCGAAATCCGATATTGACGCCGAGTTTCAAAAAACCGCCGTAGCGATTCTTAACGGCTCGCCTCCAGATCCGTTTCCAGGTATAACACTCCGTCGAAACATATACGAGCATCTCCTCCAGCTCGCGCCCCGTAAAATATTTCGGGACATATGTCGCATGGATGCTGTCGTAATCGTTCCAATCCGTCGAAACGATCCGCCCCTCTTCCGTAAGACGGTTATAAACCGGCGTATTCGGGTATGGTGTCAGAATGGCAAACCGCGGGATATCCACGCCGATCTGCTCGATATATTCCGGCATGTTCCGGATGCTTTCTTTCGTATCGCCGTCAAATCCGAGCATAAACGTTCCGAGAATCGTTACGCCGCTCTCGTGGAACATGCTGACAGCCTTTTTATACTGCTCCACCTTATTCTTCTTATGGGATTCCGCAAGGCTTTCCTCGCTGAACGTCTCAAAGCCCATCAGTATTCCGATGCAGCCGCTCTCGATCATCAGCCGGAAGAGTTCTTCGTCCTCACAGACGTCCGTCGTGCACAACCCCGCCCACTTTATATGAAGCGGAATCAATGCCCGGTAGAATTCCATGGCGTAAACACGGTTCGACGTCGGCGAAGGATCCAGAAACAGTATGCGATTTGCCCGCAGCGAGCGTATCTCCGCTACCACGTCCTCCGGGCGCCTTGTGGTATGCTTCCCGCCCCAGAACGAATTAATGACGCAGAACTCGCACCGGTTGGTGCAGCCGAAGTTGGCGATCACGGTAGGAACCCCGATATATTTCCGCTTCTGCATCAGTTCCCGCATCGGAATGACGTTGCTTGTCCCGATATCGCACGGGCTTCCGTCGTAACGGGGCTTCGGCTCTCCGGCAGTGTAATCGTTAATAAACTCTCTCCAGGTCCGGTCAGCCGGTCCGGTCAGAACCGTATCCGCATGCTCTGCGGCCTCCCCGGGAAGCAGGCTGACATGATGTCCGCCCATCACGATGTAGCTCCCTTTTCCCTTAAAATAGTCCGCCAACTCATATCCGCGCTTCACGGACGAGGTTACCGAGGTGATTGCCACGATGTCATAAAAACCGAGCTTTTCGTAGTTGCATTTTTGCACGCCCTCGTCGACGGCCTTAAATTCTGCTGCGGCTCCCTCCGGAGTCAGCGCCGCAAGATACGGCATGGTTAAGGGCATATAGCTTAGTGACCTGGTGAAGGCGTTTCTGTAGCGATAATTGTTATCATACGGGGTGATGAAAAGGATTTTCACTGCTTAACCTCCGGAATATCGGAATTGTCCGCCATGACGTCGGCGCCGAAAATCTCGAATTCCTTTGCGTATTTGCGGTAGCCGATGTTCACGAGCATGTAGATGCTCTTGATGGTCCGGATCTTGGTCAGATCGAGTCTTTTGAATATATTCTTCCAGGAATAGGCTTCCTTCCACGCCCAAGCGATTCCTGCCTCCAGTTCCTCCTTGGTCATCTGCTTGGGCTTATAGACGCAATGCTCCACATCGTACATGGCGTAATCCCGCTCGATGATGCGTCCCTGGCTCTCAAGTTCCCGGTAGAACTCCGTACCCGGAAACGGCGTAATGATGGAGAATCTCGGCAGATCGATCTTCGCCTCAATGCACAGGTCAACGGTACGCTTAAAAACGTCCGGCCCGTCTTCGTCCGCGCCAAATGCGAAGCACCCCATCACCATGATGCCCTTCTTGTGAAGTTTCTTCATCAGTTCCTTATATTCACTGACACGGTTGACGCCCTTACGGATACTCTTCTGCGTCTCCTGGTTCACCGATTCAAACCCTACAAGCAGTCCTTTACAGCCGCTTTTCTTGAAAATATCGAGCATTTCGTCGTTCTGGCCGATGGCGGTCGTCGTCAGTCCGAACCACCACTTTTTTAACGGGATCATGGCCGTGAACAGTTCCTTCGCATACTTCATGTCCGCGATCAGATTGACGTCCGGGAAGATTACCGGCTTTCCTTTGAATGTTCTTATCTCCGCAATGACATCCTCCACGGGACGCGTGATCACACGCCGCCCGAATGCGGCCGGATATGCGCAGAACGTGCAGGAATGATTGCAGCCCCGGACTGCTTCCACCGTATTGAGCGTGATATATTTTTCTTTCTTTAAAAGGTCTTTCCGCGGCAAAGGACGGTTTGCGATATCCACGCAGCCGTCGCCCCGGTACATCGGCTTTAAGCAGCCGTCACGGATATCTAAAAGCGCCTGGGGAAACGTCTTCTCTCCGAGTCCGACAAGCACGGCATCCGCATGTGCAGCTGCCTCGTCGGGTGCAAGTGACGGATGCACGCCCCCAAGCAGGACCTTCTTTCCGAGACTTCGGAAATAATCGGCATAACGGTAGCACCGGGAGGACGTTCCCGTAATGCAGGTGATCGCAATCACGTCGGCATCGGTATCAAGCGGGATGGCCTCTGCGGTTTCGTCATAGATCACAACCTCCGCATTCAGTTCCGAAGGAACAAGCGCCGCCAAGAGCGCCAGCGTGATCGGCGCATAATGTAACCCTTTGTGAAACAATCCGTTGTAACGGTGCATCGCACCTGCGGGAGAAAGAAGCGCTATCTTCATATACCCTCCTAAACAGAAATCATCGATCCGGCCGCCATGATCAGATACATGACAAATACAATCGCAATCGTGATTTTTGAAGCCTCTGCCCGATTCATTACCGTACTATCCTTTCCCTTCGTGCAAATCCGGTAAGTCGGGATAACCATAAGCGAGATGATGATCGCGACGGCACCTCCCGCAATCTTCATATATTCCATAAATCCGCCCGGCAGGAAGAACATCAGCAGCAGAGCGGGAACCGTTGCAAGCAGAAAACTGAGCCCGAAGGTTTTCTTCGTCTGGCTTGAGATCATCTCGGTCGTTGCAAGCCCGATCGACCAATAGGAAGTGAACATGGCAAGAAGGATAAATGCCGATCCGAGTATCCGGATGACCCCTCCGACCGCTTCCGCCCAGCCGACGATGGCGACTTCGGTCACCTCTTTCGAGGTGATCACCGCACAGACCGTAACTACCGACGAAATGACAAGATTCATCAAAAGTCCCCAAAAAACGGATTTCCGCACCTTTTCCGCATCATGTTCGAGGCACTCAATAACCTGCGGAACGGCGAATATGGCGGAAAATGAGAACATGATCATGCTGAACGTTGCCGCGAACCTTCCGATTCCCGCACTGCCTCCGAGTCCGATTCCGATCCGGAAGGACGGATTGATGTTTCTTACCGAGAAGATCACCGCCGCCAGGAGAATTGCCCCCATAACGCTTACTGTCACCTTCTCGCTGATGCAGATCGCACGAAGCCCAAGCAGCACGACAACGGCCGCAATAAGATAAAACGCCGCGCCGAGCACTCGACCCGGGATATTCGGAACAAATTCCGCCGTGATCTCGGCCGCGCCCGAAATGTAAGCGGCAAGGTTGGTCTCCAAAACAACAACCATGATCAAAAAGAACGAGACCTTCAGAACGTTCTTAAACCGTCCCCGGAACAGATACTGGTTAAAGGAACTCAGGATATCCGCCGTTTCGCCCGTGTTGAGTAGGATCTGGGCTATCATCAGATGAAGCAGAACGCTCGTAACATAGGCGGCGGCAAATGCAACCACTCCGCCCGTAACACCGGTTTTCGATACAAAATATGGAATTGCCATAACGCCGCTTCCGATGCCGTTTCCGGCCACGATCGCAGATGCCGTAAAGACCGATTTTTTCTTCATTTCATCCTCATCCGTCCGTATGTTCCGAAGTTTATCTTCCCGAAATACCGTTTCTTTTCATTATATCAGAAAAGCACTGCCAAAGAAACAGTTATTTGGCAGTGCTCTCCTGTAATATGTCATTTTTCGAATACCGCCGGACCGATCGTCCGCCCCGGCTTCCGTCAGGGTTCAAATACGATCAGCGGAATCAGCATCTCATCCTCCGTAAGGCTTCCGTGCATCGAAACAAACTTCTCATCGACACTCATGATCGAAAGGTCACCGGTCGCGATTGCGAGATAATTTCCGAGCATGGAACGGAACTGCGGATGATGCGTCTTCGTTCCGAACAGATTCTGCTGAATTGCATCATCCATCCGCATCGATTTGAACTTGTCCCCAAAGAGTCGACTGAACTCTGCGACAAAGCATGCTGCTTTTCCCTGTTTTACGAAGAGATTCAGTGCCCTCGGCTCTAAGGACGGCAGACGCTCCAGACAGTCCATAAGGATGGGATAGTCCTGAATCCAGACCTGCTTGCTGTCGATATGACCGTGGTCCGCGGTTACGATTACCAGCGTGTCCGTAAGATCTGCTGCCAGCTCACTGACCGCCGCCTCAAGCATTCTCACATTGTCCGCGGTCTCTTCGGAACCGCATCCTTTCCGGTGCAAAACACCGTCAGGCTGGTTCCAGTAAGCGTATACGTACTTCTTTCCGGGCTTTTCGCAGTGCTGCCGCACCCGGTCGCAAAGTTTTTCGAACGTGTTTATCTCCGGATCGGCGAAAGGCGCGACCAGGTATGCCTGTCCGCCGTGCCTTTTGATCCGCTCCACAACGCCCTCGTACGGCGTTACGGTCCACGCCAGATTATAATCCGCCGCCGGCCGATCCGTTCCCATTTCCACATTCAGAAATACCGTAACGTTCTTGTCAATCTGCGGATAATAACAGTCCCAGCCGAGCCAGCCGTGTTCGCACGGCTGAAGCCCCGACAGCATCGAAGTTGTCGCAGCTACCGTAGTTGAGAGAAATGTGGATTTATAAATGCCGGCAAGATGTGAGCGGAACGGCCCGTCCTCGGCGAGATACCTCTCTAAGATCACCTTCCCCATCCCGTCAAGAAGGATTACGACGATATTCTCATAGTCCTTTTCGAGATACGGGGCTATCAGCGGCAGCGTGTCGCCGACAGGTTCCGAATCAAACTTCTTAAGAATCGAATTCGGCAGGTTCGCAATGCAGTTTTTGTAATCCGGATAAACCAGTTTATGTCCCATTGTGTGTCTCCTGTTATTTTCGTCAGATTTTCCGGCAGATATAAAGCAGATGGTTGGTCATCCCGAGCAGCTCCCGCTTCTCGCAGACTGCCAGATACCATTTCTTCAGTGCCTCGAAATCCGCATCGGAAATTGCAAAATCCTCCCGGTCTTCGACCGCCTCCAAAAGTCCGTCAACGCCGGCTGTGGTAATCCACTTGACCGGCTTATCGGTAAACAGACCCTCAAACTCCGGCACCTCATAGCCTGTGAAAAGCTGCTCCTTGAAGTGGCGAATCCGATAATCCCTCGTGAAGTTTTCCTCCTCGCCCGCGGCCCAGTTTCCCTGAAGGTAGTTGGAATACATGATTCCGTAGACCGAGATAAATGCGAAGAGGATTGCTCCACCGGGCTTTGTGACGCGGATTACCTCATCAATCGCTTTGTTGACTTCGTCCTTATCGTACAAATGGTACATCGGCCCGAAGACGAGCGATACATCGTATGTATCGTCCGCAAAGCGAGAAAGATCCGTCGCGTCGCCCTGAACGGCCTCTATGCCGGGGATGCCCTTACTGCGTTCCCGGAGTACTTCGACATTTCGCGGAACAAGTTCCACCGCGGTGACTTCCATTCCCTCTTTTGCAAGAGCGATGGAATACCTGCCGGTGCCCGCGCCGAGCTCTAAAACCTTTGTTCCTTTTCCGGCAAATCTATGGATGTACTCCATCGTTGTCGCGTATTCGAGCTGTCCGTGCCGGCTTCTTGTAAGCCGGTCCTCCTCGTGACACTCCTCGTAAAAACTGCTGACGATTTCCTGCCTGGTGCCCATGGCTTTTCTCCTCATTCAAAATCTGATGGAAAATGTCACATTCTCCTTTATTAAACAAGCGGCCTCGTAATGACCGTAACGTCATCCTTCTGCCCTTTCACGGCAATCTGGAACTCGTCTTCATAGACGGCTTCGCCGGGGATTTCGATGCATTCCGAAATATAGAATGGCACGCCGTACTTGTCGCCCATGTCCCTGTAAAAGCTCATCTGCTGCCAGATTTCGTTGCCCTTTTCGGTGTCCTTGAACCAGGTCACCGCGCCCTCAGGATTGCCCGCCTCATAGTAAGGCGGAAGGGGCAGCGCCTCCTCGAAATACTTGCGGTTTCGCCAATACTCGGCGGTTTCCTCTTCGGTTGTAACGCCCGCGTCAATCAGTTTCCAGACCGCCGTAAAGATGCCCCGCGGCTGCTTGGTAAGCCATGCCATATCGGTGGTGTGCACGCGGTAGTATTTCGTCTTCGGAAGCTCTCTCTCGAGATACCCGCAGGTGAACGGGAAGAAGTCGAACTTCTGCGTCCCGGTGTGAATAAAGCCGAAGCTTTCGTACCATTTGCGAAGCACCTGATTCTCCTCCACAATGGAAAGCTTCAACACGGTCTTTCCGAAGGCTTTCGCCCTGAGCATCGCATCGGTCATAAGCTTTGCTCCGATGCCTTTGTGGCGGTATTCGGGAAGTACCGAAATGCTCCCGAGTTCCGCCGAACCGTCGTCCCGAAGCGCCAGCGAGTAGTATCCGACAATCTTCTTTCCGACGAGGTATACATACATCGGCCGCTTCTCTTCGTGGAACTGGTAATAAAGCCTGCCCTCGTCCGTGGCAAATGCGGTAAAACGCGGTGCATTCTCCACGGTAAATCCGAACTCGTCGGCAACGGTCTGAAATGATTTTCTGATCACCTGCACGCACTCGGGAATCTCCTCAAGGGACATCCGGCGAAGGCACTCTGCTCCGTCTTCAGGCTCGAGATCAATCCAATATCGCTGCTCAATCTTGCCGTCCACAACCGGCTCGTTTTCTAGGACTCCTCCGTTGTTCTGAATGCTCTTTGCGCTGCCGGTGTTGTCCTTATCACATACCATCAGAATGTGGTAAATGCCAAGCTCTTTGCATTTTTCAAGGGCCAAACGGATCATCTCGGTGGCGTATCCTTTGCGGCGTTCCGAAGGGCGGATACCTTCGCCGATGTTACCGCCGTCAAGAATCAATCCTTCGTTTAAGAAGTGGCGAATGTTGACCGCCCCCACGATGATGTTCCGCTCCTCATCAAGAGCAAACCAGGTCGAGTCGGGCACGAGCCCCCGCTTCTGTGCTTTCGGCTCGCTGATTTCCAGATTCCGCCAATAGAAATCGTAATCGTGGTAATCAATCCTGCGAATCACACAGGGGACAATTGTCTCGCCGCTTGCGTACCATTCGTCAAGCATGTCGCAAATCAAATCTTTGTTTCGGTCATTGGCCTTTACCAATCGGAGTTTCATCCCATTGTCCTCCCTGAAAAATATAAAACCGCCTATCCACAACAGGATAGACGGTTAGTTCATACCGATTCGAGATTATTTCGAAAATCTATTCTGCTCTGCGGTTCGAATTAAAGCATACGCAAACAAAACCATAATCGTGATTATAGGTCATGGTCTTATTAGAGGTGACGTATTCAATTCGAATCACATTCTGAAGCATGAGATCAGTTCCTTTCCGAAATATTGTGTTTAGGATACTCCGACGTTTCACATTTGTCAACAACTTTTTTGCAAGAATTTTTAAGGTAACACAAGAGGCGGATTCGTTAACAGGGTTTGAATGATAGAATTATACTTTTGTATCCCGAAGTCCTCCACAATGCTCGTTATCCTGGCACCGGCGTCTTTTGAAGAGGCTCCGCACAGGAAGACACGTTCATCCTCTGTTCCATAATCCAGCACGATAAAACGGTCATGGAAAATACCACAGGTGCGCTGCATGGAAATCCTTCTTTCCGGGTACTCCCCCAAAAAGTCAGCATATTCCACACTGTGAAGTTTGCCCGTCCCAACATTATCACTGAACAATTTGATATCAACTCCGGCCGGTGCATTCTTCAAAAGCACCAAAGACCGAAGCCCAATATAGTTATCAACTACATATAATGACTTTTTCGCCTGGCTGTATATAGACGAATAGGCAACATCCGCACTGCAGAATTTGGTGTTATACAAAAGCCAGCCGTTATCCTCTTCAGTGACAAAACTGTTCATCATATCTGACAAATCAGACTTTGTCACAACGTCACTAAGCTGGTCCATAACATCAGACATCTGTCTTTCGATGGACCCGATATCCATTCGGAGTCTATTAATCTCAAGGGTATTCTCTGCTGTCTGCATGGACAGGCGCATGGCCTCGCGTTGTCCGATAAGAGGTTGATTATCGAGGATGTAATCCTTCATCCTTTTGAAAGTTCTGACAAAATCTTTGCTTTGTTTAACCGCCAAATCCCCTTTCAATACAGTCATCAACATATATACGCCCTGTTCTGTAAATGCGTAGGGTAAGTACCTAGAACCGCCCCAACTTGAGGTCGATTTTTTCGACCTCAAGTCTTTCCACTCTTCTTCGGTCAGTTTAAAACGAAAATCCTCATCAAACCTTTCTATGTTATTATTGACCTGTTCATTAAATCGTTTTGTCGTGTACCCGTAAATCTCAGCAAGATCGGAATCCAACATAACTTTTACACCACGGACTTCATGCAGTTTTTCTCTCAACAGTTCCTCAGTAACTTCTATTACAGCCACTTCGGTGCTTTCTTTTATCTTTCCTGCCATATGCTTCACCTGTGAATTCAATTTAGTTCTCTGATTTCTTCAACGCATCATAATATGCCTTATACCTGTATACACTCCTCTCACTGATTCCGTTCCGCTCGGCAATCTCCGCCAAGGTCATGCCCTTTTCATGGCAAAGAACAAAATCCTCGTAAATTGCCACCCATTTGGCATTATGCTTTTGCCGGCCGCTCGCTTTCCGCCTTTTGAAGTACTCCAATTCTTCCCTAAACTCTGCATTTGCTTTCTCCAATTCCGCGATTCTCTGTAATGCTTCCTCCAGTGTCTTAATCTTCTTCATACAAAAACCTCCTGTCATAATATTGTCATTTTCATTCTGACACCATTATAACAGGAGGTTTTTAGACTGTCAATCTCATTTTGTCAGCGGTTCTCGCGCCGGCTATAATATCTACCCCTACGCATTGATGTTAAACCGGTACACCTTCACCTGCCGCTTGCCCTCGGCGTACATCTCGTTGTCCTCGGGGATGTCTACGGTTTCTAGGTAAGTGCCGCCGGCCAGCTCGCAGGTCCGCGCGGACGCGTCGTTACCCGGAACGCAGGTGATGATGACATAACCGAGGCAGTGCTTTCTTGCCTGCTTGAACAGAAGCTGGCAGGCCTTCGCCGCGTAGCGGTGCCCGCGGAACGGCTCGTCAATCGTATAACCGATGTTGCCGCCGATGTAAAGCTTGTCGTTATGTCCGATGCGGAGGTCACATTTGCCGATCTTCGTGCCGTCAAGCAGACAAATGTCAAAGTGATAAGCCGGCACAAACTGCTTCGCCGGGTCCGCGTCTGCGGTATGATTAAGCTGCAGGAAGATCTCTTCGTCCCGCAGGTCATCAACCGGCAGAAACGTCTCACCCTCCGTAAGCTCCACCGTCATAATGTGTCTCGTCGGCCAGAACTCGTACAGATACAGCCTGCTCACTTTTCCGGAAAATGGCACGAACTCGTCCATCACCGTCTTTAGCGCGTCGCGGATCACATCTTTTTTGTCTATCAGAAGTGTGTTGTGCGCCGACCAGTTGTAGATGTCATGGTTGTCGCGGAAGCAATCCTTTAAAGCGAGAATTTCCGGCGTGATCTCGGGCGCGAGGAATAAAACCGCATTGTCTCCGAGGGTGAACAATCCGATGTGATTGAACTCCGCCGCCGAAGCGCGGTGCGTCTTTGCAACCTGCAACAAGCGTTCTTTCAGTTCTTCTTCACGGTCTGTAGCGTAGGAACCAATCGTAAAATGCATCGGTATTCCATTTGTCTGCGTGCCGCTGAAACCTTTGTCAAACAGGCTTTGCTGCCAGGCCTCGAGCTTCTGCTCCGTCTCGTCATCATAGCCTGCCAAAATGTATAAGTTTTTATCTGCCATAGTTGTTCTCCCCCTACACCCTCTTTACAGGCACAAGCTCGATGTAACCGCGCTCACCGCGGGGTTCCAGCTGGATTCGGGGGTTTTGATCATCCCACGCGTATCCGATGAAGGCCGGGTCGTATTTCTTCTCGGCATCCCAGATTTCCCCGATGGCATCCACGTAATTCTCCTCCGCGAAGGGCTCGCCGCGGAACAGAAGGTAGGTCGCCGCCGGAAGGTCAATCACTTCAAAGCCCTCCGGAACCGGACCGTCATAGTCGGGTTCCACCTCAACGCCCTGCACGTAAATGTTCGTCACGGGCTTTCTCAGATGTTCCGGAAGCCACAGGCACACCGGCTCACCGCTGATCGATTTGATGCTCGTAAGCAGTCCCCACACATCACAGCCGACTTCCTTGCAGTAGCTCCAATACTCATCGGCCTTGATTCCGCGCTTTAAGATCACCTTGCGCTCGGGCTTTTCCACAACCTGGATGAAAATATTTCTTGTTTCGCTCATATCACTCACATTCCTTTCCTCACTGAGAATCAGATTCGGAGTAAACAGCCAGACAGGAACCGGAGAATTCGCGTACTCCTTCGGATTACAGCCGAACTCACGGCGGAACGCGCGCTGATAACCGTCCGTGCTTCCGAAGCCCATATCCATCGCCACATCCAAAACGGAGCACTGTTCGTCCCGCAGTCTCAGGGCGGATTTCGACAGCTTAAGGCGCCTGATATAAACCGCCGGCGTCACCCCGAGATGCCTTAGAAACAGCTTCCTCGCGTACCACGGAGAGTACATGACTTCTCCCGCGAGGTCTCCGATCGAAATGTCCTCGAAGATATGTGCATGAATGTAATCCTGCATTTTCCGTACTGCTTTTCTCTGTTCGTCCATCTGCTCATCTCCTTGTGAGCGTATCATATCAAAACCCCGGCGGAAACTTCTCGACTTTTTTTGCTCTGATAGGTTTCATTGTAGCGGGTCGTGTGGCATTTTTCAACAAAAGGGACGAAGGATGGTTATTGCGCAACGGTGTACAGGGCGTAGAAGTATCCCCTTGCCGCCATCAGCTCGTCAAACGTGCCGGTCTCGGCGATTCGGCCGTCCCGAAGCACAAGAATGCCGTCATAACGCTTAAGGAGGCTTTCTTCGAGAGAGTGCGTCACAACGACACGGGTGATGCCCTGAAGGTCGAGAATGTCGCTTGAAACCTGCCATGCCGTCTCGCGGTCAAGCGCTGCCGTAGCCTCGTCGGCAAGCAGCACGGAAGACTTCTTAAGAAGGCTTCTCGCAATCGAAATGCGCTGCTTCTCACCACCCGAAAGGTTGCATCCGTTCTCGCCGCACAGATAATCGTCGCCGCGCTCCGCAAGAAGCGTATCCAAATGTGCCAACTGAATCGCGCGCTCCATCTCCTCCTTCGGAAAATCGCGGAACATCGTCACATTGTCCCGAATCGAAGCGCTGAAAACGAAAACGTTCTGCTGGATGACCGAAATGAGCTCGTAAAGCGATTCCGACCGTATGTCACGGATATCGACACCGTCGTACAAAACCTTGCCGCTGTAGGCAAGCCCGGGCGCCATCAGGAGGTTCAAAAGGGTCGATTTGCCGCTGCCGCTCGCCCCGACAATCGCATAGGCGCGGCCGGCCTCCAAAGAAAGCGACACATCGTGAAGAATCTCTTTCTCATCGTAGGAAAATGACACGCCTGAAAGCTCAATTCCCTGCTTAAGCCCGGTAACCGTTTCGGTTCCTTCCGCCTCGGTGTTGTCCGTAAGGTCCTCGGCAAGCTTCTTAACGAGCCCGAGTGCCGCCTTGCGGCCTGCAAGAAGACCCGGAAGCTCCGATACCGGCTGAATCATGAAATTCATCAGATTCACGAACATGACAACCGTGCCGGCCGTAATGCTGCGGCCCTTGATCGCCAGATACGCGCCGGCGATGAAAACACCGAACTGTGCAAGCATGCCCGTCAGGGTTCCGATCATTCCGACAACCGTCTGAATCTTTCTTCTTTTATACTTCTCTCCCTCAAGCTCCCGGTTCTTCTCTGCGAAGAGCCGAAGCATCTCGCGTTCCGCCTTGAAGCTTTTCACGACGGCAAATCCACCGAGGCAGTCCGCCAGCGTTGCCGTAAAGGTCTTATTCCGGTCGGAAACCCTTTTCTCGGCTGCCGAAAGGCGGCTTCCGGTCAGGATCGACGCCATGAGCGGAAGAATCGTCACGCCGACGGCGACCGCGGTCAGAATCGGCGAATACCAAACCATCATGCCGATTGAACCGAAGAACATCACGGTCAGGTTGAATATCTTCGTAAGCTGCGAAAGATAATTTGCCTCAATGCTTCCCGCATCGTTCGTCAGGGCCGACAGGTAAGCCGCCGTGCTCTCGTCGCGGAAGGACGTGATATGTTTCTCGGTAAGCTTCTGAAAGGCGAAGTTTTTATACTGCGACATCCCTTTTCGGATGAAAGCCGGCTGCGAATGCAGTTCCATGACAAATGTGACGATTGCCATCACAAAGAACACTCCCACCACCTGCAGGTTCTGCACAAGGCTCAGGGCTCCTTCGGCGCCTGAAATCGTATCGGTCAGGGTTTTCAGTACCCACGAGGCCATAAGTCCGATTGTTCCGCCGAGCACGGACGCAAGAGCGGCAACGGCAAGGCGGCCTTTATTCTTTACAAAAAACTGACTGCGTAATTCTTCAAATAACGTCTGCTTCTTCATTGATCTTCACATCTTCCCACAAACCGCTGAGCTCCTCATCCGCGAGCACACCAATCAGGCTCTTAAGGCTTCCCATGGCGGTATCACTGATGATTTCATGCATTTGATAAGTATCAATCCCCGACACAAACCGCAATGACCGTGCATCGTAATTCGGCGCCTGATCGAAACGGACGGCGTTCTGCTTGGCGCGCTTCATCATCTCCCTTGCCTCTTCCTTTCGCCCGGAACAGCTGTAGGTGTAGGCAAGCGCCAGATAAAGGTAGCCATTTGAACGGTCGACAAAGCCGGTCACCTCGGGCTTCTTCACGCCGTCCACGACACCGATTCCCCAGTGAAGCAGGTCCTCCGCCGAGCGGAAATCTCCCTTTCTGACAAATGCGACCGCGCCGGACAGTGCCGTCTGAACGGCCTTCGAAACCGATTCGATCAATGCGGCGGAAATAAAGGTTTGGGCCTTGTCCGTATCCTTGCAGATCAGGGCAAGCACCATCCCGATTTCCGCATCGTAGAAGCCCTCGGGATTATGCTTCTCAAGGTAGGAAACGGCTTCCTCCCCTTTTCCCTGCAGCACAAATATGGTGGACAGCAGGTAATGGATTCCGATGTCGCTGATTCGCGGATCCCGGTTCTGAGGAAGCAGAATCAAAGCTTCCTCAAGAAGCTCTCTGGCTCTTGCGAGCAGCGAATTGTCCCGCTTCACGCCTCCGAAGACCATGTGTATCAGAGCCCCGTGATAGACGACTTCAAAGGCGTGCGGGAAGCGCTTCAGCGCCTTCTCCGCTTCGGCAAGTCCCTGCGGGTCTTCATTCCTCAGATATACCGCAAGACGCTCCACGGTCGCCTTGAGCCGGTTGTCCCGCATTTCGTGTCCCAAAAGCACATCCACGGAGACATCAAAGAAATCCGCCATCTCCGTGATCAGATTCAGCTCCGGAGTCGAAAGCCTGGTCTCCCATTTGTGCACGGCACCGACCGTGACGCCCAATACTTCTGCCAATTGTTCCTGTGTTAAGGATTTTTGTTTTCGAAAGAACCGGATATTTTCCGCAAGTTTCGTTTCCATAATCGGCCTCCTCATATGTTCTGACATGAGTATAGCCGATTACGGAGGAAAATGAAACCCACAATCCGTACGATTTTGACAGTATTTTTTATACCGTCGGTAGATTTTTTAGAAAAACAGCTTATTTAGAAGGTTCAACAGTAATCACAACATACTCCGAAAAGCAGCCGGTTTTGAAGCGAAGTGCCCAGTTGCTGATTCCGGAAGTCACAACGAAATCGGTTCCCTTACGTCTCTCAAGGCCGTAGCGGAGATCGTGCTCTCCGGTAAGCTCGCCGACATAACGAATCGGAATGAACTGCCCGCCGTGCGTATGGCCGCAAAGCACCAGATCGGCTCCGGCATCGGCTTCCGCATCGAAATCGTGCGGCTGATGGTCAAGCATGATGACATAACGGTTAAGATCAAGCCCGGAAAGAAGCTCGGATGCGCTCTTCCGCCCGTTAGCGCGCTGCTCATCGGAACGGTCTAAGCGCCCGACAACATAAAACGTATCATTTACCAAAACCGCCTCGTCCTCAAGGACATGCACGCCGTTCTCCGTAAGCAGTTTCTTCAGCTCATCAGCGCTCCAGCCTCTTGACTTTTCGCTTGAGTAGCCGCGGTCATGGTTGCCCCAGACAAAATACACACCGTATTTGGTTTTCAGCGTCCCAAGTGCCTTACAGGCTTCGCGAAGCTCCCCGGCAGGGGTCGAATCGTCCACAAAATCACCCGTAATCGCGACGATGTCCGGATTCAGCTGACTGATGGTATCCAGATGGGCAGCAAAGCCCTCTGCATCGAACGTGGCACCGATATGTGAGTCCGCAATATGCACAACAACAAGCTTTTCGTCAAGCTTGGCCGAAGAAAGATTATAGTCGGTACGGCGCACCTTATGAACCGAAATCCAGCCGTAGGTCAGATAGACAGCACACAAAACAACCGCAAAAAGCGGCACGAGGTATTTCTTTGATTCTCTCCCGCGAATCTTCGAAACGAGGAACCGGACAAGGTCGCAAATCAGCCAGAAGCAGTACAGATGAATCATGATGATCATCGCGTTGGTGCCGTTCAGCAAGACCGCAAGGAGTGCCGCGATGGCAAGAAACAGCCCGACGCACAGGACCAAAACGAGCCGGCTCTTCTTCCCGTCCTGCTTCTTATTAAACCAATGCTTTGCAATCCTGGCCGAAATATAAAACAGCCCTGCAATAAATGCTGCAAACACGCCTCCGATAATGAAAAACCACATGCTCCGTTTCCTCCTTTAACGCTTCCTAAGAAGCCGCGCGCTAAAAAACTAACCAAGCAACCCTCTGATCTTCGCAATCGTGTTGTTCATCTTATCAAAATCAATCACGCCGGTCTTGTCAAACGACGTCGACTCAATCGTGAAATCACCCTGATAACCGCTCTTTTTGATAAAGCCAAACAGCCTTTCAAAATCAATCTGCCCGTCGCCCGCATGAAGCGTTTTCAGGCAGGACCAGTCCTTCACCGCGCCTTTGTAATCGTTGATGTGCATGTGCACGACGTGGTCGAAAACATATCGGTTCTCGGGCAGGTACAGCTCCTCAAGCTGCCCGTGGAACTCTGCCATCTTCGTATCGAAGGTAAATGTGACATCCGGGAACAGCGCAATCAGTTCCTTCATGTGCGTCATCGGGTCGGCAACGTTGCAGACGACATTCTCCACGGTGAGGAGCAGTCCGAAGCGTTCTGCCGTCTCGCGAAGCACGCGGTACATCTCGACATTGTGCGGAAAATCCTTATCCGAATCGATGCCGCTCCAAAGATGGATTACAAGCTTCTCCGAACCGATTCGCTTCGCGAGGTCGCAGTTAATCTCAAACATCTTACACGCAAGTTCAGAATCTCCGGGCTCATTACGGCTTACAAGGTCGCCCACCCCCTTCTCGATATGAAACACCGGGAAAGGCTTCTTAAGACTTGTCAGAAGCTCCGCTGTTTCGTCGATTTTGTCGTATTTGTCATCGTACAGCATAAACTCAAAGCCGTCGCAGTCAATCCGCTCGACGCAGTCTTTGAGCAAATAATAATTTCTTCCGTTCGGGCGCCCGATCAGCGCGCCGGTGGAGCACAAAATTCTGTTCATGGTTACAGTTCCTTTTTTTGGTTACAGACCTTGTTATTCTTCCTTCGGCACGCCGAGCCGCTCGCGCAGTGAATCAAGCTCATCCTGCAGGGCAAGAGCCTTCTTCGTTTCCTTCGAGATTTCTTCGATTCTCTCGTTCTGCTCGCGGTCTACGTCGCTCTGCGTTCTCTTCTTCGGGCGGCCGCGGTGCGCAAGCGAAATCAACTTATAAAAGATCAGTGCAACCAAAAAAAGGATTGCCAAAAGCCCAAATCCCGACAGGCTCATGAAAAATGTGAAGAATTTCGGGTATCGCTCAAACAAATCCATGAAAAACTCGTACATCGCTGTCCTCCCAAGTAATGATTTTTTAGTTGTAATTTTACACGGTTTACGGAACATGTCAATCCTTGTGCAATAGGCACGGCTTTTTAATCAAACTTTAATCTTTGCTCAAAGCCCCCTTCATCATGTTTTGGTATGCTTGCATCATCGAAAGGAACACAAGCAGTTCCGAATCAATTTGAGAAAAGGAGACAAAATCATGAGTAAACTTTACAAATCCAGAACCGATCGGAAGATCTGCGGCGTATGCGGCGGTATTGCCGAATACCTCGGCGTTGACTCCACAATTGTTCGCCTGATTACCGTTCTTTTGGTATTATTCGCAGGCATGAGCGTTTGGATTTACATCATCGCCGCGCTTCTTATGACGACCGCTCCGTACTACTACGATTACGAGTAAACCTCATTCACGAGTAAAAACTTCATTGTTTCCTGCATAGCAGACCTTCCAAAAGCCATGACGGATTGCCGCTTCGGCGGCAATCCGGCTTTTTATGCCGTGACTGCACACAAAAAGGATGGCTGCATCCCGGTCCGTGGCAAATGCGACGGGATCCTCCATATACGCCGCAAGCGGCACATTTACCGCACCTTCTCGGTGCCCCGCGGCAAATTCCTCAGGCGGGCGCACATCGATGATAAGATCATATTGCGTCTTGCCGTCGTCCCGTTTCGGAACCGGTTCTTCAGTCGAAACGGTTCGAGTTGCGTCAGCAGTTTCGACGCACTTATTGTCCGTGCATGCCCCCGCTGCTTCCGTCTTCACCCCGAAAACTCTTACCCTTCTTGCGGGCTCCGAAGCCCGCATCGCAATCTCTTCTGCTTCCCTCTCAGAAAGTTCTTCCCGCATCCCGAACACGCCGGCCTTGGCGGTCATGATGCCCTTTACATAAACCTGGGCAACATGCCCCACGCAGGCGTGACAGTCGTATATATCGCGAAGCCTTAGCGCTGCCTCGATGTCCTGCTCATCGGGTTCGAGACGAACATTTTTAAGCCACTCGTGCACCGTCTTAGCGGCATTCTGCCGCGTTAAGCCGGCGAGCTTTGACGCTAACTCTTTACCCATTCACTTTCACCCGGATCGTCACGTTGTCGCAGGGGGCGAGCTTGCTTACCGCGAAGGCAGGTTCCGTGACAACCTTCACCTCGCCGGTCCAAAGGTCGGTAACGGTGAAGCTCTTCGCATTCGCCCAAACCGCAGCGTTCGGAAGCTTATCGCCGACAGCCTTCAAAATCTCAGTAACCGTTACGGAGTAGCCCGCATCCATCTCCTGCTCGCTCACGTTGACGAAGGAAATAGCCACGTCGTCGTCCGCCAGGGGCTTCACGAGAATGTCGACACGATTGATGTCGGTCAGATATGTGCGGTCCGCCGGCTCGCCGTCTGCGAGGATGCTTGAGTACACTCTCTTCGCCTGCACGCCGAGCGGGTCCTGATTGAGCGCAATCAGCTGCTCGTTCGCGATGATGTTGTAAAGCGAGTCTCCCTTCTCCACGCGGCGCAGGTCAAGCCCGAGCATCAGCGGCGCGTTCATCATGCACCACATCACCATATGCGTTTTCTGCATCGTTTCGGTAAGCCCGTTCATGCCGATCATCAGCATGTCGGGGTCATTCCAACCCTTGTCAAGCCCCGAAAAACCGTCCATGATGACGGCCTTGTTGTACTGCGTCGTCACGCTGGGCGTATAATCGTCTTTCCAGGCGCCCCAGCCGGGATCGCCGTCGCTGCCGACGCGGAACGTGATATCGTTAAGAATCCGCCAGGAATCGCCGACCTTGTAGCCCCAGTTCTGCGGGTGCGTCTTGCCCCACTCGCAGATGGAATAGATTATGTCGTGGCCGGGCATCGTGCGGTTCAGTTCCTCAAGAAGCGTCGCGTAAGAGCAAAGCGTATTCTCCTGGCGGCGGTGGTTCATCAGGCGAAGCACGTTGCTGCCTGCTGCCAGGTTCACCTCAATGTCAACCGTACGGAATACCGTATTGCCGGGCGTTTCCGGCACGAAACCATCGTACTGTACCGCCCCGTCTCCGTAGCCGACCGCCACCTGAAGCCAGCTGCCCTGGCCCTCCTGTTTAGCAGTCGCGTAGGAAACCGTCAGCGTGTATTTTCCGGCCACCGGCGCCTCCACATTGAAGACAAGCTCACCGCTTCGGTCCCCCACAGGCGATGCCGCAGGTCCCGTGCCGTCAAACGTTCCGAGATCGGTCACGCAGCCGTTCTGCTTCGAAGCGCGAAGCCCCGTAAGCGTTCCGTCAACAGCCGCAAAACACTTCTCAAAACCGTCACCCTTCACACAGACGCCCTTAATGTTCGGCGCATAGACATACTTCGCATTTCTCCCGTCGGAAAATGTGGCGTTATCCCACAGGTAATAGCAATTGTCCACCTTGATGAAATCGATCTTCCAATCCGCATAGGACTGCGCGTCAACTGCCTCATGCCCGCACGTTCCGACATAGGCGCCGCTACAGAGATTCGATCCGATGTCGTTGTACATGCCGAACAGAAGTCCGTGCTCATGTACGTAATCCGACATGGCGTTAAAGCCCGACGGAAACGTGTCCGGGTTCGGCGCAAGCTTTCCGTCCACCCGCTCCGGCAGGTAGCAGCCGTCGTCTAAAACGACGATGCGGTAGCCGAGCTTATCAAGGCCGAGCCGCACCAAAGCGTCGCACATTGCCCGCGTCAGCGCCTCGGTATTGCCGGTTCCGAAAGCATTCCAGCTGTTCCAGCCCATCGGCGGCAGGTGTCCCTTCTTCTTGCCGCACACCGGCTTCCCGTTTGCGAACGCGTCGTAGCGGTACTCCGGCTTAATGGGCCGGGGTCCCTTTGCCACAATGGCATCAATCTCCCGTTTCATCTGTTCCTTGTCCATAAATCCTCCTCATATTACGCACCGGACGCCTCCGGTTATTCTCTTATTATACGCGCCTAAAACGACAGCACGGCAGTTGAAACATACATCATCACAATCATCACGATGCACGCGAGGGAAACCGTCGCGAACACCAAAAGGTGTCGCTTGCGCTCGGCGTACAGCGTCGCGATGAACTCGCGGACGAAGGCATTCACCCAGAAATAGCGCTTCGTCTTGCTGCCGATTCCCTGCAGGTCAAGTCCCGTCGCCGTCCCGAGAAGCCCTGCCCGGAACACATGATAATTGGTTGTGGCAAATGCGACCTTCGCCTCTTCTCCGCTCCTCTGACGGATGAGCGCGGCGGAATTTCGCAAATTCTCCTCCGTGCTTACGGATTGATCTTCCGTGAGAATTTGGCCTGCGGGGATGGCATTTGCCAAAAGATAATTACGGATGGCCTCCGCCTCGGAGATAACCTCGTCGGAGCCTTTGCCCCCGGAGGGAACGAAGATGATATCCTTTCCGGTTGCCTCTTTTTGAAGCTTCGCGAACTCGATCGCGCGGTCGGCACGGCCCTGCAGCAGTTTGGTCAGCGTACCGTCTTTCCGGATCTGCGAGCCGTGGATGATGATGTAATCCCGGTCAAAGGACGGGATGCGCCGCGCCGCCTTGACGGTCATGATGATAGTCCCTGCCAGGATGCACTCGAGATAGACGGCAGCTATGCCGCCGAGGCTTTCAATGAACATCCCGACATACCGTCCGGTACCCGTGTAGTGGTGCACGTCAATCCAGCTCGCGTGCCACTGAAGGTACGAGGAAATCAGACCCGGCAAGATGGCCAGAAGGCTCAAAAAGACTCCGAGAAGGAACGCCAGCATGTTCCGCCAGGTACGGCCTTCCTTCCGGATCAGCTTTATGTTGGAGCACATGACAAGTATCGACAGGATGACCAGAATCGGGAACGACAGCATTGCGACGGTGCCTAATGTATTGATCACGGAATCCAGAATGTCAACCGCTCCGTCAGGGTTGCCGATTCTTCGAACCTGCTCGAACAGCAGAAGCGTCAGGAAGATGATCATGCCGCAATACAGAATGTTTCTGTACTGATACAGATTTCGCTTCATGCTGCCGTGGAGCTTGCAGGCAAATACCACAATCCAGAGCGCCAGATAAAGGCAGAGCAGAATCTTCGCAAAAAGCATTCCGCCGCAGGCTCCGAAGTAATCCTGCACCGTCAGAACGCCGGTTCTGTGGATATAGACGGGAATCAGATTTGTCCGTTCGCCTCCCACATCATAGCTCACATAAGCCCGTCCGGGGCGAAGCGCCGTCATGCGAATCTTCACATAATTCTTTTCATGCTTCACGGAAAGAACCGCCACATGTTCGGCATCCTCCGGATCACAGGGCGCAGCCGTAACGGAGCCCTCCCCGGGTTCCATAATACGGTAATCACACGTTCCTCCCACCCGAATGATATGCAGGTACGACACGGCAAGCAGCACCAGCCCGAGGGCAAGCATCCAGATGGTGATATGGTTTTTTAATAGTTTGGTAAGCCTTCCGGCGACCGCACTAGCGTCCATCGCGCAAAACCTCCTCGATAGAAGAATTCAGTTATCTTTCTGCCGTCACGCCATGATGAATTAATCCAAAAACGCGTCAAATGCTTCCAATTCATCAACCCAGTCCGGGCTGTCCTTTACACCCTTCATCTGCCTGCCGCAATCCGGGCAGAACCGTGTAGGCTGCTTCTTCACGGCCTTACAGCACGAGCACTCGTAAGTGTCCGCGCTGAAAAGGTTGCTGTGTTTAATCCAATACGGTGCGTTCATGGTAAACTATCCTCCCGGGATGTGGTTCTTTCCGTAGCTTAAGCCCATTTATATAAGACTTTTTCGGAGTTATAACGACTGTAATCCAATCTTTTCTCGCGTTGAAGGCGTCCGATTACAATATAAGGCCTGATATTCTGATTGACCGAGAATCTCTCGATTGATTCGATGCTGTAATCTGCATTTTTAACGAAAAGATCATATGCGTCAGGGGCAATCAGCTTCGAACTTGCAAATGCGTCTGCTTCTGCTTCCATTTCCGCATCATCATTATAGTCGATGAATCTTTCAGCTTTTGTTACATCACCGTTTATAATATGCCCCAATTCATGGAACAGAGAGAACCAGAATATATCTGCATATGATTCCCTGATTGAAAGAACCATCTGATAGGTTCCGTCTTTCTTCTTTGAAATGTACCCTTGAACAGGAGCCCCTTTGAAGTTCCTTACCACCGAAAAATCAATTCCATATCCCGAAAACAAATCCGACAGCGCTTTCTGAACCGATTCTTCGGAAGAGCACATAATCGCCTTTGCCTTTGAAACAAGCTCATCTATCCCGTCAACGTTGAATTCACTTGTTACGCTTCGGCTTTCTCCGGCAATCTGGCAGAGCCTGATCCAAGCCCCCATGACATATGGGTCGGTTTTGGATTTTACAGACATTCGAATAACTCCAGCCGGAGCCAGTTCCTTCAGATTCGCAAGGTTGCTTATCTGAAGAGCTTTTCTTGCTGATATAATGGATGCATCGCCTGTTTCCCTTGCGGGCATCTTTCCTGTTTCGCGAAGATACTTTACAACCTCTTTTATGCTTTCCCGCGCGCCTCTTTCTTCATCCGTAATCGTTTCCAATTCATTAGCTTCCAACAACTCCACATCATAATTAGCCTGTAGATTAATCCAGAAGGACTTAGAAACGCCCAGGGCGTATTCCAAGGCTAAAGCAAACTTTGCTGAGATATCCTTCTTGCCGGAAATGACATTGCAAACATAAGCCGGAGTCACCCCCGTTCGAGTTGCCAATTCCGCTTGTGTTATCCCTCTCTCGATAAGAATATCGTTAATTGCCTCGCCCGGATGGACAAGCAAATCAATTGATATACCAGTTCTCTTTGCCGCCATGATAATCATTCACCCCTTCCACTTCCACTTCTTCACAAAGTCTAACGGTCTCTTCTGTAGCATTTAATTCGATTATCAGCCGAACATTGGCTGATATATGCAGGGAGTAAGTAATCGCCTTATATCCGGACAACCTCTCCGGTTTTCCTAATCCTAAAGACAGAAAAACACCGAAGTTATCCGCCGCAATAAAATAATCCATAAGCTTCTTAATGGACCGTACCCACTCAAACGGCAGTCTTTGCTTCAGCCTCGCATAGTCCGTGAAGTATTTCTCCACTCTTTTATTCGCATAAGTTACTTTCAAATGAAATCACCGTGCCACAATGCAATTAACCTTTTGGTTAATTGCATTGTAGCACGGCTTATATGTGTTGTCAATCCTTTACCACCCAAACCGGTCGCAGAAATCAAGGAATACCGGCACGAGGAAAATGTCAAGGTCCAACCATCGGCGGGGAGACTCCCCGCTATTTTTTTATCCTACAGCCGGTAATATTTCGAATACTTCTCCGTAAAGTACCGAAGCAGCGGCTCGGCGGTGGCTTCGCGGCCGCAGACGGCCTGAAGGACTTCCTTCGGGAGACGGCGGCTGCCGTACCAGTGGATGTTCTTATTGAGCCACTCGCGAATGTCCCCGATCTTGCCTGCGGCAAGCAGGTCATCGACCGGGCCGAGGTCAGCCTCAATCTTATCAAGGAACATGCCGTCATAGATGCTACCGAGCAGGTACGTCGGGAAATAACCGAAGCTCCCGTCGCTCCAGTGCATATCCTGCAGGATGCCTTCTGCGTCGTTCGCGGGCACGATTCCGAGATATTCCTTCATCAGGCGGTTCCACAGGGCAGGCAGCTCGGAAACCGGTACATTGTCACGGAATATGGCCTTTTCCACTTCATAACGGAGGATGACATGAAGACAGTAGGTCACCTCGTCGGCGGCGGTACGGATAAAGCTGGCGCGCACATGGTTGATCTCCGCGGCAAATTCCTCAAGGCTCACGTCCGCAAGCTCAGGCTGCAGCTTCTGAATATCCGCGTAAATCGGCTTCCAAAAGTTGATGTTGCGGCCGAGAATGTTCTCAAAGAAGCGGGACTGGCTCTCGTGGATGCCGAGATACTCACACCCGCCGGCAGCCGTGTTGTTGAACTTCGGATTGACATTCTGCTCAAAGATGGCGTGGCCGCCCTCGTGAATCGCCGAGAACATCGGGTCGATCACATTGTCCTCGCGAAAATGGTTCGTCACCCGGACGTCGCTCGAGCACACGTCAAGGGTAAACGGATGCTCCGACTCTGCGGTGGTGCCCCTCGTGAAGTCAAATCCGATATACTTCAAAAGGTACTTCTCAACCTTCTTCTCGGCTTCCGTATCGAACTTCCTGTTAAACTTCGAATCATCCGGCTGCGGGGCCGCAAGAATCTTCTTCACAAGCGGAACAAGGCCGTCGCGAAGCTCTGTGAAGATGCGGTCAATCGTGGCGGAATCCATGCCTTTTTCATATTCGTCAAGGAGGGCGTCGTAAATCTCCACGCCCGGATGGGTGTAGGCCTTAATCTCCTTCGTGATGGCAATCTGCTTCTCGAGATGCGGCGCGAACAAAGAAAAATCCGACGCCTTCTTCGCTTCCTCCCAGGCCCGTTCCGACTCGGCGGAGATTGCTACTTTTCTACGGAATACTTCTTCGGGAATCCGGCGGCTCCGCTCCTGTTTCTCGCGCATCGTCTTCACGATGAACTGCCAGTCGTCATCCAGCTGATCCCATTCGCCGGGCTCGGAAAGCCCCTTCAGAATATCGTACAGCTCGTCCGAATTCTCAAGGCGGAATGCCTCGGTCTCGACGTAATCCATCGCCGCTGCATGGGCGTCAAATCCGCCCTCCGGCATGATGGTACGCATGTCCCAGTAAAGGAGCTCCCCCAGTGTTTCAAACTGCGCGAGCCGCTCGTTAATGTCTTTTAATTTGTCCAGTAATTCGCTCATAACGTTCTCCTACTTCTATTCTTTCTTCTTGACTTTTTTTATACGAGACAATATAATTATGTTCACATAAGAGTGTTAGCTTTTTCTTTCTATTCGTAATCCTACGATTTCTTTCATACTTGTTCAAGTATTTTCTGGTCGACGAGACCGTTTCTGGAAGAATATTTGACCGACGAGGTCACTTCGGTTTTACCGAAGTAGGGTATGGTTAGCGCCGTACCCTTATTTTTTCTCACTAATCCCACCGGAGTATAAAATTGAAAGATTATCTTACTCACAAATGAGAAAAATGCTTTGGAAGAAGAATCCAATAAACTCAGAGCGGAAATTGCGTCACTAAATAGCCAACAGGACTCTCCACAAGACAACTAGCCTCTCCATCTTTATAATTCTCATGAAAATGCCTCTTCAATCCTCTTACCACCCGAACCGGTTGCACAGATCAAGGAATACCAGCACGAGGAAAATGGCAAGGCAAAGAACCACTAAGCCGGTGGCTTTCTCGTGCTTTTTGAGTTTCGGGTGTTTCTTAGCGAGACAGTGAATCGGGTAGCCGACGATGAAGAGCGTGAGCACCGTCAGTGGCGGCGTAAACACGCCAATCATAAAACTGTGGAGCGATTTTTCTATAACCAGCCAGCGCGTAATACCCCAGATCAGGCTGAAACCGATAGCGACTACAACAACCTCCAAAGGTTTTACCCGCAGTCCTCCCTCGGCGTCGGCGAGACCGTAATAATCTAAGAATACCGACTTCTGGTAACCGGCAATGTCCTTTGCGATATCCATGAACCGGCTGCCCTTAGCCTCCTCGCGCTCCACTTCTTCAAAGTAGAATTCGCCGTCCAGCGTTTGAATGTCGGGCTGCGCCTTAAGAATCGCCCTCGACATCTCGATGGCGCCGTTCAGTTCGGCAAGCTGCTCCTCGAGCTTTGCCACATTGGCCGTCAGCGCATCCGTAAGCGGAAGCGAGCCGTCCAGGATTTCTTCAATGTCGGAAACCGCCAGGCCGAGCTTGCGGAACAAAACCACTTTCTTGAGCGTTGCTACGTCCTGCTCGCTGTATTCGCGGTAGCCGTTGTCCTCGCGCTTCGGATTGATCAGCCGTTCCTTCTCATAAAACCGGATGGATGCTCTCGGGATGCCGAGCTGCTCTTCAACTTCTTTAATCGTCATAATGCGATCCTCCTTTGATTGTTTACACGGGCTTTTCGTGCCCTTCTGAGCCCACCGTAAACTATCAACAAGGTTTACAGTCAAGTATTATTTTCAAAAAATGCAGCTTCTTTATGGCAAATGTGACGTTCCCCCGCCGTGAAGCAGCTTCACACCTCCTCCAACAATCTCCTAAGCATCTGCTCGCGGCTCTCCACGAACAGTTTTGTGACCTGGTAGCTGTCCGTATCCTCATAAGCGACCGGGTGGATCGGGCCGCCGTCAAAGCTCAGAATCCGCGCGTCCGGGATTCCGAGAAGAATCGGCGAATGCGTCGCGATGATGAACTGCCCGCCGGCCTTCACGCTCTTTACGATTTCGAGTAAAAGCGTCAGCTGCCGCTGCGGAGACAGGGCCGCCTCGGGCTCGTCGAGAAGGTACAGCCCGCGCCCGCGGAAATTTGATTGCGCCAGCGCCAAAAAGCTCTCGCCGTGCGACCTTTGATGGTAACACTGCGGATTCCCGCCGATTTCATGGCTGTACCGGTCCTCCGCCGTCGCAACGTTATAGAAACTCTCCGCCCGCAGAAAATACCCCCACGCCTTGCCGGCGCCCTTCACAAGCGTCATCGCGTCGCAAAGCTCGGAGTGCGAATCATACGTCGAGAACCGGTAATTTCTCGTCCCGCCCTCCGGGTTGAAGCCGTAGCAGACTGCAATTGCCTCCAGAAGAGTAGACTTCCCGCTGCCATTTTCCCCGACGAAAAATGTGACGCCGCCGTCAAATTCAAGTTCCGTGAGCTCCGCAATCGCGGGAATGTCCCGCAGGTAGCTGTCCGCGTCAATCCGGTCCCAGTCGATCCTGAGGGAGCGCAGCAAAAGGTTTTGATTCATTGTATCCGACATGTTGCACCTCCTCAAGGTCCCGGTTCTAATATCCTAATAGAGAAACCGGAAAAACAAACGCCTTATCATTCAAAACCCGGATTTTTTCGGCGTTATCGATTACCATGCCCTGCCTGATCGGCATATTATACTTCTCTAAAACATTGAAGTTTTTCGTTGGTTTACTCGGAGCAATTCCCTTTTTGATTTCTATGGGATACAATGCTCCATCCTTGACCAGAAGAATATCTACTTCTTTTTTGTCAATATCTCTGTAGTAATAAATATACTGATTCGGTGCCACTCCGTGATTGTAGAAACTCTTAATGATTTCGCTGACCACATATGTTTCAAAGAAAGCGCCGCTCATCGCACAATCCATCAGCATACGGGCGTCCGGCCACTTACAGAGATACGCGCAAAGACCGGTATCCATAAAGTACAGCTTTGGTGCCTTTATGATGCGTTTGGAAGCATTAGCCATATATGGCTCAAGCAGGTATATGATTCCCGATGTTTGCAATATCGACATCCAGCGTTTACATGTTTCAACATTTATGCCTACAGAATTAGCAATGTCACTGTATACAACTTCCTGCGCTGTTCTAAGCGCCAAAAGAGAGATAAACCTGCGGAATTGCATTTCCCCGGATGCATTGATCAGCTTTCTTACATCTTTTTCGATATAGGTATCTATATAGGCCTTATAGTATATTTCACGTTTAGATTCCCCGGTACATACATCCGGCATGCCTCCCTGGAAAATGTCATGAAAAACCGCTTGCCCCGTTCTGTAGAAATTCTTATAATCCCGCTGCTTTTTCAGCAGCTCAGGCAGGTCCACATCAAACAGCGATCCGCTTATACCCCGCTTCTCGACCTGTGTAAGTCCGGACATGTTGACGACAGCGGTTCTCCCCGCAAGAGACTCCGATATTCCTTCCTGCAGTTCAAACTGATTTGATCCCGTCAGCACAAACATCAGTCTTCTCGGCTCATTATTCTTCATCCAGGCGAGTCTCTGTTCATCAACTATTATTTTAATTTCACTCAGCAATCCGATTGCCTTTTGTACTTCATCAATAATCAGCGGCCAGGGATGTGATTCAAAAAATGCCCTTGGATTTGATAAGGCCAGGTCCAACTCTTCAGCATCGTCAAGCGTCACCGTTTCAAATGCATCTCCAAAAAGACGATTCACGGTAGTAGACTTGCCCACCTGACGGCTCCCGTATATGGTTATAACCTGAAAAGACTCCGCCGCATCAAGTAAAACTCTTTCAATGTCCCTATTAATATACATACCGGTTTTCCCCTTTCCGGGTTTATGATATCACATTTTTGCGATTAAATCAATACTCGACTATGGTTTTAATCGCATTTCCCCGCCACGAAATTTTTTTCTTTCCTGCGCGAAAAGCAAAGCAAAAGGGCCGGCCCCATTGGGACCGACCCTGATTGGTTTTGGAAAACCGCCTGCCGATACGGCAAGCGGTTCTATCTCCGCGATTCCGGTCTTATCTTTTACTCCTCATCCCTCTTCAGATACTCTCTTGCGGCAAATCTGAAGAATTCCCCTTTATTCTTGCAGTTCTTCAAAAACTCCAGAATATCTGCGTCCCGACCCTCCGACAGTTCAACCTTAACAACCTTCGTCCTCGCGGGCGCTGTCTTCTTCCTAACCCCTTTGGTCTTCTTATCATCTTCACTTAATGCCGCCACAATAGCCGGTATTACAATTAAAAAGAACCACCACATAGAGATTTCCTCCCCTTACAATCAATATGCTTTAATAGCTTCCACAACCACCCGATCCGCCGGCAGCCAGTCCACATCTCCAAACTCCTCCGGCGCAAGCCAACGCGCTTCCGCGGCCTCCTTAAGCTTCAGCTGCCCCGCCGTCACCTCGGCATAAAAGCAGTCCATTGACAGATGGAATTTCTCATAATCATACTCTACGGTCTTAATCAGCTCGCCGACCTTAACCGTCGCGGTCAGCTCCTCCCTGATCTCACGCTTCAGAGCCTCCTTAGGAGTCTCGCCGGTCTCAATCTTGCCGCCCGGAAACTCCCACCAGCCCTTATACTCACCATACCCGCGTGCCGTCGCAAATACCCTTCCCGGGTGCTCCTTCGGGTCACGGATGACTGCTGCCACGACTCTGACATACTTCCGAATCGTCCCGTCCGTGGCAAATGTGACCTTCTTCCCTTCCTTAAGCCCCTGTTCCGCAAGAACCCTCTCGGGCACTTCCACATACCGCACGTCGTCGCTCGGCTCCTCCCGCAACTTCAACAAGGCCGTGGGTTCCGCACGATGCGTCTCCTCGCAGCCATAATCGGGTTCGGTGATTTGTAGGATGGTGTAAATAAGCATTCTGTTCTCCTGTGTAGACCTGTGTAGGCAAAAACAAGCTTTCAAAGCAGTAATTTTTGGGCCTGTGTAGACAATTATAAGTACGTTTTATTGTACACGTTATCATATATAATTATGGCATAAAACAAAAACTAAAGAAAGGAGAAAAAAAATGAACGAAAAAGCATTAGCATTGAGCGAAAAAGCATTTCTTGTATATGAAAGCCTTGTTAATAATGCCAATCCTAAAGATGGGTATGCTCGCTACTATGGAAATATCATCCATTCCAGTGATGAACGTTCCTCTATTATTTCCGAGTTGCTTCGACTAGGTTTAATCAGAGATCCTGATTTATACGGACATACCTATTTTTCCTGCTATTTGTGCGACTAATCTACGAAAAGAAAGCCTGAAAGAAGTTTCATTCTTAAGGCTTTCTTCCATTTTAGCCATGCTCCAGCATATAGGTCGCCCCTTTTTACCAAATCATAATTTTCTCAAGGAGATAAACCGGTCAATAAATTCCAAACCACAGAATGCCATAACGTCTTTAGGTAGTTCAATCTCCACTATTATTGCTCACATTCTATACGGAACATATGGTTCAAGAACGCTTTCCTTTACTCCCCATTCAGCCCTCAAACTCTATAAGACTTAGCCCTTATCAAACGATGTCTTTTTCCACACCGAAATCATACTTTAAATACTCCGGCAGTTCCGCTTCCATTGGGATATCATACAGGTATGTTTTGTTAATCTTCCCAGTTGATGAATCCTTTTTCTCTAGCGGCCTTTCATTCGTAAATTTGCCTTCACCAACATAAGTGAACGGCAACTGAATTCCGTTTTCATTGCTGACTTTACGCACAAATAGGTGCACATATTTACAAAGCCTAAGAGCCTCAAGATCACTAGCAGAAATATTGTTTTCACATTCCCATTGGAAAATATCTGATGAAAGAAATTTATCTTTGTATGCCAATCTTTCTTCCACAGAAGCATCTTTCTTTAAGGATGCAAAAACGATAGCCTCATCCCCGTAAAAATATGTTCCCTTCTGGTTATGATCCGGATCCTTTAGCATCTTCAGCTGTACTTGATCAATTCTATAATTGTGCCACAATAAGAACGTTTCAGAATTCTTATAATCAATTTCATATTGCGACAAACCATAATCCAACAAATCCGAAAGGTGCTCCACAAAATCATTATCTATCTGGACATTCAATGAATATACCCCTAACGATTCTTTCATGGCACCTTTTTTAACCATAAAACGTATCGCGTGCTCTATTTCATCTTGCTTGCACTCGGCAATGCTCTGGGACAGGTTCTTCACAATACTCTCTTTGCTCTGCTCCCCCTGTAACAAATGCCTTATCACATAGAACTCATGTTGGCGCACAAGCGGAAGAAGAGAGGAACAATACTTCAGGAAAGATATCTCTTCTTCTGTAAACAGCGGTATATTATCTTCTCCAATTCCTTGAAGAAATGAATAATAGCAGCCCGGTTTCCTGCCGTTAAGCCTTGCCTGTATAAACCGCATCAGGTTTGGAGCATAATCATTGTTCAGATAATCCATATGCTTAGGCGGATATTCGGTGTTTATATACTTTTTGAAGTTAAAGTAGTCCTGTTCCAAGTATACTCTATTATTGAAATTCTCATGTTCAATAATATCAATTATCTCTTGCTGACTCTCTTTATCAAATTTTATATCTACCCCGTATTGCGTTAACCCGAGTGCAGAGAAGTTATCTTGTACTAATGATTGCAACAGTTTCTTCTCCATGACAAAATTCTCTGCCAGACTTCCCAACGCAAATGCGATCTGTACGCTTCTCTTATAACTGTTTCCGATAAAGTCTAAAACAGTAACAAACTGTTTATTCTCATACTTTCTTAACCCTCTTCCAAGCTGCTGGATGAAAACCGTGGAACTATCTGTAGGTCTTAGGAAAAGCACCATGTTTACCCCTGGTATATCTACACCTTCATTCAAAATATCTACTGTGCACAGTATTTCCAAAGGCTTATTATCGTCCTGCAAATCATTATATGCACGAATTCTCTCCCCGACAGAATTCTTTCCCGTCAAGTACGCTGTATTATAATAATTCGACAGTTCTTCCGCCATCATTCTTGCGTGCGTAATGTTCCGGCAAAAAGCCAAAGCCTTCAGTTTGCCTGTCGGCCGCAATTCCTCAATTTTCTCTCTGATGAAAGAGCAATGCTCAACTGATGCAAGCTGGGAAATCAACTTGCGTTCCTGAGTTTTAGATAAATCATAATCAACCAGACTGTCTCGAATACCATAATAGTGAAAAGGAACAACTAGTTCGTTTATTATTGCGTCACGAAGTCGAAGCTCATAAGGCACATTTGCGTCAAAGAGCGAAAACACATCTGCGTTATCCATTCTTTCAGGAGTAGCAGTTAACCCAAGCATAAATTCGGGCTTAAAAAAATTCATTATAGCTTTGTAAGAATCCGCAGTAGTATGGTGACATTCATCAAAACAGATATAGTCAAAATCGTTCTCATGAAACATATGTAAAGACTGGCTTAATTTTATATTCCCAGCGAATAAAAACTGAGCATCAAAGTCGGAATGGTCTTTGTTAAACAAACCATATGTTACGGAACCGCCAAAAACCTTCTGAAACGTTTCCAATGATTTTTGAAGGATTGAGCCCTCATGAACAATATAAAGCAATCGTTTTGGATTAAAGTTTCGTGCATCAAAAGCCGCCAAGAACGACTTTCCAGAACCAGCCGCGGCAACAACGAGAGCACGTCGAGCTCCCATGACACGATAACGATTTAACTCCTTTAAAGCTCTGCGCTGCATATAATTAGGCTTGATCGTTGCGGTCACAACATCATAGTCCATATCCCATCGGTCAACTGCATAGTTAATCTTCTTTACATACTCAGCTATCAGATCATTATCTAGCGGATAAGTATTATCCCACTTATCTTGGAACTCCTGCAGCATCTGCCCAAAAACAGGGTTATTCTTAGAATCACGAATCACAAGGTCCCATTCAACGTTCTTCAAAAGCGCAAATCTAGTGATGTTTGAGGATCCGACCACCAACTCGTATTCGTTTTCAAACTCAAAGAAATAGCCTTTTGAATGATATCCGATAGTTGTATAACCATCATCATGGAAACACTCGAAATCCAAGTGACATTCAAAAGAACTATACTTTTCCATCAGGAGCATAAAAGAGCGCAGGGAATCAATATCAGTAAAGCACTGATATGTTGAAGTAATAATCTTGCCTCTTGCTCCGCGTGCTAAAGCAGCCTCGATATCTTTATAAAGAAGGCCAAGCCCTGCTTTTTTTATGAAGCTGACCGAAAAAAGAAAGCTATCACAATCTCGCAAGTCTGTTCTTATGCGGTCCAAGAAAGTCTGGTCTGTATAATTTGTCAGAAACAGATTATTCATCTATAGTTCCCTTCCAATTTCGTTTTCACATCCCTGCACCCCGGATGTCGCTCAAAACAGCCCGCCCCATGATTTGTCGAAAATCAAAAGGCCCAGCAGGAAGCTGGCGGCATTTGCCACCACTGCATACCATATGCAAACCCGGGGGCTGATTTTCTTATCCCATCGGCGCAAAGTCATGCAATAAAACGCGGCCTCAATTGCACAGATGATAATCTCTGCCAGGATGAGCCCTATAAGTCCGCCGTTCCCTTTGGGGGCGTTAAAAAGATATATGTTGAGCAGGATCTGTGTCACGGTGTTGATGGCCCAAAAACGCTGCCAGTTCTTCGACGAGTTGCTCCCTTTCATCCGGCTTCAATCCAATACTATTTGTTAAACATTTCAACAAACACTTTATCAAAAATGATGCTGCCGATAACGAGGCTCGCGAGATTCGCGATAAATGCATACCCAACGACCTTGCCGCCTTCGACATCGTCACCATTTTTCTCGCGCAGAGTTATACCGTAATAAACAGCCTCTATGATGAAAATGACCAACTCTATGAAGAAGAGATAGATAAATGCGATGCCCTTAGTCATATGGTCTGTAACATTGTACACAAGAAACAAGTTAAGTATGATCTGTGTCACGGTATTCGCAATCAGGAAGTGTAACCAGTTGCTCTTCTTTGATGCAAAGCCGAACGGAATTAATAGAATTCCCTCTAAAAGGAGTGTCAGTATATAACATGATACGGCACCCTTCGCATAAAGCATCCGGCTGTCTTTGATAAGCTCACGGAGCTCTCCGGTGCTCACATCGTATTCAAAGACAGCATTGTATCTTTCTTTCGTGACGTCATCACTTATAATAACGTCACCGTCAAGTGTAACCATTACCACACAAAAGGTTTTCGGGACCATATAGCCGAATCTGTAACTCCCTGATCCGCCTCCCCTATAGCAGCTGGTTCCTACCGGGGTGATATGAATTCCCCAGCTGAATATCTTGTCAATCGCCTGTTGTTCCTTCTCGTCGGGGTACTTCTCTTTCAGTCGACTTTTTTGAGATTTCGCAATGTCATCAAAGTTGGCAACACTGCCACGCAAAGCGATATAGTATGCCTGCGGCCCGTTCTTCACATTTATCGTAATGCTCGGCTTTGGCCCGTTGTCGGCCTTTGATACGTTCATTAAGACCGGCAGAAGCAGACCCAGAACGAGCAGCATCCCGAAGATTGTTTTACGTGCTGTTTTGGTAAGTTTCATTGGCTCACCCCTTCTCGTACTCCCTAAGTACATTTCGTAACTCCTCCCGGAACTGCTTGGCGACGCTCTCGGGGGAGAGGATGCGCACGCCTGTACCGAGGGCGAAGATCCAACCGAGGAACTGGTCGCTCAGGGCGACGTCCACGACGGTTTCGGACCAGCCCGGGATCGATGATTGCTGAATCGGAATGTCACGCCCGAAGCGGTCAATCATGACACCGACATAATCGTTGCAAAATGCGATCCGAACCGGCGTCCGTTCCCCTCCGAACATGGAAAAGTTCATCTTTGCGTACTTTGCCAGATTAAACTCCCGGAAGGCGTCCCGGCCGGTACGCCGTTCCTCGAGAACGCGGATGTTCTTCATCTTGTCCACACGAAAATGCTTGATGCAGCCGGCCTGCTCGTCGTAGGCGATCAGGTAGTAGTTCTCATCGGCCCATGTCATGGCCCAGGGGCTTACGATGTAAGGCTCCTCGCGGTGCGGCTCCATCTTCTTCTCGAGGTTCCATTTCATATATTCGAACCGGAGCCGGCGGTTGTCGGCGATGGCGCGGTGGATGTCGTCCACGAAGTAATAGATGCTTTCGTTCATCGTCTTGACGCGGCCCTGCACCGTTACCTGGCGCTTCAGCTGTTCGGCCTCGTATTTGCTTGCCATGGAGGTCAGCTTTTTGATGAGGTCGCCTGACTTCTTCTCGGTAATGAACTTCGAGGACTGGATAGCGTCCACGAGAAGCTTCAGCTCCGCAATCTCGAACTGTTTGCTGCCGACGTGGTAATAGAAATTCCGACCCACCTTCTCCCCGATGACGTCGATGCCGAGCACGCGGAGTGCCTCCATGTCGTCATACAGGCTCTTGCGGTCCGCCGTCACGCCGTAGCCTTCGAGAGCCTTCTGAATCTCCGGCATCGTGATCATATGCTCATCGTCCGTCAGCTCGGTCATGATGCGGCTCAGATAATACAGTTTCAGTTTCTGATTCGCTCCCTTCGGCATAAGGGGCCTCCTTCCGGGGTTTTCGCGGGCGCACGTCTTTTGCGCGCCTTGCGAGGGCGCCGCACGGCAGCTTCGCTGCCGGCGCCACACGCGTGCGCACGCGCGCGAAAGATTTGATGATTTATTATATCACATTTTCCGACGGAATGCGAGTGTTTTGTGGGTGATTTATGGTACAGTGAGGAAAGTCAGTCGCGAAGGCAGCCAAACGGAATAACATGAATTCCCCGCTCCGTCGTAAGTGCTATCGGCATATTACCGCAGATGATGATCAAGGCGTCCGGCTCACGGAATACAGCCCGGGGATGCTTCGGATTTGTATGCGCTGCCTCGTTATGCTTTCTGATTACATCCCGGAATCGCAATAGGTTTGTTTCTGCCTCCGAAATCCTGTTGGCTCCCAACTTAATCTCTATGAGCGCATACCGACCATCTGCGCACTGGTATACGGCGTCCGCTTCAAGTCCCATGTCATCGGTGTAGTGCAAAACACGTGCATCGTGCGCCTGCGCATAGACTATAAGGTCACGTAACACCAGGTTTTCAAACACATGACCAAAGAGATCCAGGTCTTCGTTAAAGTATTCGGGCTTTATTCCGAGGGCTGCAATTGCGATTGACGGATCGACAAATATATGTTTCTTTGCAGCTCGAATCGCCGTCTTGGACCGAATCTGCGGAGTCCATGCGTCAATATCCCGTATCACAAACAATTGCTCCAAAACCTCAACGTAAGATGCAAGCGTATTATCGGTAACATCATGGGTTGCCTTAACATCCGCAAATATGCCGGTTTTCTTGGCTGTCGTAGCCATATTTCGGGCATACGACCATAAAAGCGTCCTGCACCACTCGGAGTTTCTCTTTACTCCGTCAATTGCGCTGATGTCTTTTGTATATATCTGCTTATAGTAGTCTCTTGCAATCTCAAGCTTTCCGGCTTCATTCCCTATAGCAAGACATCTGGGCCATCCTCCGCGGCAGGCAATATAAAACAATTCCTCCAATTCAAGATTGGAATATGCTCCACCGAACTCGTACGAGTCGTCTTCCAGAATCCGTGAAATTGATACCGAGCCGTTTGACTCTCTTGTTTCAAACAGCGTCATCGGAAACATCTCAAGCTGTGTAATCCTTCCCGTTCCCGTGTGTGGCGTTGTAATCTTTTTGCTTGTTGAACCGGTTAAATAATACTCTCCCACCGCCTCAGGATTATCATCACAGGCTTTTCTTATCGTCCCCCATATTTTCGGGGCATCCTGCCATTCATCAAACAGTATCGGTTTCTTTTTCTTTAAAAACAAATTAGGGGACGTTTCGGCGACAGAGAGATACCCGTCTCTCTTTTCCTCGTCTTGAAACTCGATGATAGTTTCGCACCTTTCTTTGGCCGTACGGGTCTTTCCGCACCCCTTTGGTCCCACAATACAAACAGCATTAAAAGCTTCCGTCAGTTCATCAATTCTATGGTCAATTATTCTCGGATAGTATTCCACAAAAAGCCCTCCTTTTCTACTTGGTATAAGGATAGCATAAATAAAGGCTTTTTTCAAGGTTATTTGTGTAATTTCGAATATTTCATTTGGTAAATTTCGAATATTTTGTTTGATGAATTTCGAATATTTCGTTTGGTATATTTCGAATTACATCTACTTCTCTGCAGCCCATTTCTTCAGCAGCAAGAAAACGGCGGCAACCGCACCCGGTTGTCGCCGTTTATGTCGCTATAAAACCACTCTTTTTTACTCTGCTGCCAGCGTCAGGATCATATCCGGGAGGACGACGTCACGGCCGTACACGTACTGCTTCTGCTGCTCTTCCGTGCGGCCCACCAGAGGCGTGCCGTTGGCGGAATTGTCCGACACCACCAAAAGGGCGATGCCCGGAATTTCCATCAGTTTGGTCATCAGGATGAAGGACGCGGTTTCCATCTCGATCAGGTCCGTGTCCCACTCTCTGATTTCATCCAGATGGATGTACTCCGCGGCGATTGTCGGCGTGCAGAAGACGCTTCCCTTGCGGATTTCGTATCCTTTTCCACGGGCAAGTTCGATGACATGATTGGCAAATGCCTGATCAGGCGTCACCTTGGTGAAAAGCATGCTGTCACGGATGGATTCCCGCATGAGATATGTGTCCGCCATGCTGCCGGAAACCGAGTAGGACGGCGTCGCCACGTCACCGAGCTTCCAGTCCGCCTTCAGGGCGCCGACGGCACCGATGAAGACCATGCGCTTGAAGGTAAGCTCCGTGCAGATGGCCAGATGGTCGATCAGGTTGCCGGCAGACGCCGCAATCTTCACCCAGGCAATCCTGAGCCCGTCCTTCTCCACCAGAAAGCTGCTGAGGTACGAGCGTTCGGCGAGGGTTGTCACCTTGCAGTACCCGTCCATATGAAGCTTGTACGGCGTGAAGCTCGGCGCCACAACCAGCAGGTCATACTGCTCGTCACTGCTCAGGGCAAATGTCTGCTCCGCCATGTTCTCGGAATTGTATTTGTGGAACGCGTCCACGATGGATTTTAGCGGTTCTTTCATAGTGCACCCCCTGTCCGCCCCGCCCCCGGCGGGTATAATGGGACTATTCTATCACAGAAGGTGAGAAAAGGGAATGGGGAGTTTTTTGGGGGGGCGCCGCTTATGGCAAGCAGGCTCCGCGGAAGTTTACGGACCGGCAGGCCCGGAAGGGCGTGGCGGTCCGTTGGTTTTGGCAGGCTTCAGGGAAAAGTACGGACCTGAAGCCCATTTTGGGCTGCAGGTCCGTAAGCTTTTGACGGGTTTTCGGAGAAAGTACGGACTGGAAGGACATTAAGGGCTGTAGGTCCGTAAATAATCCGGGAGGAATCGGCCAAAAGCCGGTCAAGCAAGTCAGCTCCGCAATAACGTACGGACTGGCGACCCAAAAGGACGCGTAGGTCCGTACGCAAACAAATAACCCGCAGAAACACACGGACCTGAGCGCCCGAAAGGGCGCCCAGGTCCGTATGAAAGGAGACCTAAAATGGCAAGTCGAATAGTTTTTAGAAATCCACCAGATAGATGCTGATGTTCACCTGTCGGAAGGAGCCCTTCTCCTCGAGGCGGATGATTTTGGCAACGAGGTATTTGCCGGCGTCCATGAGTCTGGCAAATACGATGTTGTCCTTCTCGGGGATATATCCGGCCTTACGTTTCTTATTGTCGAGGACGAGGATGGCATTTTCGTCAAATCGGTTGTCGGGCTCGCGCAGGAGGACCATGCGGTCGCCGACTTTCATCTCATTGAAGACGGCTTCGTCCTTGATATACGACGTGCCGGCCACGTAGGAATCGAACAGCAGGATTTCGTGGCTTAAGGGCTTTAAAAGCTTGTCGATATTGGCGTCCGGCATTGCTGCCAGAAGGCTTTTCGTTGTTGTGGTAAGTTCGTTCATATGGTGCTCCTTTCGTTAGAATCAGGATTGGTCCGTGGTCCAGACCAGGGTGCAGCCGCTCTCGGTGAGCATCTCCTGGAGCGCCTGTTTAAGGCCTGCGAGGTACTCCTCATAGTCGTCGTGTTCGGCCTGCAGGCTTCTGCGGTATTCTTCCTTCTTCGCCTCGTCGAGGAGGATTTCCTTGTAGGTATACGGCTCGGTCGAGAGAATGTCGTTAATCTGCCGCTCCACGCGGTCGATCCGGTCCTCAATGTCGTCAATCTGAACGGCGCCGGGCTCAATGTCGAGTTTGTTAAGCGCTCCGCGCACAAGCACCTCAAGGTCCTCAAGCTCGTCGACATTGCTCGCGCGATAGGCCCTTACAATGCGTTCCCAGAGGTCTTTCAGTTCGGCATTCTGCTCGGTCTCGGGGTTGATGTCCGGGTGAAGCTGCTTTGCGAGCCTGCGGTAAAGCTTCTTCGAGCGGCTCAGCCGGAATTCGTCCACCGTCTCCGCCTGCTTGGCAAGCTCGGTCTGCTGCATCATCTCGAGAAGCTGTACCTTGTAGAGGTGCATCTCCCGCTCAATCTCGGCCCGCATGGCTCTGACATCGACGGAAAGTCCGCGGTTCTGGCGCCTGCGGCAGTAATTGATGGTCTTCTTCTCGCGGATGCAGTCCATCTTCAGTTCGAAGTTCGCGGTAATCATGTCCCCGAACTCGCTCGTGTATGCGATCAGAATGGAGCCGGCTTCCTTTATGAGCTGATCCCGGCGGATCAGAAGCTCCTCATATTCCTGATAAAGTTCCTGTTCCCGATTATTCTCTTTCATTGCTGTATTCATACGCTCACCTCTTCTTTCCGAATGTCGTAAATCTCATCATAGATTTCGGTAAATCTGACCCCGTCAAAGCGGGCTTTTCCGCAGAAATCTTCAAAGCTTCGGTAGCACCGGCCATCGTGGCCGATGCAAAGCTCCCCATCCTTTTCGGTGACATCGATTGTGATCTGCTTGCCGCGGCACCCCATCTTAAAGCGTCCCGGCGTCTGTGTGAGGTAGAATAGGTCGTAAAACCACACATTTTCCATGGTAATTGGCTTCAGCTGATACAGGAAGCGGATGATCCGGCCCATCACCTCGATGTTGCCCCAGAACGCATCGTAGGACATGCGCTCCGCCAGGAACCTGCGTGCGTCGGTGAGAAGCCTGATTGCCGTGTCGTCGTAGCCCTGCTCGTGGCGGATTCCGGCGAGGCGCAGCGCAATCTCCGGAAAAGGCTCGTTCAGGTATCTCGCGTTCCGGACCTCGTCGTAGGCCTCCTCAATCATGCGGCAGTAACGCGCCTCATCCTTCTCGACCGCGCAGCCGAACCGGTACATGTCGGCAAGCTTGAATTTGCACCAGAGGCTGCCCTTGTTGCCGTACCGGTCGGGCTCGCAGCCCATCGTGTAATACTCGAACGCCTTCTTGTAATCCTTCTCGCCGTGCTGCCCGTAGTACCACATGTACCCGAGCTCCTCATAGGCCGGTCCGTAGCCGTATTCGGCAGCCATCTCGAGGTACTTCAGTTCAAGATCGAACCGCTTCAGCCCGCAGTAGTACCAGGCAAGCTCCGCCATGTATTTCGGCTCCTTCGTCTCCGAAATCAGATACCCGAGCGCCTCGGTGTAAAGGAACTCGTCGTCCTTTGAGCGATTTGTGTTGTCATAATAGTCGTGAAGAATCTGTATTGCATCCGCGTTATTCATGGCGAACCTCCTTCTCCCGGGGTTTCGGGGTTGTTATTCGAGCTTCCGGGGTTGTTTTATCGGACTTCCGGTTTCTTCTTCTGACCTAAGGGTACATCATATGTTGTCCGATATTCTCCCCTCAATTTCGGAGAGAGTTACTATTCACAGATAAATGGAAGTGAAGAATGAAGCTCACATCAGTGGGCTTTATTTTTATTGTTGAAACGGTTAGAATCTTTGTATTAAGCAAATCGGAATTTTACGCACAGTTTGATAGAGG
>Ga0247608_10000186_pt1 | contig 112906 bp, 121 predicted proteins | sample 176DNAGHGlowgp2_FD_193490 | JGI IMG/M metagenome (GOLD analysis project Ga0247608, IMG submission 193490) | Sheep rumen microbial communities from Palmerston North, Manawatu-Wanganui, New Zealand - 1766 DNA GHGlow gp2 | ecosystem: Host-associated > Mammals > Digestive system > Stomach > Rumen...
CGACAAATAACTCATCGTACTTTGCTCTAAATTGTTCGAGGGTGCAATATTCAGTGTTTCCACAAAGTACATCCCATAAATCTACCATAAATTGTTTTTCGTCCATAACTTATAATTTTAATTGGTTTCTAACTAAATTATCTTTATCAAATATCGTGCCAAACTAAATTATTCCCCACATAAAAATTCGTCAAAATCGGGAGGGCAACTATCTCCATGTAACCAATCGTTTGCCTCGTCAGCAACCCAAACACTTGTACCTAATTCGTCAGTTGTTCCACCCCATTGTTGCCACGACTCATAACAAGCGCAAATATGTATTTCAGTGCCGTTGTCAAGTGTTACAAGCACTTCTCTATTTTCAATATCATTCTCGTTTAAGAGTTCAATTTTTTCAATCTTATATTTTCCCATAGTTCTTTAATTTTAATTGATTAATACTTTCACTGCAATATAACATCAAAAAGTGTGCCAAACTAAAAAAGCGGCACAAAAAATTGCACCGCTCACCAATAAAAATTATAATGATATGTTTACTTTTTTTCTTTTTTTATATATTTTATATCCAATTCTCGTATTTTTTTATCGTTATACCAAACTTTTGCATTGCTTTCTATAATTATTAATTCGAGATTTTCTTTGTTTTCATATTGTGAAACAATCCCCAAAACGACTTTATAAACCGCTTCTTTTGCTTCGGAAAATGTTTTGTATTCAGTTTCGGTGTCATTGGTTACATCAACAACAACATACTTATTCGTTGGAAACAAATCTTCAAGGGTGTTATATGCAATTATTGCCCAATTGCTTTGATTTTTATCGGTTGCAAAACCGCCAATTTCTTTCATACCTTGTCCCATTTCAAATATATGGGTGTAGTAATAATCAAAACCTTTTCTATTTTTCTTTTCGGTATATAGGCAATAGATTTTGTCACCATCTTTGCAATCTGCCTTTGCAGATTCATATCCGCAATACACACACAATTCTTTCGTTTCGCCATAGGTAAGTGGTTCGCCATTTTCTTGAATAATAACAAAATTATGTACATATTCGGTATACAGACATAAAACCTCTTTTTCAGTTAGATTAAGCGCAATATACCAACTATCAATAATTGCACTATTACCGCCATTTAAATCGTATACCAATTTACCAACATCCAAAAAATTAGAGCTAAATTTGTCAAGGTCATAAACAGACAAGTCAGACCCAAATACACTCAAAAGACGGATAAAAATTTCTTTTGCATCTTCTTTGTTACTTGCATCGAAATTGTCGAGAGTGTGATTGTCAATTGCTTTAATGTTAATAGGAAATATTACAAGTATCATAATTCATAAATTTAATTGGTTAGTACTATCTTTTGCTATACAATAATCGTGCCACAAATTATCTTACCTCGGTAATAATATTATTTTTTGTATAAATTTCTAATTTACCGCTACCTATCCTATCAAAAATATGTATTCCCTCTCCATTATAGGCATTTACATGACTACTACTACAAACCCACCAATAGCCTAACATTTTCTTTGCATTACCTATTTCAATACCAATAAGGGCTTTGCTGTCTTTAATCTCATTCGCTTTCATTTCATTTACTGCTTTCATAAATTATAATTTTAATTGGTTAGACACTTTAATTATAATCAAAAAGTGTGCCAAAGTTTTCACAATGACACACTTTCAACCAATTAAATTATAAAACTCGGCATAAAATTTCCATAATTAAATTCTCAATTTTTGATAAACATTCCTCTTTATAAGTTAATGTTGATTCGTTTACGTCATGCTCATCAACTCTAAATGTTTTCATAACTATCTATTTGAGATTTTAATTCATTGATTTCTTTCCTCAATTCATCACTTTCCTTTTGACTTTTGTATGATACATAAATGCAGGTAAACCCCAATACAATAACACACAAAAACAAAAAAGCGCATAAAATTTCCATAATTAAATTCTTTTCTTTTCAAATAATGGTTTTGTCTTTTCAACACCATAGACAATACGAATTATGGTATCAAGCATTTCGCCCATATCCTCCAATGTATTCAAACGAGTGCCTTCAATTTCCTTTTTAATTGCCGCTATTTTTTGTGTGTCATTCATAGTGATTTGATTTTAATTTTTAATTTTCTTCTTCAAATATATTATAGATACGTTCATATAATCTTTCCAAAAAATCGTCATCTTTATCCAAAACGCATTCACTTGATACATTTGTATTAAAATAAACTTCGTTTTCCTCATTGTTGACTTCGACACTCAATATCGTTTCAACATTAGTATAACCCCATCCTTCCTTGTTGATAATAATAAACTCATCTTCGGGCTCGGGGAAATATTCTTCAAATTCAATTTTTCCACCCATAAGGTTTACCATATCAAAAATGGCTGCAATCATTTGTTCGTGTATTGGTTTTAATTGTGCTTTTATTTCAAGCATTTTCTCGGCAAAATTTTTGCTTTGTTCGTTGAATTTAATGTAATCTTGCTCTGTAATCATAATTATAATTTTTAATTGGTTAAACATTCAATTTAATATTATACAAATTCCGTGCCAAAGCACGCAATTGCGTACATTAATAAGCAAATTGTTTGATTTGTCGGTTTATTTCGTCAATTGGTGCATTTATTGTACAATCAATGTCACCTATCCATTCATCATAATTGTCACCAATATAGACTTCTGAACCATCTTTAATAGGTTTCAAGCATATTTCACCTATAATACTATCAACTATTCTATGCACTTGTGCCATAATTTAATCCTCTTCTTCGTTAGTTAGACCCATTTTTTCAGCCTGTTCTCGCAAAGCGTCCCAAAAAGCACCACTATCCAAAATACCATCTTCGATAGCGTTTGCAACTTCTCGCATTTCCTCATTAGACAAGTTTTTGCCGTTGGCATTCACATTCTCAAAATCATCCCTTGACAAAGTTGTTACAACAAACTCATCCACAAGTTCAGTCGGCACAAGCAAAAATTCTCCATGTTTGTCAGAGGACTTTACGACTTCTTCGTTGTTTTCTATTTCAGCATATTGCTGCTTTGCAATTTCATCGGTTTCGTACCATTTTTTGTAAACTTTCTTGTAATACATAATTCTATAATTTTAATTGGTTAATACTATCTTTTGTTATACAATAATCGTGCCACAATTATTAGGCTCATCCAATTTTTTTAATAAATTTTATTTTTTCGCTCGCATAATCTTCACGCCATCCTACATAAAATTTTGTGCCTTTGGGAATAATACACTTGAAAATTACCATATTGGCTGTTAGATACAAACTTTCTTCTGCCATGTTTAAATTGGCATACGTATGAATATAACCATCTGTTACCAAATATTTTCTGCTTTTATCGTCATAAATAACATTACCCTCACCTTTTGCAATAAAATAAGATTTTCCATCAATAATATCATTTGATATTTCAATATATTGATAAGGTGTAAGATAATGCTTAACAAATATATAAGGTTGATAAAGAACCTTATAACACACAATGTCTTCTTCTGCTATATTAGCATTTTCTTTACTTGAATATAAGCACATAATTATAATTTATTGGTTAATGTTTATAATTTTATTCAGTTGGTAGTGAAAACCCTTCATGTAAAAATCCGTATGTGTCTGACAAATAGTCAGAAATTTCATCAACTGACGTATTGTCATCAACTTCAACTTCCAAAGGGAGTTCAATATCTTCCCCATAATAGTAGTGGCTTGATATGGTGTTTTATGGACTTTATTACTATCAACATTGTAAACAGCCTTATAACATTTAATGTCATTTGTTGCCTTTGTCGCTTTGTCAGTTTTTGAGTATAAGCACATAATTTTAATTTTTAATTGGTTAATAACATTCTCTAATATATCAAAGAATGTGCCAAATTGAACTTTATCCCCTACATAAATCAAAAAAATTTCTATGACAATTTGTCAGTATCATTTTGTCATACAAAAAAATATAGGGTAGGTTGGAGTCTACTCTCCTATCGTTGGTGTACCGACAGCCCCTGCGTGGCATTTAGCCATCCTTTATTTAATATGTTTGCTTTCAAGGCGGTGCTTTATTCATTTTAATTATAATTTTCAATACAATATAATAGCAAAAAGTGTGCCATACTTTTCGCAATGACACACTTTCCACCAATTAAAATGTAATATGAAAAACTATGAATTTATGTATTCTACTTGTTCTATAAAGATACGAACTTCATCGGTTGCTGCCTAAGGTTTAATTGTGCTTAAAACACATTATACGGCAACTTCGCACAGAGGCCTTTTAATAAAAGTTCTTTCTCTTTCTCAAACTCTTTTTTCAAGGGCTTTTTTGCTGTGTCTATGTTGTCAGTCACAGCAATAACATTTATATTAATTATAACAAATTTCTTATCCATGATTTATTGGTTAATAATTATAATTTTTTACGCTTTCCCTTGTATAAATCATACACATACCGCCATAATGGACAATATTAATTGTTGGCTCAATATTGAAGATATGTTTTGCCACCCATATAGGGTTTATTTTATTGCCACCTGCGCCTCTATGCAATTCAACCATATCAGTTATTGTCGTGTTTTCAGACACCCACCAAGCATCGTTATTAGACGGAAAATGCTTGTTAATACTTTCATTGATTTTTTCGATTCTTTTTGCCATAAGATATAATTTTAATTGGTTAAACATTCATTTTGGTATTATGCAAATATCGTGCCACAATTACCAAAACAATACGATAAACATAATAAAAATTCCCATAAATACGCTTAATTGGTAACAATTATTGATATATTGTTTTTCTTCGGGACTCATTTTTCCCTCGTTTTCATTCATATAGTCACCAAGTTTAATTTGGTTTATAAGGAATAAAAATTGAATTATAACTAAAACTAATTTTATCATGGTTTAATATTTTCTATATGATACACCGCAATATTCGCAACGATTGATTTCGGAGTTTAAGGGTGCGCCACAGCATTTGCAAATCAAAGGTTTGCTTTCCCTTACTATATATTCGGTTGTCTGTATAAATGTTTTCATTATAAATCTTTTCGTTTTAATTAATATATTGAATTACCTAATTCGTCTGCGTATTCTTCTAATTCTTTTGATTTTTGCTTTATTATTGCCTCGTTCCTTTTTGTTATTTTATTTTGTATCTCGGTATCGTCCATATAGAATATACCATATTCATTATCAAAGAAAATCCAAAGGGCTAAACCATCAAAATAAGCGGCATTTTCTTTTACATTATTCCAATAAAGGTCAAAAAACATTTCATTGGCGGCATCATTGTCAGCAATATATTCGTCAAATTTGTCTTGGACTTTTTCCCACATTTCAAAATAATCTGAAAGTTTATTATTGAATGGGAGTTTATATGTATCGCATTCTATATCTCTCAAATCAAAATCCTCTATCCTATATTGATAACCATCTTTATCTATAAGGTGATTTTTCTTTACTTCTTCGACAAGGTTTTCCATCTTCTCTACAAAGATTTCAAAGTCTTTCATTTGGTTAAGTGTGTTTTGTTTCATGATATTTTAATTTTAATTGGTTAGTAATATTATTTCTTTTTGCAACAATCGTGCCAAATCATGTACGCATTTGCGTATATGTTAATTTATTCTTAAACTATCCAATAGTTCTTTGTGTGTTAGACAATAGTTGATTGCTGCTTCACATGCTTGTTCATAGGTATCTTTTGAGTATATAGTGTGTATTACGTCCTCACTACCTTTTAAGATTTTTCCACTATAATAACGAGTATCATTTGGCTTTAAATAATTCAGATAATGAGTTTGCACTTCAATATCAATATTATGTACTTCCCTCAACCAAGCCATTGCCATTTGTTGAGTGGGTACCGTATAACTACTAGTATGACTATTTTTTGTTAATGTTCCACGATAAGGGCTTTTGAAATGTTCATTATAAAACATTTCGCAAGGCTCATCAAATCCTTTCTCTTTCAGCAGCACCGCAACCTCAGAACTGACGTATGCTTCTTTTATCATAATTTTATTTTTTTATTGTTTAGACAATTTAATACCTTACAACAATCGTGCCAAACTGAACTAAAAATCCATGACTTCTACATCTTTTACCAAATTTATTCTAATTAGTACATATCCAATTATTGCCCAATACTTGTCTTCGCTTATATTGTTTAAACTCAAATCTTCCATACATTGCAAAAACTCTTGCAATACCGAAATAGGATACCCTTTAACTTTTATTAACTCATTGAGAATGCCCGCATAGTCTTCTTTATTTTTCAAATCTTCTATTGTGCCAAAGGCATCAATCATTATTCTAACATCTTTTGCTGTGTACATATTTTTAATTTTTATTGGCTATTTACATTTTCTAATATATCAAAAAGTGTGCCACAATTTCGGCATGGCACACCTCTAACCAATTAAATATAAAACCAATCATCATCCAAAATTTTTTCCCCATATAACGCTTCAATAACTTCCTCAATAGTGTATTTTTTTGTTGCGCAAAGAATATAATTGTCGCATTTCCAAACATCGATATAATCTTTTCCAATCCAACGTTTATTTTTAAATCTTTTCAATGGAACAATTATGTCTCGGTTTATATCTATAATTCTAACAACTGACAATTCAGTTGTATCGTCAAAACTTTGATATTCAATTATAATTCCCATGTTTTTATAATTTTTAATTGGTTATTTACATTAATCAATATAGCAAAAAATGTGCCAAAATATAAAAAAGGCGGTACAAAATTGCACCGCCAATAGTTTAGCCCTCCTCCTCTTCGTTGTTAGTAAGACCAAATTCTTCAGCGCAAGCATCCATTTCTTCCCAATAGTCACTGAAACCGACCCAAAGGTTGCCCATTTTGTCAGCAATTTCCTGCATTTGTTCATCGGTAAGTTCGCTTGGGTCAAAACCTTGCGAAATCAAATCCTGCCTTGAAATTGTGGTAGGCACAAATTCATCCAACATTGGAGTTGGCATAAGCAAAAACTCGCCATTGTCATCACTTGAAACGATAACGCCCTTTTTGTTTTTCAATGTTTCGTAACTCTTTTCAAGAGCGATAGGTGCATTAATGTAGAAGAACTCTTTTCTTTCAATTCTCTTGTAATACATGGTGTGTTTATTTTATTGGTTAAACTTTCAATTTAGTGTCATACAAATATCGTGCCACAATTTATCTCATAGAGTTACAATCTACAAAATCCCATAATTGCGTTTGAAAATTCGCCTCATTGCCTTTAAAGCAATTGAATTGCCCTATTATGCCGTTCTCATTTGAAACAATTACAATTTCAAGCGCACCATTAAATTGATAGTCAAGTTGTGCCAATTTGTCACCTCTTGTGCAATCGTTTATTGCCTCTTGTTTGTCCCCATAGATAATAACATCACCATCGGGAAAATGTAGCGGTTTGCCGTTCTTTTCGACTATAATATAATCCATGACCTCTATTGTTTAATATGGATAATTGCAAAGAATATAAAAGATACTTCCCAACCCAATAAGGGCATCAATCATAATTAGCCAAAAGTAAATCTTCCTTTGCTGTACATAGTCACATACATAGAGTATTAAACCCAAAATAAAAGTGACCCAAATAATTGCTATTGCCGTATTCATTCTTTTTTGTTTTTAATTGGTTACACTTCAATTATATACAAATTTTGTACCAAACTTGTTAAAACAACAAAGAAAAAATTGTAAGCCCTATAATTATAAAACAACAAATCAGTTGTTGCTTATCATATTTTTCCACATCTTCTTGGGGTATTCTGTTTTTATTATTGTTACCATAGATAACAATTCCTATACAAGCAAATTGATAGGCAAAGACAATAACTGTAATAATTGTTATAATAATGTTCATAATTTTTATTTTTGATTAGTTAATACTTTCATTTCAATAAGACATCAAAAAGTGTGCCACAAATTAAAATTTGCCATATTTTTCTTCTATTTTACGATATTTTTCTTCTAAAAATGACATAATTTCATCACAAGCATCATCAAAGGTTTTCATATTACCAATATATTCATTGAAATAACCGATTGTATCTTTTATATGTCGTATATCATTATCGGGCTCAATACATACAGAAAATAAATGGTCTTGGTGATTAAGTGCTGCACGATAACCAATACACAACTCGCCAAATGCTGTGACCCATACATTTAAATTATACTCTTCGCCATTGTTAAAAACTGCCTTTGGTAACTTTTCAATTTTATTCATAAATAATTGTATTTAATACTACTTTCTTTTATAACAATCAAATGGACATTCCGAGCAAGGATAAGGAACTAATTCAGCAAATTTTTCCACACCATTGCTATATTTTTTATCAATTATTTCACAATGAGGTTCATATTGTTCTAATGGCAATGGAAAGTCAAGCCAATAATGCTCACAAGTTTTACAAAGGTCTTTTTCTTTATTCATATTTATTTGTATTAATCGGTTACGCTTCAATTATATACAAATTCCGTGCCAAACACCTATTCCGCCGCCACAATTTTACCTTCAGCAATTTCTCTTTTCAGTGATTCAATGAAGTAGTAAAGGCCATCAGCGTAGGACTGCATTTCATCCCAATCCGTTCTGCTTTCAATCAAATCTTCGGGATGGTGGCTTTTTGCGCTGCAATAATTCAAATCGTTATCCCAATCGGTTTCTTCCTTTGCAAGCCGTTCAAGGCAGTTTTCAGCCTCGCCAAAGCACTTGTAGGCATAATTGCGCTCTTTGTACAAACTGAAACTATTTCGGTCATAGTCGCTGAAATATTCCTGCAATGTGACCTTTTGCCCTTTGGTCTTGATGTAGTTGTCAAAGGCGGCTTCTCTTTCCTTTAATTTTAATTTGCCGTTGCAAATCTCGTTCCACTCTTTTGTGTTATGATAGTATTTGTAGATTTCCATTGTTGTATTGTTTTAATGTTCAATTCAAATATAAGCAATAATCGTGCCACAATGTATGTACGCATTTGCGTATATTTAAAAATGGGGATAAAATTTACCCCCATTTCTCGGCTCATTGTTTCTATTTATATGCATTTTCCCAATCATAAGAACTAATTTGAGAAGGTCTAAAAAACCCATTCAAGCCTTTCATAGCCTCACCCAATTGTTTTATAGCGTTATTCACCTGCTCGGTGTATTTGTCATAATTATCCCTCGCATCTCCCCATTTTTCCTGTTGCTGTTTGCAAAGGCTTATTTCAGTCTCGCATTCTTGGTCTAATTTTTCACTTATAATTCGGTTTTCACCATTCAAAAAATTGTTGCAGTTATATATCATTAAACCATGTAAGTCTTTGTCAAAATAGACCCAATTTTCCCCAATTTTCACGTCTCTATTTGACGTGTAAATTTTTAATTCTTTGTGACCCATATTATAAGGGTCTGACATATATACGCTTGTTGGCATATCCTTACTTTTCAACTCATCGTTTATTGCATTTGAAAAACGAGCATTGAGGACTTTTCCGTCCATTTTTTTACCTACTTTTTGAATGACTCTATAAGTCAATATTACTTCATTGTAGGCTGTAATAATAGCATTTGCCAATACCTCAAATCCTTGCTTGTCAAAATTTCTTGCCCTATAGTCCATAGTATTTAATTTTTAATTGGTTATTACATTTATATTAGATAGCAAATATTGTGCCAAACTTTAGTCATCTTCGAATAATTTTTCCCATTCCTCTTTAAAATTACAACCTCTAAAAGGATAATATATATTAAAAATAGGTAACGTTGATAGGAATATCGCCAAAAAAGGTTCAACGTCTCTATATAACATTTTAGAGAGAGTAAAACAATATGCTATTGCATAAATTACAATTCCAAAAACTATCAATGCGTCTATCATAATTTATATTTTTAATTGGTTAAACTTCACTTTAATTATATGCAATAATCGTACCAAATTACCACATTGTCATAATCTTTTCATAGATTTTTTCTGCTGTTGGAACATATCTGTTGATAGATGCTTGCGCCCCATATTTCCAACCAAAATCATCACAAGCCTCTTCTTCAACAAAATCAGTGACATAATCCACAATCACATCCATTGTGTGTGAATATGTATCAAAATCATTATCGTAGTTTTCGGGAAAATCATCTTTACTCCATAAGTTCTCTTTCATGTAATTGAAGATTCTATCAACCAACATATTGAAGTCGTTATCATCAAGATAATTGTCAATAGTGTGCGCTCCGTGTTTTGTATTCATAGTGCTTACATTTTATATTCAATACAATTATATACAACAATCGTGCCAAACTATTTGCAATTTGCTTTTATTTCGTTCTCCAATTCGGAAAACATATTGTCAAGTGTGACTTTCCATGTACACTCTCCACAAAGAGGTGCAGCGGTCATCATTTGGTATTCGCCAAACCTATTGCGAAATAGCCTAAACATTCTATCATATTGACCTTTGTACAATATTACAATAGCATTGTAGCCGCTTGTATTGGTGTCGCATTGTCTTTTGCCGTGTTGAATTTCAGCCGTGTAGTTAGTTCCTTTCACGGCATTTTGGGCACATTCAAGCAACTTGGGCATAAGTTCTTCAATACTTGGGGTTTCTTCTCTCTCTGCAAGTTCTTTTTCCCGATTATCAAGCCATGCACTTACACAATCATAAATAAGTTGGTCTTTGCTGCTTGGCTTATACCATTTGAGGTTTTCCTTGTAAAACCATTCTTTGTAAAGCACTTGCTTATCAATGTCAAAAGAAATTTCAACACTGCCCCAAATATGCACATAATTCGGGTGATAGCCGTTTCTTCTCAATGGCTCAAAAAACTTGTAATCTTCTTCCCTCAAATATTGAAGATGATTATCGAAAAGTTTTTCGCATCTTGCATCTAATTCTTCATACATTTCTCTTGCGGTCATAGTAGTATAATTTTAATTGGTTAATACTTTCACTTCAATAAGACATCAAAAACTATGCCAAAAATTATATTAAACACTACATTTTGAATAAATTTCTATATTATTATAATTCTCCACTCTCCTATTGAAATAGGTGGAAAAATAATCTCTCTCTACTTCCCACTTCTCCCATTCATTACTATAATGGGCAATATTGTGGCCAAGCATCCAAACCTCCCAACCGCCATCTTCGTTTTGGTCTATATGGAAATAAAGATATTCCTTTGCAAATTCTTTCAAATCATCGGCTTCGTAATATCTAACAAATCCCGCAATGTTCATTTTTATTATGTACTTCATAGTGCTTTGTATTTAGTGTTCACTATAATATAAGCAAAAAGTGTGCCACAATTTATTTTTTAAATTAAAAAAGAGAAAGAGATTGAGATTTTTCCCAACCTCTTTCTATTTTGGTTATATCACGCATTTGCGTACATATTCTCTTTTTCAATTATTACCACCACGCTTTCTTTTGCCTCTTCATTCACACAAAATAATTCACCTTGCTTGAAAAATAAGAGGTTTTCTGCTTTGATTTGGAAAGGTTTAATTTGACTTTCGCCATACAAACCAACGCTCTCTTGCTTTGCACTACTGCTATGTTCTACATAAGGTTTTATTACCTCAAACTCTTCTTTTGTAAACTTCCGACCATCAATGTGCTTATAAATTGTGGTTGCGTTATTGCCTCTCACTTTTTGTAGGCAAAGATAAAATTGAGTTTCATCTTTGTCGGCAACTGCAATAAAATCGTCAATGTGGTGTTTTCCCACCATACCTGCGACCTCAAAGGTCTGTCCCTCGATGCCGTTTCTTTTAAAAGCCTTATTTATTGAATTGGCGTAATTGACTCCGCCCATACAATTTATTACACTTTCTTTGTAACAATCACCATAAAAGGGATTTTTTTTAGGTAATTTTGGCGCGCTCACATAAGATATGCAAAGCATTTCACCCTTTACCACTTTGCGGAATGAGTTAATGATGTTGTTGATTTGGTTGTCACTGATTTGTTGGTTTCTTGCATTTGTTTTCATAACTTATAATTTTAATTGGTTTGTTATACTTGTTACTATACAAATCTTGTGCCGTTTTTTATTTTTTCTCGATTTTTTTTTTATTTTATTTCCCATATCCATTTCCACCCATTTGTCGTGTAATCTTCGACAAATTCCTCCCTTTTATTTATTGCGGCAACTGACAATTTTATATCTTTACGGCAAAGGTGATACGCATTGCCACCAACATTTTCACGACAAGCAAAACTAATTATTATATAGGTGTATTTTTCATTTACCCACCCAAATACTTCGTCAAAGTGTTTGAGGTTTATCTTCTTTGCCTTTGCTATTTTTTCCAAAATTGCCTTATTCATAATTTTTATCTCTTTGTTCACTACAATAAGAAAGCAAATATTGTGCCAAATTATCCATGACAAACAAAATAATTACCAAGTTTTTTCTTTATCAACTGAATAGAATTGTTTGCCCATAATTTCTTCAAGATAACATTTAAAATTAAAATTGCCACGATAATGAAGATGAGCAGCAAATTCACCGACAAATACACTGCAACCGTTTTTATCAGTTACATCACGACCACTTTCGCATATTACATAACTCTTTTCTCTGTGGTAATTAAAAGTCCCCAAAGCCAAAGCGATAGCATAATCTTGATTATTTGTAATCTCCATATCTTTATAATTTAATTGGTTAAAACTTTCACTTCAATAAGAATACAAATATCATACCAAACTATTACGTATTTGCGTACATTTAATAAAAAAAAGCGGAATTTTTCAATCCCGCTTGTTATTGCCGTTGTTGTGGACTATCTTTCAACCCACATAAGATTTTTCACATCGTTATTGTGATAGTCACCATCAATATGTATTACCTCATTGAGTTTTATATCGTGTTCACCCATAAAAGCATCCGCCACCATATACTTTACATCGGAGGTTGTGCGTTTTCCCTCTTTATCGTTGAGGGTAAACTGCATCGCATTTCTTGTTGGCGTATCATAACCGCTTGTAATTTTACATTTCATTACATCGCCACAATCAATTATCTTAATTCGCCCTTTATCCGAAACCTCATAGAACATTGAATAATCGACATTGCCGCCGAAGTATCTACCTATATTTTGTATCGGCAACCATTTTTCGCCTTCAAAAAGAGTTATTTGTTTTGCAACCTCTTGATTATTCAAAAGAACAATTTGCTCGAAATAATCGCTTATCGTCATACCTTTCGGCTTCTTTATTGCTGTTTTCTTTTTGGGCAAATAAACAATCTTTTTACCCTGTTCTACAAAATCAAGCACATCTACGCCATACTTTGTAGCTATCATTCTCGCTGTTGTTTTAGCGCTCATTCCCTGCGGAATTACAAAGGTGTCATTTTTCTTAATCATATCCATAATTTTTATTGGTTACTTATACTTTTATTTAATCAAAGATTATGCCAAACTGATTTTTTTAACCTGACAATTTGTCATAAAGAACGTTTTTTTTCGCGACAATTTGTCAGTATCATTTTGTCAGCCTTTTTATTTCATTTGCCAATTCTTTACCTTTAATATCTATATCTTTTATGTTTATAACACTATCAGCAACAAACCTAAATTCTTTGCCCATACTATCATTTTTGTGGTCTGCAAAGAACGACAAAATCCCAAGATTAGTTTTTACTTCATTCTCATTGCCCAAATCAATAACATATATTGTGTTGTTCTCACTGATAGAATTTGCCCTCAAATAATATATACCATGTCTATCAACAAATATATTAGAGTACACACTGACACGCTCCATTTTAGCAAAACCTTTGCCGCCTCTTTGTTTAGCAATACTAAATACCTGCGCACTCATTGTCATTGTAATACCTAAAAACAGCATTGTAAATATAATCTTTTTCATATCAATTATAATTTTAATCGTTCTCTTATATTTTTCTTCTATACAAATATCATTCCGTTTTTAATTAGAATTGATATAAATTACAAAAAAAGATAAAAAAAATGAGGCGTTTTCACAACGCCCCACGTATTAAAAACCTTTACTCTTTTTACTTATCCATGAATTTTTTTTATTTTTTCATACGAATACATTTGTATTTGGCGGCACACCTTATTATTTATAACAACAAACGTTTTATTTGTTTCCTCACTGACAAGTTTTGTTGCACAATCACCATACACATCTAACATTGATTTTACCATCTTTTCAATCCTCTCCTTAGCCTCACTTTCAGTGCTACAAGGATGATAAATAGGTGCGCTTTCAATTCCGTTGGTGCTTGAACTTGCTGTCACTAAAAAAATTTCTTTTTCCATATCTTTATGTTTTTAATTGGTTACACATACCTTAATCTTATCAAAGACCATACCAAACTGATTTAGATTTTGTCTAAATTATCATTTTTTTTACTGACAATTTGTCAGATATTTACGACAAAAATGTCAAACTTGATTTAAATGGGTTTTTAAAGCATTAGAAAGACTTTTGTATTAAAATATATGAAGTATTGATTTTAATTTAATCGTGCATTAGGGGGCATATACGGGGCATATAGGGGACGTTACCCCCCTCTCCCATCCCCATTAAGGGGGTACCCCTTTTTTGGGCGCACAGTTGCTCGCGAAAATTTTTTCCGGAAAATTTAACAAAATGTAGGATGAAGGTCCAAAATTAAAATTATCATTACCGTATCTAATTATTATCGATACAATTTCTAATCATTATTAAAATAAAAAAATCTCTATATAAGTAACGCAAAAAAATGCGTTTTTCATGAGGGGGGGGTCTTTTTTCCCAAAAGGTACTACTTTTTGAAAAAAATTTTCCATATATAAAATCTATAATTAAAATCAATGTCTAGATTCAATGTTTGCCATATAGTATTTAGACACTTTGTCCAGATACTTGTCTAGATTCTGGGATAACGGCCCAAAATGAGGCATTTTTCCGTTATGACAACAGAAAAAAGAAGGGCGGCGAAAGATTCGCTGCCCTTATGGAACACGCATTGAATGTGGTTACATTCGAGGAGATTAGAGTTGTTAAATGCTCTGCTTAAATATCCTTTGGAAGTTTTTCAATAAAATGTTGCTTCTTAAAGTCTGAAGGGCAATAAGGCCTTCTTTTATTGAAAATCCTAAGAATTTCGTCATTAGAATTTTCGGTTGGCTTATGAGAAGTTTCAATATTTGAAACTGTATAAAAGCTTGTGTTTTCCATATTATACATTTTATTCAATTATAATTATAAATAGGTTATTATACTTATACAGAAAAATTTCTTAATAACCAAATCTTAGTGCCATCATGTATATAATTTCCATAAATTTTACAAATCCCTAATAGTTTACTGCGTTGTAATTACCATTATAAAAAAGATATTCAACAATTGAAACGCTTTCGGAATGCCGTAACTATCGTTGTAATTACCTTTATAAGAAAGGTATTCAACAATACATCGATACAAGACCTCTACTTCAACAGAGTTGTAATTACCTTTATAAGAAAGGTATTCAACAATACACAACAGAAAAGGAAACGGAAACAACACGTTGTAATTACCTTTATAAGAAAGGTATTCAACAATAGGCAATAATAACATACAATTCCAATCAACGTTGTAATTACCTTTATAAGAAAGGTATTCAACAATTCAAGACCTATGCTGATGTGTGTACGCTTAGTTGTAATTACCTTTATAAGAAAGGTATTCAACAATAAATGCCGTTCTTGGGGTCTTTTATGTAGTGTTGTAATTACCTTTATAAGAAAGGTATTCAACAATATCAACTGTAGTCAGGTACATATTATCGACGTTGTAATTACCTTTATAAGAAAGGTATTCAACAATATGATATTTATAATTTATTAATAAACAAAGTATTATTTAACAATTTTTTATTAAAAAAAGGCATAATTAATCACATATTATTTGATACATATCCTTTTTTTTGAATATATTAAGTATTGAAGATGGTATTTTCTTTTTAAAAGTATCTTTGATATTATAGAGGGGGTTACCGTATCTATTATTTTCTTTTGTCTTAGTACACATTGTTAGAAGCAAATCGTTATTTTCGGCTATGTATTTAATATTATTTGCTGCATTAAAGTCAGCATTAAGACCATTTATATGGAATTCTTGTTTGGTTCTAACTTTGCGTTTGTCTATTAGTTGTAATTGTTTCTTATTATTTTTATCCATGATTTCTTTGACATAGATTTTATGTGTATTGCTATCCATTTGTGATGTAAAGGCCGCAGGGACAAAAATAACATTCATATTAGTATTATTAGACAATTGCACGAATTTGTCTTTTATGTCAGCAAAACCGATTGCCTTAATAACCAGATTCTTAAACCGTTTTTTTTGTATTTCCTTTAAACCATAAACAGAATATGAAATGTCTTTTATGGTTTCGTTTTCATTAAAAATGAAATTATAATATTTGGTATTAAAAACTGATTTATCAATTTCTGAATATTTTTTACCTTCAAAGCCATAATATGTCATAAGTGATTTAGCCGTTGGGAATGGTAATCTGTCTCTTTCAAAATTTGATGAATCAAGGTATTCAAGACCAATAGTATCAAAGCCATTTAGTACAATAACATCATATGCATATTTAATTATATTATCTCTACAGCCAACAATATCACATTTGACGTTTTCAAGTTTAACTATCAATCCTTTTGCAATATCTGTATTGATAAATGGGTTTTCAAATCTACGAGGGTCCATTGTTTCTTTTGAATTTGTTGATATATCAGAAAATCCCATTTTGTCATCATATTCATGATTTTTTTCATAGTATTTTTGTTTAAGGATAAAATATGATTTATATTTTGAACGAAGCATCTTGGTGTAATCAATATATGATGCAATCTTACAATTTTTATCTCTATACTTTTTGGCAAGATTATCAAGAGTTTGGCTAATCGCTATTTCTCTTTTAAGTAAGGTTTCATCTGTTATTGATACATTATTCTTTTTATCATACTGATTAGAAACACGTTCAAATAGTGATGGAATCTCTAAAAGTCCAAAAGAAACAAATTTTGCCATTTCAGTATAATAGGCAAGTTCTTCTTTGTTCAAAGTTGAAACAAAGTCTTTATTTTTTAAAAGTTCAACATAGATATTAATATAGCCTTTCACTTTCCCGTTATCGGTAATTGAAGTTGCAAGCATTGAATGTTTTGTGTTAATATCAATACCTAATATATTTTTTATTTCTTGCTCTTTTTTTGAAAAATCTTTTTCGCTTGAGAAAGTAAAGAACAATGTTTTGCCTTTAACTTCAAAAGTTAAATCATATCCATGTTTGGAAGAAATATCTACTAAATCGACACGGTTTCCATTGTTATCAACCTTAACGGTTTGTCTATTACCCATTAAGTTTATATCATATGGCTTTTTATCTAACACAAGATGAAGAATATAAGAAGTAAGGCCATGTTTTTTTAATAGCATTTTTTGCATTTGAACAGTCATTGTTTTTCTGTTTCCGTTTCTTCTACAGCCATTGAATGATTTAAGACTTTCGACGGCGTGTTTTTCTATTTCTTCATTAATTTCGTTTTTATGTTTAGTGTAATAATCAAATAAGAGTTCTAATCTTTTTATTTTTTCATCATTTGGCGTTTCACGATTTTTAAAATAGGTAATTAAATTTTCAAAATCGGTTTCAGATTCAATTTTTTTATTGACAACTTCAAAAATTGTTTGTGTTTTAATTAATTGTTCGGTTACTGAATTAATGTCTATTTTTGAATATTTAACATTAGGTTTTAAAGTAACAAATTTTGTTCTATAATTACTGATTACATTTTTAACATATCCATTTCTTCTGAAATATGTATCTCCAAGTCCTAATATATTTTTTCCTTTATATCCATCAGCATTTAAAACTTTAATTGCTTCATACAATGCATTATCAGCATTCTTTTTTTGTGAAGAATTTAAATTTAATGAAAAAATTTTATATAATGGTAAATCTTTTATATCATCATTTAAGACAAATTTACAATAAACATTTTCTTTATTTTTAATATAATTTGCCAAATCTCCGATTTTCATTGATGTAAGATTATCACAAATGAAATCGCTGGTTCTATTGTAATAGTTTATGTACTCTTCAATTGCCGGTTCAAATAAAGACATAATGTCATCAATAGCCACATTCGACTTAAAAACATAAGATTTATTCATTTTTTTTATTTTAGTTAAATAAAACTTTCTTATTTAAAATTACAAATTAAATTTTAAAATTCAAAATGTTTTTATTTTAATTTGTACGCATCAAATATTGTGCCAAACTTTTAATTAATATACAATTTATTAAGGGAACTATATACTTGATGGCACAAAAGTAAACATAATTCCGTTACAGCAACAAAAAAAGAAGGGCGGCGAAAGGTTCGCTGCCCTTATGAAACACGCACTTAATGTCGTTACATTTGACAATGTTAAGCGTGTTGCTTAATCATTAAAAAACGCAAGTCTTACTGCATTACTATAAGCCTCTTTGTAGTTTCTTATGTAATCTTGGGCATCATCATTGTTCCAATAGTCACATTTTTGCATTGCTGATGATTCGCAAGCCAGAAATGCTGCAATACTATATCTATCTTCTTCTGCAAGATTTTTAAATATCTTTTCATAGAAAGCATGGTCTTGATTGATAAGGACATAGGTTTTTCCGTTCCTTTGTTCAATATCGTACATAAATCCAAACGGACCATCACTGATAAATTCAAATCCACCAATCCATTCACCAGTTCTTTTCTTTGTTGGATTAGGATTGTTTTGTGGTTTTGGGTTTGGATTTTTTTGTTTTGGGTTATTACACTTTTCGTTCTTACTCTTTTGCTTCATTGTGCCAGCAAGCAAAGTGTTTTTGTTAAGTCTGTCAGCTGTTTGCTCAAGTGACTTTTTCATTTCTTCTGTCACTTTTTCTTCTTTAGTTTCTTTATGCTGTTTATTGTCTGTTTGTTTGGCCAAAGGTCTAACAATATTTGAAAGCATATCGTAAAAGCCTTGGTCCATAGTTGATTTGTCTTTTTCTGTAACCATTTTTGCAAATGTAGTTCCAAAAAATCTGTCAGCGTTTCCATCCATAAATAATTCAAAACGGAAACCGTTTGTCCAACAACTGCTTTTATAACACATTCCTAAATCAAGACCTTTTCCAACAAGACGATTTTGCCTATAAACATAAATACCAGCCAATTCATTTGACCTACCAAAATAATCATCAAATGTCGCACTTTGTACATTTTTTGGAATGTACCATGCTTTCCATTCCATTCTGCTTCCGCCATATTCAAAAGCACCGTAGTCCATAAGTTCAACACCAAGTCCAGATTTGTTGCCAATAGTGTCAAAGAATGTGAGTTTCTTTCCGTTGACATTAAAATTGCAAGTGTTAGACTCAATGTATTTATTAAACAAAATTCTCATTTGTCTTATCAATGTACCTTCAAAGCTATGATAATCTTTACACGAAATTCTGTCAAGATTTGAAATAATAACTATTGTACCGTGATTTGACTTTGTGTTTTCAAAAAAGAAAGAATATTCTTCAGTGTTTTCCGCATAAGACTTAATTCTAACATTAAGTTCACCTTCATCTGAAATATCATCCAAATCAAGATTTGCAACAAAAAGTTCACCTTCTTCAACTTTTGAATACACAGAAAGATGTGTACCAATTGAAATTGATGCTGTTTTAAGGCCAGCGCCATAGCATCCAAGATTATAATCCTTGCTTTTTCCTGTTTCAGAGCCAAGAGACATGGCCATCATAAGAGTTTCTTCATCCATTCCACACCCATCATCACAAATCATAATTTTACCAACTGTTTTCTTGTCATCTGCTTTGATGAGTTTAATGTAAATGTTCTCAGATTCAACATCTGGCTCAAGAGAATTGTCAACAATGTCGGCAATTGCTGTGTAATTAGTGTAATTTAATTGTCTAAGAGCATCTTTAATAAAGTTTGCTCTAACTTTAAAAGGAAAATTTTTCTCCATGTTAATCACCCCTCACTACTTCTATTATTATTAACGCTCTCTAAATGGCATCGTGAAAGGATTTAATATTATTTCCATTCAAAAAGCAAAACTATTTAAATGATTTTTTCTAAATATACACATTTAATTTGAAAAAAACAAATTATTTGTGTCATCATGTATATAATTTCCTAATTTTTTATAAAAAATCCCTAAAGGGATTAGTTATCATTACCTTTATAAGAAAAATATTTGTACACAACAAAAATTGTGCCAAACTTTTAATTAATATACAATTTATTAAGGGAACTATATACTTGATGGCACGAAATTTTAGTCATCAATTATATTTCTATAATTGGGAATTATAACATTTCCTTCGTCATCTTTTACAGGCGTTACTTTTTCACTTAAGTTATTAGTATTCCACGCATAAATTGTTGCCATATAATTATTAGGAAAATATTCGTTCTCTGCTTCCATAAATGTTGCTAAACTTTTTCTTTGCGAAGAATTTAATACATCTTTATATTGGCCATGATGAAAGTATTTATTTGTCTTTAATTCAATACAGGTCTCAAATATTTTTCCCTGCGTACTACTATCTCTTAAATGAAAATGTGGGATATGACATGGGTCATCTGTACGGACATATATTTCAAATTCATTCTTTTTACCCATATAGCCAACACGGGCCATTTCATTTAACATCTCTTTTTCTTCCAATACACGCTTAATTGTCTCGGTTACAATTTCCATAATTAATTAAATTTTTTCATAAAAATTACACATTCCAATGCATTGATTTTTATAATTGTCAAAATCTGCAAGCACTTTATATGTTGTATCTCCCCAACTATCGTAATCAAGGCATCGTGTATCCTTTAGCCCATTAGTATCAATATGGATATTTTTATAGCGCTCATTGGAATTGACAATACTAATTATATCGGAAAGCCCTTGTACTTCAACTCTTGTGTTCATTGAATCTGTAAATAGGCCTCTGTTAAATCTAAAGTATTTTTTATTAATGCTTTCTGTAATCATAATCTAAAACATTTATTTAAAAAAATATACAAATTTAAAACAGATAAAACAACTATTTATATAATGATTATAATTTATATTTTATAAAGTAAAATGGATAAGGATAAAAGTTTTGTTCCAACTGTAGAATGGATGGCCAAAAAATATGACGAAATGAACGCCGAATTATTCGAAGGAAAATTGGGTACATGTGATTTTGATGTATTTACAATTGGTCGTGGGTCAGGCGGTAGTGTTCTTGGTTGGTTTAAAATAACAGGCAGCGGAATTAAAATAGACTTAAGATACAGAAAAATGTATGTTCAAAATTATTATTTAGGGAAAGAACTTGTTAATAAAGATAATTTTGTTGAAATATGCAAACCAAAAATTGAATTAAATGGTAACTACCATGGTACTGAACATGGATTTTTATGTACTTTGGTCCACGAAATGTGCCATTATTATACTTATATGGATGGATGGGCTCCCACTCAAGCACATGGTAGAGAATTCAAGGAAATTGGTTATCTTGTTTCTTCAAGGTCTAATGGCTTATTTACAATTCAAAGGCTTGCAAGTGCTGAACAAATGTCAGAATTTGAATTAAACGATGAAATGAAGGCTAAAAAAGAAAAAAGAATTTCAAACAAAAAATCAAAAGTAACAGCAGTAATTGTATTTAGAAATAATGGAAAAATAGAGTTAACATTAACTTCAAATGACAAATTAATTGATATAATTAAATCCCATTACGATGAAAAAGGCGAAAAAGTTGTTGTTACAAAAGATAAAAATATAATTGATTTTTTGTTTTCTAAACATTATAATCAAGATATGAGAACATGGAAAGTATGGTATCTTGATGAAGCGCCGTGGATTGAAGAATTTAAATCTATGTTAAACTATAATAATAAGCCGCAAAACGACATATTACCGGTAAAGGAAAAGGCCCCAAAGAAGACTTTTTGTATAAAGACAACAAACGGCACCTTTGAATGTGATGCAACTTCAGAAGAAAATTTAATAAATTCGATTAAAAAACAATTTCCGAAAATGAGTGACGAAACAATACAAAGGATAATAAACAATCCATCAAACTATAAAATGAACGAAAGGAAAAAAAATATAAAAAGCATAATCAATGAAGTAATTGATGAATTCATTGAAAATGAGAATTTAAACAATAGAAAAGGCAGTATTGAAATTAATCCAAATATGAATTTGGGTGTATATTCTCCTTTGGAACTTAATAATTAATAAAAAAAAAACAATATATATGTCAAGATTAGGACCAAAATTAATAAATTTCCATAGCAGTGGCAATACAGAAGTGCCATTAGAGTTATTGGAATATGGCGAAATAGCCGTAAGACACTATTCAGCCGATACGGGTGCAGAACTAATTATAAAAACTTCAGAAAGTACAAGTGCGATTTTTATTGAAAGCGGGAAGATTGCATCTATGATTTCCGATATAGATTGTGGGTCATGGGAAGAAGAGCCACCAACGCCAGCCCATGAATATATCGACCTTGGGTTGCCTTCGGGTAGAAAATGGGCAACTTGCAATATAGGTGCTGAAACACCTACAGAAAAAGGTCTGTATTTTGCATGGGGAGAGATTAGCGGTTATACCGCTTCTCAAGTTGGTAGTAAAAGAAACTTCAATCAGCAAAATTATCGTTTTTATTCCGCAAGTACAATGACAAAATATAATGCAAGTGATGGAAAAACTGTTCTGGATGCCGAAGATGATGCTGCAACTGCAAATTGGGGCAGTGATTGGAGAATGCCAACCAGGGAAGAAATGATTGAACTTTCGGCCAATACTATCAGTAGGTTTATTACAGCAGAGCAGGTTGTTGTTTTTTCAAGTAAAACAAATGATAATGTCCTCATATTACCTGTCGGTGGTTATGCAACAGGTAATAATATAACAGGTATAACTGAGTATGCTGATTATTGGTCAAATACTAGAAGTAGCAATGTTTCAAATGCGGCTAGACTTTTCAGAGGCGGCTCAAGTACCAATGTTTCAGATTTAAGCCGTTGGTACGGTATGTTTATCCGTCCAGTCCTTAAATAATTAATAAACTAAATTGGAAAATGGCAACAGTAAAATATTCATACATAAAAACTCAATGGCACAAATTGAGCAATACAGAAAAAAATAAAGTTATGAAACAATTATCAGAAACGCTTGGCCCAAATGTTGAAAATATTGAATATATTGATGGTGCTGAAGTTGGAGATGTAGATATTGATTTGTCAAAACAGTAAAATAAAAAACAACAATAAATATGATTTACAAATATTCAGAAATAAAACCTTTATGGCACACTTTAACTGAAAATCAGCAAAACAATGTTATTGACCAGCTGTCAAGCAGTGGGCTTAAGGATGAAATACAACAACTTAATTACATACCAGGTTCGATGGTTGACAATATTGACATTGAATTATCGCTTTTTAAATGGGTTAAAGTAAATACAGCGCCAAGCAATTGGTCTGGAGAATACATTCTTGTGTCATCTGATGATAGACAAATTGCAAACCAAGACCTTGCAAATCATTATATGGAATGTGGCGATATTGTTATTATTAATGGAACAATTGAAGAAGATGCAGTTGAAGATGCTGGCGGAAAAATATTTACAATTGGAAATCAAAAATTTATACAATCGGGGACATATAGCGGTAAATGGTCGTATTCAATATCTTATATTGACGGAAATGATTCCCGCAAGTTTTTAAAATACAGTTCAAGTGGTTTAATAACAAGTGGAAGTCTTGGGTCAACAAATGAAGGATATTGGTATATTGGGTTTTCAAGTGGTAAACTAATCATAGCAAACATATATAATACAACGACTCAATTACGTTTTTATAATGGTCATATTCAACAAATTGCAAACCCGTCTTCGAGTTATCACAATTTGTCATTGTTCAGCCTTCAACAAGTATAATTAGCCGTTTATGTGTTAATTGATAAAACAAAGGGTGGCAAAATTGCCACCCTTTTTTCCATTAGTTGGTGAATTCATCGTAAAGAATTTTAGTTATAACATCAATGTTCATCATAATTTGTTCATGGACATCAATTTTATATTCATTTTTCTCTACTGGCCATCCGTGTATAATCATTTCATATTCGCAACGGGACCAAAAATTATACCTTGATTCGTCCTCCACAAATTTCTTGAACTCGTCAAATGTTTTTGGAGCTTTACGGTAATAATCCCTATTCTCTTTATTAATTTCGACAAGTTCCACATATCTTCGTCTGAAATATGGAAGCACATCATAATGTTCTATGGTATCTTGGTTAAAATCCCATGTAAGTACATAAAAAGTTTTTTTATTCATAATCACCAAATTTCATCAATTAAACAAGTAATACTATCTGATTTAAGCCCGGAAATTTTGCGTCCTTTGACCTCATATGCATGTTCCTCTTCATCCATATCGCCGAAATGCAGAAGAACTGTATCACCAATGGCAGGAACAACTCCGTCCCAATTTACCCAACTCTTAATATAGCACCATTTGGTGTCAAGAAACTCTATACTCATTATTTATATTTTTAATTATTTACAATAAATTTTTCTTTCAAGCAATTCACCTACTTCAGAGTCGTACACAACATAATATTGGCAAGGTTCCTCACAGGTAAAACCATTTGTCATGGCAAATGTATTATAACCGATTATACTACCATTAACAACGGCATTTGATATTGAGGTGCATGAATGGAAGTGGCCAAGGAAAATACGGTCCTGATTGAATGTATTATGCCATTTCAAGGCCAAACGGTTAAGTGCGGGATAAATACCACAAATAGCGCCTGTACCAGTACTCTTTACTTGGAATCCATGACAGAATATAAAGCGTCTGTCGTCATCGGTATCAACAATAGCCAATTCGCTATCAGGAATATTAAATTCTATAGGTAAATTGGTCAATTTGCATTGTTGCTCGATGTTCTTATACATCATCCACTCATAACTCATCTTATAGCCGTTTGAATGCTGTATCTTCTTTGTTGTACGAGAGTGGTTTCCTACAATACCAATGAACAATATCTGCTTAAGTTTGGTTTGCTCACACAAATAAGATAAGCCACTATAGATTAGATTTTGTGCCAAAAGAGTTGCCTCTGAAGGACTCAATTGATTTGTTTCTTGAAGTTCCTCATGGATAAAACCTGATATGGTATCGCCAAGACTTGCAAAAATCAGATTTTCAACACCATCGGTATTCAAACAATTGGCCAAATTAACAAAGTAATTCTCAATACGCTGCTTTGCAATATCAATGTTATATTCATTCTTCCCAAGAACTGAAGTCAATGTAACTGTTTCTTCAATATGAGCATCAGAAAACAATGCAATGGCATATTTTTTACCGCTAGTCTTCTTTTTTATCTTGAATTCATATTTTTCAAATGGCAATTCCTTAACATTCTTGAAATTTTCATATTCCTTATAAAGAGAATCGTTTATTTCTTGCTTTTGAGGCTCTTCACTTGAATTAGGTATTGGGTTCTTAAAGGTATAGGTAATACCATTATGTTTGTAAAACCCATTTGTTTTCAATGATTCTGCAATTGTTTTACGCCTTACAGGTACAACCTTATTAAGTTTACGAATACTTGCATACTCAGTTCCATCACTGCCAATAATAGGTGACGGTACACCATTTCTAATTTCAAAATTTGACATCTATTAAATTATTTTTTAAAAGTTATTTTTCAATTAATATACAAATACTTTTTATAAAAATCAACATTTACAACTATTTATAGTAAAATATTTGAGAAATGAACAAAAAAGTAATTAGAATTAACGAAAATCACATAAGAAATCTTGTGAAAGAAGCATTAAGAAAACTCGTCAAAGAAGATATTGACGGTTATGATGACGAAAATGAAATAGACCCCGATGATTGGCAATCAGAAGAACCATCAGATTTAGAAGTAAATGATATACTAATGACATTTAAAAGAGAATCTGAACAATTGGGTTTGAATTTTAGGGACCTTGGAGAAAAAGAATTTGCTGTTACTTGTAAAATAGGCGATAATGGCAAAGCAACCTGTGATATCAAGCAATTCTTGGAAATGGCTGCAATGTATGTTAATAGAGGTGTATTAAAAATAATTGGCCATGGAATATCCAAAGCAGGTACATGGTATTATAAATACAGAATTATTAAGGGTCAAATAGTCAGCGAAAGCAAAAAGAAGAGAAAAATAAATGAGGCTGAAGATTATGGATGGATTGTCGAAACAGATGAAGCACAATTGGCTTATCAATATTTTTGTGAAGAGATGGGTATAGAAGCCGCAAACGAAGCAATAATTAGGGCAATGAGTGATAAAACTTTATCTGAAATAATGGTTTATCTTTTAAGAATGTATGATATGGATGGTTGGGAAGAGTATAAAGAGGAACATAGTCAATATTAATTAAAAACCAAATACAACAAAATAAAAAAGCCGGCAGTTTTTGTCGGCTTTTGTGTTTATAACACCTGTGAAATCTGAAAAAAGAAATAAATGATACACATATGGGTTTCACTAACACAGCCCATACACCTTTGCTACACTCCCACAAATGTTAGTATTTGCAGTAGCCATTTTCCCGCTGGCCACAAATCATGGTTGTACATTCCATGAGTCACCTCTCATTTATCTCTGTTAATACACAGTATATAACCTTCTGAGTTTACTTATCTGTGTCTATCAGCAAGTTCTAGAATATCAAACTGACAAGTTTCTCTGTGCGGAGGCAACAGGACTCGAACCTGTACGCCGCTTAACGCGACTACTCAGAGTTTAGCAAACTCCTGCCTTACCAATTAGGCTTATGCCTCCAAAATGCAAGTAGATTTACGAAATAAGGCTGAGAAACCACACATTAAAGGTGGATACCCGCTATTAGGCACTTGCGCTGTTTTACTCACTTGTTGCTTATCCTCTTACAGCTCTTCACAGAATCGGCTGCTCTAACACCGACTGGCTTACACCAACTGACACGTTTCATCAAGCGTGGATACTTCTATGCCTCCTGCAACATGACACCATTACCATGGATATCTGTGCCATTTACCTTGATTACTCAATGGTCTATACTTGCTATTATTTTAATCTGGGTGTCTGCTCAGATTCGAACTGAGGCCTCAACCGCCACAAGGTTGTGTGCTAAACCACTGACACTACAGACACCATAAAATGGATTTCCTTGATTGGTATGGGATTCGAACCCTGGTACTATTCCAACCACCTCATTGTGTCGAGGCCCACACTCCCTGTGTGGAGCACCCAATCGCTGGCATAAGGTCTTTTTCCTTAACATTTCTAAAGCCTTTCGATAATCCATGAATCTACTTGAAATTCGCTAGTTCAAGGAGTAATATTACCTCTCCCTTCACCCATTTATTTTAACAGTTTAGGGCTTGTACTGCTACCGTTCACGCTATCTGGTTCTACGCCTGTCTTTATACTCGTCAGTATTGAGTTGTCGGAATGGTGGGATTCGAACCCACACGCCTTTCGGCACAACGTTCTTAGCGTTGCGAGTCTGCCAGTTCCTCCACATTCCGTAAAAAAAACGGAAAACGGGTTTCAGTGGTACAAATTAACAGTTTGTTACTAAAAATAATTTGCTGTATGTTTTCCTATTGTCGGAACTGTAGGAATCGAACCTACCCGAAGTTATTTGTCTAGAATTATTACCTTCACCTACACCATCATAGGCATGTCTCCATCCATCAAATTCCGATTTTTTATGATTTGCTCCGTGGGAAAGATTCGAACTTTCGGCTAATGGGTTTACTTTGGTAAATTATATTGCTGTTAATTTTTTTGCCAAAAAATATTTTTTCTACACTCCCATTGCTCTACCTCTGAGCTACACACGGATTACAATTTTCTTCCATAGTCAATGGCTTATGACCGCATTATAGAAAATTAAAAAGACTTTCCTTCAGTTACGCTGAAGCATCTGTTTGATTTATTCAGGGACAAATGACGTTACGTTGAGGCGCGACCTCTTAAAATGTTGGCCCGACAGGATTTGAACCTGTAAATCTCCTGAGTCAAAGTCAGGCGTGTTAACCAGGTTACACCACGGGCCATTAAAAATATGTATCATATAATGCATAATTAAAAATATGTATCATATAGTACATATTTAAAAGTGGACCCAATCAGATTCGAACTGATAAAATGCCGCCGTGCAAGGGCGGTCCTGTACCAATTGAAGGCATAGGCCCTTTAAAATGGAGGGGTTTAAAATGAACTTAATTTGGATGTTCGGAAACTATTCTTGACACATTTGGTACCCTCCCAAGAATAATTAATAATGTCGGTTAGGGTGGACTCGAACCACCGACCTCAAACTTATCAGGTTTGCCATCTAAACCAACTGATATACTAACCGTTGAATGTACCCGGTAGGGGATTCGAACCCCTGATTTCAAGGATGGCTTCCTTGCAATGTATCGAACATTCTTCATACTCACCATGATTAAAGCAAGGAAAAACTTTTTTCACAGAGAAAAGTAAAACTGTATAAAACCTTGCGTCCTAGGCCAGCTAGACGAACCGGGCAAAAAGCAGCGATTTGGTTCGCTGTCAACCTGCTAAATGCGCTGCCTTAGGCTGCTGCATAAGCAAAAGCATAATTTTCGTTGCCAGTTATTTTATGGCATCTCGGATGTCTACTTTCATTGTACTCATTAGCAATCAATTCCAAGATGGCCCATATTATTTTTTTTGTCGGATGCCAGGGAGTTGAACCCCAATTTTAAACCCGAATCAAAATTTTCAAATTACTTGATATTGTACCATGAATCATAAGAACCGTATAACTAGTATGGTTGGTACTCAACATGGCGCACCCGTTATTAAAACCGTGCTTTCCACGGATTAGACTAAGTTCGCCTTCTTTATACTTCAGAGATATACGTCTCAAGTGCGCCAACTTAGTAAAACCAACACTTCGTGGACCATAAGGGACTCGAACCCTTGTCTTACTCAACTTTCCTTTGATTATCAACAACAAACCGATTGTGGGGTGTTATGGAATCGAACCATAGTGACAGGTCTGTCGAACCTGCATCCTAAACCGCTAAATGAACTCCCCATGTAAGAAATTTACATTTCACTATCGTGCCTCCACCATGAGACGCTTGGCGACTTTATGTGGCCCGCACTAACTTTTCGTACTTGTTTAAGGTACGTGTGTCCTTCTTTCCTTATATTTTTTAGATTACAGGAATCTATTTATTTTCCATTTCACTATGCAGCCATCGGTTCCCCTAAAGCCGCAGTTGGACTCGAACCAACAATCTTTGTTTTGCTTACAAATGTGTTTACCTATTGTAACTTGCTGTTAAATTCCTTTTAATCTAGCGGGCCTGACGGGATTCGAACCCGCACCACACGCCGTGACAGGGCGGCATTGTAAACCATTCAACCACAGGCCCAATAAAGAAAGGTTTATGGCATCTTCTTAACTATGCCAACATCTGTTTTAGAGCTCGCAACCTTTCAAACAAAGCTTCCTCGGTACTTCACCACTCACCTCGGTTTAGGTGTAGTCCTGTCGCTCTACAAGTGCGCTAAATCTTTAATGAATTTAGAAACATGTTCTGACGGTTAAGCGTCATTGTTTTTCTCAGAAATCATTTACTGCACCATTGCAATCAGCCCATAACGGCTAATATTAGAATCGAACTAATCAAGTTGACATTTGCTGTTAGATTTCTTAAGTTTAGCGGGAGAGGTGGGGTTCGAACCCACGACCCACAGATTAGTTCTTGTAGTAAAAGTCGAATTTACTGACCTAGGATGACCGTCAATACAAGAATCAATTTGTTTTCAGAAGTTATTTCTCCTGTATACAGTCTGTTGCGCTAACCAGCTACGCTACTCTCCCTTAAAAAACAGGAAACGATATTTATGGAATCGAACCATTTCAATTTTATTTTCAGTAAAATCTTTAACCTTTTAAAATTTGCTGTATGTTTCCTTTATTTTTAATTCTTTTATAAATATACAAAAAATAATTTTCTTAAAAAATCAACGGTTCACAATAGAACTTCTCACGGTAAAATCCATGGCTTCATTAGGCAAAGCTTCGTTGATTAAGATTTTTTTCAGTACCCCAGGTGGGATTCGAACCCACAATGGCTATGCCACCACAGCCTAAATGTGGCCCCTATACCATTTCGGGTACTGAGGCATATTGAGCAGAATATCGGTGTCGAACCGATACCTTGACCTTGGGAAGGTCATATACTGCCGCTATACTAATTCTGCATTGTGGGAAAGGGTGGACTCGAACCACCAGTCTCAAAAGAGAACGGATTGCCAATGTGGTAAATTACGAATTTACGATACTTCATTATTCACATTGGATGGTTTTTACATGTTTACCTTCATGTATTACAGTCCGCGCGGCTACCAATTACCGGTTACTTTCCCATTAAAAATCATGAGCCCCCTACCTGAATTGAACAGGTATTTTCGGGTTACAAAGCCGATGTAATAACCATTATACTAAGGAGGCAACAAAATAAACGGAAATCCATCAAAAAAAACATACCATAATTTTTATAAAGATATTGCTGTTGAATTTCCTGTGGCCAAGGTGGGACTCGAACCCACACGCCTTTCGGCACATGATTTTGAGTCATGGGTGTCTACCAATTCCACCACTTGGCCATTGTTAAATTAGTCGGGACGTTTGGATTCGAACCAAAACCACGGAAACCCAAATTCATTGCTAAAATATTGCTGTAAAATTCCGTGTCTGAAATCATAAATGCTACGTGTGCTACCGTTACACCACATCCCATTAGAAGAGTTTCACTTATGTCCTCTCAGCTGCGTGGGCCCACACCCTGAGACGGTTGCTGCACTAAGAAGGAAACACCCAGACGCTCTTCCGAGCGAAAGGAAAACTACTCTACAGCTTTTCACGTTGTCTCACCGCGACTCGAACACGGACCAAGAGAACCAAAATCTCTTGTGCTAACCATTACACCATGAGACAATTTTAAAGTGGTGTATTAGGGAATCGAACCCATTATTAAAGCCAGTTACTTTGAATTCAATATTAGCTCTTCTCAAATTCTTTTCACGTCACCTCATACTACTTGAATCGGCCGAATTTCATATGAGTTAATACACCATGTAGCTGGGAATTGATGATTCGAACCATCATCTCGGAATTGGAATTTCATTGCTAAAATATTGCTGTTAAATTTCATTGTTCCGACTGAAATTGTTTTGTTTGCTACGTGTTCTACCCTTAAACTATTCCAGCATTGAAGAATATATGCGGAGGGGGTGGGATTCGAACCCACGGGAGTAGTTAGCTCACACAAGATTTCAAGTCTAGGCCGTTATGACCACTTCGGCACCCCTCCAATAGGCTATATGTTTCACAACATACAACCTTATGTTGTTGTTTTATTTTTCAGATTTCACAAGATGTCAAAGAACATTTGCATTAACAAATATACAAAGTTTTTTGTTAAAAACAAATTTTTTTTTATTTTTTTTTTCGGCAAGTTATCTCTTATCAAAAACCGTGCCAAACTTTTTTGGTGGCGATAGGAAGAGTTGAACTTCCGAATTGGCCTTATGAGAGCCACGTTTTACCGCTAGACTATATCGCCTTAGCGTTTGAGCGGGTTAAGGGACTCGAACCCTCAAACCTTCTGCATGGCAAGCAGATGCTCTACCAATTGAGCTAAACCCGCATATTTACCATTCCCATCCATCAAATCTTTTTAATTGTGGCCTAATGTCTTGGTCTATTGGTATTCTTCTAAGTTTTCTATGCCTTTCTTTTTTAACCTTTTTGCGTGAATGATGCCTATTATATGCTTCACTATTCATCCATGGTTCAGGTTCATATCCGTATGAAAGTCCCATTTTATTTTATATTTTAAATTTTTAAATGTGATGCCGCTGGGAGTCGAACCCAGAACCTACAGCTTAGCCTACCACTCTATATTACTATAGCCAAACAAACCATTTGGATGAAAATGTTAAAATGCCTCCTTATTCATCCACTAAGGTACATTTATTATTTGTTTGTTGTGGTCTGGACTTGTCTCTTTACCTTATCAGAATTCTTGCAAGTAATGCTTAATCACAAAGTGTTGGATTTCATACCAACAACCTCTTACTCCCGCGTAAGTGCTCTATAGAATATTGTAAGCTAACCTTGTTTTAGCACAATTCTGACTTAGGTATCCCCCGTTCAGCCTCTACACGATTATAAGAAGTGACCATGCTTTATCACTTATTAGATGCCATTTCTGGTTCTTATTTTCGCTCGGCATAGTCCTGGACATTATTGTTTAGTCCACAGCTTTACGTCCTGTTACACTAAGGATTTCCGCCGAATTTAGGGGATTCTACCATGGGATTTCTCGCCATAGCACTCCTATTTTTTGAAGGCTGTTGCTCTAATCCAATTGAGCTACGGCACCATTCTTTCAAAGAACATAATAAATATACAATTAAAATTTCAAATTATCAAATATTATGCCAAACTTTTTTTAAAATCTAAATCCTTGTTTAATTATTTTATCTTTTTGGATTTTGGCATATGTTCTTGCAATTTTTCGGCCAAAATTATTAATGTTCTTAAGTATTAGATTTTTAGTTAAATTATATTTTTTTAATTCTTTTTCAAAATTTTCATTATCACTAAGTTCATTATAAATATCAACAATTTCATTATATATTTTGTAACATGGTGTTTTTTTCAAGTTATCATAGGTGAATACTTCAGGTAATGCCATTACATAAGCGTACATTCCGTTAATATAGCCATCCTGTTCATTCTTTGTACATCCATAGACTAATTTCGCTACTTTTGAAATAAAATCATTATTATCACTCATATTTGTTATAACTTTTGAATAAACAGAACTGTCAGGAAAATTTCCGCCTATTAAATATTGTTGGTATATGTGTTCAAACTCATGCTGTATTGTATCCATTACTTCGGTTTTAATTATAGTTCCTGAAACACATGGAATGAATAAGCCTATAACACAATATCTTTTATCAAAACTACTCCATCCTTCTGCTTCAACGCCAAATTTATCGTAATATTCTTTTGTATAATAGTTAATTACCTTATATGATATTCCCACATTTATACCAAGTAAATCATATTTCAAATATCCATTATATGATGAAAAGAATTTTTCTTTTTCAAAAATTTCCATATTTTCAGAAATATCTTTTTTAAGTATATCAAAAAATTCATTTGTTTTTTTGGCAATTTCATCAGATATACCAAGTTCTTCCTGTAATATTTTTTTAAATTGAGATTCTGTAATTAAAATTTTCATATTTTTTAATTATAATTTGTATGCCAAGAAAGATTTGAACTCTCACTATAACATCCGTAGTGTTATGTGCTATCCGTTACACCATTGGCACATTAATTTGTACGCCCGCTGGGACTTGAACCCAGGACTCCCACATTAAAAGTGTGGTACTCTACCAACTGAGTTACGAGCGCATATTTATTGTGGGGAGTGATGGTGCTGACCCATCTTCTTTGGTTTTTCAGACCAACGCAACAACCGTGTCTGCTAACTCCCCTTAATTGTTATATCAAGTCGAGGTGGCGGGACTCGAACCCACGACTTCAGCATCCCAAATGCCGTGTGCTAGCCAACTGCACCACACCTCGTATTATCAAAGAACTATTTATCAGAGTCGGCGGAGGGATTTGAACCCACATCGTACTGTTTTGCAGACAGTTACCTAACCATTCAGCCACACCGACATTTTCATCAGTTGGACAGGATTCGAACCTGTGTTTCTTAGCGTCCCGCTTATAGTGTACTAAACCGCTATACGACCTAACCGATGTAATTTTGCAAGCAGAACAAGACTCGAACTTGTATCTCACGAATTGGACTCCGTGTGTTTTTCCAAGTGCCTCTTTTAAACTATCTACTCTGTACCGAAGAGCACTCTTCGATATTTGCAGGCAGTGAAGGATTCGAACCCTCAACAACGGTTTTGGAGACCGCTATGTTACCATTACACCAACTACCTATTCTATTTTCAAAGAACCTAATTAAATATACAATTTATTTTTCAATTTTACAACTTATTTTTTAATTTTTTTTTATATTCTTCTCTATCTTTATTGGATAGGAGGGTTTTATTTCTTCCAATGTGCCATTTACCGCATTCAGAACATTTATAAGCCACCATTTTATGGATTGTATTTTCCTTTGTATTTAAAAATCGTGCCATTTTCAGGGCTTCTTGTTCTGTGTCAAAAGTTTTCTTTTCTTCAAGTATTCCGTTTGGGCCAATTTTATAATGTGACCTATAATCTCTTTTTGTCATGTATTTAAATTTTAATTTCTATTTTCACACTTATCAAAAATTGTGCCAAACTTTTCAAATTATGATAATTCAATTAAATTTTCTTTTTCCATAGCTCTTCTAATCCACCTCATTAATATAATGGCCTTATTGTAATAGGGACTAAATGTAGCCGTTTCGCCGCAATCAACTTTATCAGACAAATCAATTTCTAATAGGTATCTGTTACCTGTGCTTGATGTGATTATATACTCAGCTATACCGCCACTTCTTATGCAGTCAAGTTTTGCGCTACCTGTTACTATTTGTTTTAATGTGTCTTTCATTATTTTTTGGATTATTTCTTATTATTATTGGGCAATAAAAAAACCTCTGATTTAGTTTTTAGATTGGGAAACTTTCAGAGGTTGGGAATATATTGTGGTTAGAAACCTATGTGCTTAAATATTTTCAACTGCTCTTCATCTGTTTCCCGTTTGTTTTAAAACACCATTTGCTTTTTGGTGACCATGCAAAAAATGAGCATTTATAACCTTGGGGGTTATAAGTGTTTGATTTAAATCGTTTAATATTTTGGTTCATTGTTTGCATAATAATTTTTTAAATTGTCGATATTTTACACATATAAATATAATATACTTTTAAAAAAGTTAAAAAATTGTTATTTTTTTTTAAAAAAATATTTTTTTTTATTGAACTAATTGTATGAATTTTAATGTTTCGTCTTTTGTATATATAAGATAATCGTCTGAATTATACCAACAGTTATGATGGCAATTATAAAAGGCAATTTCATAATTACCGTTATGTTGGACCAAACATGGAATTGTTTCCTGGCAATTGGAATTATTTTCCATATGTGGCAAAGTATCAGGAGCATCACACCATAATTGGGTGATGCTCGGATTTTCATTTTTTATCATCATTCAAAGTAATCCTCGATTAGTTTATTGATAATGTCAAGTTCAACTCTCAAGTCATTCAATTCAAGTTCATAATTAATTCTATTTCTGGTCCAATCCACCATATTAATGTTTTCACCAACGACAAGAGCGTCTGTTGAACGGACAGCCATATCTTCCATGTCAGTAATCTTGGTTTCTATTTCACGGATACGCTTTTCTGTTTCAAGTTTTTCAGTGTTAAAAGCATCTTGTGCATCTTTTGTGCGCGTTTGGGCTCTTTTTTCGATAAGTTCAGAGCCATTTGTTGTCAACAATTTTTCAAATTTACTCATAATAATTAATTTTTTAATATTTTATGTTTTAATTTATATTTTTTTGATTTGAACTCAATGTTTAATATTAAACCATTACTTTCTAAATATGCATTAAGTTCGTCATTTATGGTTTTAGTCCATTCTGCTTGGGCACATTTTGTAAGTACTTCAACAGGGTCTTCGTGTGCCATATTTTTTATTGTGCCAAGTACTAAATTAAGCATTTCGGGACTTTTACATTCTATTGTTGCTTTCCATCTTCTTTCGTTGTTCCAATAATTATATGAAGTTTCTTCCATCATATCACACCAAATATTGGAAACATATACATTAGGCCCACACATACCAATATGTAAATTCTTGTCCCCGTAGTCAAATATATTATTAGGCATTACTTCCATAAACTTGTCTATGTTTTCTCTTATATCTTGGCTGTCTAATACTATCATAATAGTTATCTTTTCTCCAGCTTTCAAGACAATTACCTATCTTTTCAAAAATGTTATTCCCATCACAAGATTTTACTTCGTGCATAATTGAAAGTTCTCTTTTCAGTTCAAAATTATCGGCAAGTTTAATATGTCCAGCGCTAATTAAAGCCTCTCTTATCACATTAGCATCTTCTGAATTAACTTGTAAATCAAAATTAACGCCATGGTTATTTTTAGGCTCAATTGCTATATTAGAAGTCCCGATTTTATTTGTTTTTTCCTCCATGTTCTAATTTTTATTAAAGTTATTAAAAATTATTTTTAAAATTAAATATTAATTTTAAACAAAATTAATACTTTTTTCTATCATATTCTAATTTTTTAAAAATATACAATAATTTTTATTAAAAGTCAACTATTTATAAAAAAATTATTTTTTATGTGCGCATGTAAAGGAAATAGTTCAAGACAAGTTTCTTCTGTTAAACAAATTGTCAAAAAACCTGCACAAGTGTTTTCAAATAACAAGAAAAACAACAAGACAGGTAAAAGACAAATTGTGTTCAGAAAAAGAACAGTAAATTAATTATGATTAACGATTTTATCAAAAAGATTATAGTTCGTTAATTCTTCTTTCAGTTTCTCGCATAGATATTCCATATCTGGGTGAGGTTTACCTGTTGTACCATATAAGCGCAAATCAATAAAGTGTTTCCAATCAGATTCAAAGGCTGTATATACAATATCAGATTTTGTTGATAAAGATAAGACTGTACGTGCTTGTTGTGGAGTCCATCCTTTAAAGATTAAATTGTTATAACAATAATTTGCTGTTGCTATAGCAAAAATCCAATAATCCAATGCAACCCATTCACTGTCATTGCCATAAACAATGTCATGGCAAAGATTTTGTAATATTGATTTGGTGTCAAGTTTTTCGATATATTTAACATCTTCATCAGTAAACCATTCATGTCTTATAACTGAAACTTCATTTCCGAATTTATCTTTAGTATAATTACAATAACGAGTACTTTCTTCGCCAATGGAATTAACTCTATGCCTATTACCTTCCCTTGTTACACCAATATCAGTCGTAAACTTAATAGTATATCGTTTCTCATGATATTCTGTAGGTTCACAAAGATATTTCAAATCGTCAAGCCAATCATTTTCCACTAATACACGATAATTTGTAGTTACATAATAAGCATATTTATAATCATTGCTATATTCGTCACCGTCTTTTATCATTTCTCCTTTTAAAAAGACTTCGTTATATTTTGAATACTTATTATACTTGTATTTTTCCAATTTGCTACCGTTCCATTGTGCATCCTTAAGATAAACAGTACCATGTTCAAGCATCGCCCCATGCTTGGAGTTAACCATTCTATCTACAAACTGTTTAGCAGAATCTTCAGTGATTTTATCTTCCGAGTGGTAGCAGGTTCTTCCCGCTATTTCTATTTGTTTATAGATACCTTCAATACCGTTTTCTTGAGGTATATAGACCGCTTTTGGTTCAATTATATTCATAGATTGTTATTTTTTGGTAATTATATTGTCGATTAAGCCGTAATTTAATGCGTCTACTGGTGAGAACCATTTGTCACGGTCGGCATCTTTTTCAATTTCCTCAAATGATTTACCTGTATTCTCTGATAAAATTCTATATAAAGTATCTTGAAGTGATTTTGTTTCCTCATAATGGATTTTAACATCGGAAGTTTGTGCCCATCCTGTATATGAAGACACTTGATGTATCATAATACGGCCATTAGGTAATGAAAATCTTTTGCCTTTTGCGCCTGATGACAATAAAATAGAGCCCATGGATGCTGCCATTCCCATACAATATGTGGAAACATCTGGTTCAACCCAATCCATTATATCATGAATCGCAAGTCCAGATATACAACTACCGCCGCATGTGTTAATAAAAAGCTTAATATCAGATTCAGAATCAATTGAATTTAAATACATTAATTGTGATGTTATAATGTTAGATACATCACTATCAATTTCAGTTCCAAGAAAAATAATCCTATCTCTTATCAAAGCAGAAAAAACATCAATTGTAACAGCATTTAAAGAACGTTCTTCAACAATTGAAGGACTTATTATACTATTTGTTTTTCTTTTGTAATCATTAATTGTGTTGCTATTAAGTCCTTTAGAAATAGCAAATTTCATAAAATCATCATTCATAAATTTTTATTATTTAAATTTTTATTTTTACCATAAATCATAGTCAGTTATATTTTCTTCTTTTCAACAACAAAAACATTTAATTGAAACCGCTGTACCAATTGAAGTTGGAGTAAATCTATAACTTATATTTCCGCCTATAGTTGTAGGATGCCGTTTTTCGCATTCAAGATGTTCTTGCTCGAATTTTTCTGCTGCTCGTACTTCTTTTTCAGACATTATAAATTCTTTTATCATAATTTTATTCTTTTATTTTTCGCATGTAATTAAAGTTAAGTAATTATCTACATCATCAAGCCTATATCTATTTATCAATCTAATATTATTAAATCCAATGCCTTTTAATTTTTTAAATGTCTCATCTTCTGATGGAATTGTTGTATTTACGCCAAAAAATACTGTGGCATTTACTTTTGGTTTAAAATTGTTCGTAAAAAGGTCAAAATAAAATATACCTCCATTTTTCAACTGTTTATACACTTGTTTGTAATACTCATTTCGTTGTTTTTCAGTAATGTGTTGAAAAACATTAGTTGAATATACTAAATCAAATTGTATATTATTTAATTCATATGGGATACCGTTTTTTTGAATTTCAATAAAAGATGTATCATATCCATTAAATTTATTTTTTAAATCAGGATTTATAATCGAATTTACATAATCAATACCATAATACCTAAATCCTAAACAAGATAAATAATGAGCGGCACCTCCAAAACCAAAACCAATTTCTAAACAGGTTGGCTTATTTTTTAACATTTTTTTAATTAAATTACCAATTTGACTATGGCAACGATATTGTTCGGATTCAAATATTTTATAATCACAGTCATATTTTTTACTCCCATGAACACTGTGTAATGGAAATTTTAATTTTGCATAAGTCCAAAATTTTTTCCAATTAAAATTATTTTCATTATAATCAATTATATTTTCATCAGAGAGTTCTTCAAATGCAATTGAACATGGAGGTACTTCATCTATGTTTTTAATATCATTATCACCATAAAGTGTTTTTGCTGTATCTATTATCTCTTCACAAATTTTGTTGCTCATAATAATTTTATTTTAATAGTTTATTAATTCTTCTTCATCTTTTTCCAAATCAGAAATGTCATTTATTTTAAATTTATAAAAACCGCCCTCAGGATTTGGTACATTAACATATTTGTATGAAACATCTAATTTATCATCAACATCCAAATCCCAAATTACAAAACCATGTCCTGTAATTGATTCACCAAAATCTTTTTGGTTTATACTTGAGCAATAGACAATTTTTACATCATTTTTGTTTAATTCTTGCCTCTTATGAATATGCCCGGCCATAACAAAATCACAGCCGTCAAACATATCTTGTGAAACACCTGTTTCGGAAACAAAATTAGTTACTGTTATTGCCCCGTTAATTTCGCCATGAATGAGTCCAACATAAAAGTTGTCCTTTTTATCGGTTTCTTTATAAAGTGCTTTGTGTGCCTCTATATCGGGCTTATTAAAGCCATTAAACGATGAATATAAACACCATGACACATTATCATCGTCATAAATGCCCGATTGGTAATTAAGTTCTTTATCCAGAAAGACCACTTGATTGTATGTTCCAATCTTAAACAATGGGGTTAATGAATCTATTCGGTCAGTATTATTCATTAAAAAATCATGGTTTCCTGCAATTACAATTGTTTTGCATATTTTGTCCAATTCTGAAAAAAACCAATTGGCACAAAGTATAGACTCATTGGAAATATTAATCTTGGAATGAAAAATATCCCCTAAAACAACAATACGCACTTGTTCAGGTCCTTCTTCTTTAGCAATTTTCTTGCATTGGTCAATGAATCTTGTTAGAACTTCTTTAAGTTCATCAATTCCTTTTAGCGCCGGTATATGAATATCTGCGCAAGCTATTATTTTTGTTATCATAAATCCCTGTTATTTCTATTGTATTAAATTGTTTAGCCGATTTCATGGCCTTTATTATTCCTTCTTTTCCACATTCTTCGTATATTTCACCGAAATCCTTCCATGGCAAGTCTTCTTCACCAAGCCTTATATACTTTATACGGCCAGTTAACTCACCTGTATTCAATAATGAGTAAATTCTTTTTGTATCACTTATATTTGTGTCACCGTCAAGGCATATTATTATATTGGCATTTGCTCGTTCCACCAATTTATTATAAAGTTCCATCTTTTCAGTGAGATATTTGCCCATTAAAGAAATACAATTTGGAAAATATATACAATCAATGGCACCTTCGACGAGATATATGTCACAATCCCATTGGATTTTGTCTTCATGGAGAATTATTTGACTTTTATCTGCGTCACAGTTTTTATATTTAACTCTTTTATCATTATCTCTGAATGTACGCCCAATAAAATAATTTAAATCGCCTGTTGAATCATACGATGGAAAAATAATTCTATTTCGCCATGAAAATTCTTCACCGTCCCATCCTGTAACACCAATATTATAAAAGTCAATTATGTCTTGCGTTATTTTTCTTTTTTCAAGATATGCCTTTAAAACCTTATTTGTAGTCGTATTTAAGTCAATTTTTTTAAATGTTTTGGGTAATTTTAGATAGTTTTCACTAAAAAATTCACTATTATCTTTAAAAAGGTCAAGATTGTAATACTTGCTCTCTTTAATGTCTTTTATTATCCTGAAATATTCATTATATACCTCTTTACCGCCAAGCCTTTTGACCAATGAGGATAAATTTCCGGCAATTCCACAGGACCAACAATGATATTTACCCATGGAAAATGAAATTTCCAAATTATATTTGTTATCAACATAACCCTTCTCTTCAGCACAACTCGGACAGTTGAACTGATATTGCGATACAGTGCTGTCATAAGAGCCTTGTTTGCTTTCACCAAGTAAATTTGTTATTATGCCGTATATTCGTTGCATTGATAATTTTTTATTTAAATTTACAAAAATTTTATTAAAAAACAAATTTAACATTAAAAAAGGTGGCGAAAAATCGTCACCCTTTATTTTTCATTATCATTATTTATTAAGGCCATTCACCGCAATCAACTTCATCATATGTGATTAGTTTTCCACCTCTGCCTGGTTCGTCTAAATAAACATAACATTTAAGACCTTTTTCTTTTATTCTAACGCCTCCTTTTTTCCAATCATACTTAATAATTTCCGGAATGAGCGCCGGTTCACCTTCATCGGTCTTTATTGGTTGATATTCATATATTTCATATCCGGTTGCATCGGTGCCGACCAAATATCTATCATAAGGCTTGATATTATCTAAAGGTTCTGTTTCACGAATACCAATAACAGTATATACGCCATCACAATTATCATATACCTGATTATCGCCCACATAATGAGTATATGTTACTGCACTATTAGTTTGTCCGCTATTAATGGTGTCAATAACAATATATTCTGTCCATGGGTCGAGAACATTTTTTTCTCTTAAATAGTTATAAGATTCTCTACTGCCTTTCCAATGTCTGATTAAATGTTTTTCGTTGTTTGACATTATATTATATTATATTATATTTAAAAATTATTCTCACTCTTCTTCATCGCCATCTATCCAATATAAACTATCATCAGAAATGACTAATTCTTCCCATTCACCATTGGTGAACTTATATGTTTTGCCGTCTTTGGTTGTAGTCATGAAACCATCATCAATTAAATAATGTTTTTCTTGTGTTTGTGTATTGGTAGAAGTACACACCTCTTTCAATTCATCCAAATCTTCTTTGTCATTAAATGAAGGAATATTTTTTAATCTCCAATTTGATTTAGCCGTTCCATTTATAAGCCAAAAATCGCCTGATTGGTTATTATATAGATTCAATACAGTAACCGTTAATCCTTTAAATCTTTCTGCGGTTGCTATATTCAACAAATCGTCTTTAGTATTAACTGTTATTTTTTTATCTACATAACCTTCTCTATATTTTAATTGTTCAACAATATTTCCCATTGTGATATATTTTTATTATTTTTTTATCATTTTAAATGTAAGTGTAAAATCATCATCATCTACCACATCAGAATCATAAAATCTATATTTACCTTCATTCTTATCAAAGAATGATACTGCATATGTTTTTCCGCTAATTATGGTTGTTCCACTGGTATTAAGGCTAAAGGGCGTAAAACCATCAAAAAGCTGTGTTGTATAATTATCAGATATTTCTTGCGGAATGTAGGCTTTAAATGTATAATGCCCGGCTGTTTCTATATATTCTTCTGTCCAAGTGTTAAAATCTGCTTCGCTAATTTCTACATTATCAAATAGTGCCGCTTCTTCTTGCCATTCAGGTGAAATTTTTGTTTTAAAATCAAAGGCATAACCATCTTCATCTGTTACATCTTCAAGTGAAACTTCATTTAGGCTTTCTGCTTCATCAATTCTATTAAATGAATAATATACCACAGTATCCCCTGACGGTGTTGGTCCTGGAGGCGTTGGTGTATCACCGCTAATAGCGATAACTGTCATTGGTTTCATATAATCTTCAATAGGTAAATCACACAAATCGAGTACTTTACCGCACCAATGATACATGGTTTCTATTCTATTATCTTCTTCAAGGGTGAGACCACTTTCAGGTCTTATTGCCATTTCCCTTGGGTCATTTATATAATCTAACATGAGTCCGTTTTAACATTATTATTTTCCATAAATAGTCGCTAAAAATAAAAAAAAAACATACATTTCCATGTATGTTTTGAATAATTGTTTTTCATAAGTTTTTTTTAAGAAAATGAAAATAAATTTTTAATTTTTTCAAAAAATGTTTGTGATTTTTCTTCTTTTTCCACTGTTTTTGCTATTTCTTCTACCTTTTTTGGATTTTGTGTTTCTTTAAAGTAATTATCAATTTCGGGGCCATATTTTTCCGTTAATTTTTCTTTAAACTCTTTCTTCACAGATTCCATTTCTATTTCAAAAGCCTTTGAATCAGCTTTTAATTCATTTAATTCTTTATTACTTAGATAATCCATTAGTGCACTTCGATTTCATCTTCATTTGTTATTTGTTCTTGCTGACCGCCGCCTAAATTTTCAAAAAAACTTTCAATATTATGTATAAACCATACAATGCCTGAAGTAAAACAGCAATCCAATATCAATGCAAGCCACCATAAATTAGTTCCAATAAGAAAGATATTGAATGGTGTGAAAGCGACAGATTCAACTAAAAACCAATCAATTAAACTTAAAATCCACCCTAAATTAGCAGGGAAACACATCATACAACTAAATAACAATCCAAAATGTTCGGATATTTTATTTGACAAATTCCTGATGTGTTCAAAAATTTTAAAAGGACCGCTACCGAACACCATCATATTGGATAATCCATATGCTGCCACACAGTACAAAAATATAATTAAAGAATTACTCATCTATCGTGCTTTTATCTTCTTTATTTTTTTCTTCTTTTTTTCCTTTTGATGTTATCACTTGATTTATTATATCCGATTTTTTTTTATCATATGAAAAAGTCAAAGTTCTTAATTCTTCAATCGAAACCTCTTCATTTCTAAAAAGGGTTTGCAATTCTGTTACTTTTTTAGTTAAGAGCTGTGCACGTTCTATTGCTTCTTTCATCTTTTCGATATTATAATCAATAGCATCAAATATTTTTTCTTCACCTATTTCGATATCAGCACAAAAATAATACTCATTACCATTCTTGGCAATTGTTATATCATATTTTTTTTCTAAATCATCATCAATAACCCATCCATTGGGAAATGAAACAATCACATAAACAACTTGTGTGCCATCTTCAGTATTGGTGACTTGCATTCCCTTAAAATATTGGGATATTTTCTTAATTCGGTCTTTAATATTCATATTAAAATAAAATTTACATAAATTTAATTCAAAAAACAATAAAATCAATAAAAAAAGCCGCTTTATTGCGGCTTTGTTGTATTTTTATATCTTTCTTTTACTGCTTTATTCATTATTAAATAAACCCGCCAATACTGAATTATACTTTATCATTATTTTTTGTATTTCCTCACGGCTTGGTATTTGGTCTCTTGATGTATAGACAGCGCCGATAACGCCTGAAGGATTATAAGTGCCATACATCATAATAGCGGCCATATATTCAACATCTTCATTCTTTAACCTATAATAAAGTTCGGGGTCTAAAGTTTCCAAATAGTTAATCGATTCTGCATAAAAGGTTTTTTGGTATAATTCAGTTGCCCATGGATATCTTGATAATCTGACATTTTTATATTCACTTTCAAGCCATTGATATGCACTTTTGGGCTCTGCATAGGTTAAATCAACATATAAGAACGGCAAGCCAGCTAAATTACTGCCGCCATTATGCGTTTCAAGGATATAAACTCTATCGGCTTTTAATTCGCTTTTAAGTTTAACCAAATTTTCTCTAATTGCAGGCTCGTTATTCATACGTTTCATTACTGATTCAGTATGACGTTCATTTACTATTTTTTCGAATTTTTCAACAAGACCTTCAGGATTAAAGACAAATTCACCTATGACAGATACGACAAAAATCATCATAAGTGTAATCAAAAGGTTTTGAATACCGATTTTTTTAATGAATCCAAACACTTTTTCAGCCCATGTTAACGTGGTGTTAACTTGTTCAATTTTTTTCTCGTTTTCCATTTTTTTGATTTAACCTTATTTTATTATTTTTCTTGCATTTGCCAAGGTTAAATTAAAGTTTTCGCTTTCATTTAGTCTTGAGTCCAATGTTGTTTTTGAATCTGATGAAGTATAGTTATATAACTTTTTCATTTCTTCAATTGATTCGTTAAAACCTTGTTTATTGGTGTGGCCAATAATATTACCTTTGTTGTTTCTCCATTCTACAAGGTATTCATTTCCTGTTTTATCTTTCATTTTGAAAGTATTACCTTCATTCTTAAATTCGTCAGGAATACGCGAAAACATATGTTCTTCAGTCAAAAAAGCAGTCTTTTTAAAATAAACTGTCTTAACATTTTTGGTTTCATTTATTGGTGTTTGATTTTTTTCAAAATTTGCCAATCTGTCAATCATCTGCCTCATATCATAACCTGATTTGCTTTCATACATCTCATTCTCGCTATAAGGCTTAGGGTTTTCGTCTCTTACTTGAACCTTTGTGAATTTATATTCGTCTTCAGCCTTGTGAATTTTTTTACCAGAGTCTTTAATGCCATCGTAAATGTTTTCATTATTTGAAAAATCACCCGTTTTTTCAATGCCATTGTTCATTTCCTGTTCTGATGTATAGCCTTTTACTTGGGCTTTTACTCTTTTTTTGTAATCGTCATTTACATTTTCAGGTGTGTAGTCCAAAGTGGTTTTATTAGCGTCATTTTTTTCAAATTTCACTCTTTTGCCACCAATTTCATCTTCAAGGCCTCCATCATAATCTTTGGCTCTTTTTTTAGCCTCACTGTAAGCCTTGCCGTTGATTGACTTATTATCCTTTTCAACATTCGGTCCTAAAACAGCCTTAAACTCATTTGAACTTTCAGATATAAGTCTTTTTAACGCTTTAACAGTAATTGTCTTTTCCATTTTATATCTTTTTATTATATGTTATTAATGTCAACTACCCACGAATAAATTCGTAAGCTTGAGCAAAAGCATTAAGCCTTTGACAAGGCGTGTTGACCAACACTCTTATATCATCTGTGGTTATAACCACATTTGACTTACTTTTGCATATTTTCTAATATGGATAAAATCCACCTCTTATTTGCCCTATAAAACCAGCGTTGAGATTAAAACCTAAACACATTTGCTGCATTAAAAGTTTTTCTCTTTCTTCTGGATTTTTTTCTTTTTTTAATTTTTCATTTACATTTTTAATTTCATTCAATACTTTTGAATCAAATCCGTTGTTAAATCTATCGGGATATGTATACATCACTCTTTTTCTCCATTAAAACTTTTTTTCATGATATCTTTATGGTCCATTGCTTCACCATAAAAATCGTCATCGCCTTGCAATGGTACATCATATTGATAATTTCCAGCACTACTTGTTGCAGTTGCTTCTTTTATGTAATCAATTTGTTCTTGTGTTAAATATAAACTTTTTCTCTTTATTGGTTTACCAAATAAAGGTGTTGTATATTGTCCACTACTTTGCGCATTTGTAGCACCCGCAACGCCATCCATTGCTCCACCACCAATGGCACCACCTTCTCCGTCTTCATTTATCGCCCTGAATTTATCTTTTTGTCCATAGGTATCAGCCCCATTATTGAATTTCATCGGTTCATTACTTGTGCCGTTCATAATATCTTTTTGATATTTAAGTAATGATACTTCTTTAAATATCTTTTTTATACTTGATTTAATCTTTTTGGGCTCATCCCACACAGAAGTAAAATTTTCATTAGTATATAGCATATTTAATGCATTTTCGACTAAATTTATTGCATACGTGTAATTGTCAGTTAGTTGGATTTCATCATCTTTATATTTTTTTAAAAAATCAACTAAAACCCCTACATGTGCCCATAAATTATCAGCGTCCATATTTCCGTTGCCATACAATAAATTTGAAACTTTAGAACATAGTACATTAAGTGAAATTTTTGCAAATTCACTTTGAAAATCAAGTGCAGAATCATTATCTAGAATATCATATCCCCAAGCACCCTCTGTTAAATTTAAATTTTCATTTATTATGTTTTGTTCAAATAAATTAATATAAAGATTTCTTAATTTTTTCTTAAAGTCTTTTCTCGGTATTTTATAACTTATTTCAAAAGTGTCTTTATTGCGTTTTCCGTTCTCGTCATAGCCATTGTCCTTGATTCTTTCTTTTCTAATCATAATGGCGCTATATTCATCATTCGGGTCAGTTCTTTTAATAAGCATTTTAACTGCCGTTGGACCATCTATGCCAAATCCATGCAAAAAATCATCTGTATCCGCTTGTAGGGGATTTCTCAATAATTGCTTCATGTAATCTTTCATATGCTCCATAAAAGCATATCTTGTCATTTCTTTGTCCATAATTATCCTCGTTTTATTTCATCTTCATAAAAATTACGGCGTTGCCATAATGTCTTAAATAATGTATTCACTGATGCAGCGACAATTGTGCGCACCTTCTTCTCCAAATCTTTCTTAACACTACTGTCATTTTTCAGCACATTTTTAACAATAGCAACAATCTCGCTATTGCTCAACCCGCTTTCCTCCAATAACTGTTCTGCTATCAGATTTCGCATCATTTGTTCGCTTATTATAACTTTTTTTGCCATATTAATGCATATTTATTCACTTATAAATAGTTAGAAAAAAATAAAAAGTCGGCCTGTTTAAAACCGACTTTAATACAATGACCACAAAAATGATTAATCTTCTTTGATGTGTTTCGCCATTTGTTCAAGTGTTGAAGATTCCATATTCCATTGTTCTTTCCAATTTTGATAAAATCCATGTAATTTATTGAGGATTTCAAGATTTTTATCATTAAGAATAAGGCCATTTGTAGTTAAGAAACAGCCATCACCAGTATTGGTTCTTAATTTAAATTGGAATTTAAGATTGTTCAAACATGGAATTACACCACTGAATATTAGATTATTTTCATTAGGCATATAAATCAATGGTGATTCGCTGACACTGTTTTCGTTTGGTTTTGAAAACTGTGCACCACTTTCAACAGATGTCCTAAATTGCTGTATTTGGTTTGTTAAAGTGTTTTGTCCAAATATAGGGTCATCTGTTATAGCAATACCGTCAGCAGCCGTCTTATCATTTCTTTCCTGCTCTTCTTTGAGTATTCTTTTCTTGTTGATACTTGCTTCTTCCAATGTTCTTAATTTGTCAAGTATTTGTCTTGTATAATCAATATTTTCAACTTTTTTTGCCATAATTAAAAATCATATCCCATTCCATTCCACCAAGAAGTAATGTTACCTATATTATTTCTGTTGGCTTTGATTATTTTTTCAACATCTTTTTTTAGTTTTTCTGTACGCTTTATTTCATCTTCAATAATTTTTTTGGCGTTTTCAGGATGTTGCTCTATTTTTTTATTAAATTCTTTTTGTGCATTTTCAAAATCGTTGATTTTATCAGAAATTTCTTTTAAACCTTCCATTGCTGTTTGGTCTAATTGATTTTGTTCTTCTTCAACTGTGTCGTTAATGTTAACATCAACTTGATTAATAGCGGTTTCTACATCATTAACATTTACATCAATATCGGAAATATCTTGTACTACTCCGTTTTTTTCTATTTCTTCTATTTTTTGTTCTATTTGTTCTTGCATGATAGCAAGTTTTTCAGCCTCTTTTGTATCTTTTTTTGCCTTTTTGGTTTTTGGCTCAGCCGTCTCGTTCTTATTTTGTTTTGCCATGTTTAATAATTTTAATAAATATAAGTTTTATTAAAAAATTGTCAAGAACAAATGATTATCCAATAGTTCTTTTCCTAATTCTATCGTTTTTTTGCTTTTCCTGTCTAATGTTTTCTTTAAGTATTCTTTTTACCGTTTCCATGACAATTTGTCTTAATTGACTTTCGTTAATGGTAATTTTATTGGATTTTTTCCTTTCAATTAAAAAATTTAATTTTTTTGAATTTTCTTTGAAGAAATAGTCAAAGCAACTATCTATTAATTTTTCATTAGTCGCTGGATATTTTTTCATTAGTATATTTATATATGGTTTGGTTAGGTTAATAATTTCTTCTTTTGTATAAGGTTTCCCTTCGTCTTCTTTACTTCTAACACATGAGCCAATCATTCTAGTTATTTGTTTAGCTATTTTTGATATCATGTATTTCCCTTTATTGTATTTAAACTCTTCATTTATCATAAGACATTATTTTTATAATAAATAGTATGGATAACAAAAAAGCACACCTTTTCAGATGTGCTTTAAATACTTTAGGCATTGTAAAATCTAACATTCCCTTCTTCATCTTCGTATATTACCAAAAAGGTAAATATGGCTTCAATATTATCTATTGTCGTTTTATGAAGATGCAATTCGTCTAAATCCATAAAATATTTTATTGCCAATTCTTTTATATTAAACATCAACCTAAGACGGTCTTCTCCTGAAACGTTTTTTGTGTCATTATTTGAAACATGTATTAAAAACAAACGATTATTAATTGAATATCTTCCTTTTTTATTTTTAAAGCCACTTTGTCTTTTATACATATTTTCTCCAAGTGTTTGAAAATCTTCATATGTTACTTCATTTTTAATAATTTTTTGTTTTAAGATAAAATCATCTTTAAATACTCTTGAAGATTTCAAGTCGAATTTAATGTTATGGGAAATAAAATCCCATCCTTTGGCTTTGCTAATCGGATTTGGTGACGCTCCATATTTTTGGAATAGTAATTCATCAATTTGGCTAAATTTTACGACTAAACAACGTCTTGTTAAATATTTTGCGATTTCTTTTGCTTTTTCGGTGCCTTTTAAATTATTATCATTAATGACTTTGATTAATCCTTTTTTAAGGCCATCATAAGTATTTATCTGAAAAACATCCAATAATGAATCATATGCTTCATTTTGTACTTCGCACCATGGAAGTTGACCGTTATCTTTAGAAATAATACCATCAAATATTTTCTCAATGATTTCTTTACATCTGTTGATTTGACTTTCTAAGTCTAACATACAATCTTCTGTACTTTTGGGTCCCATTGACAATATTGTCTTGATTACCCAATGGCCCATAATGGTCCAATTGAATCAATTCAAATTGAGATGGGTTATATTTTCCGAAGAATGAAATGGGAACTCCCATGTATCCATAATAATCGCACGGAATATCTTTCACCTTATCAACATTTATACAGTCTTCGTTAAGACCTGATATAGTTCTAAAATTATCATAAAAAGGATATGCTTCATTATTTGGCGTTCCGTCCTCGTTATAATAACTTTTCTTGAGTTTTATAAACGGTTTTTCTATATCTAAATGTAATGTTGTATACCAAACAACACCTGATACACGGATTTTTCCTTCTATATGTTCACCTGCTGTTGCAATATCTTGATAATCAGTAGGTACATCGAACCATCCTGCAATCCCTTTAAAACCATAATCAACAATAACACCATCGTCTTTAAGATGTGCAAAAACATCTTTACAAGAAATTGAATTTTGCTGACCAATGATTAAGAAATCTTTTTTCATTTCAATAAGTCCATTCAAAAAATCATTAAACAAACTAAAAGGCGGATTTGTGACTATAATATCGCTTAAAGAGGCTATCAGTCTATAGCCGGATTTCATTATATCAACTTTTTCTATGACATTGCCATAACTATTAAGACTTACGGGTAATGTGTCTTTACCATTATAATAAGCAGCTTCTGTGTCAATAGAACTGTAAAATAATCCCTTTAATTTAAATTTTTCAAAATTATCAATAAAATATTGTACGAATTTCGAATTTCTATTGTCACAAGGGCAATAAACCGTTTTTCCCTCAAATGCATGGAAAAATTTGTCACATTCGCTTTTTACATCTTCATATTGTGTGTAAAATTCGTCGTTTTTTTCTTTTCTTGCTTTAGTTAAATAATTGTTCTTTAATGCCATGTTATTTTAATATTTCTGAAGTTATTGAATTTTTGAGAGCTTCTGTACGTAATTTCTTTAAAGCGCCTTCTTTTATTTGTCTTACTCTCTCTTTCGTTAATCCTAAATCCTTGCCGATTTCTTCTAAAGTTTTTTCTTTTTTCGAGTTAAAGCCAAAATAATTTGAAATAATTTTTTTCTCCCTTTCAGTTAACACATCCATTAATCGGCTTATAATTGACGCATCGTCATACATGTTTTCAAAATTATTTTCTTCAATGTATTCTTCAGGTGTTATTTCGTTTTTATCAGAATCATAATCGTTTGCGCCAAAACTTTCAGAAGACAACTCTTCACCATTTATCAGATTTCGTTTCTTTAATGCCTCTAATATTGTTTGCCTAATCCACCATACGGAATAACTTATTGTTTTATAACCCATTTTATGGTCGAACTTATCTATTGCCTTTATCAATCCAATATTACCTTCAGCAATTAAATCAGAATAAGAAAGTCCCATACCAATATAAGGTTTCGCTACTGAAGCAACAAATTTTAAATTTGATTTAATAATTTTATCTCGTGCGGTCAAATCATTTTCTTTTTTATATTTTTCCCATAAAGAAAACTCTTCTTCCCTCGATAATGGTGATAACTTATTCAATTCTTTAAAATAGTCGAATGCACTTCGGTCAAAATTTTCGACTGTTTTTTTTCTTTTACGCATTTTTCCATGTTAATTATTTTTAAGTTATTTTAATCTTGAAATATTACATTCCTTTATAATTGTTATTGTATCAGTATACCAATCTAAATCAATATGGCATATATTTAATACAAAATCATAATATTCAGCAATCTTATCATAAAGTTTTTTCATACTATCATAATTTTCTTTTGCTACGGCCCCTAAAACTTCATCCAATAATATAAATGGCGGTCTTGATAATTTAGATAGTTTACCAAGAACGACACGCAATGCCAATGATGCTTGCGTTTTTTCAAGCCCAGAAGCGGCGGAAAGCCTTGTCTTAACATCGTCTCTTATTAGCAAGAAATCAATGTCGTTTTTCTCGTTCATGGTTATTTCAATGTTGAAATCAGCAACCTCATCAAGAAGTCTATTCAATTCACCGTTAATAATAGGTAATGTATGACGCAAAACCATCTTGCTAATTCCGTCTTTACCTATCATTTGTAAATAGAGTTTCCAATATTTTTCTGTTTTTCTTTCTTCGTCTATTTTAACTATAAAACTATTTTTTTGTGCAATGGTTTCTGTCGCTCTTGTTATCTCTTTTTCATTTCTAGTTATTGTGTCGTTTGAGTCTTTTTTGATTTTCTCTTCAGTTTTAATATTGGTGTTAAGAACATTCACCTGAGCGTCTATTTCGCCATTTTTAGTTATAGCCTCTTTGCTTTTATTTACTTCAGCAAGCAATTGTGTCTGCTCTTTATACTCCAATCTCATGGAAGTAATATCGGACTTTATTGTTGCAATTTTTAATTCAAGTTTTGCTTTCTCTTGTGATTGCTTTCTCTTTTCCTCAATATCAGCAAGCAACTTTTCAACCTCGTCAAATCTGTTTTTGGCTGCAATACCTTCTTTTGTGAAGATTTCTATATTATTTTTGTTTTCAGCAATAAGACCTGAATTATCAACATTATCCAATTTTCTCTTGCAAGTTGGACAATATTCGGCTTTCTCTAAATTTGAATTTGTGTCATTTAAATGCTTTATATTGGCCTTTAACTCTGAAATTTTACTTATAAGTTGTGCCTTTTCAGTATTGAGACTCTTGTATTCTTCTTCCGAATAATCAATATCCTTGTATTTGCTTAATTCATTGGTGAAATATTCAGATTCTTTATTTTTCTTTTTTCCTTCTTCAACAATATTTTTTATTTTGGCTTCAAGCGTGGTTACATTGATTTTCAGCAAAGATGGGTCCACCTGTTGTTTTGAAGAAAGCAATATGTCCCTTGTGTTATTGTATTCAGTTATTTTCTTTTCACACTCGGAAATTATTGCTTTGTTTTTCTCATTTTCATTAAAAAAGTCTGTTTTTGTTTCTTCAAGGGCCTTTATTTCTTCTTCAAGTTGTACCTTATTATACATGTCAGAATAACGTCCGACAGAAATTTCTTTGTTCCATTTTTCTCTCGCCTTTACATCTTTGTCTTCAATAACAGACAAACCAATCCATCGGGCAAGAAGCCTTCCCTTTTCGGTTTCAGTCAATGAAATTAAACTATCAAGGTCCTTTGCATTAGCACTTATAATTAAGTCAAAATCACTTTCAGTTCCAAGGGCCTCTTTAATGATTGCACTCGTTTCCTTTGCCGATGCTCCTTGTTGATTTTCGTCAGACAGTAATTCCTCAGTGCCGTCACTAAGTACCTTGTAATATTCGACCTTATTTGATATGGTTTTTGTCTTTTTACCGTTGGCAGGTCTTGTTAATGTTCTTTTAATAATGTAATCCTCGCCATCAATGTTTATACATCCTTCAACATTAAGTGTTCTTTCATCAGGCAAATAGTTGTTAAACAATTCGCTAAGAGTTTTAGCCTTATCTGTATTTGTTTTTCCGAACAGCAAAAAATGTAAAATGTCATAGGCAAATGTAGATTTACCACTTTTATTAGCTGGTTCGCCATTTAAAAGAACTAATCCATGTAATTTTGTAAAATCAAAAAAGTTATCAGGGCCATAACTTAAAAAGTTGTCCCATTTAACCCACTTAATCACATATGTTTTGGCCTTATTATATAAGGTATAGTCAATAAGAGCGTTTATTTGACTGTCAATCTTTATAATCTCATTAAAATCAACATCTTCAATCTTGTTTTCAACAATATATTGTTTCATTAATTCTTGCTGAAATTTTGGCTCATTGATATTTTGTATTGAATCAGAAACAAGAGCGTCATTACCACTTGAAGTTATATATTTAGGTTTGACGGTAATATTCTTTGACGGTATACCATACTTGGAAGCCATCATGGAAATTATACTCTTTTCCAACTCCTTTGAATAGTTTGTCGGTGCAACATTCCACTCAATGCAAACCTTTGCATCTTGACCTATTTCTATTTTCTTTCCCATATTATATTAAAATTCTAACTTTCTTGGATTTTGTTATTTTCTTTTCTTCTTCTGATTTTTTTTCTTCCGAAGTAACAGTTTCTTTTGATTGTTCTATTTTAGCCAACACTTCGAATCCTTTTGGCTCTGACATTGGTTGTACTGGTATGATTTCATTTGCTGTTGGCATTGCTGGTATTTTGTGAATGTCAATAACTAAATTTTTACTTGGTAATTCTTCATTAATCTGTTCGTTTTTCTGCACATTTATATGCTCGTTCTCTATAACGCCAAACGGTATGTCACCATATTTCAGTTCATTTAATGCCTTTTTAATTAAGTCATTACATAATGCAGATGGCTTGCGACCATTTAGGTCACAATATTGTTTAATTTCATTATATAAATCATCATTTATTGATATGTTGTGTGCCATTTATTCTATAATTTTATTTAATATACAAAATTTTATTCTTTTTTGCAAATTTTATTTACAATAATCATCTTATTTTTAATTTTTAGCAAAAAGAACCTATGGAAAAAAATGAATATATATACCCAAGAACAATACTTGGACTTGATGTAAGTACAACTTGCATCGGCGTGTGCGTTGTTAAAGACAATGGTGATGCAGATAAGCCTGAATTACTGTATATCGGCCATATAACACCAAAAATATCAAGAAAAGTAAAAGGCATTGAATCTTTGTTTCTGAAAAAACAAATTTTTGAAACAGAATTTCTACCTAATATCTTAGAAAAATATAAAATAACCGATGTTATTATAGAAGAACCCTTATTATCTTCAAATAATGTAAATACCGTTGCAACATTGCTTAGGTTTAACGGTATGATTTCAGAATCAATATACAAATTACTTTCTATTGTTCCAAATTTTATTTCCTCATATGATGCAAGACTCTATTCTTTCCCCGAATTGGTGTCTGTTAGGAAATACAACAAAAAAGGTGAAGAATATCCTTTAAAACACATTAAAAAGGCAATTGAAGATAATAAAGCGGTCTTATTTGGCGCATATCCTTTTGATGTTGATAAGAAAACAGTTATGATGAACATGGTAAATGAAATGTACCATGACGGAGAAATTGAATGGCTCTATAACAAAAACGGAGAATTGAAAAAAGAGAATTTCGATGCTTGTGATTCACTCATTTGCGCTTTGGCCTACATAAACATAAACCATCATGGACTTGAAGCAGTTAAAATTGACAATGTATCTTATTCAGAAACTTCGGAAAATAAAACAAAAATTGATTATGTTACCAAAATTTGGGATAAAATATATAATAAAACTATAATACTTGAAAACTGACATACTCCCACGATTGAAATCGTGGGGTTCTTAACTTTTGGCAATTATATACCAGTTAACACAAATATACAATTTTTTCTTGAAAATTCCAAACCTGCCACTATTTATTAGAGAGCAATAAAAAGAATATAATAAATAAAAACATGGCAAGAAATAACCAAAAACTTATCAACTTCCACACAAGCGGCAATACAGAAGTGCCGTTGGAATCATTGTTCTACGGCGAAATCGCCGTAAGACACTGTTCAGGCGATTCAGCCGCTGAACTTATTATCAAAAACTCGGAAAACACAAGCGCTGTTTTCGTTGAAACGGCAAAAATGTGCATCGACTGCGGAACTTGGGACGGCGGAGATTCACACGAATATGTCGACCTTGGATTGCCTTCGGGTAAAAAATGGGCAACCTGCAATATAGGTGCTGAAAACCCCGAAGATGCAGGTTTGTATTTTCAATGGGGCGACACTCAAGGATATACCGCTGCACAGGTAGGTACGGGAAAGATATTTGACTGGGAGCACTACAAATACAGCAACGATGATGGCTCTCAAATGACCAGATACAATTCAACAGATGGACTCACTGAATTGTTGCCTGAGGATGATGCTGCGACAGCAAATTGGGGCAGTGAATGGAAGATGCCTACATTGGCTGATATAGAGGAATTGACAACCGAGACCACTTATAGTGTTGATACCGTCAATAATGTGTCAGGTATGAGATTCACTGGTAATGGCAATAGTATTTTTGTTCCTTTTGCTGGTGACGCTAACGGCAGTAATGTCAGTGACGTTGGCAGGGAAGGCTACTGTTGGTCAAGTTCTCTTAGTAGTGGGAGCATTAATAACGCTCATAGTCTTATCAATAATCAGGGGGATGCCTTCGCCGACCTCAGCGACCGTTACTTCGGCTTCTGTGTGCGTCCTGTGCGTGTTTAGAACCAATAAAAACAAACAAAAGAACAACTTATAAAAATGGGGTGACAATAATTTGCCACCCTTTCTTTTTCATGATAAGAAAAAGCTGTTGTTTTTCATTCTTATCTTATATTTAGTTAATCCAGTATACTCAACTAATTCATCTTCAAGCCGTTTTCTTCTGTCACTCATTTTACTGAAATCACCTATAAAAATTGCTCTCTTTAATTTGTTTTTCTTTGAATATTTTTCAAGAAGATTGTAAAATCTAATTGCGTCTTCGGGTGTTTTACAAAATATTAGGTCAATATGCCCATAATCTGATTTCATTACCACCTTATTCTTATATGTACAAATCATCTTGTTTTCATACTCGTCTCTAAAACCATCAAGTAATAGGTTTTGAAACACCCATAAAAATGTTTTCCTATCACTCTTCTTGTCATATCCCCATACCCAAAACTTTTCTTCCTTGAAATATCTGAATTTATCCAAAATAATCCATCCTTCGGCATTTGTCTTATGCTCTACCAAAACACCATATTCATTTGATAACATGGAAGATTCTTTATTCTCGTTTTTTTCAATAAGAATGTATTCGTCTATTGAATTTTTCAAACGATTATTCCCATATGAATTTATTGGAAATATGATATTTTTATTGTTTTCCTTTAATTCGTTGAATTTTTCATATGCATCTTTCACATTACGGTATTTGCCCATTAATTTGTTTTGCTTTCCGTTTTTGCAGGATATTATTTTGTATGCAAATGGCGGGAATGGAGCATATCCTCGCTTTTTGGGCGGTAATTTCTTTTTCTTTTTATATTTCTTTTTCGGCCCTGGTTTTTTTGGACGGCCAACGGGCCTTTTGTGCTTCTTTTTCTCGGCTTCACGCTCTTTGCGCTTCTTTTCCTTCTCTTTTTCTTTTTGCTTTAATTTTTCCTTTAGTTTTTTTGCCTTTTTACACCTTTTATAATATTCCTTTAGGCCCTTCTCCCTTTTTTCTTTGATAACACGCTTCCTGTACTCAGAAATCTTTCTGCGTCTCTCTCTTTCCTTTTCTGATATTTCTAAATTTTCTTCCATATTTGCAATATTTAAAAAATATTTGTATATTTCTTTCAAAAATATAATAAAATAAATAATTTAATAAATAAAATTTTTTATGAAATACACTAAAGCAACTGATGAAACCATGGAAATGGTTAAAGACATTTCAAGCAAATTGGGGCTTGATGTTTATGGAGTGGTATTTGAACCAATTTATGTTAAAAAAGCCAAAGAAGTATGTAAGGTTGTTAAAGCAAATGATTTTACACAATATAAAACCAATGAGGATTTATTGGTGTTTGTTGTTTGTTATGAAGATTTTTTTGAAGGTATTGACCCTATGGGCCATGCATATGCAAGTGAAACTGATAAATATAAAGCACTTAGATTGGCAATGGAACAAGTTTCTTTTAATCCTGAAAAAGATAAACTAATAATTGGATGTGATTCTGTTGTTTTACCCATAGGGTATTGTTTAGCAAACGAAGACGCTGTTAAATCTGCTTTTTACAATGCGACTATTTTGTCTAAGATACAGCAAGATAAGAAAGATGAAGAAGAACGAAGAAAAGCGCTTAAAACAAACACAAAGAAAAAGAATTAATTAAAAAAGGGTGGCGAAAATCGTCACCCTTTGATTTTTATTAACTTTGGTGTATTGATTACCATTCACCACAGTCAATTACTATTGCACTTAAATCAAGTGTTGCAGTACCGCCAGTGGTGTAATTAGCAATAACACCGCATTGTGTGGATTGAGTACCAGTTGATGAGGCACCTGTACCTGTTAACTCAAAGCCTTGTAATGCTTCATTCCACTTTGTTTTATCAGCAGTTGTTACATGGACATTGGTATCACCTATATGTTGTGTTATTGCAGTAGCAGCATCGTTCCAAGTTGTTTTGTCTGTTGTTGTTACGTGAATTGTAGTATCAGCAGTATGTGCTGTTACTGTTGTATATGCTGCATAACCTGAAGCGGCGTTAGTTCTAATCTCAGCAAGGTCTGTAATGGCATCTTGTTTACCACTCCATGTTGTTTTGTCTTCAGCTGTTACGTGGATTATGGTATTAGCAGTATGTGCTGTTAATGTATCGTTAATACCTTGTACAGTACCTGTTGTTGCATAAGTTGCACTTAATGCATCAATCTCACCATTAACATACTCTTTTGTTGCATATGTACTTAAATCAATTGTACCACCAAGTGCATCCCATCCACTACCGGTCCATGCATAATTGGTTCCCGCTGGTGTATCACCATGTGCTGCAACAACATTCCAAACGTCACCAGTTTTATTATCAGTAGATGGTAATTCTCCATAAGTGGCTTTTGAACCTTTATATGTATAAACTGTTGAAAGTGTATCATAGACATAATTTGCAATATAACCACTAACAGTATCTGTATAAGCTGTTGCATCAGTATATGCTTTAGAAGATGCTGTATTCGCATAAGTTACAGCGTTATTATATGCATTGCCAGAACCTGCATTTGCATATTCTATTGTTGCATAATTGTATTCTTCAATCTGAGTTTTAACGTCATCTGTTGTTAAGTGTATTGTACTATCACCAGTATGTGCATACAATGCAGTTGCAATATAACCACTAACGGTATCTGTATAACCATTTGCGTCTGTTACCGCTTCGGTATAAGCATTAGCAGAAGCACCATTTACATATTCTATGGTAGCATAAGTGCCTGTTAAGGCTTGTGTAATCATATTAGCAACAGCAGCACTTTCAATAAAAATAGCCTGTGATGCGGATTCATCATTACTACCAGTTTTAATTATCAACTGTGCGTTACCATCGGCTGAGTGTTTTACAGCAATTTCACCGATTTTCAATTCAGATAATTGGCTTGAGCCAAACTCGGTCGTACCATGATAATTAATTAATTTTTGCGATTTTCTTGCCATTTTTTATTCTTTTTGTTTAGTTTATTATCATTATAATTATAAATAGTGTAAATTTTAGAAAAAAAAAATTAAGACTTTTTTTTAACTTTTTAACATCATTGTTTTACACCATTGATATAAAGTCCGTCTTTTTTAATTTCCAATTTTCCGCTTCCATCAGAATTTGATAATTTGATTGTTCCATTTATTAATGAAATAAAGGACCCACTTTTATCCAAATATTTAAAACCATTATTAGCCAATGTTAAACCTTGGTTTGATTCTGTAGTTTTTAACTTGTTTTCTGAAGACAATATCCTAATATTATATGTATCCTCACCAATCCTTGAAATAATATCATAAGTTCCATCTTCATTATCAATTGTTTCTGTTTCAAGAACTGTTTCATTTTCTGCCATGGCTGATTTTCTATTTATTACGGTTTCTTGTGAATCTTCTCGTGCATTGTCGTTAAAAAGTTCAATTCCTGGAATATAACGCTCGACTTCTTCGGCAAGTTCCATGACATTATCTGATAAGCCAATAATTCTTTGGTTTATATCAACGATTTCATTGTTTAATGAATTATTTATATCTTCAATTCTACCATTTTGGGCTGATATATCTGCTCTTAAATTGGTGATATCATCTGTATTGCGTTCAACTCTATCATTTATTGTTCTTTCAAATTCACGAATTTCAGTACCTTCAATAAGTTCTTGCAAAGCACTTATTGGTATTTCGTTATTGATTGTGGTCATAATGTCTTCGGTAGCTTGATTGGTAATATCAGTCAATCTACGGTTAATAATATTATTGGTGTTATCGGCCAATTCCTTTTGCGCTTGTCTTACTCTGGCGTTAACATCACGGTTAAATATTTCCAATGTTTGGTTTACTGAAGCCTTAAAATTGTTTACATCACTTTTTACATCTTGGGTTGTGTCAGAAACTTCAACAACAATATAATTTTTTAATTTATCTAAAACTTCTTTGTCAATAGCATTATTATCTTGTGGCAAAGTTGCCCCGTCCTTACCAGTTAACATTATATATGATTTATTGCTATTGTCAGGGTGATAATAATTTGAATAATCGCCTTCAATATGTATTGAAAAATTTTCATAAATCAAATTACTTAATTGGTTAAAATAATCTTCATAAGTTGAAGCGTCCCATGTTGAAATTTCTCCGACAATTTGTTCCAAATCGCTATTGGCGGTTATTCTATTGGCTATACATGGGCCATTTGTTTTTGGAGTCCATAAATAGCCATAATCAGTATCGGTTATCTTCCAACTAAAAACTATTGTATTGTTATTTGCCATTGTAAATCAATTTTCTATATTATTTTCAACAAAATATGTGGTTGAATCGCTTGTTATAACACCGTCAGCAACAACGCCGTCAGTAATTGAACCATTATTAGTCTGTATTCTATCCATTGCTGAGGCTTTTTGTGCTGGTATAACTTGTTTGCTATACAAAAACTTATAATTTAAAATTGCTGTTGAAGGTATCATTTCATTCAAATATTTAAAAACAGTGTTTCTAAGATAATCTTCAAAAGGTTTATTATTGTCGGTTCTTATTGCTATTACTAAATTTTTAACATTAACAACTGAAAATGCAGCAATATCAAACTCACCTTGTTCAGCATGGGGCCCGTGTTCTTCAGGATTTACAAAATTGTTATAGTTTTCAATGTAATCAAGACTATCCATTACTTCTTCTGCTGATTTAGTGGATTTGAAAACGATTTCTGAACTATGACCATCGGTTTCTGAAGGGTAGAAATAATATGTTTTCCTGTTGTCTTCGATTAAATCACCGATTGAAAAACCTGAAGTGCAAATTGCTTCATAATCTTCGGGATATTCGGTTTTCATATAATCAAATACGCCCTCGTCAACTTGTGTACCGAAAAGATGGTTTAATTTCTCAATATAACTGTCGCCATTATCATATTTTCCATAGCCACAATGTGGATTATTTCCTTTTGTATCTAAACTTAATGATTCAAGATATAAAACCTTTAAACCATCAAGAGTTTGTGGTTCATCCCCATTAAATTCATAATTCATAATACATTTCCATCCATAGCAAGAGTATAAATCATTGTTTACATATCCGATATGGGTTGATAATGCTGTGTTGTATAATATAAAATAATGTGAATAGTCTTTAACTTCTGCTTGGTCTATACTGATTACATTAATATGATAATCGGTTTCTGCCGAATATGTGGTATATACCTTTGATATATCTGTTACATAACAAATCATACCCTCATAAATGACATCATTTGATAATGAAACCAATTCATCAACGTCATTTACATACATTATATAAGGTAATGTCTCGCCCCATAAATCAAGACAGAAATCATTATATTTATCCTTAATTACTTTTGCTTCTGTTATGCTTAAATTTATATCTTTTTCATGGATTTTTCCCCATCCACCTTTTTCTTGGAAGTATATGTTGTCAAGATAATTTTCATTACTATTAACCCATGGAATTAGATAGTAATCGTCTTCTGTCATTTCTTCTTTATACGGATAAGGAGAAACAACAGCAACAGGAAAGCCTTCCATATTATTCCTATTTCCAAGAGTATCTGGGTTTCCGTTTTCACCTTCATTATAATATCTAAGACGTGTCATTTCGTTATAATTTGGGAAATTGTTAGCCACACGAATGTATTCCCTTATGGTATAATCCCCTGTACAATCTAATGTTTCGTTTAATGGGTCTCTATATCTATAACCGAACATACCCATTATTGATTGTATGCCTCGTCTTGTGCCTTTTTCCGACAAGATATAGTCCTTACTCAAGGCAAATCTTCTCATAAATTCCCCGTTTATCTCATTTACTGAAACAGGCGAAATACCACTAAAGCAATCTTCTGATGTAATATCAACAACAACACCGTCAATTTCTTCAGTTTTTTGTAATTGATTTATTGATTTTGCTTCAAAACCGCCAAGTTCAACAACATCTGAAAGGAAATAGTCAGGAAGATTATTTGCACCGTCATAAGTTATATTGTTAACACACTTAATACCGTCGGCATATCTTTTAATATCGTCAAAAACCCTTCCATGTATCCTCAACATTGCTTTCATTCTTGAAAAATCAAGGTCTGATGCATCAATATCCTCATCAGTACTGGTTCTTTTGAATGAATAATCCAAATTCTTTATTGATTCATGGGTTAGCATTCTCCATATGTTATCAGAGTCATATTCATCATAGTATTCGGCTATATCCAAAAGCGAATTTAAATAGCCCCAAAAGATACTGCTTGATACATCAGGAACTTCATTGATTATACAAGGCCATGTAAACGGTTTATATTCATAATAATGCTTGCCATCTTTAATATATGGGTTTTCAAGAATTGCTTTATATATGGGTTTACTTTTCTTATTCAATAAAACCCTTTCAAAATCATCAATTGTTTTCCAAAAATCGTCAAAAAATTCTTTTTTAGGCTCAATTATAATACGACCTTCTTCACTTGCCGAATCGGTTAATAAAAATTTTTCACCTTCTGCATTAAGATAAATTGGAAAACTTTCGATGCCAACTAATTCAAACGTACCAATTATTGTTTCAGGGCAGTCACCTTCAATATAAATTTTAATTTCAATTGAATTACCACTTGCATCAACATAATTTTCATAACTTGCTCCAAGCACCCTCAAAGGATTTTCGCCATCTTCCACAGTGCAGCCAACAGGTGACCAAAAGTCAATATTAAATTCATTTGATACGACATAGTATGTATTTCCGTTTATTTGAACTGTCGGCGTTATTTCTTCACGGCAAACATATAAGCCGCCTGGATATCTCATGATGATATCATTTACTGTTGCTTTTAACAATTCAACAGCCGAACCGTAATAAGCAAAATCTTTTATTGATTTATAATTGTTTTTCAATATAATTTCACCATCAGTTGCCATTTGAACAACAGGAAGATTATTCAAAGTCCATACATCGCCACTTCCATCGTCAAGTTGTGTAAAACCACCGCGTGAATGTTTTTTCTTGCCGTTGTTATACGTGTTTATCTTGAATTTAAAATTAGAATCAGAAAACAAGGCGACCTCATCATTAAAGATACCATCGTCTTTTATCAAGGTAACATGGTCATTCTCATATATGGTTCCATTAGGGACCGTCATATGTTTCGCCCTTAATGTATATATGGACCTACTTTTAACTAAATCATCTTTTCTTGACATATTCTAATTTTTAATTTTAAATTATATTATCATAATCTTGACCATGGTCAATGTTGTTTCTCTTTTTCTTGATGTTATATAATGGATTACCCAATCTATCCTTAAGTACATAGTATTCGGCCTGATGATAAATCTCATGGTTTTCATTGTAAGTTGTTATGATACCATTATCTCTGTCATTTGCTTGGTCACCTTCCAACATATATGAAATCGTATCCTCATCGTGGTCAACTAACTCAATTTCAATCAATTTGGGACTAAATTTTGTATTAACAACTTTTACTTCAAGTCCAGGTTCACCAATATAAGGTATTGCATTTGGTTTAAATGTAGGGGCTGAAGACGGACTAATTGTACAAAAAACAAGATTACTGCTTGTATCAGTAAAATTATATCTTGTCGTTTTTGGATAACCGTCTCCTGTATTAACTACAACAGGTTCACACCTATTGCAAGATTTTATCAGCCTTGAGATACCATTGCCATAATCAATACGATAGCCAGTCAAATCAGTTAAACCGTTTAATTCGCCTTCACTAATATTTAAAACAACACCCTTAACTGATGGATATGCTGCTAAAACGCTGACATCTATGATTTTGGCTGCACATTCCTTTGGTTTAATATAAACGCTATATATACCCTTTTTGTTAAAATATTTTAAAGGTAATTTTAAATTATAAAGTCCAATTACAGTTTCTTCATCTTCATTAACACAATGAGATAAGCATTCGCTTGGTATAAGGTCTTTATAGCCAAGGAAATCATCATCGCTTTCTCCCCTTGTCGGTTTATATTGATAACACATTGTGACATCAATATCCGGATTTATATCAGCAGGTCTTATTGACCCAAAAACTCCTGTACTCATTTATTCTAAATTAAAATAATTATTTCCGTAGTTTTGTAAATCAGCGAATGAATTGCATTCACTTAGTTTAAAATGTTTTTCCCATGCGGCGGCATTACCTCTATCAAATGTAATGTCAACATCAACATTGGGGTACTCAATTAAGTTATCAAAACTATCATCTGTATATAAATAGGCCCTTAATGAACTTTCTGGTGTCCATTGTGTGCCAACTTCCATTCCTATTATTTTAGATGGAATATATTCCCTATCTGCATTATAGTCATCACTGTGTGCCGTTTCTTTTGTTAATGAGTATTGTTTACAAAGTATATCAGCATTATAATATCCATCTATAACAGCATTTACAAAGAAGTTAGACTCATAATAATAGGTGTCAACATAATGGATACCACTTGTTTCAATATCTTCGCCCTCTGTGGCACCTATAATATATTCTATCATTGCTGTCCCTTTATTGTCTCCATCTTCATCGGAAATTGTACAGGCACTAACCATATCATATTTTACAACTTCGGTATCGCCGTCAGTATAAGTTTCTATATTAACTTTCTTTCCAACTTCAAATGGTAAGTTATCCAAAGTTTTGGGGTGAATTTGCTTATCTATTGGTACGCCTGAACCTATATTGGTAAAACCATTGTTATATTTTACCATGTAATAATACTCTTTGCCTGGTGCTGCGTCTTCAACGGCATTAGGAACACATGGCAATATTAATATGTTTCTATATTTTGGATTACTCATATCAGAAAAGTCACATTCTTCCCCATCACCACAAATAATATTTGAAGTATCACCTGTAACTTCTACACATTCACACCACTCATATGTTCTTGTTATCGTTTGTGTATAATATGTTATTGAAGAAATTGTTCTTATTTTTCCATCATCAGAATGACCATTAATTTGTTGCGTATCACCTGTGTCTATTGTACTTGCGGAACTAACTTCTTTTATACCAACAACTTGATAACATCCACTATGTGTTTTTGGTTTTTCTTCTGGCGTGTCATAAAGTATATTTGGACCAACATTATAAGTTCTGTCAAGATACCATTCTTCTTCACTATTTTGTACATAAAAATCAATCTTTGTGCGGGTATATCCTATTATTTCAGACTCACTACATTGGCCGCTATAAAATTTGCATTTAAATAATCTTTTACCAAGTGATTCTTGCGGCGTATTGCCATTGAAATATGGCATTGCTCCATATAAATTACTATCAAAATAATATATATCTCTTCTTTTAATTAAGGTATCTAATTTTGATTCCACTTTAATTGGATTTGCGGTGAATGAATAAAATGCAGGGGTCAAGGCTGATTCTATTTCACCATCATCACCCTTTTCATATTCCATGGTTGCATCAATAAGTTCACCGTCAACACCTACCGAATACTCATAAACAGCATAACTATATTCATTAACGAACTCGTTCTCAATTGCTAAATCAATTTCGATATTTGGTATGGCGAAATCAAAATAATAATCTTCAGTCACTTCCTCATAACCACTTACAATTAAATTTCCATCAAAAAGAACAGGTGTTATATCCATCAAGAAATATTTAAACATTTTACCACCACGTTTATCCCATTCTTTTTTTATGTCTTCATTTGAATCTAAATATTCTTCATTTTCTTCAAACCATAAAAGATAGTCTTTATAATTAAGATAAAAAACTGAATTCGGAACTTTACTGCCAGTAATACGTTCACCATTGTATATTTCAGGCACTCTTATTTTACCTAAGATGTATTTTTCAAAATCATATATAAAGCGCAATGAAACTGGTTTTTCATAGTTACTGTCAAAAACCATTTTTTCCCAATTCTCAACATACAAATAACCATAAAATGTATTCCACCCATTTGTCCACCATTCATTCCATTTGTTTTCTTTTTCAAGATAATCATCATAGTTATCTATTATGAAAATTCTGTCATTTTCGGTCATGGTAAACAAATCACCGTTATATGTGGAAACATCATCGACATCACCATCAGGGCCAATCACAAATTTTTCCATTTTGGCGATAAATATCTTTTCATCTTCAGGTAATTCGTCTAAATCAATAAGACTGTTTTCAGTTATATTTTTATATCTAACTGTATTTTCCTCATTATATATGTATTTTCCATTGCTATATTCTTTTAACAGTGATGAATCAACAAGAACACAGTTGAACATTGATTTTTCTTCACTGTCATCAGTGACAAACAAAGATGTCTTGATTAAATCATAATCAGTTACAGCAGAAGCAGAAACGCCACAATTTTCCAACGGCTCTTCAGGTGAAACACAATCAGTATGTGTTATATCCTCATAATTATAACTTATTCTTTTTAATATTTTACCTTGTTCTATTACTCCAATTGTGCTGTTATACCATCTAAGTGCATCAAGATACTTTAGCCTTGATAATTCAGTATATTTAACAGTATCAATTTGTGTTTGAGTGTCTTGATTTTTATTGCGTTGAATTAACACAAAATCACATGGAAACATTCCATAATTACTTTTGCTTGATGTGGAAATAACATAATTTATGGCATTATTCTCATCGTCTTTGGGTATGTATGATGAGATGCCATTTCTATGACTTATTAAATTATCAAGACATATTTTTTTTCTTATAGTTTCCATGTTTTTAATTTTGTTGTATTGTTAATTTAGGCTCAAATAAGCACAGTTTCAAATCACCATTTTCACATTGGCATTTGGTACCGTCTATTATATAGATGTATTTATCGTCAAGTTTTTTAATTGTTATCGGTATGAAAAGATTTTCAATAAAGTTTTCAATTGTAAGTTCTTCTTTCGGCATTACAATCATTGGCATAGTTTTACCATTTCCAGCGTGATTGAATTCGACTTTCATATAAATAGTTTTCTCTGTATTTCCTTCGGGTATATCGTCGGAAAACAGATAAATATTAAAGCCTTCTGAACATTTTTCCCTATCATACTCATTGGTTATTCTTATTGTAGTGTCAACCCTACAATTAGCATCCTCATTTTCACAGAAAACAACCTTAACATTATCAACATTGGGACTTCCATCAACAAATGGATTAATCTTGATAACTTCTTCAGGGCTGTCTTCAATAAATGATTTTTGTTTTAAAAATTTAGAGAATAATTCACCACTGTCAAGAAATACAGTTGAATAATATAATAATTTTTGCTCAATCGGAACATTTGAATCATAAAATGAAAATCTGAAAAATGATTTACTTACTTTACTCTTTCTATAAAATATATCATTATCAGTAAAATTAAGAAAACCAATTAAATCCGATGTCATTCCACTTTGTTCGACAAATTGCTGAATATCTTCCGGATTACCGCTTCCCTCGTAATTATTCCAATATATATTGTAATTTTCATCAGGGTCTATATACCATCCGTCTTCATATACATTGCCTGATGTCATTAAAGTATTGTTGTTATTGTTGGGGTCAACTTTTACTCTTTCCCTGAAATGATTGTAAATTGTAATTGAAGTTAATGGTAAATATGTATAAGAAGTTATAGGCGGATATGTAGGTGTCACAGACGAAACAACTTCATATGGCGAATATTTAACACGCTCCATGTCTATAAAATCAGGTATTAAAGACTCTTCAATTTTTTCAGCAAAGGTTTCACTGAAAAGGTCTTCTGTGCCTAAATTTGTCTCATTTGCGTCATTTGACAGGCCTAAACTGACGCTATAATATGATTTATCAATACAAAAACTATTATTATTAAAACCATCATTGGCATATTTAACTGTTGTTGTGTCAATTAATGAATCAAACCAACTGTCACCGTAAAAACAGCAGTGTTTTACAGAATTTCCGTATGAATCCTTGTCATTAGGATATGTTCTGTAAAAATAATATGGATTGTATTTAAATTCAATATATGTTGCGCCTGAACTTTCCAATTCGTTGAAATCAGTCAATATGAATTCAGTAGTACTTTCTGATTCAGGGAAAAAGTTATAATGCCTTGTTTCTATATAATCATAATTTTTACCACATGTTTCATTGTACTCAACACTTGTAAGACAGTCTTCTATTGTCATTTGTGCGGTCGAACCAGTTGGATTTATTGACGGTTTTCCCTCATCTCTTCTGTATTTTTGTAAAGAATATATACCATGATATGTTCCAAGCAAATTACCGTTATAATCTTTAAAATAAACTTCTTGCCCTATTCCATGTAAATTAAATGTTACTGCATTCAAATCTTGCGGAAACATATAGTGGCTTGAATTACAAGTTATTATATAATAAGTCCCGTTTTCACTGCTTTTTAATTCAAAGAAATTTTCAGGCAATGCTATTTTTATTGTGCTTGGTAATGTTGCGTGTAATATATGGTCCGAATCCTCATATTTAATTGTGGAATAGTCATTAAACGAAACCATTCCATTCTCTTCATATCTAACAGTTCTATTGAAATATATCTTATCCCCTTCATCCAAAAAATAACAAGTATTATCATTAAGTTTGATAACAAGTTCATTGTCTCGTTCACAAACATAATCATAATTTAATTGTTCAAGCCCGTTAACAGGGGTATTTCTATTTATTTTAACAACATCCATTTTAATAACAGGTATTTAAAAGATTATCAACTTGATATGCCATGTCATATACATCAGGCCTATATTGCCCATATACAGTATATTGTACGGCTGGATTTGGAATTAGTCTTTGGGTGTGTCTAAACAACGGATAACTAAGACCATAATCGCCATAAGGGTCTTGTCTTCTTAAAAAGAAATTAATGTTCTTCTGTACATATATGCGACCATTTGAAAATGGTAATTTGGTTAATTCATTGTTTTTATCCAATTGTGACACTTTTAATAATGGTCTCCATGAAAATTCTTTTGAATTTAAAGAGAACTTAGCATATGTAGGGACACTATCACCGCTCCAAAACATAAAGATTCTTCTTTCACCATTTCCGGGTGCAAAATATTCGGTATGATTCAATATATCCATGTCGTCAAAGCAGCTTTCGTCAAAATAAACAGTTAAAATCATATCTTTGAATGATTTTATCATTCCCCAATATATGTTATGTGTGACTTTATCATAAACAGCAACATAATCACCGTTAATAAATCCAAAATCAATGGGAACCCTCACCTTAAGTATACATCCTTCAACTCCATATTCGTGGTGTATTTCTGAAGTTTCATAACCTGTAGGTGGTGTTGCTGTTTTTGCATTACTTGGCTCATAATAGTCATATACATATTCTTTTCTGATAATAACTCCATCACGAATTGTATAAACAACATTCTGGCCAGTTAATTCATAATTATCATAATTTATATACTCGGCTGAAGAATGTTTTAAATCACCCTCTTGTCTTAATTTAATTTTTGAATGTGGATTGTAAAAATATCCTTCAGGATGTATGTTGAAAAAAACTAAATTTTTACAGTCATCATCATCGTCTTCTTCATGCAAACTATTTGCTATGTCATTACGATAGTATCTTTTTACTTCAAATTTAGAATTATTACCTTTGGAATCTTTTATGTTATTTGCTATATCATAATCATCATGGGTAATAACATCTTCAAATAGACTGGTGAATTCGCTTTTAAATATTTCTCGTTGCATTGTATTGAATCTGTGGAAGATATTGGCAATTGGTAAGGTTTCATATTGATAATCATTAAATTCAACAATATCACCATAGAATAAGTCATTATCAATTGTAATATCTTCTTCAATAACTTTAGGCCTTCCGTTTAATACAGTCTCTCCCCACGCTGAAAATGTATTTTTTATTTGTTGTATTGTCGTTGCGGAAGTTTCTCCTGTTATTGTATCACAAATACCACTATCCATATTGTGTAAATAATGGATATTGTAATCAAATGGTTCTTCTGTAATATCAACGCCACTAAAATCAATTCCACTTGTTAATGGTCCGAAACAATGTGAATATTCAACATCTGATGTGGTTAAATTTCTATCATAATACCATTCGTCATGCCCCGCATTTCTTTTTACCACTGTTAAAAAAACTTCTGAGACTTCTCGACCATTTTCATCTAAAAGTCCACATAAATTCACATCATCTGTGAAAATTATTTGGGCAATGTCATCACCATATATATTTTTTGAGAACGCTGCCTTATTGACATCACTTATCAAATTTTCATCATTTATATTTTTTAATTTTTTAAAAATTCTGACATAATAATTTGATTCACATCCGCTTATAACTCTTTTGTAAAAACATCCGAATAAGTCTAAATTTTCATATATTGTTTTTATATCATCATATCTTACAGAAAATATTCTGTCTTTATTTCTACCGTTTAAATCACCAGTTGAATAAACCTTGACTTCTTTTTGATATCTTTGGAAATCCAATTTGGTTGCAGGGTCTGTCGTTTTATCGACTCTATAATAGTAGAAATTAACAGTGGACCTACTTGTTAAATTGTGTTTAAAATATGAACTGCATTGAAGTAATTTAATCCCATTTGAATTGGTTACGGTTTTTATATTGGCTCTTATTTCGCCATTTTCCCCACCACAAATTTCATTGATTAATTTATAATCTTTAGCATACGGATATGTTATACAATAGTCCCAATTATTTTCAACTCTTCTTCTGTAGTTATTGTATTTTGGTATGAAAGAGAATAAACTTCTATCGGGATATAAATCAATAAACTCACATGGTTTATTACCCGCAAGCATTTCATTAATTGTAATGTCATCATTGTCCCTATTAGGTATGTTTATTGTTCCAGGATTAGTAAAACCCCACCATCCTTCATCTTCACGGCATCTTAAATTAAAAGCATCTTTTAATGTATATAACGAATCGGTTCCATATAAATGTCTTGGCTTTTCTCCCGTCTCATCACATATTACATGTAAATTTTCTCTGATAATATTTCCTTTGTCATCTCTTAAATAATCTCGAATTGTATTGTAATAGGCATAAATATCGTTTACTGTCGTGTCGGCTGAATTAACTTTGTTTACATGAATAAAAGTTTTCTTTCTAAGCATATGGTTATTAAAAATATCAACACCACAATGATATTTGAAATTACCGCAAGATGGATGTGAATATTCTGTGTTTCGTATCGCGGTAGAATGATTTACTGGGTCTGTTTCATTTATCGCAGATACAGGTTTAGGTAAAGAATTAAACTCATCCAAACATTTTGTGTTATCTGAACCCTCATCCGTTACGATTTCAGTGATTGCATTAAAAAGTACATTAGAGCATAATGGATTTACATCCAATATGACCCTATATGAACAACATTCATCACGTTCCTTGATATATTGGTCATAAATAGAAAATTCATCAACGAGGCTTTCATCCGGTAAAAGTCTGTTTTTTACTTCCAAATCAGTATTTATTTGATTTTCAACATTGTTTGAAAGTACACTTCTATTTTTTTCTAATAAACTTTTAATCATCACTTTTAAGTATTATTCTATCATAATTAGTTCTTTTTAAGAATATCTGAACGGGTTTGGATAAACTTTATAAATATATGAATGCTGTCCATATTCACTGTCATAAATTGTCTTAACACCAATGCCAAAAATGTGCTTTGTGTTTATATCAACATTTTGCAAACTATTTGCTTGTTCTATCGGGTATAACATTCCTTCTTGTTTTAATTTTGTCATAAAATCTTTAAAATCGGGCCCATAATATTCATCATTTTCAAATTTAATTATTTGAATGTTATTGTCCGGATTACCGTTTCTTACTGTGTAATTAATAACAGGTTTAAATGGCAAGTTTTCTTGTATACCCCACATAGCATTATATGTTCCTAATGTTACATCATTTAAGAATAAATCTATTTTGTTGTCATTAAGATTTTGTTGAGCATTGAATTCGTAATTAGCATAAACACTGCTCTCATTATTATCTTTATACCAGAAAGTAATACGGCTATGGCCTGTTGTACTAAATATTACATGCGCAATTACTGTTGTAAACCAAGTAGAAACAGAAATTGTTGAGTCTTCTTTAAAACGGAATAAAACCTCGTATTCTTTTTTATTTTGAAGTACGGCCAAAAGACGATATACGTATTTTGAAAATTCAGGATTGTGATAATGATAACTTGTTGGTACATTAAACAACTTAACTTGATTCTCATCAATACACCCAATGAAATATCGTATATCTTCAGCACTTTCTCCATTTCCAATTATATCATAAATGTTATACGTAATTAAATTATATTTATAAAGTAAATTATCATAAAAATTATAATTTTCTACTACATTAATAGTATTAGAAGGATTAAATGAGACGTTTTCAATTACATTAAATGCTAGCTTATTATGATAAGGACTCTCTAAATCATAATATGATGGGTTATCATTATATTTTTCTATATTATATATTCTATCAACACTACTTGTCAATGTTAACCCATAAGTATCTGCACTCATAATAGGTGAATTAATAAATTCATCATATACTTTAGGCGTATTAGCAGCAAAGAAGCGTTCATTGTTATTATTTTTCATTGTAATACCATTATGTATTGAAATCAATTGGTTGCTATTAATATTTGTATTTACTGGTTCATTTGATGCCATAGACAAATTAAAACTACCATAAATTCTTGCATTATAATTAGCAAAGAAAGGTCTTTTCATAACGGGATATATAAATGTTGGATAAATAATACCATATTTAACTGTCTCATCAGTTTGTTCTAATTGACTTATTAAATCTGCTTGATTTTTATAAGTTAAAAACTTCAAATCACCATAAGGTAATGGTTTAAATACACACCCATAACCTTCATGGAAATAATCATCTTCAAAATCAAGGCTAACTGTATTATCATCATTTTTTTTCATTGTTCCATGATAAGAACCACCAACAGCATTATTACTGTTATACACTTGTGCGCAGTATTGATAAATACAATTACTGTCATTGGGTGCTTTGCTTAAATTATCATCTTCTTGAGTAATATTATTATTGCATTTATTAATACCATATGTAGGTGTTGTGCTTCTTGTATCATCCAAGAAAGACCCCGGTGGTAATGTTGTATAGTTTTTGCTACAATAAATATTAGGGTAAAGGCCATCGTTTATTGAACTTCCACCTTGTGTCGGCCATTGCGGGCTTCCCCATAATACTTTATTACCACCTACAGCATATACATGACTATCAAATAGTCCTAAATTATTCTCTTTGAAGAACATGCTTCTAAAGAAATTTCTATTATAATTATCATCGTGTGTTTCAGCACCAATATCAGCCCAATTGTTCCACCAAAAATCTTGTGACATGTTAGAAAGAAGGTCATCTCGTTTAATACATTCTTGCCTAAATGTACTACCACTCAGATATAAACTAAGGTCACTATTGTCTTTAAATGTAATATTTGTTTGTAATATAGCACTAACTTCTTGTCCTTCAGGACATTGCCATACAATGCATAAATCATAATTATCTCCTGGCTTTATTCCAAATGCTGCATACGCGTTTAATTCAGGAAAATAATCACAATATCTATCGTCCAATAGATTATTATTAAGGCTTAGGTTAAAACGATATGAAACATTTTCAGTGCCTTCACCATTATAAAGTGATTCGAAATTTTCAACAAAGACGAAACCACCTTCATATATCTCTCTACCACTATTATTTGTTAAGCCATCACCTGATATCGGTTTTGTAAAATCAATAATAGAAGAATCATATCTAAATAAATCAATACCTATATTAATCTCAGCACTTACTTCAATGTCATCAGCATCAACAATAGTAACTATATACTTGCCAAAATTAAGCATTAAATTTTCACCATTTTCATTTATGATATAAAAATTATCTTTATTTAATAAATCTATTAAATTTTGATTTTGTGTGGATGGATTAACTTGTAAAATATCGCCTGCATTATTATCAAATACGTATATTCTTTGATATGGTGTTGTAAGACCTTCAGTTATTACATGGAGTGTTCCTTTACCCTCACAAAAACTAATTTCAGTACCCAATATTATCTTAGGCTCTGTTTTTATCTTTATTTCATCACATTCAGCGTAAAATTGTTTATTAAACTCATCAAGAGCTGTAGCACCTTGTTTTAGCCCAAAATAGAAATAATAACTATTTTCATATTGTGGTAAATAATATGTACTGCCACTTTTAATTAAAAATTTCTGTTTACAATCATTGAGAGACACATTCCCATCATCACCTCGCTCTAAACCGAATCTATACACATAATAATCAATACTTGTTGTTTCTAAAGTTCTTGTTTGTGTGTATGCACTTTCTTCCGGGTCTGAATTACTAGTAATACCATATGCACTTAAATTTTCATCCATCACTTTTATATGAGCATTATATGGATTATCAGTACTACCGTCATGAACAAGTTTATTAAATGCTCCATCGAAATTAATTGGATGGATAAATTCAAAATCATAGAATCTGTAACCTGTTTTAGGATTTCTTTTTGTTGCAATTAATCTTTTTTTGTTTAAAGTTGCAAACATTGACCTAAAATCTGTATCTGTTATCTCACCTGATGATATAAAACCACTTGGAACTGTGTATACATATTTAAGTTTACCATCAGATGTCAACTCTCTAACATCTTCATGACGTTGTGACATACTTGTACCAATTTCACAAATTCTTTCCAAATTAATACAACTCTTGATGTTAGTTTGTGAATTTATACAAGATAATCCTAAGAAATGGCCGCCAGGATAATACATCTTAGATTTATCTATTTTTCCCTGACCAGGACCCGTCCAATTCCATGATATACCAGCGGCTTCTGTCATGGCTATGGTATCATTATAGACATTTTCATTAGGAAAATACGTACTATCACTTATATTATACTGTTTAGTACCTTTAAAATAATCTAATTCTTTTTCTAATGGTCCTTTATGTGTTTCGGTGATTCCTGTTGGTGTGGGTATCGTTATTACAACATCTTTTCCTAACATTTCAGTTATTCCGTTTTTAACAATACCTGAAGTTGGTTCATCACTAATACACACAGTCCCTCCATCTTTTGCATATAATGGGCCATTTGTATCCATGTTTGTTAATGCCAAATTAGTTGGCATTATATATGATGTGCTTGTTAAATGTGTAAATGTTTTAGGAAGACCATTTAAGTCACAATCATTAAATGTACCAAGCAAAATTATGTCTGTTGCATAAAGGTTTGTTTTTTTATCATCAGTCCTAAATTCACATGGTTTTAAATAATAAACCTTTTGGCCTTTTAAAGTTGTACCTTCATGGCATATACCGCCATTTTGAGGCCCGAAAACAAGTGCCCTTTTTATTCCGCGTTGTTTATGAAAATTGTTTTCTTGCTTGATTTGAGAATCCAGGTTAAGATTAGGTTTAGGAACATTTGATATTGTTCTATGGCCTGAAATCGTATAATCAGGCTGATAACCAATTGAACATTGTTGCACATATTTCCTAACTCTACGGAAAATTTTTGTGTCATCCATACAACCTTTAATCTTATCTTTAACCCATGTAATACCCAAAAACTTGACTTTTTTGTTTATGTATCTCATCCATCTAGGGTTATATATCGTGCCATTAATCCAATCATTATAAAAATCAAAATTAATCACATTATATTCCTGCGCCAAATTCATTTCAATACAAGCAATTAAATAATCAATTTTTGTTGTAAGACAGACACTTTCAAATTCTGTTTCACCACTACTAGTCTGTATAGCTTTTTCGGGTTGATTATTTTGTGAATCAATTGATTCGGGGTCATTTTGTTCTAATTCACCTTCTGCTACGCTGCATAAAGTTCTTTTAAGTAGGTCAATTTGCCAATACATTTTTTCATCAATGTCAGTGCTTAATGTGTAATTATGATAAATGTTTGAATTTAAATTGGGATGATTGGAAAGAAAAGAATCACAATTGCCATCTTCATCACTATACTTTAAAAGTATTCCACAATTATTAGTTAAGCCGGTGTAGTTGACATCATCGTTATTATAATTAATGTGTTCATCATTAGTACCTTCATCATCCTCTTTATTTAAAAATGAGGCCTTAATTTCTTTCTGGTCAGTACATCCTTTATATATATAAGCATTTTCATCAAATTGTTTATAACAAGGTGCGAAATACCAATTATCCAAATCAGGACAAAGGCCGTCTGTTAATACAATTAATCTTAATTTATTAAGCGTTTTTGCAACAAGTCCTCTTGCTTTTTTAAAACCTCTAATACGATTAACAAACCATCCAAGGAATCTAAATACCCACACAGTTACAGTATTAACAATTGAGCAAATAAAAATATAAGCCTTTATCAATATGCACATAATAATGAACATTAATGGCAATTTAATTCTTATATTATTATATGGTATTGGATTATTTGACCCAAATTTATTGCAATGTTTAATTCCTGAGAATTTTTCTTTTTTCCAATTGTTATGTTTCTGTATTCTTGGGATATATGATTTTACAGAATAAACATTATTCCAGAATAAATCTCTGAATGAATCGTCTTTGGTGTATGTACCGAACTCATAATCATAATCTTCTGTTTTGTTTTGTGGATTATGTGGGACCAAAACTTTGGCTCTATAGTAGAAATCAGGATTGTCTTCTGTGTCGTTCATTGAAATTCTAAATCTCACGGAAGCCCTTGTTGCTATACCTTTCTCAGGGTCATCTGTTGGGACCATATTACCGAATTCGTCAGTGACCATATAATCAAGATTCATGGGTATTTGATAACACCAAACACCATCAGCATTAATTAACTTATTTCCTTTGATTTGGAACTCTTCTACACTTCCGCCGGGAGTTTTCCTAATCATTTCGATAGTACCCTCACCTGTGGTAAGTTCATCCATATATCCCATTGCGTCAGTGGGGATACATTTGGCTGAATAACCGTTAGAAACATTATCGCTGAATATCGAACCCATGAATACACAGGTAGGCTCGAATTTAAAGTTAACATCAATATCACAACGGCTGAGGCCTATTGTTTCTCCAAGACTGCTATTCCCCCAAAATGGGTTTACAGTTACTACTTGGTCTTGTGTGAATATTTGGCTGAGATTACCATAATCTGTTCCGCTTTTGAATTTTGTAGGGCTTTCAAATTGTTCTATTGTATAGCCTTTATAAACAAAATCTCTTGGTTTTTGGGATAATATACCACAGTCGGACAAATCTAAATCCATGTGCAATGTATGTGTACCCACAGGAACACCGCAAATCATATAGTCACCTGCATTATTGGTTTTGGTTGTATATGTATAATAATTGTCAAAAACTTCTAATATAACGTCATTATCAAGAGCATATCTTTTTGTTGGAAAAGTACCTACGACTTGATGACATCCATCAACACGGTCATTAGGTAAAAGATTATATCTAACACCGTTTTTATCTCTTCCAACAGTGCTTTTAAATGGATAAATATCACCTATTTCAGGCCCGTTTGCTGTATCAGCAGCAATAAAAATACTGACTTTAGCATTTGGTATACCAAATCCATTATTAGCGATAACACGGCCCACAACAACACCATAATTAGAATTGTGCAGTTGATATGCGTCTTTACTTTTAATATTAACGGATAATATTTCGAAGGTATCATAATCCTGTATTAAATCAGCGTTTACAGTGATGTATTTTTCTTTATTCTCACTACCTACCTTTGTTCTTATCCTGTATGATTTATTAGTTTCTGACATGGTTTAATCTGAATGTTTTTTTTATGTTAATCGGTTTCTTTGAAAAACAATGCCTTGTTAATAAGGCAAGTCCTATAATAGGCATTACTGGTATCATCACCAAAAAAAGTAAAAAACTTTTAACATAATATTCGACACTTTCCCTTATGTGTGTTGTTTTACTTTTAGGCTGATTATCACCATATTTCCTTTGCAAATAAGTTATTTGCTGATTTGTTTTACAACCGCAACTCATTTATTAAATTTTGTTCATTCATAAATAGTTATTATGAAAAATATAAGATAAAATCTTTAAATATAAACAAAAAAGCACACCTTTTTAAGATGTGCCTAAAAATAATGGATTTTTTACGATGTTATTTTTCTTTAATTCTAATCCTAATATCTTTTTCAGGATATTTAACTTCAAACATGCTATCTCCGTCACTATATAAAATACCGTCAGTAGCCTCTAAATCAATTAAATCACTGTCACCATCGCCAAGATAAGGCGTGTCTTCGTCAACTGCACTACTTGATATGGTTTCTTGATTGATTAATGATGAAGAATAACCATTGCCATGTTCATTATAAACCCTAAAATCAATTAGATTGATAACACCGTCAACTTTTGAAAGTTCTTTTTCAATATCACCTGTGTAGATTTCATCGCCCATAATTTTGCTATTGACATCCATGTAGTTTCTAATAACATTGATTAAATCCGATATAACGACCGTTTTTTCATAATTTTTATCAATAATAACATCAACATCAAACGACAGATTTATAATTCTTCCACTTTTAATTTCGACAAAATCATTAATCATCTTATAACCTGAAAGATAATTAGTAATATTGTTTATCAATGTAACAGGTAATAAGTCATTTAATTTACCATCGCCATCAATACCGAGTAAATAAATCATTATCTTATTATTTTCCTCAATAACGCCAATTCTAAAAGGTGTTCCATATTTAGGGGGTAATCTTAATATTCTGTCAATATAATCTTTAACAGTTACGCATCTATTTTGTGCACCTTTATTATATTTTATCAAATATCTTAATTCTCGTTCACTTGGAATATCTTTACCTGATACTGAAGGTGTTGTATTTTCAACTTTCAATGTTTGATAGATGGCATTTGCTATCTCACTGTCACCTCTAAATTCAGCGTTTAAAGAAGAAATCTTATTAATAGCGCCTTTTGCTACATTACTTGATTTTCCACCACCATTTCTATATAAGATATAAAGTGTACTTTCAGCATTAGGTAATATACCTAAATTATTGTTGTTCAATATTCTGGTAATTTGCCATTTTGAAAACTCTGCCATGGAACTATTTTCATGTAAACAGTCCACATTTCCATTACCTGACCCGAATATAATTTTTAGATAACCATTATCCATGTATTCAGTAATGAATTTTCGTTCTATTGGTCGCCATTCACCTTTTGTTATGTAAAATATCGGTTTTTTGTCTTTACTGACACTTGCATACCAAGGATTTCCGTCAGAATCATAGACATACATTACAGGTTTTCCGTCATGTTCCTGGTCAAGCCAAGCCCAATTTTGAGCAAGATTATCCACTTCATAATATCTATCCATCCCCTTGCAACCACTTGAATAAAAATCACCATATGTTGGAGGTGTAACTCTATTGTCAATTCCGTCAACCACTAATATTGATTCAATATTCATAACGCCCTCAAATGGTAAAATAACTTCCATGAACGGATAAATGTCGCTTGCGTGAAGAACTTGTCTATAAACACGTGTTTCACCTGCGGTCACAACGGCCAATTTTGAAACAGTATAACCAGTTATAACACCATTTGTGTTTACCTTTGGTATTATTGTTCTGTTCGTATTGCCATTTGAATCAAATTGTAATTTAAAATCAACATCTTCAAGCAATTCGAAAGACTGTGACGCTGAAGCAAATTTTGTACCTCTCTTAACAATTGGAGCAACATCCCAATTAGGCTCGTTAAGGCCCGATGGTAAAATACAACTTATTCTAACTTCAGCCATTGACCCTTTGGGGCCTGGTATTTTAACACCATTATTTCTTGCAAGGGCATATAATGAAGCCCTTTCCTGTGCACTGTCAATGTTGGTTTCCTGATAAGCTCTATCAATATAATATGATAAGTTATCAGCTACATCAGCGGCCAAATCAATTTGCCATGATGCAACAGAAGCATCATCATAAGTTACATTGAAATCGGGATAATATTTTTTTGAAAATTCAATTAACGCATCTTTGTAATCTTCAAAATTCCTGTTTAAATACGAAATACCTTTTTCCATCAGATTTTAACTCCTACCGTTGTTACTTCAGTTTTATTACCAATTTTAATACTATACTCTATGGTGACTATTATGGCATTTTCATCCTCGTTATTTTTATATACATTAAAGTTCCTAAATTCCACTTCGGGAACATATTTTCGTATTGATTCCGATATTTCCTCTTTTATACTAGAAATCGTGTATTCATCCTTTTGGCTGAATATGTATTTTATCAAGTCGGTTCCAAATTCAGGGTCTCTTAACTTTTGACCTTTGGGTGTAAAAATTACATGCAAAACCTTAGATTTAACACAATCACTTTCAGTGTTATTAAGGTCAAGATAAATACATTCATCATTGTTGGATGTGAATGGATATTTTATGCCATATTTTTGATGTTTAGCCATTTAAGTTTTATTTTTATTTATAAATAGCAGTTTTAATCTTTTATGAATTCCATTTTAAATAATCCATTGTTAAATTGTACAAGTGTTGGCTTTTTGATTAATTTACCTAAATCTATTTCAGATTTATTCCAATTCATTGAAAACCAAGCCAATTTCATTGCACTAATCATTACATCATTATCATTACGGTCTATACCTTCTATTTTTGTGTTCACATAAAAAGTCGAAGAATTAACATCTTTAAATGAATAATCTTCAAAACAGTCTATTGCGTTTACTTCTATGAATTGATTAATAATATTTGGCCCTTTGAATTCTCTGTATTTTAACAAGCACCATACCACAACTTCATCATTTGCCATACGCCGCCCTATATATTCAGCACTATTATTTACAACTTCTTTAACTAACTTTTTACTAATTAGTGTAAAATCACCACGTAAAAACGGAACATGTAACACAGGAAATACTAATCTACCACCATATATTTTATCATCATTTATCAATGCACTGTTTACAAATTTATCGACTAAATCAATATTAATAACAGTTGCCGTATTTGTTAATAAAATATAGTCAAATTCTATATCAGGGTTATTGTAGAGTGTTATAAGGCTTTTCAAAGTCTTTTCCCCCGTACCATAATAATCATCACTGCTTATGGCATATATAACATGGTTTTCAAGGTCAATACTATTTTCGTTTGACGAATGCATAAATAAAAGATTAAAATTATCTTTTTCACCACTAACAATACTTTTAGCCCATGTTTCTTTTATAATATTTTCTTCTTGTAAATATGGCTGTAAATCACAAGACAATGATAAAATTAAAACTTTCTTTTTCTGTTTTTCCATTAGGTATACATATTTTCTTCCATCTTTATATAAGGTAATTTATAGATTCTATCGTTACTGAAATTATGTTGCAGCCATAAGGTCCATATTCTTTCAGATAAGAAGCCGCCTATCTCACTTTGCCATTTAACTGCTGCTTCAGTTATTGGTTCTTTCTCATATCTAATATATTTACCTGTTTCCATATTGTATTTTACATGGTCTATTAAATCAGCTTGTGTATGAAGATTTGCCAAATCAAGATAATATTGGAGACAACTAAATAAAAATTCAGAATATCTATCAAAATCTTCAGATTTCATAATAAAGCCATTTGAGTAATATAGATTTTCGCCATGTTTAATATATTTATCATAATCCTCTGCATATTCAGGATAAAAATGCTTAATAGCGACTTCCAAGATATATAAATCATCTATACAATTTGAAAAAGCGTACCCTTCTTCGACGGTTTTTGCTGGTATACACATTGGCTGTTCCTTTGTTGGTTTACTGTTTTCAGGATGATTAAATGGTTCGCAGGTTATTACATCATAGTTTTTAAATATTTTTTCAAAATCCATTGTTTCATTAACTCCTGAAAGTGGTCTTCTGTATTGCATTTGGCCCTTATATTTTGCATTTTCTATGTTTTTCCAAATCCAATAAGTACCTGTTGATTCGATGAAGAAATAATTTTTATCTGATATATTGTCACCTGTGTTATCTTTTAGATTACAAACATTCATATTATTTGCCGCACCGACTTGTAATGGTGTAACAACTGAATCATCCAAGAATTTAAAATCTTTTCTTTCATAGCATAATGAGAATATACGGACATCTTCCCTTTTCTCGCCATCATACGGTAACAAATAACCCATATCAATACCAAGTTCCTTGTTAAATAAATCAACTTTTTCTTTTGTTACCTCATTACGTTTAAAGAATAATTCAAGCAAATGTTTTTGTGTTATCTGATTTCCATCACAAAAACCTCGTTTGATTTTTTTTGCAAATTCTTCGGCTGTTTTTGTTGTAAAATGCATAATTCCACCATTTCTGAAATCATATGGAACAAAAGGCGATTTGGAATCACATGGAAGTCCAAATGAAGTACAACATTTTATTTCTTCCATTGGAGTGTGTGGGGTGGTTTTAAATGTAATTTTATCAAGTCCGCCTCTTATTATTGATTTGATATGGAATGTATCGGGTATTTTATATTCAGGTGCTAAATTAACATTCAAAGGTGTTTTAATCCTTTGCAACAAAGGAAGCCCGTTGTTATAAACCATACCTTCATCACCATACATAAGCCAATTTAAGTGAACCATATCAAAATTATCAAATATATTGTCACTTAAAAAACCTTTAATCGTTCTGTGTTTGTGCAAGAATATAAATTCATCAATATCCAAAAACGCAATCCAGTCATATTTATTACCATATTCTGCATAGCACTCATTATAAGCCTTATTCTGACATGGTTCGGTTATATTCCTATAATCTTTAAGAATGACATATCCATTGTCTATATAATCACCGATTACATCATGGAAATCATCTTCACCGTCTCTGTTGTTATCATATAAGCAAATATTGGTAAAACCTAAGTTCTTGTTATATTCAACAAATTCTCTTATATAATCATTTTCAAAACGTCCGATACAGCATAATAGCACCTTTATATCATCTTTATTGATTTTTAAAAATTCAGTTTCAAATGTCTTCGCAACATTTTCCCATGTATAATCTTTAACACAATCATATGAAGATTTTACTTTTGAAAGTCTGTAATTTTCATCTTTAAGGCATTTAATGGCATCTTCAGCCATTTTTTTGTAAAATTCCTCTAGACGGTCATATTCCATTGGTTCCCAAATACTATCAAATAAATCGGCACATATAAACCCGTCATAATCATTAAGCGTTGTATAGAAACAACCCCACGGCCCTAAAATACACGCATTTTTAGCAAAAGCGTTTTCAACCGTTGTGATTGAAAATGTTTCTTCATTTCTGTTGTATTCCGAATCATATCCATGGTTTATATATACCCAAATTTTTGATTCACATTGTCTTTTAATCAATTCTTCTCTTGGGATGTTATTTAATATGTTAACACCGTCTTGTTTGTATAAAGAACTTACATCGGACTTTTCAAGCCACCAACTGCATATGTCAACTTCAAAATCAGGTATTTCTTTTTTAATCAAGGGAAAAACATTTTCCATGAACATTCTTAATCCCCTGTTAGGACCTTGCGAAAAAAGCATTTTGTTTTTCTTTTCAAGATTTGAATACTTTTCATAAAGAGTATGGTCTATTGCTTGAAAAGTTTTGGTAAATTTATTTTCTGGTATATTGTATTTCTCTTTTAATACCTTCAATTGAAATGCTGATTGGTAAAATATTTTTTTAATACGGTCAATATTAAAATCAGGTGTATAATTTACAATCTCCGTATCATGTGCCATTATATATACATTGTCACAATTTACAATTTCATTGTCAATTATTGGCTTAACTGTACGGCTTAAAATAATCTCATCAAATTTTATCTCTGAACATATTTTTTTGAAAGAGGATATATTCTTGTATTTTATTGCATTGTCCCCAACAATATAATTATGCTCGGTTTCAGGGTTACCGAACACATAAACATCATGTCCGCGTTTAGCAAATTCTTTTGATAATTCTATGGCCCAAATTTCACTGCCACCGACTTTTCCTTGTTCATAATTTCTTTCGTCCCATTTAAAGTTTTCATCAGGGACATAACAATATATTCCTATTATTTTCATTACATAAAAATTTATAAAAAGTAAAGAAAAATGTTTTTTAGTAAATATAAAAAACAAAAAAACGCACCTAAAAAGATGCGTTTTTATTCATTTTTTTGTGCTTTTAATTAATTCCTAAACGCGCTTTGAGTTTTAGTATCTCATCATACAATTTATCAATTGCAGCCAATGCAACTATTGATAATTTGTCATATGCAACAGCATATTCACCATTTTCATCGACATTGACAAGTTCGGGATAAATTTCTTTCAGTTTTTGTGCTGAAGTACCGATATTTACACCTTGAGGTTCACCGCTTTTCCATTCAAAATACTGTTTAGGTATTATTTTCAATTCTTCAAGATTGCATCTAATATTACCCTTGAATGTTTTAAGTGTTTCATCTGACAATGAATATAAAAGACCATTTGTCATGTAAACATTTGCATTTGTATTAACATTAGAAGTATTAAAGACTGAATTAGTTGCACTTGAACCTATTAAATAACGTTTTGAGTCTGAAGCTGATAATGTAATTGCATTATAATTAGTACCATTAGCACCTGTTGGACCTTGTGGACCTTCTTCTCCTGTAGGACCTTGTGCACCTGTTGGACCTGTAGGACCTGTATTACCTGTTGCACCTGTAGGGCCTTTAGCACCCGTAGGGCCTTGTGGACCTGTTGGGCCTATAGCACCCGTAGGTCCATTTACTGTCGGTATTGTTAATATTTTTCCTCTTGTGCCTTGTGTTATTGTTGGCGTTACGACCGTATCACTCATTGTTGCAGCGGTAATAATATTCATATCAGTATAATCCATTGCATTCACCAATGCATTTGCCGCATATTCAGATGCTTCTGTTTTAGAGGCAAAATTTGTGCTATAATATTCATTTTCCATGAATAATGCAACACTATCATCATACTTTTTTGTTGCTAAAAATGATTTACCTGTACCAGAGGCATAATTAACATAGACCTCACCGTAATCCATTGTGACCGCTGACGGGATTTTATCAACTTGATTACTTTTCTTTAAAATAACTTTTGGCATATATAGATATGTGTTTTTTAAATCTTATAGAAGACAATTATTATTATATTATAATAATAAATAGCCAATCATTAAGAAAAAGCAACAAAAAAAGCCATGATTTTTCATGGCTTTAATAAAAAACAAGTATTTACAATTCTATTGCTTCCAAAATTTATATGTTATATCAAGCGGTTCACCATTATAAATATAATAAAGTCTTTGATTTGTCGTTTTTTTGTTTAATGGGCCATATTCTTCAATATATGGACCGACTTTAACATAATTAAAATTATCAATCATATATTGTTTCAATTCGGATTGTCCTGAATATAGCCCTGTTGCTAAGTTATAGTTATCACTAATATATTTTGACAATTTACAGAGACTTTCAATATCATTACCTTCACCCATGAAACATATACAAGTTATACCATCGTTTTTTTCGACAAGTTTATCAATTGCTTCAAAAGTTAGTTCATCGCCTATATTTTCTCGTAAATAAGGCGAATGACAACCAATGCAATTGTTTTGACAATTACTTATATTTATTGCCAATGTTACCTCGTCAGGTATTTCAGCGAATACCACCATAGTTTCGTTTTTTATGTATTTAATCATAATCGAAATTAAAATTTATTATACGCTCTTTTTGAAGCTTCAATTTGTCTTGGTTCGGCAAATGAAGAAATACGTTTTAAATATCCTATAACACGGGTTAAATAGTCGAGATTTGTACTTCCGCAATGAGGACATTTATCTAATGTATGTTTACTTATAAACCCACAATCATTACAAACAGTATTCTTAACATTAAATGTAAAATAATTACATCCATTTTTAGCCGCAACTTTCATTAAATACCGATATTGTTCCTTAGTTAAAGACTCTTGTAGGTTTAAATGAGCTGCTGAGCCACCATCCAAATAAGCAACAAAGTTTTCGCCATGTAATTTAAGTTTATCCAAAATACTAATTTCAGTATCTTCAGGATTATAAAAATAAGAACTATAAAGATTCCTATTAGGACTTACCCAATATCCGTCTTTTTTATCCCATTTATAATTTTTGCCTGCTAAATTTTCAGCAGGAACAAATTCGGTATTGAACATACAATCTCTTGTTCTGTCTTTACGGTTAGAAATGTTGATTGTTTCCAATATATTGTTCACAAATTCTTGATATTCATCGTTTACATTAACTTTTATACCGAGGAATTCAGCTGCATCTGTAATACCATTTACTCCGACAGTTAGATATTGTTTTCTCATATCAATAAAACCTGCCCTATAAACATCAAGCATATTTGCTTCAAGAAAGTCTTTAATTGTATCATTAAAAGCAGTTTGATATTTATGAACACGTTCAGTAAGTTCTCTTACCTCATTTCTAATATATTCATACAGTGTATCTTTATCATATTCAAGACCCATTTCTACAACATTTTTACCTTCATCCAATGTCATACCGTATTCGTCTTCAAAATATCTTCTTGTTGCATCTTGAACTAATCTTGGTAAATTCATGGTCATAACTGATTTTGAACCTGTTGCAACTGAGGCTGTTCCCATAGAATATTGATGTGTAGTATGATTATGGTCAGCATCATTGTTATCTAAGTCTTTTAATGAGTTACGTAAACGGCAACAGCTACTAAGACTATCAGGGCTATTTGAAAGATAGCAGAAGAAACTATGGCCTTCGGACCACATTTCAGCCGTAAAATCAGCATATTCCTTATCCAAGAAATCATCATTACCATCAGTAAGTAATGCCATGGTCTCAACAGGGAAAGTAAATGTATATTTCAATCTTTCTTTATTAAACCATTTCATAAATCTCTTTTGCAACCATGATAATGTTTCCCAAATGGGTTTTGTACCATCAGGAAAGACAAAATCACCAAATACACCTTTAAAGTATGGCTCATCAAAGTAACCAACGTTCCAGAAGACGCTCTGGTAGCCGCGATTGCCCGCTGGCATATTCATACTATGTACCACTTGCTGAAATGCATTATCAATAACATCGCCAATTGTTCTCTTTTTTCTACTCATATCAACAACTTCGTCAATTCTATTAATATAGTCATCACCGTAATCCAATCTTAAAAAATAATCCATATACATTAAAAATTCAGGCGTGGCGACTGCCCCCATAAATTGAGAAGCAATTGAATATACAAGATTAATGAATTGTCCACAGAAAGATTTTAAATCAGTAGGAGCCGTTGATTCTCCACCAAGTCCTTTTAATCCATTAACAAGGAAAGGATACATTGTTATTGCAACACAATATGGATAACCTGGCGTACCGCTTTCATCATGTTTATATAGCCTATGTGACCCTAAATCAAGTAAATACTGTTCTGCAAGTTTTTTTGAATATTTGTTTCTAATTTTATCACATAGAATATATCTATTTTGATTGATATTATTTTCTTTATACAACTCTTGACCAAGTGTCACTATGTTTTTATTACTTACATTTGCATTTGAGTCAAATTTTGAACCTGTTGCAGCATTTTTTGCATGGATATACTCCTGAATAAAATCGTTTTTCTTTCTCAACGGAACAGTGTCATTGTAACACCTAACATATTCCTTAGCAACTTTTTTATTAACACTCATTAATGCATCTTCCACTTGTCTCCTAATTTCACCTGTACTGATGTTGTCATAAAGAAAAAGACTGTTGACAATACTTTCAAGCATTAAATCATCACATTCTTCATTAATTTTTTCATAAGCTTTGCAAATACTCTCCTTAACTTTCTCTCTATCAAAATCTTCTAGAAATCCTTTGCTTTTTCTTACATTCATGATTTAATTTTATTATTTTTTTATTATTAAAAATGATTATTTTTAATAAATAAAAGGCTCTTTCAATTTTTCTGAAAAAGCCCTTCTTTTTTTTTAAAAATTTTTATTTGGCTTTATTACGCCGACAAAATTACCCTCTATATTTTTCTCATTATCAGCCATTTGCTTAGGACTTTCTATTTTTGAATTTACTTCTCTGAATAATTTTGTTCGTTGTTTTTCTTGAAGGTCGGCAAGATGTTCCTCAAAGACAAGCGTATCATCATATTCCTGTACTTCATCACACGAAATTGTGCTTGTACCGTTATCGAATTTAACATTGTTAAATATTTTTCCTGACCGTCCTGAACGGTTTTTAAGAACAGTAATGACTGCTTTGTTTTTATCTATATCACCAAGAGCTCTTGCTATTGATATTATCAATTGAGCGACATGGACTTTTTTGGCTGAACCACTTGCTTGGTCCATTCTAACAACATCGGGACTATTCATACTATCCTTAGTTCCTTGAGTTGGAATCCATATGGCACAATTAAGTTCATGCGCCATATTTTCCAATTTTCTCATGGTTACGCCTTCACGAGTCCATTCAGTATCACTTGCATACCCGCCTTTTTCAGGTGCAAGACACTCGAAATAGTCTATTGAAATAAGGTCAGGTTTAAAGCCGCTATTAATCAGCCTTCTAACATAAATTTCTATATCACTTGCGGTTTTTGTGCCAGTTTTAAAATGCTTAAGCCTAAGATTGTTTGTCATGGCCTCTTTGTCCTTGAAGTTATTCAACCAACCTTCTATTTCATCCCTGTCTTGAGTTGAAAGACGTTTCATGTCTCTTGCTTCTCGCTTTGTAATTCTTGAGTAATGCTTTCTTGTTACATCAACATCATCATCCTCAAAATATATCTGCAATACTTTATAACCTTGATTGTTATTCATATCACATTTAAAAGCAGAAGCATAAGCGCAAATAGCGGTAGTAAATGTTGTCTTACCAAAACCAGCGGGTGCAATGATAAGTCCTAATTTACCTTTATCCAGTCCACCACCAAGAACATCGTCAAGAACACTAACACCTGTCGGTATTGATACTGTATAATCATTAGCCAAGGCTTTGTCCATCATTTCATAAATGTTATATCCAAAATCATCTTCTTGGCCGACCATCATGGCATCGTCTAACATTTTTTGGCATTCTTCATACCTATCAATATCACCCTTACCTGCGATTTCAAGAATTTTATTTGCAACTTTAATTAAATTTTGCTGTTTAAAAAATCTTAAAGCAATGTCTTTTACAATTGTACATCCCTCATAACTTGTTTCAAATTTTAATTTTTTTATGAGAGCATTCCACTCATCTATGTCATTTTGGGTTTTTGCCTTTTGATTTAGCAAAAACCCAATGACTTCATAAGACGGCATTACATTTTCATTCTTATAATAATCTTTTATTGTTCCAACAAAAGTTCTAAGTAAAGAATCTGTAAATGCATTCTGGTCAACAATTGAGGACATTTCTTCAAAGAATTTAGGCTCTTCTACAAAAATTTTTACAAGTTTGTATTGAAAATCTAAATCTAAGTAACCTAAGTTACTTTTATCCAATTGTTTACCCATTAATTTGTTTTTTTAAATTATTCTATAAGATAACCTTTGTGAATCGTTATTCCATTCGGTAATAATGTCATCAGTATTGGTTATGTAGTCTTTGCTATCGGAATAACTGCAAGCATAACAAATTTGCTTGATTAAACCATAAACAAGGTCGCTTTTGCCCTTTACCATCATGTAAAGAAGGTATTGCTCAAAGGACAAATGTTCAGTATCACCTGAAAACTTACCTCTCTTGTTCGATAAATCAATCTTGTCTCTCACAAATTTAGGATAGCAACCATCCCATGTTATTACGCAAACCTCACGGCCATCAACCTTGAACGCAAATTTATAATTAGATTGATTAACTTCAGGTTTGAATTGAGAAAATTCACCTTCGTCAAACTTGTCTTCGAGTGCTCTAACTGTTTTGTCAGGACAAAGGACAAAATCAGTATTAGGATTATTTCTAACGATAAGACCCTCACCAATGGTCATATCTTTGAAATTTTCGTCCTTGGATACATATTCCTCCATTTCTTGTTGAGTTTCGAAAATTCTTGGGGCATATATTGACAGATAAACTTGACTCTTATCTTTCAAGTCCTGGTCAATAATTGCAGCACATTTTCTAATTGCACTTGTCAAATCATAGGAGCGCAATGAAACGGGATTAAAATTGTTAATTTTAAAATAGCGTTGGCAAATAATATTGCCGTCAGTTGTAAAAACGAACTCAAATCTTTCTTTATAATCTCTTTGAGTCTCAAATGGTTTTTTATTTTCCACCATAATTAAAAAATTTAAAAATTAAACATTGTTTTTAAAAAGTATTTACTGTTTTTCTTAATATACAAAAATTATTTAGAATCTTCTAAAAATTTCTTTTTTTCTTTGTCTGCAAGTCTTTTAAAAGGTATAAAAAAGTTTGAGAATGAATTCATGGGCATTAAATCTTCAATCCCATCACGCTTAATCATTTCATATAAATTTTCAAAAGAACGTCCTTCTGGGTCCATTGGGGCATACATCATGGATTCAATATCCTCTTCAGCCCTTTTCGTGAGTAATGGATGTTTTAAATCTATTATTTTTTCGTTTATTTCATAAAAATCACCATCATATTCCTTATTGGATACACCATTTACTATATTTTCGTGCCATTGTAATGGTTTTTTCTTCTGTTCAATGCGTTCATTAATCAATTTTTGTGCTTTTTCTTTAACTTCGGCAATTGTAATTGGTCTTTCCGTCATTTCAGGCATTAATTCCATTAGCCTTGTTTCAGAAAGCCCCTTTATATTGCCTATATTATCAGATGTATCACCACATAATATTTTCTTTATAAGAACATTTTCTACAGGATAACCTTTTATTTGTTTAAAATTCTTAATCGACAGGTATTTTTTTATTCTTCGGTCATAAACAGAGACTGTGGGTGATATTAATTGTGTTAAATCTTGGTCGCTGCTTAAAATCACAATCCTTTCCTCAGGTTTTTTATGTAATATATAATAAGCAATAAAATCATCACCCTCTGTTTTGTCATTAAAAAGTACTCTTATGAATAATTCTTCACAATATTGCATTATGATATTTCTAACACGCTCAAAATTCTCATCTTCAGCCTCTTTTTGCTTTTTTCTTTCTTCTTTTTTTGTTTTTTCCTCTTCTGAAAGTGATTCTTCCTTTTTTTTCTTTTTATTTTTATTATAAATTGCTTTTTCCATGCATTTTATTGTCTGATTTAACCTTTTCCAATAATCACTTTCCTCATTTTCTTCAATTATATGTTTTGCATAGTTCTTATCTCTATTTGCCTTGTATTCATTATAAAGATTATATCTTAAAATACCTGAATCACTTGAATCAAAGGTGACGTATATGTAATCATAATCATAATCTTTCATCATGAGTTTGATTTGAAGAAAAAATTGAAAAATAGGACCATATAATTCTCCATCAGAATTGATTTTGTCATCAGCAAAGCATTGTTTCAATAAACTATTTCCGTCTATTAATAATGTATAGAACGGTTTTGCCGATAAATCAGGGTGTATTTCTTTTATGTTTTGTCTTACAGGCTGTGCCATTATTTTTATTTCTTTGACTAAAATATACAAAATCTACCCCAAAAAATCAAGGGCAAATATTGTTCCATTTCTTCAAAATTTCTGTAATAATCGGGTTTCTAACAATATCTTCTTCGGTAAATTCAAGAAAGCCAATGTCTTCGATGTCTTTTAATTTTTCAAAAGCATAGTCAAGGCCACATTTTTCTCCTGATTTCTTTATATCTTTTCTGTCAATTTGCATGTTATCGCCTAAAAATATCATTTTACTGTTTCTACCAATTCTTGTTAGTATCAAAAGTATTTCCTGTTTGTTGAAATTTTCAGATTCATCTATTATTATGATACTGTCATCAAATGTTTTTCCTCTTAAAAACGAAGCAGCCTCTTCCACTATAATATCATTTTTCAATAAATCAGTTAGAATATCTTTACTGTTAAAATTTCCACTGTCTTCAAAGATTTTTTCTATGGTAAATTCAATGGCATCAAAGAATGGATGGATTTTTTCTTGCAAATCTCCTGGTAAGAAACCAATTTGCATTGAAGAAGACTCAACATTAGGACAACAAATTATAATCCTCTTATATGGGCCATTTTTTAAAAGGTCAAGAGATGTATTTGCTGCTATGTACGATTTTCCTGTTCCTGCTGAACCTTGGCAAAACACAATTTGTTTATCTTTTATTAAATTGTGTAATTCTTTTTGTTTCTGATTTTTACATTTTAATTTTAATTTAAAATCCAATAACTTTGAATTATTTAATAAACTTTCTTCTTTTTTTGGGTTCATTTTACTGTTAACAAATGCAAGCTCATCTTCATCCAATGATTCAACAAGTCTTTTCTTTTTAGCCATAAAAATGTTTTTTTTTTATTATTAAAAAAGCACTACTATTCCTAGCAGTGCTTTGTATTATTCATTATATGAAAAATAAGAAAATCATTTTAAACTTTCGTCTTTATTAACATAAATAGTTGGTTGTTCTAAAAATTTCCGGATTTTTGTTAATATTCAACATCTTCTTCTGTTTCTTTGTAATCAATGTCTTCTTGTGTTAAATTATCATTTTGACCATTTTCTTTTGCCATCTTATTTAATTTTTCCAAAATAAAAGGTATCCTTTTTTTCTTATATTCATCAATATCTTCTTTTTCGGTTCCTATAATTCCAATATCTGTACAAATAAATTCACCTTGATATGTCAAATTATATGGTGATGGCAATTGATTTTTTAATACTTTGATTTTGGTTTGTATTCCGTAATTATAATCAAGACCTTTTGAAGTTGCTGTTAACCTTTTTATACCAGCTTTTAATTGGCCGCCTAAAAGTATCACAAGTCTTGAACGGTATGTTATTGATTTACCACCTTTTAACTCTAAACTAGGTGGGCCAACAGGATTTGTTGTTGAATCAAGCCACACTTTATTAATCACAATCATGGTATTGGTATACTTTGAGGATATTTTTCTTGATGATGGTATTGAATTATCCATAATATCTTGAAAAGCAGCAGAAATTGTGCCAGCGTCAAACATATTATTACCTACTTTACTGTTATAAGATTTTAAACCACCAATACTACCAACCGAATCCCATAAAAAAACAAGACCTTGTTGTATTTCGTCATTTGCTTGGTATTCAAGAAATTCGTTTATTGAATAAACCATATCCTCTATAACTGCTTTTGTCCTTTTTTTAGAACCGCGTTTTCCTGTTGAATAGTCTATGTCTCCATATCTATTAACTAAAATTGAATTATTAAAATAAAAGAATGGGCCTGTATACTCAATGATTCTATTTTCTTTTACGATTGAAACATCACCCGTTTCAGGGTCTATAACTTCAACATTAACATCGCCATAAACAGGTGTTGCATCCATTCCCATATCTATAGCATATTTAAAATCAAAATTGTTTTCAGTATCATATATAACAGGTATCAAACCCTGTCTTTGTGCTGCTATGATTGCATGATTAATCAAAGTACTTTTGCCAGTCGAGGGCCACCCTACACAGCAGGACACATATCCTTGGGGCCATCCTGGAAGCTTTAAAGCATCTTGAAATGCCTTTGGCATAATTAACCATTCCAATGGTTTATCTGCATTACTACTTCCTTGAACTTCGCCTTTTTCAAGCGAAACACTTAATCCCATTTTTTCTTTTAAATCAGAAATGGCGTTTTTCTTTTTTATAGGAGATTTTTTTTGTGGCTGTGCCATAATATCAAATTTTAATTTAAATTATTTTATTTATCACTTATTACTTTCATACAAAGGATTGTTTGTCTTTTCAAAATAGCATTTTCTGCATAAAGACACATATCTGTCATCGCCGCCAATTTCAATCTGTTCTCCATCGGTGACGATTTCGCCATCCTTATTTATTCTTGCGTTGAAAATTGTTTTACTGTTACAATAGCAACTTGATTTAATTTCTTCAAAACTATCAGCAATTTCAAACAATCTTTTTGAACCAGGAAACAATTGAGTTTTAAAATCAGTTCTTAAACCATAACATATAATATTAATACCGAAATTATCAGCAATTGCTCCTAATTCATCAACTTGTTTCTCAGTCAAAAATTGACATTCATCAATTAATATCCATTTAAGACCTTTTGCGCCATAAAACAAATCAGCATTAAGATATTTAGAAATCATTTCAAAGATATTATCTTCTGTAGAAATGCCAATACATTCAATGTCACCTATTGCACGTGAATGTATTATCTCTTCGCCATCTCTATTGTCTATTTTGCTTTTAAGAACAATAAAAGGTATTGAATGTGTTTTGAAATTATGTGCTGTAGCAATAAGGTGTAAACTTTTGCCTGAGGCCATTGTTCCAAATTTGAACAAAATCTTTCCGTGACAACACATATATTAATAAGGTAAATCGTCGTCGTTAATTTCCAAAGAACTAACAATTGACTTATTATTAGATTTTTCCAGTTCCTTAACTTGGTTTTCGGCATTTTTGATTTCATCATTAATGTCTTTGGTATTTGTACCATGTTCAGCCTCATATTCTTCCTTGTCAACCCAAACACCCTTTGATTTATCAAACCATGGAATTCTCATTTGTGCAACGAGATTAAGATATTCGTATGGTTTGCAGGTAAATACGTCTTGCCATTTTTTTTCGTCAAATATCCATTTCTTCATTTGTTCCTCATCTTCTGACAATGGGCTTCTATCACCGTCATCAATAATACTTGGTGCTGATTTTTCTGCTGAAGTAATTGTTACATTTAAATCACGGCCAGTGTAAATATCAAGAATGTTATTTTCTTTATTTTTCTTTTTGGCTTCTTCGTCTCTTAATTTAGCCAAATTCATAATTTGATTGTATGGGTCAGTTTTGTCTTTGGCTCTAATATTAAATTTCCAAAACTTAACGCCATCAGCTTCTTTTCCACGCTCAATGCATCTGACAATAACACCCTCTTGGCTCTTAAATGCAAGGGAAGCATCTTGTAATGCCTTCTTTTTAATCGGGTCAGTTTCTTTTGTTGATTCCAAATAAGCAGTGTAGTTCATTTCGCAAAATGGACATCTTGTACCATATTTTTCATGGTCAATTCCTTCTGTTTTATTTAGACAAATGTAGGATTTGTATGGCTTTTCGCCTGGTTTTACCATTTCTTGAGGCACTTTCACATTATGAATATGGATTTTGGCAAAGGGATTGCCTGTCTTTAAATCCATTGGTAATAACCTTATGGTAAGTGTTTTTTGGTCTTCTCCGTCAGAGAGCCTTACATTTAAATAGTTTTTAACATCAAAACCTTCTTTTTTGGCTTTTTGTTCTTCTGTTTTTTCGTTTACGATTGAATCTAAACTAATGTTTGGTAATTCGATTAAGTTACCCATAAATTAAAAATTTTTTCATAAAATTATTATTAAAATTATTATTTGCCCATAAAAGCAAAAAATATATAAAATTCTTTCTATAAATATACAAAAAATATAACAAAAGTCAAAAAAATTGGGCCATTAAATAGCCTTAATAGCCCAATTAATATCCAAATATATCTTTTAAATCCATTTTATTATTTGCAATTTCTTTTGCAATTGTGTTATAATCCACAAAATCATCAATATCACCTTTTGTTATTTTATATTGTGGGTCATCTGCTCCATTGTTATCTGACTCGTCACTATAATTTTCAGGCGCATAATTGTTCATATACTCATTTGGTGTCATGGTATATGGCGATGATTTTGTTGAGCGCATTGTCAGCCTTTGTAATGGGGTCGGGTTTCTTTTCTCGATTTCACTCTTAAGACTTCCAAGGTATTGATTTGTATGCGCGTCAATATCATTGATACGTTTTTCAATATTGTCAATTGAAGAAATCACTTTTTCAAATTTAGAAGTTAATGCATCAACTTTTTTCTCTGTATCTTCTTGTGCGTCAGTTAAATCATCAATTTCGACAACATCATCTTCTGGACCAGGTACTTCAGGACCATTTGCTGCATTGGGGTCTTCGCCCATTGGCATATCAGCATCAGGACCGCCACCCATAGCATTGGGGTCGCCACCCATACCATCCATGGAAGCATTAGGGTCTGTGTTTTGTGGATTGAAACCTTGTGGTGCTTGCCCACCATCCATTGGCGCACCCGCATCAGGACCACCACCCATAGCATTGGGGTCGCCACCCATTGGCGCACCCGCATCAGGACCACCACCCATAGCGTTAGGGTCGCCACCCATTGGCGCACCCGCATCAGGACTACCACCCATAGCGTTAGGGTCGTTTTCGTCCTCAGCAAGGTCAGTCGTTGTTACAACATATTCAACTAAATGTTTGAAATTACTTTTAATTTCATTAATGTTCTTAGTCATTGAGCAATTGTCTGTTATCTTCGGTAAGAATTATTTTTGAGGATTCAGTTCTTTCGATTAAACCCTTGTCTTTTTTAATGACTTTTTTATTGTTTAATACATTAGCTACATTTTCAGCTGATGTGATTTGTTCTTCTGTTATCATGGCATTTTTATTTTTTCTGCTTTTATTCTTGTTTTTTTTTACTCCGTCTTCAATATTTTCTACCTTATCTTCAATAACTTCTACTATTTCATTTTTAACGGTTTCTATTTTATTTTCATTTATTTCTTCTTTTTGCTTTGTTACGGGTTTTACTTCTGTTTTCTTATCCGTAACTTTTTTCACCCTATGAGGGGGCGTAATTTTATATGTTGGTCTTCCACACTTTTTAATTATTCTTCTAATTGATAACATATTCTATTTTTTACATAAATAGTTTCTAATTTAAAAAACTACAACTTATTGATTTTCTTTATTGTTTGAATATAAACAAGGTATTAAATAATTTTTTCCGATAAAAAGAGTCCTAATATTTAATGGTATCGAATCTTTATTTGTAATAACAGTGGTATTACTATATATGTTACTTAAAAAAAGTTTAACATTTTCACCGATGTATTGGATTTCCCTTAATGATATTCCATAAACAGTTTTATAACTATCATAAATATAAACCAAGCCATTGTTGATAAAAGATATTATCTCTTTTTGTTTATTGTGTATTAGATTGTTGATATATAGTATTTTATCTGAGCATAATCCTTCAGTTATTATATTAACATATTCATATTTTACTGTTTTTACAAGTTTTTCAACCACTTTTCCGACAAATTCTTTCAGCCTATCCTCGTAAACATTTCTTTTTTCGCGTGGTCCATATGTCCAATAAATATCCTTGTCAGCATCAACATCCATGCTTAATCTATTGAACTCAGGATAATTTTTTTTAGTTAATTCAATACCGACACATAGGACAGGCAAATCCTTTATAAGTAGGCTCTTGTCATCAACCACATTGTAAAAAATATTATCAGTAAATAAATTTTTCGTTAAAATATTAGCAATTTTTCTCATTCTAAAGTTTTTATTAAATAATATACAAAAAATTCTTTAACCTTTATAATAATATAATTCATCTATGTAAGCCCATCCGCCATCCCAATATTTGGCTAATTTTTGGGTATTTTCAAATGACTTTTCAAGAACGCCGCGTTTATGTCCTTCAGCTTCAATAGTCTTATTATCTCCAATATACACGCCCACATGCACAATCGGGCCTTTTCCACCTTTCCCCTCTGTTTTAAACACAGCAATTCCAGGTACATTAGGCATTGTTAATGTATCAGTGCTTTTTACTGTAAAACGTTTAAAAGCCGCAGAAGAACTTTGAAATGGGAATACACTATTTTTTATTACTGCACTTGCTTCTGAATTATCACTATAAAAATATCCTTTTATTAAACCGTAACAATCATGTACTTTTTCTCCATATTGTTGACTTGTATCTGAATAATATGATGATTCATATGTGCTTTTGTATGTTTTCGCAAATTTATTCCTTAATTCTTCCGTAGCAATTTGCCCACATGCGGACCACCAATACGGTCTGCCAAGTTGTGCTTTGCAATAATTAACTAAACCAATATTTGTTTTTTCTGTTCCAGTCAAAGAAATATCAGTAAATGTTTTTAATGGCGGTTCCCCATGATACTCGGCATTTGAAAATGTTGAAAGGTCTAATAGGCTATTGTTACTTCCATTAACACCATCGTTAACGCTATCTTTATCGCTTACAAAAGTAACAATATCACTATCGCTAAACGGAATCATATGTTTATTTTGTTTAACACCCACAATTGTTGTTTTTGCGTCGCCAGGTGTTATTACATGCGTTACTTTCTTTATAATATATGCACCTTTCCATAATGGTATGTTGTTCAATTGGAAATACATTGGTGGGAATATTTGCATGTCACCCATCATCTCAACCGTACATTCATATGAGTTATTTGCATACACTTTGTAAATATCTTGTCCATAAAGTGTTGTCTGTCTTACTGTTTCATCACCTTTTGCTGCAATTTGGAATGTAGCATTTAAACCGGCTTCGGTTACACCATATTGTCCCGTTGATAGTTTTATATCTTTAAAGTATGATTGGTTTCCCTTTCCGAAAGTTACCCCAAAAGCTGGAACACCATAACCATTATCTTGATTATCGAATAATGCCCCAACAATTTCATCATCATTAAAATTAAATCCATCGCCTTCAGGTGACCATCCATTCATATCTAAGTTTGAAGTCGTATTATCACCAAGATGTTCCGCTGGTTTATAATTATATAAAAACATATATGTATATGTATTATCATCCCAATGCTGACAAGACGGAAATGGGGTGAAAACGTCTTTTATATCTTCAACTTTGTTATACATAAACCTTTGTGGTATAGCCAATATCACCCCACCACAATCCTGTGCAACTTCAGTTAAAAACTGATATAAGGATTTTGAGTTGTAGTTCATAGTAGTTTCATTATCACCTACTGTTGCTGATGGCAATTGAGATAATATCCATTCTGACAGTTTTGTCAAGTTAACCTTTAAGTTATAGCCAATATCACGGTAATAACTGTCCATGTAAATAAAGTTGTCTAATTCATAAAGACCTGAATCACCTTCATATATGTTTTTACTTGAAGTTCTGTCTTCATATTTAAAATTATCAACCGAGGTATTATGATGGCTGACCTTCCATGTATTTTCACCTTTTGTTGCCCCACAAATCCACTTATTATATAACGATTTAAGCGTCATATATAAACTAAGCCGCATATCATCGTTTTTAAACGGGTCTTCTTCAACCTTTCTTAATGAAGAATCAAGAAGTTTTTCTAAATCATTTTTATCCATATCAGCCAATTTACCATAAATTTTGTTTAACTGTTCCATAAAACGTTTGAAACCTTCTCTAAAATCATTGGTTTCAACATCCATACCCTTTCCATAGAATCCCCCATAATAATCAAAAATAGTACAAACACCTAAAAGAGTTCTTTTAAGAAAACCTTGTAGTTTTACCATTGCAACACTATTATCATGCTCACTTGATGCCACACTTGTGTTGATTAATGCGGTGTTAAGACTATTGCCAAATACAATACATTCTTGAGTTTTTCCACTACATATATTGGTTTCTTTTGACCTTAGTTTTAAATTTTCTAATGCATCAATATTTTGTTCAAATTCTTCTTTAACCCATTTTTTAAAATATTTCATTAAATAATATTTTCTTGATTTAGATATGTTTTCTGAACCATTTATAAAATTATTTGGAATTTCTTTATATTTATTTAATCCTGTGTCATTATCACTTTTTATTGGATAATAATCAATAATAGCAAACGTCTGAAACTTTTCTGGCATTTTAAATGCCGCATGATGTGCATTTTTTTTAATTTCATTTCCTTCTTTATCAATACCACAAACATATTCGTTAATTGTTCCAGCTGAAATAATCTTATTAATACCTTCTTCACTCCACCAGTAATATGCACCTTCCTTTAATAAAGATACTTTTTGAACAACAGTATTGATTTTGTCAGTTAAACCATTTTCTTTAGTTATTAATGGTAATTTTAATAAAAATAAATATGCTTTTACTTCAGTATCTGTTTGTAAACGATATAAATCATCATCAAAAATACTATTTTTACAATAATCTGAATTTATAAATTTAGATTCAAAGTTAATAATTAATGTATCATTAGAAGCCCAATCACCATTTTTAATTAAATCAATAATTTCTGATTCGTTTAATGTTTCTCCTTTGTTTTCAACCAATTTACTATAATGAACTCTTGAACGATTAAGTACTAAATTACAATCACCATCTACATCATCACTTATATTCTTAAAAACTTTTGATGCTCTTTTAACATCAAAGTCATCTAAGTCAAGTATGTTGCCAGTGTCTTCTTGTTTTTCACGTTTTATTTCCTGTTCAAGATTTTGATATAGATTATTAATATAACTTCGTGTTTCCCATAATAAAAAGGTGCCGCCAGGAAGTGTTTTACCTATTTCAATATCACCATCTTTTCCGTAATATTTATCGTGTGACCTTGATGATATATATCTACCTGTTTCTCTGAAGTTTAATTCTGTGAAATCATGTTTTAATTCATTTGTACTTTTAATATAAAGTGGGTAGTATTTAAAATCATTTTCATCTATTTGAGAATAAGCATAATCAAGATAAGCGTCAGTGTTACCTAGTGTAACGAAAAGATTCATATAGTTAAAACCCGAAAATTGCCATGATTTTCTTAATTCACTTTTAGTAATAGAAGTTATTTCATTAACAAAATCTTCTGATTTAACATTTGCATTATCAGCAAATTTATAAATAAAATCTTTAAAACTTTCTGAATTTGTAACACCAAGTGCTTTATAAAAATTAATAGCATCGACACGTCCAAAATCTATTGCTTCATCTTTATCACTATCTGATTGTACGGAATTTAAATAGTAGAACAATCTTAATGCAAATATTGCATACATATCGCCTGCTACTTCTTCTATAGGAACATTGTTCTTAATCTTCTCTGCGACACTTTTATATGGGTTAATAATACGGTCGTTATTCGCTATATCATAAATTGTCACAGGTATGAAATTTGTTAAATCAGTTGAAGGACTATTACCTTCGATTGTACTTCCACTAGTTCTATATTCTTCTATTTTACGGTTAACCTCTTTAGACTCATCGAAATATAATTTAGAGCCTGACAATAAATCATAAACAAATTTAATTTCTTCAAGATTATTTTGAGGGTCACCCTTTGTTAAATACCCTTCTTCTCCAGGCCATACTTCGGTTTTTTTTGTTGTATTGCCACTTTCATCTTCTTTTAAATCTTTATAAAAAGTAGCAAAAGGAGGTAAATAATTTCCTCTTAAAAATTGATTACTTTCCCCTTCTTTAGCATTTTCTGTGTCAGTATAACCATTTTCAATGCCATATGTCTTTTTTTCTCTTTTAACTCTGTCTTTATCTAATTGATTATGTATTGTTTTAAGATGTGTGTAATATACATGGATAAATGTATCAAGATGGGCAAAAGCCAAATTAAATATATTTCGTATTGATGGCCTAAAACCAAGTGCTTGTTCTATTAATGATTCTTTTTCTTCTTTATATTTTTCATTTACTGTTTCTTTTTTGTTTTTTAATGTGTCAATTCTATCTTGAATGATTTTAATCGCGTCACTATATTTTTTTCCACCTTGTCTATCACAAACATAAAGTTTAAAATCTGTTAAACCATGATTTTCAGTATTTTTATTTTCAATACAATAAGTTATCTTTTTAACAAGTTCATCATTAATATTTAATGAATATGCATCAGAAAAAAAGCCACCATATTTTTGTACTTGTTTTTGATAGTATTTTCCACCATTAAAGATAAATTCTTTAAGACCTCCTTTCTCTTCCCTATCTTTACTAAATTCGAAATAGTTATTTGTGTCTTTTAGCCATTCGTCTACTCCGGCAAAATAGGTTTTTAATGTTTCACCACCACCTGAAAAATTTTCATCATAAGCATTTAGTGCATCACAGAACATTTGTATGTTTTTAGATAAGTCTTCGTCTTTGTCCCCAAGTTTATCATTTCCTGCTATATATATGTATGAATATTTTTCGTCTTCAAAAAACAACGAATAACTCATACCGCTATTTCCAAATGAAAGATTATAAGCAGTAAGAATGTGTGTTAGTGCTTCAACATCTTCGTCAATCTTTTGCATTGTTTGATGTGACTCTGCTTCTGCATTAGCAAGACTTTGGTCGCATTCTACTTCAATAATTTTTCTCGCTAATTGTGGAAATTTAAGCATATCATCTTGTTTAACCTCATGTCCATCACTATCATATCTATAAAAGCAAAAATCTCCTGAGGCAACTTTTTCCTGCCAATATCTATCACCTTCTTCGGTATATGGCGCAATTGCAAGACATGACATTGGTACATCGGCAAAAAGTCCATATATATGGCCGATAAAATTAACAGTTAAATTAAAATTACCTGTATTTGAATCAAAATCAATATCAGTTTTACTCACAGCCAATCTATAAGTCACACCTTTCCCATAAAAGCCTTTAACTTTTAAAATAAATAAAGGATATGGAAATGTGAATAAAGACTTATAAAGACGATAAGTATCACCTTGATGTCCTTCATTATAATAGGTTTGGTCTGACGGCTGCATAACAGTTGCACCCCTGACATCGACAAATTTTATAACAACAGTTGGATGAAGCCATGAATCATAAGAAATGTTTATTGATTCAATACCAAGACATTCTTGTGTATTCTGTTCTGGATTCACGTTTTGTATATCAGTAAAATTAGTTGTTAGATAACCATTAGTACCACCTAAAAATGACAATGTACCTTGTGTTGTTGAAAACTCATAACTTTTGCCTTCATTGGTTTCGTTGGCTAAACCGCAAGAATACCTGTCGTTTATAAAAACCTGTAAATCAACAGCAATGTTATAATCTTCATATGGGAAAACAATAGCAGTTGAACTGGCTTCATTATTATTAGTTATTGTAGCTGGTTCAAAATAGCGAAGTCTTCCTTTGTTGTTATCTTTATTTTCTTCAGCCATGGTTTAACCGTAATATTTTTTTTGCTTATTGATTGATTTTTGGTAATCTGACAACGAAACATTTAAAGGATAGGGTATTCTAAGTTCAACACCATCAGGTATTCTGAATTCCAATGCGCCATATTGAGGATTTGCCTGCATAATAAGCCATGCATAACTTGAACTCCCGTAATATTCATATGACACGATGTCCAATCTTGTCTTACCCTTTTCATATATAATAAATTTATCCGAATCCTTTTCAGGAATTTCTCCATAAGAAACAATATCTATTTGATTCCCGTTTCTGAATTGTGAATATCTGTCAAATGTTTCTGTTGTTTTCATTTTTTAAAATTTATAAAATTTAATTTATTTTTCTGCATTATCAACATTTTTATTGGTTTGTCCTTTGATTTTATAACTATTACCTCTTTCTGCCCTTTTATCGTATATCGAAGCATTTGCATAATAATTATAAGACACAGCATTTTGCAATTTTTCAACAGGTCCTTGAATATCTTGGCCACCGATAAATTTGAAATTAATATTAACATTTGCAAACATAGGTTGTACACCAACACCTTCAGGATTTAAATCCCACTGTACTCCACTTCCTGCATCATAGTCAATACTAATTGAATCAATGCATATTTTTGTGTTGAAAAAGTCGCCTATTCTTAAAATACAATATGGTGCCCTACCAAAAGATAAGTTACCGGCGTATTTTGTATAATTTGAACTATTTTCAGTAACTTGACCTGAAGATAAATCCTCTGTTGGGCCTTGTCTTGTACACTGTTGCAAGAATGTAAGCCTTGCATTAAAGCCCTCAGGTGTTATTGAATGATATGCAGGATTAAAATATCTTACCCTTTCAATAATACGCTCATATGCCTCATCTTTCATATTGTTTCGTTCCGCAAAATATAAATATTCGTTATCATATGAATATTCATTTTCATCGACATATGTTGAAACAACATCAAATACAGGCAATGTTATACCTGAAATTGTAACATTATCATAATTTTGATTGTTAATTGTTGTTGTACCACTTTCAGAAGGTGCATCATTTGTTGTTGCGTCTTCATCCCATGTGATGCGGAAAATAACATAGGCAGAACGCCCTATTTTTGCTTCAAGACTATTGATATCTCTTGACGGTGTACCCATTTTTTTATCTGACAATGTTATAATTCTGTTTTTATCATCCTTAAAATCGGTGATTTGTATTGCATCACATTTTTTATCAACAGCATCTTTTATTAATGCTCTACGTCTTATACCTAAATTATTGTTGTTTTTTTGATTTGTTGCAGCAGTACCCCAGTTTGCGTGTTGGGAAGCGTTACCACCTGCTTCAATAAAATCTATTTTTATATTTTTATGTTTTTCACCAAAAATCATTCCATTTTCGGAATTAATATCTGTAATCACTTCATTGAGGTGGTCATAACCATTTGTACTGTCAAAGAAACTATAAATTTCAAGGTCTTCATCATCTTTGCTAAATAAAGTCTGCTTGATTTGTTTTTTTACTTTTTCACTAGGTGCATAATTTAAATTATATAAAGACTTATTAACATTATCATAGACTTGATTTTCAATGTCATCATCTTGCTCGTCCGGTGTCCAAATTGCTTCATTAGTCCCATTTTCATAACTTCTAAGTTTTTCAATTACTGCTTCAGTGTCTTTTAAATCATCACCTGAGAAATTATTCGGGAAAAACAAAACAAGGGCTACTTTTTTTGAAGGGCCTTCATATTCGGGATTAATATTACCGTCATCGGGTATTATTTCTTGTGGCTCGATAGTTTCTTCATTGCCACAAACACCTTCTAATGGCGCACAACCTGCAAAAAATCTAAGTATATCGTCTTCCAATTCATCTTTGTCTTGTAAAGTTGAAGTGTTGGCTGTTCCTCTCCATTTGTTTACTATTGATGGATGGTCTATTAAAAGTGTAAAGCTAAGTGTTCCACTTCTATCTGTATTTGTATATGTATAAATTTGCTCTCCACGTCCAATGAATCTATTTGCATTCCAATCAACATTGATATTTTCAGAGAATTTCAAATTATAAGGTGGAAACCACATAATTCTGCCATTTTCAGGACCTTTTTGTTCTGCTGATAATTTCCATTTATATCCTCTCCATGCTAAATTTTCAATTGAAAACATACATCTTTTTATATTGTCTTCAATACTATCTTTACTGTCATGGGTTGGAGTTATTCTAACAAAACCATTATCTTTAAGAACTGTTTGTTGTGATAATACTTCACCGCCGTTATTTGGTCTTAAACTTGTGTTCTTATACATACTTTGAACACTTTTGTTAGTGTTGTTTCCCTCTTTAAATGGACGTATTAAAGTGTTAAGTTTTCCATATTGATGGTGTGCAGTCCATACACGGCAATAAGGGTTTCCATAACCTGAACTGAATTCTTCTTGTCTTCCCTTGACTAAAAGATTTCTACCTCTTGATAAGCCATACTCTGATTTTGAAGTAATCAACTCGTTATCAGCATCATATTGGTCAGTTGTATGAAAACGGTTGATTAATGAGTGTATTTCCAAATTATTGAATAATTGGTTTGTTCTTTGTACCATCTTTGAGAAATTGCTTGGGGTCTCGGAAAGAGGTATAAATTGCATTTTTTCACTTGGGACATCTTTATTCGGTCCATCATGCTCACGATAAGAAATATCTTGCCCATCTTCACCAGTTTTATATGTATGCATTATTGACTTATCCCTACCTTTTGTGATTTCAGTGAATTTAGATAAAAATTCACTTTCATCTACACTGAAGAAAGACATTTCTAGACTAACGGTTTCTTCATTTTCAGGGCCAATTGCATATTGTTTTCTGAATGTATAACCAAAATCAGAAACAGTATTTTCAGAACGATATTCATCCGAATTTTCTTTTAAACCAAATTTACCATAATTTGATGCAAGACTTAATGGTGTTGTTAAATCAGTAAGGTCACCATAATTTGCTGTCATCAATGTTTCTTCTACTGAAACATTTTTTGCAAATTCTTTAAAATAATCAAAATTATACCTTAATTCATTTACATCATATCTATATCTTTCAAGATTACCAATTTCAAGTATGTCTTTTAACGTTTGGGTATAGTTTCTGTCTCTATGGTCTGTTATAACATCGGCTTCGCTTTGTGTATCCATTTGATTTGAAGAAATCAAGCCTTTGTATTCATATTCCATGTCTGAACTTAAGCCGTCATTCCCTGTTAATTCATTAACTTTTCTTGTATAAAATTCTAATTCATTAGCATAGCCAGCATTACTTTCCCTAATAAAACCATGATAACTGTGCAATACATGGCCATTTAATGAATATTCATCACCGACCATCATTGTTTGAGGGACTTTGAATGAATTGTAATCACCGAAAATGTATGAACTATAATCCATGGGGACTATATTGTAATAGAAGTCATTAATATTGTCCCTTATATTAGTCGCTCTTATGGCAGATTCAAAATTTGTAAAACCTTCTTCGGTAATGAATTTTAAATTTGAATTTTCAACAGTGTCGTTTATATGATACAATCTTCCAATAAAATCAGAATATATCACTGGTTTTTCCAATGTACCATCTTCGGAATAGACATATGCATTTGTTGTTTTAATTCTATTCTGATTGGTCCTTAATGTATCACCATTTTCGAAATTGTTGGCCAAATTAGAACTTCTTAAATCAAAACCGTCTATATCAAAGTGTGTTACTGTATATCTACTGACACCCTTTTTAATATCCAATCCTTGCGCTGCTTGTATTAAACTACCCATTTTATTTTATGTATTCTAATTTTATTCTTTTTTACATTCTGCCCATGGCATTAACATCTTGTCTTCTTACACCAAAATTGTTGTTTCCTGTTTGTTCAATAATTTTATCAGTTAAGTTTCTGATAAACATTGGGTTTGAAAGCAAATTATTTGTAATATCAACACTTTCACCATTACTACCGGCTAATGTTATTGTTCCACTTATATTGATATCATAAGTCCCTTTACTGTTTGTGTTTCTGTTTTCAGTATTTTCTTTTTTCCCTATGAAATCAACTGCTTTTCCTATTTCGGGCTTACCTGTAATATTACTAATTAAATCAGCACCGGCTTTTATACCTTTACCAATCATACTGATAGGATTCAAAAAGTCAAGGCCACCAAGAGGACTTGTACCAAAATTACCATTGAAATAAGCGTTTTTAACGGTAAATGTGCCTTTTGCAATATTGGTTTTTCCGTCTTCTTTTTGTTGTCTTTCATCCCTTTTCTTTTTTAGTGTGTTATATAATTCAATATCACCCTTTTCCCTTATTTCACCAAGTAATTTATCAGAAATTTCGCCAGTGTCTAAACCTTTTCTTATTCGTTTAAGTTTTTTAACACTGTAATCACCTTGTACATTTTCTAAATCTAATCTATTTTTAAATCTTTCTCTTCTTTTTTGATTAGCAAAACCACCACCTACCCATTTTCCTGCACTAGAGCCTGCTAAACCGCCAATAGCACCGCCAATTAAGCCGCCAATTACTGTACCAACTACCGGTACAACAGAACCAATTGCAGCACCAGCAGCAGCACCTCCCCATGCGCCAAGTCCACCACCAATAGCAGAACCTGCTGTTCTGCCAACTTTTTTAGCAGTGCCATAATTCTTTTTAGTACCAAACTCATCAATACCAGTTTCAACACCGCTTATAACACCACTTATAATACCCGTTCCTTTTGCCATTTTAGCAATTTTTGCTGCTTGAGCCGCTTTTGCCATTTGTGCTGTTTTTGCTGCTTGAGTTGCCTTTACTGTATTTTGGATTTCGTTAGAAACCTTTGCCGCTTGTGTCATGGTCGATGTCTTGGCTGCATTAGTAAAGTTTAACGCTTTACTCATAGCACCAGTCCCTTTTGCGCCACCTGCAAGACCGTTACCAATAACCTTTGTTGTTGTTGTTTCAACCCCTTTGCTTGTATAATTTGTTATTTTAGTTATTTGGCCCATCATATTTGCGCTTTCAACCCCTGTGGCTGCACCTTTACCAAATATTCCCTTAAATATTCCTCCGACATCTTTTAATGGTGTTGTAAACATATTTACGCCGGATTTTACCATTTGCCCGATACTGCTTATACCTTGTACAAGGCTTCCAATCATACTAGTGCCTGCAATTATTTTAAGAAGCCCGTTCATTTCTCCTATGGTTGAATATATACCTTTTACAGTATCACCAATACCCATACTTTCTGCTATTTGTGCTTTGTTGGCATCATATTGTTTTTCTATTCCCTGATTGATGTCATCAAAACTTCTTAAGGTTCTTGCAATATCTTTAATATCAGCAGCTTGGTCTTGTGTTTCTTTTACTAAATCTTGATAATCAGCATTTGATAATTCGTCAATTGATTTAAATTGTCCGTTTATTGAAACACCTGCTTTACCCTCTTCATTGAATGTTGCAGAATTTTTCAATAATTCCTGCATTTTTTCATCCAAACCACGGGCATTTGCAGAACCTTTTATTTGTTTATCTATTTCTTCACGTTTAGCCTTGGTAGTAACGCTATCCATTAATTGTGAATAGTCCATACCCATAGCTTCGGCTGCTGCTTTAATGCGTTGTTTATCAAATGCAGAAACTTCAATTTCACCTGTTTTTTTATTAAAACTGCCAAGTCCGCCAATCATGGTTGTAATTCTATCAGTTAAGCCCTCCATATCCATAAGGCCCTCTGACAGCATTCCTAATGGGTCGGCTATAGAAGCAAATGAGCCACCTAATACTTGTAATTTTGAAGCAACATCAATTGACCCTTCTATTGTACTAACTTTATTAGCAAATGAAGCCACTTGTGCCATATCAAGTTTTAGCGCTGTGGCTTTTTTAGCCATGCTTTCAAGACCTTTTAAACCATTTTTAAATGTATAATTCTGAGCAATTTTAATATTTTTTACAACATTTTCAGAATATTTTGTGAATGATAAACCTTCGGCTGATGCTTCTGCAAACATCTTACTCGCATGTTCTCCCGCACCGTTTAAATTGACACCAAAATGTTCAAATGCGGTTGCCAATTCCACTGCGCCATCTTTCATAACCGCCGTCATTGCGGCTAAGGTTTCTTGTTGTGTATTGTCAATTCTCAGATTTCTACCTACAGTCTTAGCATAACTTTCCTGTGCTTTAATTAGGTCTTCTGTTGAAATATTATAATTTATACCAATTTTTTGGTTAACAACATTGTCAATGGTTTGTTTTCTGAGTTTGGCCATTCCCTCACCGGTCATGGCAATAGTTTTAGCATACTCAGATGCAGCCTTGTCAGCTTTAGTCCAAGGCTCAATCATTTCTTTTACATTCTCGGAAACTTCCCTTACACTTCGTTTAGCTTGATAAATAGATTTACCCATGTTTTGGAATAGGGTGTCAATACCTGAAAGTATGTTTCCTATTTTATTGAAACCATGGGCATTAGATATATTATCCGCTATTTCATCATTCCAAAAAGATTCATCATCTTTTTTTTTGCTTTTACGCCCTCCTTTACTACCGCCACTACCACCATTAGAAGGCTCGTAACCACCACCGTCTTCTAATAAATCTATAATTTTTTCTAACTTTTTTTCAAGGTCTTTATCCATTGTAATTATAATATTTCAATATATAAATAGGTATAATTAAAATTCTTAAAATAAAAAAAGCGGTATAATCACCGCTTTTGAGCATTTTTATTCATTTGTTCAAGTTTTGCAAATGCATTGATTGTTTCACCGCCATAAGTTCTTGTATTACTATTAGTTGTTTCTTCCATTTCTTTATTTATTTCGTCTTGTTCTCTATTGTGTTTGCTAATCAAAGAACGCCTGTCTTGTATTGGCAAACGCATAATCATATCCCAAGACATTCCAATATGTTTGAAACAGCCCCATTCTTCATCAAGAAGATTTTTAGCATACTCATTCGGGGATATTGAGAAATAGAAATTGGTCAAGTTGCAGAAAGGTAGTGAAAGAGCCACCTCCAAGACTCTCAGGCCTTTCTACTGTAATAGTATAATCGACACCAGGTTCATTATCTTTCATATATTTTCTCAATGCCGAAGAATCTCTTACATTCATCTTCATTATAAAATCTGAAATATAATTTTTATCGGTAATACCATCAATTGCCATAATAAGAAGTTTCATTCTGTTTGTCAAAAGATGGTTGAATTTCAGTGCTTCCTCTTCGTCCATGTTTTCAGCCCAATTTTCTATTGTTCTGATTGCCTTACGGACATTTACTTTTTGTTCCTTATCAACATCGTTATCACTTTCAATAAAGGTATCAAGAGTGCTTACATAATCCTTTATTGTATTCATTTTAAGTCTTGCATCTTCCGCTTTATTCATCTTTTCAAGCAATACATTGTCACGATGTGTGGGGAATCTGAATTTAACAATTTTCTTGCTGACAGGAAGTTCGAACTCAAACCATCCATTTGTATCACCTTTTAAGTTAAACTCTTTGTATTTAAGTTTGGATAAATCAACAACGGATTCAAATTCTTTTCCTGTTGCATCGTCAGTTGCAGTTATCGGGTATTCGTTGCCGTAACCGCTTGCTCTAAGGAATAATATAATAGCGTCTCTATCGCCCTCAAGTAAATCCATGGGGTCTATTTCTTGGCTTAAAAGTTTTTCCTGAAGAATATAATCAAGAATTAAATTGTCACGATAAAGGTTTGGTGACACAATCATATTTTCATCATAAGCAGTAAGATATGCGACTGAAGCCTTGGAGATTTTGTCTTTATAACCCTCACCCTTTGAAGGCAATGGTATAACATCAAATGCTGCTTCTGGATTATAATTACCTTTTGAAGGTATATATTCCTGTTCAAGTCTTGCCGATGTTGTGTCTATTGCTTTTGCTAATTTTTCCTTTTTATCATTTTCTGTTTTATTTATCATATCAACAATATTTGAAGTGTTTGACACTTCATTTTTTTGTTTTGTACTTCTTTTCTTAATTTTAAGGTCCTCTTCTTTTCCACCGTTTTCAATATATTGTTTGATAACATCCTGCTCGGCTTCGTTTATTAACCTTAATTCTTCTTCAATATCTTCTTTTGTATACCTTTTTGTTCCGTCATTGTTTAAAGCCTCTTTCATTCTTTTTTCTGTTGATTTTTTTGTATTTTCATACATTTCAAAAGAAACTTTCAACTGTTTAAGAATTTTTTCTTGTGAATATCCGTTTGTATCTGCCATATTTTAATGTCTTTTTTTCTTATTTTCTTCAATTATCATTTTTTCAGTATAAATATTTATCCATTCTTTTAATTCTTTTAAGACTTTTTGGGGGTTTTTATTTATGTCATGTTCCCAAAATCTAATTAAAGGTATGTGCTTGTTTTCGGCCCATTTATTTTTTACCTCATCAACACGATGGTTTTTTTTCTGCATGGGTGTCATTTCTTCATATGTTTTGTCATAACCATGCCATTCACCAATAATCCCCATCTATTTCAACTAATATTTTACCACCATTAGGTATTTTTATTACAAAATCATAAAATCTTCCTATTTCTTCTGATTTATATTGATATACATAATCTATTCCTAATTTATCTAAAAATTCTTTTGCAAATTTTTCTTCTAATTTTGAAGTTCCGTATTCAAAATGTTTTTTCTTATATGTACAGTTTTTTTTAGAATTTTGTTTTGCTGTTTTTTTGGTTTTAACTAATTTTTTATTTTTTATCGGTTGTGCCATTTATATAATCAATAATTTCGTTTATATTATAGTTTCTTTTAGTTATATAAAATAATTTTATACCATTTTCTTCACAAAGTTCTCTTTTTTTATCGTCACGTTCTTTTTGTGTTAAATAATAAAGCCTTAAATCATCCCATGTTGGTACATTATTTTTTTCCATGTTCTTTTAATTTTTATTTTTATATTTCTTTTTAAAATAATAATTATGCTCTTTCAATATTTTTAAATTATCGTCTATTTTTTTGCATTCTTCTTTAAATTTAGTCACTTCTTCAAATGGAAGCATAAACCATTCCCCTTTCACTTTGTCAGAATAATATTTTTGATGAAGTTGTTTTTCCATAACAAATGGAAATTCGGTTTCATATTGGTCAATTAGATATATTTCGCCTGAATTGCCTGTTTGGAGTTTTTTTATTCTGTTTTCAACTTTACCTGTTGTAACCCCAATCTTGTAAATATTTTCCTTTCCATTTTCACCTAATAAATAGACAACACCCATTTTTTTTATTAAAAATAGCACTTTTATATACTTTTGTCAATAAAAAACCAAAAAAAGAACTATTTATGTTAAAAATAGTCTAATTATGAAAAAGAATACTTTGAATGAGAATATTAAACAAATGAAAAATGTTGTTTCAAGAATGCCCAAATCAATAAATGAATCAATTTACTTTGAAGACGATGATATGATGGACGGCAACGAAGAATTAATTACAGATGATGAAG
>Ga0247608_10000187_pt1 | contig 112322 bp, 146 predicted proteins | sample 176DNAGHGlowgp2_FD_193490 | JGI IMG/M metagenome (GOLD analysis project Ga0247608, IMG submission 193490) | Sheep rumen microbial communities from Palmerston North, Manawatu-Wanganui, New Zealand - 1766 DNA GHGlow gp2 | ecosystem: Host-associated > Mammals > Digestive system > Stomach > Rumen...
AACAATCATTAACCGATATTCTTGAATCATTTAGTTGTATTAGTAAAGATTATAATGAAATTGAAAATAAGATTGAATTAAATAAATATTCACATATATTATATTCAGATTGTAGTGAAGAAGAAAAAAATAATTTCTTTCAAGATCAATTACAATTATTAGAGTGTCTTGTTACAAATAGTGTATATGATAAGACTGGTATAGTATTAGATTGGAAAGAGATATATAATTTACTTTATGATGAAGATTATTCAAAAGTAGAGAAAGCTAATCGTAGAGTGGTTTATCCAACAAGTGGAAATGATCGTCCAATTGGAGATATGGCATTTCAAGTTTGGAATGGCTTACAAATTATTGACCTTGATATTAAAGATGAAGTAATTTCTGATAATCTTAAACCAATATTATTTGATGAGTTAAGCAAATTTCATTGGTTTTTAGGTGTGTGCAAATCAGCTTCTAAAAAATCTTTGCATATATGGACAAAGATAAGGCCAATATCTGTAGAATTCAAAAATCGTCGTATTGAGTATCTTTGTAATTTTAGACATAAGTATTCATATATTTATATTATATTATCAAAATATATGGATCAATATGGTTATACAAAAGATGATATATTAAAATATGTTGATATGGCAATGTCAAAACCACAACAAGGTATTTTCATATCATCAGATACAGCTATGATGTCTACTAATTTTAAAGATACTAGATTAGATGTTAATTTCGAAAGTGCATTCAATACCGGAATAGAAAGTATTGATTGGATTAGTCATCCAGAATTAAAACAAATATTCTCAAAGCTTGAATGGTTTATTAATGATAATTTTGATGAAAAACAAAATGTAGAAATTTCAAATATTGAGAATATAAATGATTATGATATTTCTAAATCTAAAGGCAAGAAACATTATAAGCACTTTCAACGTTGGCAATTAGCTAATACATTAGTAAATATATTTGGAGAACAAAAAGCATTTAATATATTAGTTAATTTATGTAAAGATACAAATCCTAGAGAGTTAAAAGGAGATGTTAAGACAGCTGCAATACATAATAAGCCAATTAGTATATGGGCTGTTAAAGAATTGAATACACAACATGGATTTAATATTAAAATTAAAGATAATAATGTAGATTCTAAAGTTGAAGAGATAAATAATGCTATTAATAATGCCGATGTAAAGTCTGATCCAATAAAGATATTGAATGACAATACTAAACAAGTAAATTTATTTATCAAGAAAGATCAATATTTAAGTGATATTAAAGATGATATTATAAAGAATCTTGATCAAATAACTCTTTTAGAAGCTGGTGCTGGATATGGTAAGACTGAGATGATTAAAGCTTTGAAAGACAAGACTTTATTGATTTTACCATTCACATCAACAATTAAAGCAAAAGTAGAAGCTAGTGAAGTAACAAAGAATTGGTTATATTTCTATGGTAATAAAAAACCAACACTTCAAGATATATTAGGAGAACAAAATATGTCAATGACAATAGACAAGTTCTCAAGATTAAATGTATATGAATTAGCTGCAGCAAATTTCAAATATATTGTCATTGATGAGTCACATTTATTATTTACGAGTTCTTATAGAGATGTAATGGGTCCTTGTATTCAAAGATTAGCTAATTGTAAAGCCAAAGTAATTATGATGACTGGTACTCCTACTGGCGAGATGTTATTCTTTCCAAATATCAAGCACATCAAAGTAAAGAAGGAAGATATGCGTATAAAAGAATGTATTATCAATCTTGTGCCAACACATACTGAACAATTATTAGATATGTGTAATTCAATGGTTGATGATATATTAGAGAATAGAAAGATATTGTTTCCAACTAACAATGGTAATCTTTATTATGAACAAGTAACAGGTATCTTGCAAAAGATATTAAATGAAAGAAAATCTGCACATCAACTTAAATCATTCTATTATAAGAAATCACAATATGGTGAAGAGTCAATGGATAATATCAATATAAACAAGACAATTGGAGATAATGATATTATATTTTGCTCTACATATCTTTCAGTTGGTGTTGATATTTGTGATAGAAAACCATTCTCGGTATATTTTAATGAGACATGGATTCCGCAAGATATTGAGCAGTTTGCCAATAGATTACGCAATAATGATTTATATATTAAGATTTATTTACCATTAGCGGATAATAATGGAGTTCCATACAATTATTATTATACAAATCCATTAGACCTTAGTTTTAATCAAAAAGACTTGATGTTAGCCAGAGACTTAGTGAAGACTTGTAATGATATGCTTGAACGTAATGAAGAAGAATCAAAATATAATCCATTGATTAGTTCTTTATTAAGTACAAACAAATATCTTAAATATGATGAGAATGATTGTAAGTATTATATAGATGAGACAACATATAAATTAAAAGTATTTGAAGAACGTTATTCTGAATATTCTAAACAATTAGATGTTATGATGGAAGGAATGCGTTATTATGGATATGATGTAAAATGTGTTAAAAGTGATAAAGAAATAGATAGTTTAGTAAAAGATGATATTGAAGAATTCATGAAGTCTTGTCGTAATCTTAAATTTAATGCCGATACGATAAAAGTACAAAAGCTTCTTGATCATATTAGTGATGGAAATATTGATATGTATAGAGAATTGCTTAAAGGTAATTATTCAATATTCAAAGACAAAGATGATGAGAATGAGAAAATAAGAAAAGAAAATGATTTATATGTTGAAGATATTGAGATATTAGAGAAACATATACCTATCATATTAAGTCTTTATAAAAATTATGATTGTGATACTATAAGAGATATTTATGAATATTGTATTGAAAGAAAGACAAATAGATTGAATTTCTCTAAACTTAAAAGAATCAAGACATTTGTACACATCGAAAGTAATAGAAAAAAGAAAAGACTTGATTTTCCTATACTTAAATTTATTAAAGATTCTCAAGAATGGGCAAGAAATAATTCTACAACAACAAAACATGAAATAGAGTTATTCTTGGCAGAATGGACATGTAAGTATTGTAATTCAATAAAAGATGTTATAGTTGATGACAAGGATTATGCAGAAACAATATTTGAGATTATTAAAGAATATTGGAATGTAATAATTATTCAATCAAAACCAAAAAATGGTAATATTGTCATTTCTCCATTTGAGTTAATATGGAAAACAAAACAACAACTTAATAATGCTTATGGAGATTGGAATACTCAAACTTTCTTCTTAGAGCAACTTATTAATGAAATGAAAGATGATGATAATGATCAAGTAGAAGAAGATGAAGTAATACCAGAATTTGAACATACAGAAAAAGTTAAGCTTGAAGATATAATTAATGAGCTTCCAAGTATAATTCACAAAGAGTTTGACTATTTTGATTATAGTGATAAGGATGAGTCTAATGATAGATTCTTAAGAAAGCAAGAGAATACAAATGCATTAAGAGAGAACATTTTTGTAAACAATAATGATGAAGAAGAGGTAAAACCAAAGAAAAAGAAAGATATGTCATTAGATATTGAGTTTGAAGAGAATAATGAAGAGTTACCATTTTAATATTTTATTTTATGCGTCTAATAATTGATAATACTTCTACAAGTGGAACATTTTTTGATAATATTCATAATACTAATTGGTTAGTAAGTGAATATGATATTGATAACATTGAAGAGATAAATGATTTTAAAGATAAGATTGGAAAATCTTCTAAAGTATATATTAAAGATGATTTAGTTGATAATAATGGATTCGTATATTATCAAACTAATCAATTATATTCTCTAACTAAATATGATTATATAAATGAAGATACAATAGAAGATTTTAAGACACCTTATTATGATAAACTTTTTGAAACTATTAATGACTCTTTTATAATTACAAAAGAACAATATAATAATTGGCTTTATTATCAAGATGAACATAAAGATTGTCGTATAGATAAGAATACAGGTAAACATAAGTTTGGAACAATAGGTGGAGGATCTTCTCTTGTATTCCAAATAAACTATTGTTCTGAAGAGATGTTTCCTAAATTTGGATTTATTGGAGCTAAATGTAATGCTTGTGATAAGATTAGTAAACTTACTGGAAAAAATGATCCAATAGAAAATTTAGATAGTAGATATGAAAAATTCAAGAAATATGGATTCAAATTTAATCTTGTAGAATTCTATCGTTTTATTGAAATATATAATGAGTATAAATCTACTATGACAATATCATTTATGGGAACTGGATTAGGAAATTGTATTTCCATTAAAGTAAAAGATTTTGTATTTGAAATAACAGATAACTCACATTGGTAATATGAATAAAATTAAGAATATATTAGAAAGAAGGTCTGCTAAATGGCCAGAATATTATGATGAATGTGATGCCAAAGAGTATCATGAATGGTTTATAAAAGGTACTAATATCAAGTTAGGATTTGATTATATTGATGGCGAAACTAATGAACATTGTTGGTATTGTATAATTTGTGATGGATATGATATGATGGATCCTTATGATAGTGAAAAAGATTTACTTGAGCATTTTGAATGGATGTTAATGAATAAGGATTTGATTTGGAGATATTATGAATAGAAATTTTCCTTATAATGATGAATATAAAATGGCTTATGAATTTGTTAGAATATATTTAAAAGCTAATACAAAAGAAGAACAAATAAAAATGGTTCATAAAATTTACAAATAATTAATTATGATTGAAAATATTAAAGGATATTCATATAATGACTTGACAATTGTACCTAGTGTGATTTCAAAGATTTCTTCTCGTTCTCAATGCTGTTGTTGGGAAAGTGAAGATTTTTTACCTATTTGGACAGCTCCAATGGCAAGTGTAGTATCTCCAAAAAATAGAGAAGAATTTGAAAATCATGGTATACATGCAATTATTCCAAGAAATATACCTTTGGAAGATAGAATCAAAGAAATGAATGATCATAATTGGGTAGCTTTGTCTTTAAGAGAGTTTGAAGATTTATTTATTACAAATTATAAAGATAGAACTTCTTATTGGTATGGTATTTGTGTAGATATTGCAAATGGACATATGTTATCTCTTTATGAAAAAATTGAAAAAGCTAAACAATTGATAAAAGAGAATAATTCTTATCTTTCTATAATGACTGGTAATATTGCTAATCCAAAAACTTATGAATATATTGTAAAAAATTTTAATATATATAATCAAAAGACTGGAAAATATGATTGCTTAATTGATTATATTAGAGTTGGTATAGGTGGTGGATCTGGCTGCATAACTACTAGTAATGTTTCTATTCATTATCCACAAGCTTCTCTTATAAATGAAACTTATAAAGTTAAAAAGAAACTTAAAAGTGAAACTGAAAGAGAAAATGCTTATGAAAGCAGAGGAGTTTGGGGTAATCTTCCAAAAATCATTGCTGATGGTGGTATTCGTAATTATGATCATGTAATTAAAGCATTAGCATTAGGAGCTGATGGAGTAATGATTGGTAGTATTTTCTCTCAATGTATTGAATCTTCTGGAGATAAAACAACTAAAAATATCAATCAAAAACTTAATCTTAGATTTCATATAGAAAGATATAGAGATTTCTATAAAGATGATAAAGGAAATTGGTGTGGATATTATACCAATGAATTTATAGAAGAGAATAGTAAAGTTTGGAAGAAATCATTTAATGATATAAAAACTAAAGTTATTGCTGGTTTATTGTCAAAAGATGATGCAGAATATAAATTAGCTGCTTTACAATATAAAGATAAGATTAATAGTCTTAAAGAAGCTAAGTTTATTGGTAATATTGATGTAAAATTCTTTGGAATGGCTTCTGCTGATGGGCAAAAATCTATTGATGGAGAAAAGAAAAAGACAGCAGAAGGAATTACTAAATGGTTACCAGTTAAATATACTATAGAAGGTTGGGTAAAGAATATGGAAAGCTATTTACAATCAGCTATGTCATATTGTGATTGTAATAAATTGTCAGATTTTATTGGAAAACCAACTCTTATTGTCAATTCAATTTCGGAGATTCAAGCAGTAAATAAATAATTATGGATTTAGAAGTAGTTTTTCCAAAATATATTGATATGGATGGAAGGTCTATTGTAATACGTAGAGGTAGACCTTATTATAGAGGCGAAGATATTCTTTGTAAATATTATAGGCCTTGTGGAGAATGGTCATGTATTATAAAATATAGAAAGTACTCTTATTGGTATACATTTGGATTTGATGGACAATTAGATTTTGAGCCTGTAGAGATTAATCTTATAACTCCTGAAGAATTTCTTAATGATAATGCATATTGTATAAGTGAAGCAACATCAAGAATGTTCAAAGAAGCTTGGGAAGATATACCAGAAGATATAAGAGATCATCAAGATATTTGGGAAGAAATTGATGAAGAAGGAACTTCTCATGGTTGGTGTCATAAAGAATATTATAAAGACTTGAATTATAAATACACAAATATTTGTTAATATGAATTATAAGAAAATTTTTGATACATTAGTTGAACATACAAGAAATTATCTTAATAGTTTTGGATTAAAGACAATGGTATTAGGAATAAGTGGTGGTATTGACTCAACAATTACTGCTGCTATTTGCTCTGAAGTTGTTAAAAGATATCATGATGATAATTTCAAATTTGTTGGTATAAGTCTTCCATGTAGTACTAATTCAGAAGAAGAAAATCATGCAGCACGATTGACAATGGATGCATTTTGCCAATATTCTTGGACTTGTAATTTAGAAGAGATATATTTACATATGAAAAATGTATGTGAAGAACATATCAATTCTTCTACATTATCATTAGGTAATATAAAAGCTAGGCTTCGTATGATTTATCTTTATAATCTAGCATCAAGAATGAATGGGTTAGTTATGGACACTGATAACCTTACTGAGCATTATTTAGGATTTTTTACTATTCATGGTGATGTTGGTGATTATAATCCAATAGGAGGATTATGGAAGCATGAAATATATGAATTATGCAAGTTTATCAAAGAACAATATGATAATGATGTAGATCCTAATGGAGAAAACCAGCTTAAAGCTACTGCATTAGACTATGCTTATAAAATTATGCCTACTGATGGAAATGGAGTATTGCCTGGAGGAGACTTAGCACAAATTGCGCCAGGATATACTTATGAAGATGTTGATAAAGTATTAAAATGGTTAGTTGAAGATTTCCATGAAATAAATCCTCCAGTAGAAGCTATCAAAGAATTTTCTAAGTCTACTGGATTTAGTGAAGAAATGATTAATGGAATTATAAAAAGACATAGTAATTCTAGTTATAAAAGAGGAAGATTACCAGTTACAATACCACGTTCACATTTGATTTATTTGATATGATAGCAATATTTTTAGGAACTTTTAATCCACCACATATAGGACACTTGAATTGTATTCAAAGTGTTCTTGATCATGAAATAAGTAAGCAAATAACAAAAATACATATTATTCCTTGCTATCAAAATCCTAATAAAGAAGGAAGTGTAGATTTTGATATCAGATTGAAAATGTGCCAAGAGCTATTCAAAGGATTTTCTGATAAAGTAGTTGTTGATGCTCTTGATAGAGATCATAAATGGATATTTACTTATGATATGCTTGAGTATTTTATGAGAAATGAAGATAGTTATATAAAAGCAGATTTCTTATGGATTATTACAAGAGAAACTTATGGAGAATTAAATAATAATAAATGGCATAATTCTGAAGAGATAATATCAAAATATATTACTAAGATGATTATTGTTGGTCCTAATCTTGAAATGGACATACAACCAGATAATATTTGGTGTAAACAATATGTTCAACTTAGGCCAGGAATAAATGTTCATTCAACAGATATTAGAAATCTTATTAAAAATAAGAAAACTCCAAATATATATTTGAATAATGATGTAATTAATACTATAAAAGAAAATAAGCTTTATATATAATTTAGATAAATTCTTTAATGAAAACAAAAAAGAAAACATTATTTAATAAAAACCATATATTAATAGAAGAATATAATAATGAGTTTAGAAGTATACCATATGTTTGTCAAAAAGATGATATGATTGATAATAAATATGCTATATCTTCTAGACTTTATTATCCTTATGATGAAAATAGAAAATATAATGTAAAGACTATTGCAGAAATAAAAGAGTCTCCATTAGGGTTTTATTATAATCAAACAAAAACTGTCAAAGAATTAAAAGATAAATATCAAGAGAAAATTTTTGATAGACATCCTATATTATATAGAAATATTTATATATTTGGTCCTAAATATCATTATATAATCAAATATCCATATTTATATAATAATGTCAATATTGGAAAAGAGACTAGGCCTTATGATATTGCAGACACTAATGGAATAGAAGATCATTTTATAGTTGACTTAAAGAATGTATTAGATACTATTTTTGAAATTTGCAAAAATGATAATATTTCATTAAAAGAAACAAATTATAAATATAGTAATCAAAAGTATGAGAAATTTCATATTGGAGAACTTAAAAAAGATGTATATATAGATATTTTTGGATTTGCTAATGGACCATTATCACAATCAAATAATGATAAGATATTAAGTCATGGATTTGATTTGAAAGATAGCTTTAGAAAAAGAAAAGAATAATTATGTATTGGATATTATATTTTATAACTTTTATTATTTCATATATCATTTTACGATATTTAGTAATTTCAAAAAAATGTGGATTTATTGATGATCCTCAGTTAGTTACTTTTTTATTAGCATTATTTTGGCCAGTATTTTTATCTATAATTGGAATATCTGAATGTGGTAATTATATTGATAACTTTATCAAATCAAAATTAAATAATTGATTTTATCTATATAGAATTATGTATATTGCTGGTTATTATAAAGATCTATGGTTTTGGTATAAGAAAGAAAATAAGCCATTTTGTATAATGTTTGCAAAGTGGACTGATGAATTATTGTCTTGGTCTATTACATTCTTTGATACTATTGAAGAAGTAAAAGAAGAGACAAAATTACTTGAAGAATTATATCAAAATGTTTCTAGGCCTTATAAAGAAGTTATACCAGAAGAGTCATCATATTTTAATAAGAAATATAGAATAGTATTTGATAAAGATAATCAATATTATTGGGGATATATAGTAATTGATTTCAATAATGAGAAAATTCAATATTTTAGAGATGGAGTATATATACCAACTACTACATTAAAAAAGAAATATTGGTTTCTTAATCAATGTTATCATTTTAGTAAAAAAGAAGATCAATTATTAATAAAAGATAAATTATTAAGAACTGAAAAGGATTCTAATATTAATGATTATAAATTTAATGCCGGAGAATATGATGGATGGCTTCAATTTCGTTGGGGAGATAGAAAAAACGCAATAGGAGTTTATAAACCTGAAGAAGAGAAAAGCAATAATAAACATAATAACTATAAGCCTAAAGATAAATATTTTAAAAAATATGAAGAAGACATTGAATTGACTGAAGAAGAAAAGATTCAAGAAGAAATGGATAAAGATCTTGATAAAGAAAATTCGAAGTATTTAATGAATAAGTATGGTTGGTAAAAAAATATATAAATATGAAAGATTATCTAGAATTAAATTATACTCCAAAGTTTATAAATCTTTTAAAAGATAAGCCAAAATTATCTGCACAAAAGAAACAATTAATCATATATTATTTAAGTAGTTATTTTTTAAAGAAAACAAAAAAAGAATTATTAAATGAATATGATCATCATGCATTTAGTTGGAATACAAATAATGAATTAATATTAGAATTACATAATATATTAGGATATTCAGATTTATATGATAAAAAAGAAGATTATACATCATGTGATAGTAAAAATATACATGATAACTCTCATTCAGTATTCTTTTTATTATATAATTTTAATACAAAACAAATAGCTATTCAAGGATATTTAAAAAATGAAAGAAAGAAAATAAATTATTGGGATAATGCAGTAATTGAAGATATTGAAAAATTTACAGAATATGATTTTGATAGAATACTATCATGTGTTCCTGTTGATTATCATATTAGAGATGAGCAAATCAAAATAGCATTAGATGATATTTTAGAAACTTTTCCAGTAAATAGATTCTATACTTATAGAAGTAGTTCATATTATGATAATGAAACAATAATAGGATATCTCTATAAAAGAGTAAGAAATAAAGATTCTATTACATTATATTTTAATAGATATTCTGTTGCTAATGAAAAATTATCTGACAAAAAAGATAAATATGAAGTTTATTTCTTAAAAAAAGATAAATTTATTAGTGATCATAAGATTGAATTAAAAGAAGATATTTATGTTAAAGAAAAAATATATAAACATAGAGAATCAATAATTAAGAATCTTAAAGATAAAATCAATCAAAATAAGAGTTCAATTAATAAACATGAGTCAATAATTAAGTCTTCTCAAAATACTATTAAAGATTTAAATAATGATATTTTAAAAATCAATAAAGAAATTGAACAAAAAACTAATGATTTAAATAATACAATTATAGAAGATATTAAAATTTTATAATATATGTCGAATTATTGTCATTTTGTCGGTTTTGAAAATTGTAAGTTTTCTGAGCCAAAGCTATTCAAGAATAAATATTGGATATCAGTAAATTATTTTTTATGTGATAATGATGATCCAAATTTTAGAATGCTTGATTTTTTAGAAAATAAATATGTTCCTGAAGGTTGTAGAATACCAACTAAAGAAGAATTTGAAGAATTAGTAAACGAATATCCATTTTTTGTAAAGCAAAAAAAAGATTTAATTAAAGGAGAATTTACAGAAAATTATTATGGAAAAGAAAGAATACAGAAATATGAATTGCCCGTATTCACTTTTAGAAATGAACTTGGATTAGAAGTAAGTGTATATACTTATGATGATAGCTGGTCTGGATTTAAATATGGTCCTATATGTTTTACTAAAGATGGATATGATGAATATATGGATAAATATAATGAGCCAGATAAATATAATGATGAAGGACTTAAATATTGGAATCCAGTAAAAGATGATAATAAAGCTTGGTATGGACAACAATGTTATGATATAGCATGTAAACAATATTATGAGCATTTTGACTATAGAGTACCACGTTGTATGATTTTAATAAAAGACCCAAATAAATATGAATTAATTTCATAAAATATATACTTTCATATTTGAATTTTTTTAATTGTTTTCTATATTATTATTGTAATTAAAAAATTCAAATATGAAAGTTATAGGTTTCGCAAACAAGTTCTACACACTCTGGGAAGTTACTGAAGATACAAGAGATCTTGGTAATGGACATAAGTACGTTGTTACCCACTTCGCCTATATCAAAAATATTTCCTTCGACAAGGAAACTGCTTTCTCTAAATATCCTGAATTGGATTTTGATGAGAATCTTAGAGGTAAGACTCAGTCTTGGGATACTGAGAAAGAGATTTGGGATAATGTTGATGTTTTCAGATTTGGCAAATATAAGTATGAGAAAATCGATAATACAGATTTGAACTATCTTACTTGGTATTGGGATCAGATTTCAGGTGAGCATAAAGCTTATGTTAGTTCAGTTCTTGAAGCTAATGGTTATGAGATTCGTACTTGGGGAGATAACAATCAGTATTTAGTTGATCCTGAAACTATTGAGAATGAGAAGAAAGCTATAGAGGCTATGAATGAGATGACTGAGAAGTTGAATAGTTCAGATTCATTCGAGATTTGCTTCGATCATAATCCTGATGAAGATGGTTATTGTAGAGTTGATGATATTCTTTATCACTTCCAGGAGGTTAAGGAGAATTGGTACAATGGATTTCCTTATTATCTTCCAGTTTTGAATGGTAAGTCTAAGAGAATCAAGAACAAGAATATCAATGTAACTAAGTTCAATACTAAAAATCTTGAGAATGATTCATTAGTAGTAGAGATTTTAGATTTTGAAATTATTAAGTAATATGAAAAGACTAAAAGCAATTTGGAATATATTAACTTGTGATGAATTCTTCTTAGCTTGTTACTATAATAATTATAATCCTAATATACAAACAATGGATGAAGTAAAATATATACATCCGAAATTTAGTAAATATTTTGCTGATTGTATTCGAAGATGGATTGATGATATATATGATAATTTACCTAAATTTAAAGAATAAATATGAATAAAGAAACAACTTTTTATGTAAATTCGGCAATTGACTTTTCAGAAAATGGTAGTTATTCACTTATTGATAAATCATTGGAAAATAAAGCAATGATTGTAATTACAGATGAAAAGGTAAAAGTTTATTTTGAAAGTGGTGCTCCAGAAATGGATTTTGGAAAAGATTATGAGTATTGCATGAAATTCATCAAAGATAATGAATTGACAATGGTAAAACTCATGAGTGGTGATAAGCGTTGGCATGAATATAATCCAAATCCAAAGGAGCGTAATATTGGTGATTGTACACTTCGTTCTTATTGTGCAGCATTTGGAATTTCTTGGGATAAGGCATTTGATATTGCTTCAAAAGTTGCAAAAGAAAATTCTTCAATGATTCAATATGTTGCCGATAAAGTACTTACTGAAGAGTTTAATTGTGTTATTGATGAAAAATATAATAAAAAGACAGTTAAGTCTAAAGATCGTATTAAAGTAAATGAATTTGCTCTTTCACATCCTTATGGTACTTATATTCTTCATGTACCTAAGCATCAAGTAACAGTTATTAATGGTGAATATTGGGATAGCTGGGATAGTGGAGACAAGAAAATTGATACAGTTTATATTGTTCCTAAAAAGAAATAATTATGATTAATCATGAAACATTAGGAGCACATATAAGAAATATTCTTAGTCCTTATGCTAATATAATTCAGATTCTCGAAGAGTTACATTCTGAAAAGACAGATGAAAAGACTAAGGAATTAATCAAGAATTATCTTCTTAATGAAATCAATCCATTTGATCTTAAGAAAAATCTAGATCATTTTATTGATGTTTCAAATCTAAAAGAAGTAGAATCAATTAATTGGAGAGCTACAGAACTTTGTGAAAGATATTATAAAGAAATTGAGAATAGTTAACATAAGTAATTTTAAAATTTAAAAAGAAATGCGAAAATTTATTAATTGGATGTTTGCACTTGTATGTGCATTTGTATTGACAACAGGATTGTCTAGTTGTATTGGTTGTACAACAGTTGATTCTGGTGAAGTAGGTATTAAGTTCCATAAGTGGTCTACTGATGAGACAAGCTATGGTGGTGTTGAAGGTACAGTTAAAGGTTGGGTATTCTATAATCCATTCTCAACCGATGTATTTACTTATCCAGTAAATGTTCAACGTAAGAATTATGAGGCTTTTACAGTAAATGCAAAGGATGCTTCAACATTTACTATGGATCCTATGATTGCTTATCATATCAATCCTGACAAGGCATGTGATATTTTCGTGAAGTATCGTAAGCCAATTGAGGAGATTGAGAATGGCTATATTAGGACTTGTATTTATGAAGCTTATCGAACATGTGCTAATAAGTATACATCTGATAGTTTGATGTCTAATCGAGAAAGATTTGAAGCAGATGTACGTACACGTCTAGAGAAGTCACTTGCAAATGAAGGATTTATTGTAGATGAGTTTACTTCAGCTATTAAGCCACCACAATCATTGAGTGATATGATTGATGCAAAGAATAAGGCGGTACAAGCAGCATTGAAAGCCGAGAATGAGGTAAAGGAAGCAGAAGCTAATGCAAAGATTAATGTTGCCAAGGCTAAAGGTAATGCAGAAGCTACAAAGATTAAGGCAGATGCTGAAGCTTATTACAATCGAACAATTGCAGCTTCACTTAGTCCTTTGATTGTACAAGAGGATTGGATTGAGAAGTGGGATGGTACTCTTCCTCAAACAGTTACTGGTGGAGCTTCAGGTACAATGTTAATGATAGGAGCAAATAAGTAATGAATATAGGAATTATCATAGGGCTAGTGACAGTTGTCTTAGCCCTAATTTTAAATTATCTTATCCTCTTTAAATTTGAGGATTATGGAAAGAAAGTAAAGCATTTTACAATAACATATTATTGGACTTGGTTTATTTCATTAGTTCCATTTGTTGGATTTATATGGATGATAGTTTGGTTTATTTGTTATTGTGCAGCTGGATTTAAATGTACATCTAAACTTTTTGAAGAGAAATAAATATTATAAAGTGACTATATTAATTAAAATATATGGTCACTTTATTTTTGCATAATGTCTGAATATAATAAAGAAGGAATAACTGATAATATAAATAATTGGGTAACATTTAATTTAGAAGGTTTTGAGTTTAGAAAATATCAATTAGAGACAATTGTTGATATTATATATAATATTTTAAATCCAGATACTGAAAACACTAATGGGTGTCAGATTATTGAAGCTCCTACTGGTAGTGGTAAGTCAATTATAAATATTATTTCTGCTTGTGTATTAGCAGAATGTTATGGATTACGTTCATATATATTAGCAAGTGATCTTTATCTTTGGCAACAATATTATGATTTTATTCAAGCAAATATGATATTAAGAGAAAAGATTGGTTGTCTTAAAGGTAAAGTTGGAAATTATAAATGTAGAAGAAATAATGAAGATTTATCAGCTGCCGAATGTAAGATGGCTGGTTTATCATGGGCTTCATTATATAGTATAGATACTGCGAAAAAACATGGATTTGATTGTGCAAAGAATTGCAAGTATATCAAAGAACGTAAACATGCATTAAAGACACAAGTTACATTAATGACTTATCAATTATATTCGTTAATAGTTGATGGAAATAATGAAGATGATAAAGTACCTGTATTTGATGTGAGAGATGTGATATTTTGTGATGAGTGTCATAATATACCAAATATTGTACAAATGCAAATGTCTCCTACAATAAGGTATTCAGATGCTAATCATGTATTCAATATATATAATTATGCAAATAGTAATGGACTAGACTTATTTGATGATGTAAAAGACAAGATAATTGACCAAATTCTTCTAGATAAATATCCTACTTTTGACAAATTAAGAGAAGATTGGGAAAATATTTGGAGCGTTGCATCTAACTATAGAAATGATAATGACACTGATTATAGTAATATTCTACAAATATTAAGATATTTTACACAATTTGAAGTTACTATCAATCAAATTTGTGATGATATAATGAAACGAATAAAAGATAATTCTATTGTCACAAAACAAGATATGGATATTTATAAAGAATGTGATCATGTATTGAAATATTTAGGTCCATTGTATCAATTTACAAATATTATCAGTATGACTGGTAAGAAATATTTTGTAAAGCAAATAAATATAAAAGAAGAAGAAATATCTAATATCGAATATCATTGTGCCAAAGAAGACTTTTTAGTATATTTGACTATATTGATAAAGACTAGATTTAAAGTAATGGTAAGTGCTACTGTAGGAGATCAAGAGTCTTATGAAGATAGTATTGGAATAAAATACTTTGGGATGAGAGTAAAAGGTCTACCTATAAAAGAATTATCTAAAGAAATAACAACAAATTCATTAGAAGAAAATATATTAGAAGGAGCAGAAACTATATTTGATGAGTCTTCAATATATAATAGAATTCCTTCTACATTTGATTTCTCAAAATCTCCTATACATTTCTATAATAGATATAAGATGAGTTTTAGAGACCAAGAACAATCTATACATAATCTCAAACCAATTATATATAAGATATTAGAACAACAACTTAAGAATCAACGAGGAATTATACAAACAGGATCTTATAAGATTGCCCAAGATATTATTAAAGATGCTCCTCCAAATATTAAGAAAAGATTTTTATATTATAATGGATCTCACGAAAAAATAAGTAATGTAACAATACATAAGATGAGTATTGATACTATTCTTATTGGACCAACTCTTAATGAAGGTATTGATTTACCTGGTGATCAATGTAGATTTATATTTATTCTTAAAGTTCCTTATCCACAAATTAAAGATAGATTAGTTGATGCTAAAATGAAATTATTTCCTACTTGGTATAATTATACTACTTCTAATTTGATTATACAAGGAATAGGAAGAGGTAATCGTTTTAAAGATGATTGGTGCATAACTTATATATTTGATGCATGTTTTTATAATTTATTTTTAGCAACTAAAGAGCAATATCCTAAAGAATTACAAGAAAGACTAAAAATATATAATTAATATTTAACTATTATGAAAGATAAAGAATATTTGTCAAGGATAACTGTAGAAAACAACGAAATGAATGAAAAGAAAGTTGTTTGGGAAATTCCTTATAATGATGCAAATCTAGATGATTGGCTTCAAGGATTCTTAACTTGTATGGTTGGTATTACTTTTAATGAAAAACAAGTTTTACGTGGTATGAAAGAATTTGCGGAAGAAAGATTATCCGATGAAAATTCTGGTGATTATTTATTTGAATAATTCTTATTACAAGATCTATATTTAAAATATAAATGTTTAACATATTTTTTAATTACGTAATTTTAATGGTTTAAACCTTTAGTTAAACATTAGGATGCTGGAAATCCTTCAAACCAGTGAGAAGATTTTAGAAGATAGAAGATGGTAGGTGTAACCAGTTCGAGAGAATAGGTTACACTTTTATTAAAGAAACATATTAATTAAAAACAATATATTATGAGACAAATTGATACAATATTTTTTGGAAATAATGGTTTGACAAGTACTTCAGCTAATTATATTGCTAATAAAGCTAAAGAATATATTAAAGAAATTGAATTAAGATTATCTAAATTGAATTTTGTAAGTGAAGCAGTTTGTTTGAATAATGAAGAAACAGGAACAATTATAAAAATTGGAAATACAAAAGAAGAATTACAAAATATTGTAGATACCGATATTAATAAGATTGGAGATATAAAGTCTTTAATTGCTTGGTTAAGAGAAGCTATTAAAGCAAAAGAGCATAATTCTATATATATTTCTTCAATTTATACTTATAATGATTTCAAGAAAGAAAATAATATTGAAGAGAAAGCGCCACAAAAAGAGACTATACCAACTGAAGAAGATATTATTTTTTCTTGGGATATAGAGAAACGAAAGAAATATTATGATTTAGAAGCTAGATGTGCTGTTATTGGCCAATTGATTCATAATAATGGTCCTTTAGTAAAAGCAAGAGAAGATCTTATTAATGTTGAAAAAACTCCAAATATTGTAGATACTTCAAAAGAACAAATTATAGTATATAGAAAAACTCCTACTATAGATATTGAAGATTTATCTAATATTATTATGAATCTTCAAAATCAACATCGTAAACTTCAATCTGAATTAAATAGAATGAAACATGAGATTGATATCAAGATTAATCAAATGACTAATGAGATTAATAAGAAGTATAATCAAGAATTAAATGAGTATAATCAATCTTATAAAGCTAACTATTCTAGATATTCAGAAGAATTGATTAAAAAACAAAATGAATTATTTAATGCAAAGATTATCATACCAGAGTCTTTGAAAGAAATATATGAGTTTATCAATAAACTTTAAAATCCAAACAATATTGTAAGTAAAATAATTATAAAGATTACTGGAGATTATTTGTATATATGAATAAAATTTAATGCATTTTCATGCTATATTTAAATGGTATCGAAAACCATTTAGCCATAATATAGACTGATAAACTATATTTAGGCTTTGTCTGAACATTTATCTGACTCATATTATAAATTTTATTATTTAATCTTTTGTTACATTTGTAAAGTAATATTAGTGAATATGAAATACATTAAATAGTTTCATTAGATGATTTTGATTTTGCTTTTGGATAATATGAGGTTTTTGATCTTATTCTTGTTCATTGTAAATTTTATTCATATAACTTACATATTGTTTTCTATTATATATTCTTTAGCCTTATTGCTTTATTAGTGATAAGGCTTTTTTGTTTTAAATATTGAATATATTAAAAAAAGTACTATATTTAATAAGTAAATTTAATTAAATTTTTATGAAACATAAAGATATTATAACTCCACTTTCTAAATTTCCAACAGAGGTAATATTACATTTTTACCGTAAGAATCGTTTGTGCTCTACAGATCGTTATAAATTTCATCGTCATTATAATCATAAAACACATAAAGAAGAATATTGGATTCCTTTTTATGGACCATTTGAGAAAGATGGATTTAAATGTGAAAGTATGATCATTGGCTTTCGTAAATCAACTGGTGAAGAATGTCATAAATTATTTACTGAAATCAAATGTAAGAATGATAAATACTGGGATGAAGATGGATATTACTATGGCTATAATGAATGGCATTATGGAGATAAAATGAAATTTAAATTTGATGGAATGTTCTGGGAAGGAACAATCAAAGAAATCAAAGATGAATTAAATAAACGAGAACATGTAGGAATATTCAACAAGAAAGATTATCGTAAATGGTTAATTAATTATAGGAAAACCAATAAAAAATAATATTTATGCTCAATAAGTTTATTTATAATTATCCTGATAGTAATAAAGAACAGAAAATTGTTATATTTGGTGTTAAAGGAGATATAATGATTTGTAAATGGTGGCCAAGTATTAGACAATGGGTAGATGCAAAATATGAACAAGGAAATTGTCCTTATGGAACAATCTCATATCTTGAATGTGATGCAAGTATAAGTCAAGGAATTGTACGTTGGTGCTATTATTCAGATTTTTTAAGATTTATGAATATCCAACAAATTTTAAATATTAAAGAAGAAACATAAAATATATGATAGGAAAACCAAAATATAAAATAGGTGATAAAGTTCAATTTTTCCTTAAAGGAGAAGGAACTTTTAGTGGTGAAGTATTTATAGTTGATAAATATGGTACTTTTGAAGATTCTAGTGATGTATCTTATGATATTATGGTAGATAATTATGGCCCAAAAAAAGAACAATGTCTTTTTAAACATATTACAGAATCATTAGTAACATTACAATAATTATGAAAGTAACTATAAATGATGGTAAAATTAGAGAGTATGATGTAAATGTAAAACTTGAACATAAGATATATTCTCAAATTTATACTATATTATTAGATTTGAAAAATAATAAAAAGTATTTAGATATTCATTTAAAGAATATTGATATTAATAAATTATGTGATGCTTTTTGGAATAATAAAGATAAAGATATAATTGATTAAATATGGATAAGATATTTCACAATTCATCAGAAACACCAATTGCTGGTAGTTATTATTATCTTATAAGAAAATTTGGAAGATATGGTAGAATAATTGGTGAAGGAGAATGGGAAGAAGATAATGAATGTTTTTATGACAATGATAATGACAGAACTTATCATTTAAGTGAGATTGATTATTATATGGAATTACCAGAACAAGATCAATTAGATAATTTATGAAAAGTTATTTAGTTTTAAGATATATTAGTTTTATATTTATTATTGGATCTATAATTATATATTCAATTATAAATAATCATGAAATAAGATTTGGTTGTATTATGTTTACTATATTAGGAATATATGCACTAATCAATTCAAAAATAAATAAACATAGATTTTATAAATGAATAAAAAGAAAATTTATATTAGTTTACCTATTGCATTTCAAGAAGATACTGTATATCAACGTAATAATGATGCAAAATCTTATTTGAAGACCAATTTTAGAAAATATGAATGGATTTCACCTATAGATAATAATCATATTGACGATGAAGCATTAGGTAATCACTTAGCAATTGAGAGAACTGCTTACTACATGGGAAAAGATATTGAGCAAGTAATTCTTTGTGATGCAATATTGATGTGTCCTGGTTGGGAAAACTCTAAAGGTTGTAAAGTTGAGAAATTCACCGCTGAGACTTATGGAAAAGAAGTATTATATATGAAATGATTATGAAGAAGAAAATTTATTTAAGTCTTCCAATGACAGTGATGCCAAATGATATAAAAGAGAGATATATAGAACTATCTAAATATGTAAGTAAGCTTCCAAAATATAAAGATTATATTCAAGTTGGTCCAATAAACATTTGGTCGTATTTGAATATTCCAGATTATAAAGAAGTAAGTTTAAGATATTCAAATTGTATAGGGCAAGATATTGAGAATCTTATTGAATGTGATGCAATCATAATGGGTCGTCATTGGGAAAAAGGACCTGGATGTAGATTAGAGCATGAAGCTGCAAAGATTTACAACAAAGAAATAATCTATCAATTATATTAATATTTATATTATGATTATATATTCTATTTCTGATTTAGTATCTAAGCCTTTTGATGATGAAGAAATTGAAAAGGTCAATAAGTATTTGATTTATTCATTGGTAATAGGCATGTTCAAACATGTTAAAATAAATCTTGATGATAAAGAGATAATCTCATTAATCAAGAAAGATAATTGGTTTGCCAAATATAATTGGACAAAGAAACAACGAGATAGCTATAAGAAAATCCTTGATAAGATATTCTATAATCTATATCGATTTGGCCCAATAAAATGTTCAAACTCATCTGAGGAGTTTCTTATTAAATATGGGTTTGAAATAAAATTAATAAAGCCAATAAAGAAAAATGGTAAAAAATAAAATAATATATGCTTTATTTTTTTTAATATTTACTATTTTTATATTTTCACTTATATTTAATAGTATAAGTATTAATTATCTTTCTTATAAATATAATATTGTAAATATTCAAGAAAAAACAGTATATGATAATGGGACTTATCATTATTATTTTAATTTTATAAAAGATAATAAACTTATAGAAGGAAGAACTACACAAATAGAGAATATTCCTTGGGATAGTATCAATGCTAAAAAATGCCAATTAGTAAAATATAGAAAAGAAAGAATATTATTGTTTTTTGATCCTATAAGAATAAGACTTATAGAATTTAGAGATACAGTAAAAAGTAGTTCAGATGAAATAATATATAAGAATGGAAAAAATTAAACATCACTTGATTATAATTGGATTTATATTCATTACTTTTATATTTTATATGTTTTCATTTACCAATATTGACTATGCGTATGATGATTTTGATATAAAAGAAATGACTCATATATCTGAATATGATTGGTATGCTAAAAGATATATGAATCATAAGAAAAACTATGGATATACATTAATATATTATGATAAAGACAATAAAGAACAAAAAGTTTCGTTTGAACAAGATGATTGGTGGGCAAGCTATGATGTAAAGAACTTAAAACTTAGATTCAAATATAAATATAGAATCCATTTATCATTATTTGAATTTCCATTTGAAAAAGAAATAAAACTTGTAAATACCGAAAAATATATATATCGACCACAAAAATCTAACAATTAATTAAATAGTTGTTAGATTTTTTTCTATTTTATATATATTCCATAAATATATTTTATATATTGTAAATGGAAGTTTTTGTGGGTATTGACCAATCAATTAATAGTACTGGTATAACAATACAATGTTTTGAAAGAGAAAAGAAATTAAAAGAGAATTTCTATATTATCAAACCAAACAAATTAAAGAAAACAGAAATTGCTGCTTCTGAGAAAATATCTAATTTTGAATACCTTTGTTATAATAAACAAGAAAAATCAGAAGCAAAAGACAATAATGAGTTTGAGTTGAATAAATTACAAAATAATATAGAAATTACAGATTTCATTATTGAATTAATAAAAAAGAATGTAAGTAATCTTGATAGACTATATGTTGCAATGGAAGGAATATCTTATCAATCTCATAAGACTCAATCTATTGTGGATTTGTCAGGGCTTTCTTATTTGATTAGATATAGAATATATAAATATTTCTTATCTCATCAAGATCAAATGGGTTGCATTAAGATATTCTCTCCTAATGAAATCAAGAAATTTGCAACTGGCAATGGATTAGCTCAAAAAGAAATAATGGTTAACTTATTCAAGACAATGAATAAAGAGTTTTCTATTATTCCAAAAATAGATGATTTAGCTGACTCATTTTGGATATGTTCTTATATGAGAAAAATATTCTTAGATGAATATAAATATTAAACTATCCAGGAGGCCCAGGTTTGCACACTGTTAATTTAAATTCAAAAAGATATAAAACTATACAACATGGCAAAAATTTTAATTCTGATAATGTCCTGTGAAGATGATTTTTTCAAAAAACAAGAAAATCTTATAAGAGAGACTTGGCTCAAGCCAGTAATTGATGGAAATTTTGAGAATATTGATTATTGTTTCTATTCCGGACAAGTAATTGAAAAACATAAATATAATAAAGATATTCATTATCTAACATTAAGGTGTGAAGATAATATAAAGAACACATTTAAGAAGACTTATTATGCATTCAATGCTTGTAATAAAATCTTCAAAGATTATGATTATATATTTAGGACAAACACATCAACTTATGTAAATATAGAGTTATTAGAAGGATTTGTCAATCATATTGCAAGTCAAAACAAGAATATATTATGGACTAGTGAATTATATTCATTAAGTAATTCATTTTGTCCTTATCCATTATATTTATATGGACGTGGTAATGGAATATTATTATCAAAAGAACTTATTGATATTATATTAAAAAATGGATTAGGATATCTTTATCTTGAAAAATGCGATGATTGGATAATTGGAAATATATTAAATACTTATTGGATTAATCAAGGAAAGAATTATTTGGATTATATAAAAGGATATAAACATGGATGGTTTAAGTGTGTACCTGAGGAACAACCAAACAATCATAAACTTTGTGTATATGGAAACAAGAATAAAGATTGGGAATTCTTAAGACAATTTATTACAATTCAAGTCAAGAGATATAGAGAAAGACATTTGGAAGAAGAACATTACAAAGAACTAGACCAAGCATTCAAAGAAAACAAATATGATTCAAAAGAGCAAATACTTATGTTTGCTAATGATAATTATGCTTATAGTAAAAATCCATCAGTTTTTATAGGATCTATATTAGGTTATGCAAATTATGATGATTGGGTCAAATGTAATAAGATGCAATTATATAATTATCAAGTAAACAATAAAGCTAGTGATGATGAAGAAAGATATAATGAAGAAAACAAGATTTGGATGTAAAAATAAAAGAGGTAAACTTATGTTTACCTCTTTGTATATTATTTGAAATCTTCTTCGAAATTTTCTATCCATTTGTCAAAGCTTTCTGAATTTTCATTAGCTGGATGTGTTAATTCAGATAATTCATCATCTGATAAATCATATTCATCCGCAAAATCTGCAACATTATCATAGATGTATTCTTTGAACTCTTCAAACTTATTCAAATTATTTTCATCTTTTAATGAATTAGCCCATTCAATAAAATTATCTTGAATTTCATATAGTCTATCTTTCTTTATAGATTCCGTAATAAATTCATTAATATGTTTCATAATTACTAATTTTATTTTTTACCAGCAGCAGCTAATTTCTTTGCTTCTTCTTCAGCTTTCTTTTGTTCTTCTTCTTGTTTTTTCTTTTCTTCTTCTGCTTTCTTAGCTTCTTCCTCTTCTAACTTTTTCTTTTCATCTTCAATTTTCTTTTGTTCTTCTTCGGCTTTCTTAGCAGCTTCTTCTTGAGCTTTCTTCATTGCATCTTGATGAGTCTTATCACCATTATTCTCCAAAAGAGCTAAGTCACGAGCAGCTTTGTTAAGAACAGCAATAATTGCAGGATCATTCTTATATTGTTCAGCTAACATAGCAATCTTCTTCTTACGAGCTTCCATTTGAGCTTCTTTTTGTGCAGCTAACTCTTCTTGAATTTGCTTATATTCATCTGGACTTTGTTTCTTTACATCTTCATTAATTCTATCTTCAAAAAGATGTCTTAAATCAATACCTGAAACAGCTGTAACTTCTTTAAGAGCTTCTGTCATATAATCGAAGTCTTTTGTATAAGTACCATTATGAATAGAACTATTAACTGACATTGTTACATTTTCTTTAGCTTCAATGATAGTGCAAATAGTACCTGTTGAAGTACGAAGAACTTTAGCACAATCCATTACAAATACTTGACCAAATGATTCAAATACTTGACCAATTGCAGAAGTCTTGCTCATGAAATCAAATCTTTCATTCATTGTAAGTGCCTTAGAAAGAGTATCACAATATTCCATCCATTTTCCAGCATCTTCAAATGTTTCATTAATACGTTGTCCTTTGGTAAATTCAAGAGTTGTCTTTTCTTCGGCTTCTTTAATGACTACTTTACAGGTATCAAAACCAGATTTCCAAGAATAAGATAAAACACCTTCATCATTTGCAAATGACTCAAGAAGAGCATTGATATTTCTGAATTTTACATCATCACAAACAGCTTCACAAACTTTTGTTTGATCTTTGTTAATCTTATATGTCTTATTCAACACATTGAAGTATTTATCACCTTCTTCATTCTCATATACATAAGAAATTGGATTTACAACTGAATATTGAGGAGTTGCAGCTTCTGTAATAGTTGACTTGAATACTTGCTTGCATACATTTCTAAATTCAGGAATATATTGTACTCCTTTAAGAGCTCCTGACTTAATATAAGAAACAACTTGTGATTCATCCATTTCAAGAAGTTTTCCAACTTGCTCAACACCAGTCTTTGCAATATAGTTGTAAGTAGATCTATTATTCTCAATAGATTCACATGCACTAGCTAATTGCCAAGAAATCTTATTTTCATTAATAAAACCTAATACAGACTCTAAAATACCAGCTAGACCTGTATCGAAGCTATATTTTTGTGCTTCATGTAAGAAGCCATTAACAATACCACAAGATGCAGGATTTGTAAACAAATAAGCCTTGTAGTTCTTAACCATCTCTTTACCTGCTTCAGTCACAGCATTGCAATTATTCAATTTGCTTGCGAAATCGAGGTCTTTAAGTAATTTTATGTTCATATGATTTTATTTGGTATATTTATGTTCTTTATTTAATAAAAATAAATTTTTCTATAAATAATAATATAAAAAAATAATTATGATTAAAGACGCCAACCCATGGTGCCACATACACTTGCTAACACAAGGCGACTTGTCATAAGTGATCCTAATGAGCCTTTTGGATCAATTCCTAAAGCTTTACAAATTGCTTGTCCAAGCTTAGGTCCTATAGAAGCTCCAAGAATAGCTCCTCCAATAGCTCCTAATATGCCTTCATCAATTGGTATGCCTGCTTCTTTAGCTTCTTGTAATTTTTGAATTATATCATCATAAGACAAGTCTTCTGTCAAAGGCTTCTCTGTTACAAATTCATCGATATCTTTCATAATTATTATAATTTATTTTGAATATTTCGTAATATATTAATCATTATATTATATAAATCTTTCCAAGTTCCTGATTCAGTCCATTCAGAGTCTACTTCTTTAGAAAATTTCATATATTTTCCTAAATCTTTTAATCTCATTGAAATATTACAAATATTATTATTAAATTTTGTAAATTCAATATAGCAAACTCCTAATTTTCCACAATCTACTGAAATATAAGTATCTTTTTTAGACTCTAATGATTTTTGAATTTTCTTAAATAAAAAAGAATCATTACGTTTACCACTTTCTATTTGTGATATATTACAAGAAAACTCCTGATTTAATGATTCTAAAATAAAAGTCTTAATATCTTTCATAATTATATAATATTATTTTAATCTAAGTGTCTAGGACTACCACTATGTGAAAGCTCATAGTCATACCATTTTTCTACAAAACGATCTTTGACTTCCTTTTCATCAAAAGATTTCTTAGCTCTTTCTAATAGATCATACCATAGTTTCTTATAGTCTTTATAGTTATAATTATTTACTTCATCTCCCCATCCAGCAGTAAATGCTAAAGAATAAAGTATCTTATCTAAATCATCAATAGTTAATGAAAATGTTGCTGATGATTTTTCTTCATTTATAAAATCATTGATATTCTTCATATTTATAATAAAAATATTTATTCAGTTACAGGATTTTGATAATAGAATCTTGCTAAGTCTACATCATCGCCAATTTTCATTGCATCATCTTCTTGTTCTGTACCGATATAGCAATCTTGAATTTCTTTAATCCAAATTTTTATTTCTTTATCAGAAAGATTAGCAAACATATCTCTATATTGATCTTCTTCTAAATTTACATTAGTGACAAGTCTATTAAACCATTGCCAGTCACTTGCAAATTTTTCTTGATCACTTCTACTATCATCAATTATTTGAGAATTCTTATTGACTTTAAGTTTCTCATCAATAAAATTATTAATAGTCTTCATTTATAAATTATATGTATTTTATTTACATCTTTACAATCTCTAGTTTTTGATAAGATATCCATATATAATTGAGGTTCATTATTATTATAATACTTATCAAAAATTAGATTATTTTCTTTATCATAAATCTCTAATTTTAATACGTCTCTATATATTATAACTGTATATAATATATTCTTTTCCATTTTTTTGTTTTTTAAATGGATAAATTCTCATATATTTTCTTGAAATTTACCCCATATTTTTTTATTTTCTTCTTTATATCTTCATCATATAAAGATTCATCAAAACAATATAATGGTAATTTATTTGCTAAATTCATTGACTTATTATATAATTTTGCGTCAACGTATATGTCATCAAAATTCTTGTTTTCAAATAGTTTCTTTAATTTATCAATATTTTCATTATCTTCATATAAGAATAGAATATGATTATCATTTATATTGAATTCATATACTATTTGAGATTTATTTAATTTTCCAAAATCAATATCTTCTTTGAATTTTCCTTCATAAAGAATTTTTTGATTATAAGTTACTTTACATTCAAATTCAAAAAGTTTATCATATAATTCTTTATTATTTTCTTTTATATATGATAGGTTTTCCATATTATTAATTATTTTGTTGTTTTTCTAACCATTCTAATGATTGATGATAACATTTATTAAAATCATTATATTCACTTTCCCAATCACCATCAAATCCTATATCATATCTTGTAGATCCATTTTTGTATATAAATATTGTAAAATCTCCAGTATTTCCACCAGGATGATTTTTAAAAGTTATTTTACAATTATATTTTTTAGCTTCTTCTTTTAAATCATTTATAGCTATTTTATAATTTGATTTATTATATTCAATAGTTTTTAGTTTTGTATCTTTATTGATTTTTAGCTTTTCTATTATATATTCAACTATTTTCTTCATTTAATAAATCTATTATTTTTTTGAATGTATCTATAGAAGAAATTGGAAAAAATGATCTATCCATAAATATTCCTAATACCGAACGATTCTTGTCTCCATCATCATTCAATAAATCATAATTATTAATAGTACCAGTTATTTGTGGATAATGCTTAGCTGTCTTTGCACGAATCCATTCCATATTACGTACATGTTCTTTACTATTAATATTAATATCTTTATCTGCTATTAAGAACATTGGCTCTCTTGACCACTCAAACTTATTCTCATCCCAATTAGCCATACGTTTCATAATAGCATTGATAATATCTCCATCTAAAAGTTTTGATATTTTCTTTCCTATTGTAGATTGATCTTTAGATTCATTAATAAATTCATCAATATTCTTCATAAAAACTATTCGTGATTTATTAAAAATAAAATAAATAAAAAAAGAGAAGTATTAAACTTCTCTTAATTTATATTAATTATTATATTTCTTTAATTAAACTTTCAAATATTGCTTTAAATTTCTTAAGAGGTAAAACAGTAGAATGTTCTAATGCATATCCATAAAGTCCTCCTCCTTCATTAGTTACAATATCAAATGTTATATCTTTTGACTTATCTCCTTTAGTAACTGTTACAATAAATCCTTCAGTCCATGCTCTACCATTTCTATTCATAATAGCTTTACCTTCAGAAGTCTTAGCATTCTTAAATGCTTCTTTCCATTCAATTGTATAATCTTTTAATGACTCAAAATATTTATATACTGATTTTGTAATCCAGCTTTCAGATATTTTCTTTGTTTCTTTATCAAGACGTTTCATATCTGAGTCATCAACTTTTTGATCTTTGTATTTTTCAGTATAAGCAACAATTTCTGCTTTATTCAAAAGTTTCCTATTTTCAATTTCATATCCAAATACTGAAACTGCTTCAGGCCAACTAATAAGCATTGCAGCTAGCCAACGAGCAACTAATTTCTTATCATCTTTAATAGATTTAACTAGTCTTTCTGGATCTGAATGCTTATTGAAATATCCTTTCATCTTGTCAATATGCTTTTGATCTGTAGAATATTTTGAAGTATCTGCGTTCTTTACTTCTTCTTCAAATTTTTCAGCTGCTTCTTTCTCTCTTGCAGCTTCTCCATCTACTGCCTCTTGATATGACTCATCTTTAGATCTATCATATTTAAAACAAAGTATTGCATAATATTTAGAATTAGCATTAACTTTTCTAAATCTACTTATACCTTTATTCTTACTAAGTCTTTCTTTCCATTCATCAACTGAATCTCTAGAAATTCCATAAAGAGCATGTGTTTGAACTTTATCAAATAATGATTGAACATAAACTCCATATCTATCTCCACTACCATATTGATAATTAAGCCATTCAGTATCACTCATATTCTTGATTCTTCCTTCTAAAACCAAGTCACTAATATTAAGAGTTCTTTGCTCTCTTATAAATCTATTAAAAGATTTCATAATTATACTAATTTTATTATTTTATTTAATATTGTATATTTTCATCATCATCAAAATGAGCAAAAATATTTCCTTCTTCTTTTTTGCCAAATTCAGATAATTGCTTAGAATATTTAGAATCTATAGAAATCTCACATGATATTGGTAATCCTTCTTCATCTACTAAATCATTAAAAGCAACATGTATTGTTTTCGTTTTATTTTCATTAATAAAATTATCTAAATGCTTCATATCTTATTAATATATTTTTAAATATTAATCTGCTTCTAAATCTTTTATTGTAAGTTTTGTCTCTGGATTAAGTTCTTTAATTAATTCATAAAAGAATTTAGCACTTTTATCACCAAAAATGTTAACTTTATCTTGGAATTTTTCACCTGATACATAAGTACCAGGTCCACTTCCACCATATGTTACTTCAAATCCAAATAATTCATCACTATTAATAACATAATAAATAGATGTTTTTGGTATACGTATAAATATATCATCATAATTTAAGTGACGACATAATCTACGTGTTTCACCATCCCATACTTCAGGAAATCTTATAAAAAATTCTCCTTCACTCATATACTTATCAAAATATTTTGGTAATTCTTCTTTACCACGTTTAAAATATTTATTAAGTATATCTTGTAATTTTTTAACTTCTGGTGAATAACGTTTTTTATCTGCTTCTTTACCAGTAGGTCCATATTTACCTTCAATTATTAAGAACTCTTTTAAATGTTTCATTTTTATATATATTAATATTTTTTACCTCCACGATCTGCTTGAAGTTTCATTTGTGTTGTAATCATTGATTTAGCATCTTCATCTGTAAAATCTGGATCATCATCACAAGCTTCAAATATTTTTGAGCATATGCCAAAAGTACGAATTGAGATTTCCATCTTTGATTTGTTCTCAGCTAGTTCTTTAAGATATTCAAATGCTTTTTGCTTTGCTTTAGGAGAAAGATGTTCTGGATCAAGATTTGGTATAAGCTTCTCAATAATCTTCAATATATCTTCTGTTGAGAAATGAATATCTTGTATAAATGAACGTCCTCTTAAAGCAGTATCTAATTGACCAGCATTATAGTTTGTTATTATAATTATAGATCCATTATAATAGAATTTCTTTGGAATATCCATACCTTCATCATCTTTAAGAGGTCCACTAATTCCATATTTTACTAATCTTCCTTCATCATCACTTGTGGAATCTAATGCAGCTTTAAGAATATTGATTACTTCTTCAGGAGCTTTTGGCCCTACTAATCCATCTGCATCATCAATAACAATGACATCTCCTTTATTCTTATAATCTAATAGTTGCATATATAATACTCGAGGAGTGCATTTTCCTTTTATAGTACAAAGATTATGACCTTCATGATATCCATTAGCTTTAAGAAGTTGTTTTACTCTATAAGACTTACCAACACCAGGAGCACCACAAAGAATAACAGATGGAGTGATTCCTTTCATGACCATCTTTATATATTTCTCCATTTCTTTGAACACTTGTTCTGGTTCTTTTTTGATACTATTTATCTCATTTTCTGCTTCTATCTCTTCTTTTGATGATTGAACCTTGACAACTACATTCTTTTGAATAGCTAACTTGACTTCTTCAATAGTTGCTGCTCCACCCTTTACAGCTTTCTTTATCTCATCATATTCAGAAGCTAATCTTTTGAATCTTTCTTTAGCTTCTGGAGAATCTTTACGATGATCAATAGCATCTTTCAATTCTTCTAGTCTTTCTTTTTTCCAATTCAACAAGTCTTCATAACTACCTTCCATAAATACATTATTTTTTAAGTTATAAATAAATGTATCTGTTACTAATTTTTCTTTTAATCCTTCTTGTATAATATAAGGAAATGCACCAATATAAAATGGATATTCAACTCCTTCTTTTACACCATTTGCAAATATTGACTTAATGAACTTTGTAGCTGAATTTTTCTCCAAATTAAAATCTTTAGTATTGATTACATAAGAGATTAATGGAATAAAATAAGCTATTGAACAACCAAATGTCTCAATAGTCATATCTGATTTTCCTTGACCATTAAAGAAAACATCCATATTCTTGAAAAAAGAAATAGAATAAATCTCACTTGATTTTCCTGAATTAAGCCAATTGAATGTAAAGCAAATAGGATTCTTAGACTTAGCAATTACAAACAATTCAGAATAACATTCATTCTTGTTTATCTCTAAATCAAAATTTCCTAATGATACAATAGTTTCTTTAGTTTCTTTTTTCAATAAGTCTAATATAATTTTTTGAGCTTTTCCTAATTCAGAATTCTTAAAAGCCTCAACAACTATATTTCTATTTTTATCATTGATTTTCTTATTTTCAACAAACTCTAAAAAATTCATAAAATATCATAAATATCTTTATATAAAAATAACATTTACAGGATCAAGACGTAATGATGTTTCTTTACCTAATGAAGAATTCTTATTTGGATAATACAATATATCTCCATGTAATAATCCTAAATAAAGATTGTTGTCAATAGATATATTTCCTATATTGTCTAATCCTAAATTCAAGTTAGTCTCATAATTATATCTTATCTTATCATATCTTATTTGACCATTCAATAAAGTATTTGAATATTTATAATAATATCCATTATAGAATGCTTGTTCATTAGCTTCAGATATAATCTCTATATGTAAAGACTTTATATTTTGTACATGATCTAATATATATTTCACTATATCTGATTTTGATATGAAAGTAATATTATAATTCAATTTAGAAAAATATTTTATAACAGTATTTTGTACTTCTGTTTGTATAGTATCTTTATAATATAAATCAGTAGGCTTTATATAGCAAATTATAGAATATTTATATATAACTGGATCAATGAATTTCACTTGTATACCAGCAAAAGTATTGTTTGAATTCTTAAGTACGGTTATTATGTCATTCTTTTGCGAATTGGTCAAAATCAAATCTTTATCATTCAAGTCTTTATATTCAGAAATATCTTTTATATCTTTTATCTTATTACTAATAGCACTAATTATCAATGTATTAGAATTATTCTCTGTCCAAATATTAAAATTACCAATAAATGAGAAATGCTTCAAGAATAATGTATAATTATCTAATGAAGCTAATACATTGCTTCTAGAATTATATCCTATCATTTTACGAACATCATCAATAGTATCTGCATCAGTTCCTCCACTTATATAATTATTTATCTTGAGATTAATATAATTATTCAAATTGATTTGATTTCCATTATAGTCATATCCTCTATCTACAAAAGAAAAATTGACATTACTTATATTGTTTATGTTTCCAGATTTACCATTATGCAAAAGATATTCTACTTTGATATTTGATCCTCCTTCAGGTATTTTTCCATAAATTCCATTACCAAAAGTAATATCTAATTCATTATCAAATCCTCCACTAATGACATATTCTTCTCCATCTTGAGTCATATCATACATATTTGATACCGGTTGCCATTCAATATTATTAACAAATACTTTTGTATAATTCTTATCATACATACCATTTACATTAATATGTATAGACTCTAATTCTTCTCCTTTAGCGGTATAGTTTGCTGTCTTTAAATATCCTTGAACAATCTTGAAGTCATAGTTTACCAATGGATAATTTATATCAAACACATATCTATCACTTTGTATATACAATATATAATTCATATTATTCTCTGTATTTTGAATAGATATATGGTTATCAATATATATCTTACGTATTTCTTTTGAAAGATTTGTATTGCTAATCAAAGAAGCTGTCAATATTCCTGTAGCTGCTGATCCATAATAAGGCTCATATCCAGAAAGCTTAGCTAATGAATATATAGATTTCTTACGTACTGCTGTCTCAATATTTTGTTCTGTGAAAGCATCTTCAATATATATCATAATATTTTGAACAATACCTTTCAATCCATTGAATATTATCTTGAAAATTTGATTATCACTATATTTTATACCTAAGTTAGAGAAAATCTTACTTAAGTATGTATTTACAGAATTATCAAAATTATTAAAATTAGTTTCTATTAATGTAAATAGTTTCATTTATCTAAATTCATATTCTTTTTGTATTTTATGATCTTGATCAATATATAAATCAATCTTCAATCTATATATGCTTCTATATTCACCTTCTAAAAATTCTACATCAAAATTATAATTGAAGAATTTCAAATAGAATAATGTTGAAAGTTTTTCTGATATATATTGTCTTAATGATTCAGTTGTTGGTGTCAATGTCCAAAGAAATTGATCAAGACTAACTCCATATTGTGTATTTCCAATTAATTCAGTGCATTCTGTATTGAACAACAAATCTAATTCTTGAATTGCTGCATCTAAATTATTTTCAATGAATATTCTATTATCAAGAGCTAAATCTAACATAATTAATATATTGTATAATTTCCAGATGTTATATATTCAAAATTATTGTCTAAGATATTATATATTCCATTCATATTCTCTAATAAATTAGAATTAATATTGAATATGACATTGATGTCATTTCTTGAACTTTCTTTAATATTATTTCCATCAATATTCAAAATAAACAAATCAACTTTATTCATGAATTCACTTAAGTTGATACCAATATTTTGAGTTACTCCTTGTCTTAATCTTATGTTTTGCAAGTCTTGTACTTTATAGAATACTGGCTTATATATAATTTTGGTTGAACCAGTATTAGTATTTGATGAATCAATATTTGTTTCTTTTTTATCTACTATAATGCAATTCAATTTATCTATCAAATTAAATCCTTTGTTTATATTCATAAAATCACTAGTAATAAGATTATTTTGGTTTTCAAAAAGAATATGGTCAACTTTAATATCATTTATAAGATATTTGAACCATTCTTTTGTCAATACTACATTATTTCCTGTTATAATAATATTTAATCTCTTGTCAATAAACTTGCTTCTTATAACTAATATGTCATTCAATTGTTTCCAATCATTTACAATATTATCTAATGAGAAACTAAAATCATATATGAAATTATTATTTTGGTTATCAGTGTTTATTTTGGATTCAAATATTATCTCATTGAAGTTTATATCATTAGCAATTTGGATAATGTAACCAGTAGATCTAATTTCTTCAATATCTAATTCTTCTCTAAATTCATCTTGAATTAATTTACCTTCTTCATCAAACAAATCAGAGATATTCTCATTTATATAGAAAGAATTATAGTATTTTGTAACTTGATTGACATATTTGTCTTCATATTCATTATTATCTAATTTTCCATGAATATCTACATTATAATAATTATCATCTTTATGTATTTTTCCAGGAAACTCAAATGAATTCAATATGCTAATTATATTGTTGTCAAATCCTAATTTAGACTCCAATCTAAAATCAATATTATCAATAATAGATGTTGTTATCGGATTAATATCAGAATTAGAATATATGTTATTGTTTATATTATCATAAGGATATAAAGTCAAATTAAGAGACTTATTGATATATCCATTACTATATAAGTTTGATAACAAGAATATTTTTTCATTATTATCAACAATATATGGTTTTATCAATGTTGACAAATAGCATTTATTAGTTCCATCATCAACTTCTATTTCTTCTTGATGAGATGGTTCTACATTAGAAATCTCTTGGATATTCAATTGAGCGATTTTCCTAACTTTTGAATTATCTCCAGCATCATAATCATGAGATGTATACCATATCAAAGCTTTAAGATAATTAGCAGCAAGATAATTCATTTCAGCATCATCAGTATAATTACCTTCTAAGATATTGGAGTGGGCATCAAATACCCATACTTTTGCATCTTCTCTACCACTCTCAAACTTTAATGCATCATGAAGTATGCTATATTTAGATTCTATATAATTGAATATTTGTGAATGATCTACAGATTTCTCTCTACTTAAATGAGAGTACATTGCAGAAGTTATACCATATCTATGACGAAGCTCATGAAACAATACATGATTTGTACAATAGTTTCCACCAGATGTTTGCACTAATCCATAATTACCTTGTACATTGCTTTTATAATAATAAGCAGAAGCAGTTTGCTCTTCAGGATTATATTTTATAGGTATAGTCTTTGCATATTGTGCATAACTGTTATATGAGTTATTTACATAAGCTCCTAACTTGTTTATATATCTTAATACTTCTTCTATCTTATTTTTTACAATCAAATCATTTGAAGTATTTTCTGTTGCTATTAAATTATATGATATATTACCATAAGCCAATGTTGTCTCAATAATAGGATCAGTCAATTGTACTTTATGCTCTTTATGATAAACATAATATATTATATATGGTACAATAGTTATTTCAGTCAAAGCTGGTAAATCATCTATAATAATTATAATAGAATTGATATGAAAATTTAAACTTGCTTCTTTGTTAAATGTTTGTCCATTATAAGAATATTGAATTCGAATTTTACCAACATTCTTAGATACTAATATGCTTTTATCTATACTAGTATCTATCAATGAAAACATGATTACATTTGCACCAACTGAATATTCAAATCTTATATTATTAAATATTTCAATATTAGCCATTATAAATCTTAATATCTTATTATAATTTTATTTATTCTAGATGTTTCTGGTAATGAATATATCTTATAATATGTACCATCTAACACATTAAAGAAATCAAATGGTTGATTTCCATCATAACTAACATCTGTATTATTCTCTTTCCATCCTATTGATGTCCAATCAGTAAAATATGTTGGAATCATAAGATGAAATGGATTGCCATTCTTTGCAATGCTTATCTCATATGCATATTCACCATTATTAAGTGTTCCATAATGTCCAATTAATCCAGATCCTTCTCTATTAAGATAACCACAATTGATATTATTAGGCATTGATATATTGTTGAAATATAAATTAGAATATTCTGTATAACAAGTCCTATAGCAAATCCATGATCTATTCTTTGGCGGTTGTATTATATAATATGAAGGTTCTAGACAATTATAGTATATTCTTGAACTTATGAATTTCTTAGTTGATGAATTGACTCCTAAAATACCAATTTTCAAATCATTTGTATTGTTTTCAGCTAATGTGTAATCAATACAAATTCTTGAAAAGTCAATTGTAGCCTGTTGGATATTTGGCTTACAGTATTTTATAACTGGTATAGGATTTCCAACATCATCAGTTACAAGCAATTCATTGCTAATTGCCATTATTTCTGTCAAACCAACTTCTTCATTCACATTATCATATTTATAGAATGAAACATAATGTTTTGTCTTGCCATTTTCTACTTCAGTAGATATTTCTTCTTTACATCCAGGAAGATTTCTCTCATATTTAATATAGAAATCATTAGTGAATGTAGTTTTTTCTGGATCAACTAACAATGCTTTTAATCCACCACTATGTTGTAAATATAATCTATCACATTCTTCTCCATATTCATATACTCTTGTAACATTAAACAATACAACTTCTTCATACGTTGAATAGTCAATATAATAGATTTTGCATGTATGTTCATGATTCAAATCATATTGACCAACATCTTCTAATAACCAAATATAATTGTTTAATTTACCTAATAGCCAACTATTGTTATATTGATAATTAGAAGTCTCTGTACAATATTGGCTTTCAGTAGTATCTTCTATTAACAATTTAACACGACCATTATTCACTTTATCATCATTTATGAATAATAGCATAGATGAATTATGTTCTGGTAAAAGTATCTCTTTAGTAAAATTAGGCATTGATTATTGTTTGTGTATTTAATTTACTAAGAAGCTCTTTCTTAATATCTAATAATGATTTTCCTTCAATAGGATTCAAAATTTTTTCTTGATCTTCTTTTTTATGAAATGATAATGTAGACATGATTATAATTAATTTTTTTGTCTTAAATATGTATTGATATCTTCAGTGGTGTTTATTTGATTAAAGTCTTCTATAAAATACACTTTGTTTTTCTCATCAAAGATAAAGTCAATATTTGGAATCTTTATTTCTATATATCCAATATACTTTTGATAATTATAAGTCAATTCTTTCTCATAGATTTTATTATAATTGCTTGATAAATTACAAATATAATGAAAATGAATATCATTAATGTAATTGTCAATATATATGATATAATCTAAGTCTTTCTTAATAGTAGGATTATATATTCTTATCTTATCACATTTTATTAAATCATTAGTCTTATCACACTTTATCTCATAAGCAAAGTCTTTTATAGAAGATATATGATAATAGCTATATAACTCTCCTAAATTTGAGAATTTGATTACATTATGATCATCATGTATTGGATATACTATTTGACTAGTCTCGGTATTCTTTTCTAGTTTATTGTATATATCTTTCTCAATAAAGAAAATATCTTTATCATATACAATATCATTATAAATCTCAAATTTTCTAAGTATTACAAACTTACTTTGACAATTATAATCTATAAAATCTTTACCATTCTTATACAATTCACAAATATATTGATAATCACCTAAATGAATTTGTGTTCTTTTCATATAAGAGCTTATTTATCTTTTATTAAAAATAATTTTTAATCTATATTTTTTTGATCTAAGGCTTATATTTATCTATATTAAAATGATTATTAACAAATAAATATTTTAGATTATGGAGAATTTTCCTGTAGATTATATTGATAAAGAGACTGGTGAAAAGAAAGTAGCTTGGATTAGTCGTAGTGTAGCTGTTTCTGGTATTGTATTTTGTAAAGACCTAGATGGTGATTGGTGTATATTAGCTAATAAGCGTGGTAAAGGTACTCCAGATTTCCAAGGTTATTGGAATTGTATTTGTGGATATCTTGACTATGATGAGAATGCTAATCAAGCAATGAATCGTGAGATATTTGAAGAGACAGGACTAGATATTCCTGGAAGAAGATTCATTCATTATTTTGTAAACTCTAATCCTAAAGAGAATAGACAAAATGTAACTATTAGATTCTATTGTATACTTAAGTCAGATATTACAGAATGGAGTAATTTCTCAAAAGACAAGATGGAGAAAGATGAAGTAGCTGATATCAAATGGATTAAAGTAAAAGATATTAATGATTATCAATGGGCATTTAATCATAATGACTTGATTAATTATACATATAATACATTTGTAAATATAAGTTGGTGGAAGAGAATTATTATTAATTGGTATAATACTCATATCATTAAGCAATTAGTTGAAAGTTTATATAAGAAATAATGGATAAAGACAAATATTTACAATCTATAAAAGATGATAAGATCTATAAAGTAATGGATAATTATCTTCTTCAAATGTCACCATGGGAACATGGTGACAATCGTCGTTTATATGAATTTGAAGATGATGACTTTATGATTGTTACTTATCAAAATGCTTGTATGATTGTAAATAAACAATTTCTTGAATCTGATGAAGAATGGGAGCATAATGGAAAACAATATATTGCACGTTCTTTAAAAAATAAGACAATAGAAGAACATACTGCAATGTTGAATATGCTTCCTTCTCATTATGTGAAAGATTCTACAAAAGTAATGTTGACTACTCCTAATATTGATAACATATCTATTCAAGATATGCAAGGAAATACTTTCAAAATGGTAAAACATAAAGGAAAGATTTATTATATGCTTATTATAAATTCTTTCTTACCAAAAGTAAATCTTTATGATACATTTGGAAAGTTTTGTCAAATAGTCAATATTAAGAATGTCAAGCCAATATTTAATGTAACTGATAGAAAATATATATAAACAATATGGAGAATTTAGGAATATTTATTAAAAATCAAACAGAAGATATTCAAGATACTTATCCTAAAATAGAAGAGCTCCCTGATGGTAGTTATACAGGATTATTTTATGCATATACCTTTGAACTTCCTGACGGTAGAAAATTTAAAACTCCTTATGGAATAAAATGTGGTCGTTGGACAAATCATAAAGAAACTTTTGAAATTAAAGATCATAAATTAACTAATTATAAATATGACTATTGAAGATTTTAAAGATTATGATATATTTGTTGATTTTTCTAATGGAGATAAATTCTATTTAAAAGATTTTGAAATAGATGAAGTCAATAAAAAAATTATATTTAAAGGATCTCCTAGCCAAGCTAATTGGATTAAAATTGATGCTTTATATCCTACTATGAAAAATATGAAATAATTATTAATGGCCATTTTAGATTTTATTGATTGTATAAATACATTTTCAAGTAATATAAATATAAATATATCTTCCAGTTCTACTCTTACTAATTATCTTCAAGATATATATAATGAATGTAAAGATCAATATAATGGAACAACTAGAAATGGATTATCATTATTTTATAATCAATCATTATTTCCTAATGTATATGATTATTTTGTAAATGATAGTTCATCTTTAGGAACTACTGATAATGCTATAAATTCATTAATAGGATGGTGTATGGCATTAGTATTAACCGAAATTATACCTAAAAAAAGAAATACTATATTAAAAGTCGGATATGAATTAGGAGGATATGATAAAAATAGTAGATTATATGGATATAGCTTTAAAAAAGATCCAATGGTTGCTAGATTAGTAGCAGGAGCTATTTATGTTACAATGAGATCAACAAAAAATCCAGATAAAGCTACTATGAAAAGTGAAGTAGGAACTAATAGTGATGGTTGGAACTGGAGTTTTCAAAATGGATATGATACATCATCTACTGCAGTAGGAGAAGATAATTTTTTTATTGATTTTAGAGGTTTTATGCCTACTGCGCCAGGTCCTAATCATTCTTCTAGTATACCTGATTCAAAAGATAGTTATAATAATATACAAGTTGATAGAGATATTCATGAAAATACAATAGTACCTAATTATAATTTAGATAGTGGATCTTATCGTCAAGAAACTGCTCAAGCTATATCCGATAAAGATATGGAAGTTGAACATTATTTTGGATCTAGTATTACAGTTTCTGGATATACAATTAGTCCTATATTTGGATCATTACATAGTAAAATTGATCGTACCGATGGCTTTGGGAAGTTTATGCATTGGGTTACAAGAACTGGAATGGCATCTAGAAAAATTTTACAAAATACATCTGAATATTATAGATTTAGACCAGGATGTGGATGGGATTCAGCTAATACAAAAAATTCAACTAGTGATGATAGACGTAATGCTTTAGCTGACTTTGATATAGAAGATAGTGATGGAAGTAAGGAATTTTGGGATGAATCAGGTACTGGAATATCCCACTATTATTATGATGAAAATGGTAATTGGACTAAATCAGATATAAAATCTGCATCAGAATATAAAAATGCTCAACAAACTTCATTACATAATAATTCTTATCCTTCCGGACATTCATCTGGTATTTGGTGTGTTGGACAGACTTTAATGGAATTATATCCAAGTCAAGCTACTACTATTATGCAAACTTGTAATAGATTTGCTATTGAGAGAACTATTTGTAGATATCACTGGACATCAGATACAATTATAGGAAGAGTATTAGGAAGTGCAGCTAATGCATTATTACATGCTACAAGTGATTATGATACAATTAAAGGAGGAAATTATAGTTCTTTAACTAATCTTACATTACCATCAGGAGGATCTTCTGGTGGAGGAAGCTCTATTACAACAGAAACAGGTGATGCTAATTTAAATAATGAACCAACCGAAGTTAATAGAGAAGGTAATTTTTCTGCAACTGGCAAACATAATAGTCTTAGTGGTGGTTTAAATGCTGATGGAACAACTTATACATCACCAGAAGAATTAGGAACTATAACATTAATAAATACGACATTAGGAGTTCCTAGTATTCTAGGTATATATATAGCAGAAGGAGGATCTTCTATGTTGAATTTAGCAGATATTTTCATTGAACAACCTGTAGAAACTCCTAATACATTAACAATTAAAACATCAAAAGTATTATCTAATGGAAATAATACATATCGTAGAGTTAAAGTAGCATTTGGATGGAATAGTGGAGCTATACAAGGTTATGTAAATGTATATCAAAAAGCTAATTCTGGATCTGGAGGAAGTGGAGGATCAGGTGGATCTGGTGGTGGTTCTAATGTAAATCCAAGTGGTGGCTCAACTGGTTCTAGTGATGATAGTGGAACTCAAGGATCAGATAATATTGGAGGAATAGGAAATATTAGACTATTAAAATATAAGAAAGATATTATTCATGAAGTAGCATCTAGAATATCTCCAATAGATGATCTTCAAATATATGGACTTTCTTATAATGGACTTACTTTATATTCATATTTTCATAATGATATTTGTATTGACTTACAAGATTTATGGAGTCATTATTATAATTTAAGAGTAGAATATGACAAACTTAAATTATTTTATGATAGCTATAAAACATGGGCAGATAATAATTTAGAAGATTTAAATACAATACTATCTGAATTACCAGGTATTTATAATGCTATTAACCAAGCAAATAGTGATATTCCTGATTTTGATTATACTGAAACAGTAATAGATAGTATAACTGTTAATGATGATGGTGATCCAGTAGTTTCATCACATACAGAAACACATTATCCATTTAGTGGATGGTCAATGGATAATTTTACAGTTTCTCAATTAAATGATAATAATATTCCTGATCCTAATGATATTGATCCTCCAGTAGTTAATCTAGCTGAGCAAGGAAAGCTTTATGATGAATATACTTATACTTGGCATAAAGGATCATCAACTTATGGAATGCCTTATGAAGATGTGCAAATGCCAGATATAATTTCTTATGTGCCAACAATACAAAATTATTGGCAAGCACAAATCTATACTTATATGAAATGGAGTAACAATCAATTTGATAGTCATTATCCATTGACACCTTAAAAATATTAAATTTATATATGCGAGATATATTTATTAGAAGTATTTTAGCTGGTATCTCTATTGGTTTAGGAGGAGCTATATTTCTTAAGCTTGGAGGAATTATTGGAGCAATTATGTTTGCTTTTGGATTATTGATAGTAGTTCACTTTAAATTACCATTATATACAGGAACAGCAGGATTCATTGAAGTCAATAAGTTTCAAGAATGGCTTAATATGTTTATAATATTAATTGGAAACATTATTGGATGCTTCTTGTTATCATTATTGAATATAAAAGGAATTGATGGATCTCAAATAATCCAATCAAGAATAGATGGAGGATTATTGAATGGATTATTAATGGGTATTGGGTGTGGATTGATAATGACATTAATAGTTAAAGGAGGAAGAGATAAGAATCTTCTATTGATATTATTTGGAATTCCTTTATTTATTCTATTAGGATTCTATCATTCAATTGCTGATGCTTTCTATTTTGCAGTTTCTAATATGAATTTAGAATATTTACCAATCTATTTTATAATTGTGTTAGGTAATTTTATTGGTTGTAATATTCCTAGGATTTTAAAATATAATAAAGAATAATTATGAATAAAGCATTTGCAACTATTGAAGGTATTAGAGAAGAAATTGAAAGAAATGATTTGTTTGATTTTCAATTTATTCCAGAAGAATCAAAAGAATTATCAGGATGTATTTCTAGTATAGCATTTGGACATGATAGAAAAGAACTTTATATCATTTGTCAAGATTGGACTAAAGAAACTATTATAAATTATAAAAATGAAGAAAGTACAGTAAGTTTGATAACAGAAGAATTAGTAAATAAAGGATATAAAATCTTATTATATGATTGTACTGGTAAAATAACTTGTGTATTTGAATTTGAAGATTGTCATTTGAAAGATAAAGCAGAAATCAAATTAGAGTATGATATTGGGCCAATTAAAATTCCTATGTTTGTTATTTCACTTTCTTATAAGAATATTTATAAATTAACTGAATAAATATGATATTATTTTTTTATATTCTTGGAGTTATATTATTTTTTATTACTCTAAGACAAGATTCAGAAAATCCATTATGGTGTGATATTATATTATCATTATTTTGGTTTATTTGTATAACTTTAATATTATTATTTATCATAGGAATATTGATATATAATATAATTTTATATATTAAAAATTGAATTTTTTAAATACTTTTCTATATTATAATTGTAATTAATAAAAGAATAATATGGAAAAGTTATTTGTCACAGTATTTAGAGCCGCAGGATATCCTGATTGTACCGGTAATGGACTTTCAAGTCGAGTAGATTCATCAACATTGTTTTTTGATTGTTCTAGAGAGGAAGCTATTGAGTGGTGTAAGTCTAATGGAAAGTCTCCAGAGTATATGTTTTTCTTAGTTAAAAGAGAGCTATGGGGAGAAGATCATTCTTATGCTGAGCCGTTGATTAAGCCAGAAGGTAGAGTTCAGGTATTTGGAGGCAATTTCCTTTATACTTCTGACTCAAGAATGTATAAGACTGGAGGAGTATATAAAGCTCCTGTACCTATTCACGATAGATTTGAGACATGGGAAGAGTTTGATGCAATGTCAAGATAAATAACGTTAAATCTAATATTCTTAAATCTAATTACTATGAAAAACACTTTTTATTTAAAAATTTTTTATTATTAATTTGAAATTGATAAAATAATTTATCTATTTTAATTTAACAAGATGAAGAAATTCATTTTGGAGCAACTAAATATATTAACATAAAATTTAAATTATGAGCAACAAAAAGATTATTGGTATCGATCTTGGTACTACAAATTCATGTGTAGCCGTATTTGAAGGTGGCGAATCACAAGTTATTGTAAATTCAGAAGGTAAACGTACTACTCCTTCAGTAGTTGGTTTTACTAAAGATGGAGAACGTAAAGTTGGTGATGCAGCAAAGCGTCAAGCAATTACAAATCCGAATAATACTGTTTATTCTATAAAGCGTTATATGGGTATTACTTATGATAAGGTTAAAGATACAGATAAGAAGGTGCCTTATCATCTTATTAATGAAAACAACCTTCCTAAAGTGGATATTGATGGAAAGAAATATACTCCACAAGAAATTTCTTCTATGATTCTTACTAAAATGAAAAAGACGGCAGAGGACTATCTTGGAAATGAAGTTACTGAAGCAGTTATTACTGTTCCAGCCTACTTTGATGACCAACAACGACAAGCAACAATTGAAGCTGGTAAAATTGCTGGTCTTGATGTAAAGCGTATTGTAAATGAGCCAACTGCTGCAGCACTTGCTTATGGTATTGATAAGTCAGATAAGGATATGAAGATTGTAGTATTTGATTTTGGTGGCGGTACTCATGATGTATCTATTCTAGATTTTGGAAGTGGAGTATTTGAAGTATTAGCTACTGGTGGAGACACTCATCTTGGTGGTGATGATATTGATAATATTCTTATTAATTATATGGTTGATGAGTTCAAGAAAGATAAAGGTGTTGACTTGACAAAAGATCCAATGGCAATGCAACGACTTAAAGAAGCTGCAGAAAAAGCAAAGATTGAACTTTCTTCATCAACAACAACAGAGATTAATCTTCCTTATATTACAGCTAATGAGAATGGACCTCAACATCTAGTAATGAATATTACTCGTGCTAAGTTTGAACAATTGATAGATCCTATTATCAAGCGTACTATTGAGCCATGTCGTACAACTCTTGAGCAAGCAAAGCTTTCTACATCAGATATTGATGAAGTTATTCTTGTTGGTGGTTCTACTCGTATTCCGGCAGTTCAAGAAGCTGTAAAGAATTTCTTTGGTAAAGAACCTTCTAAAGGTGTTAATCCTGATGAAGTAGTTGCTATTGGTGCATCTATTCAAGGAGCTATTCTTAATAAAGAAGAAGGAGTAGGTGATATTGTTCTTTTGGATGTAACTCCTATTTCTATGGGTATTGAAGCACATAATCAATTTGATCCTGAAGGACGTATGGCAAAGCTTATTGAGGCTCAAACAACTATTCCTTGTCGTAAGTCACAAACATTTACTACAGCAGTAGATAATCAAACAGCAGTAACTATTGTAGTTCTTCAAGGTGAGCGTACTTATGCAAAAGATTGTAAGACTATTGGTACATTTAATCTTGAAGGCATTGCACCAGCTAAAGCAGGTATTCCTCAAATCGAAGTAACATTTGATATTGATGCTAATGGTGTATTGAAAGTTTCAGCAAAGGATCAAGCAACTGGTAAGGAGCAAAAGATTACAATTCAAAACAATAATCTTTCTGATGATGAAATTGAAAGAATGAAAGCTGATGCAGAAGTTCATAAAGAGGAAGACAAGAAACGAGAAGAATTGATGAATAAGTTGAATATGAGTCAAATGTTTATTAATTCTATTGATCAAGCATTGAATGATGATAATCTAAAAGATAAGATTACAGATGAAGATCGTAATAATATAACTTCTGCAAAGGATAATCTTGACACACTTCTTAAGGAATATCAAAAAGCAGAAAATAAAGAAGATGCTATGTCAAAGATTGAGGAAGCACAAAAAGCTCTTGAAGAAGCATGGAATCCAGTAGCTCAAAAGATTTATGCTCAAGCACAAGCTTCTAATCCTCAAGGAGCACAAGCATCTAATCCATTTGGAGATATATTCAATGGAGCAGGTAATACTCAATAATAAATATATAATTTAAACTCTCAATAGGATTCTCTTGTAGAGTCCTTATAATAAAAAAATTCAATATAATTGGAGGTAATTATTATGAAAAATGCTTTAAGTTTTTGGAAACCAATGAATTTATTTGGTTTTAATGATGATTGGTTTGATGATTTTAAAGATCCATTCTTTGGAATTTCTAAGACTTTTACCAATTCCCCTAAAGTAAACATTAAGGAAACTGATAAAGCGTATGAAATAGAAATTGCCAATCCTGGATTTACAAAAGATGAGACAAAGATTAAGATTGAAGATGGAGTACTTTATGTATCAATGATTTCTGAGTCTAAAGATGAGAAAGAAGATGATCAAAAGTATCATGTACATCAATGGTCAAAATCTACTTATCATGAATCTTGGAAACTTCCTGAAAATGTAATTGAAGATCAAATTGTTGCAAAGAACAATGATGGAGTTCTTGTTATTACATTACCTAAGAAGGAAGAAGAGATTAAGAAAGTTGAATCAAGGACAATTGAAATTGAATAATTTTATTAAGAGTTTAATTGGGATGGGACATGTCCCATCCCATTTTTAATTTTTAATATATGGCAAAAGATTATTATAAGATATTAGGTATAGATAAGAATGCTACTGAAGATGAGATAAAGAAAGCTTATCGTAAAGCTGCAGTAAAATGGCATCCAGATAGATGGACAGATAAGTCAGAGAAAGAAAGAAAAGAAGCAGAAGATAAGTTCAAAGAAATCACAGAAGCAAATAATGTATTGAGTGATCCTGATAAGAGAGCTAAATATGACAAGTTTGGTGATAATTGGGAGCAAGCTCATGGATTTGATTTTGACTTTGGTGGCTTTGATGATATAATGGGTGATTTCTTTGGAAGAAGACGTAAACCTAAAGGACCTTATCCAGGTCAAACAATTACAATGAACTATTATATTGATATTCATGATATATTCAATGGTGTCAATAAAGATATTGAGATTGATGTAGATGTAAGATGTCCAAGTTGTAATGGTACTGGTGGTGAAAGTGAGATTTGTAGTCATTGTCATGGTACTGGTATGATTTCAAGAACTAACAAGACTCCATTTGGTATTATTTCTCAAGAGTCACCTTGCCCATATTGTCATGGATTAGGAAGAATAATCAAGAAGACTTGCTCAGATTGTCATGGAGCAGGAATGAAAAAGAAGACTAGAAAAATCAAGTTGAATATCAAACCATTTACCCAAAATGGATATCCAATGAAATTTACTGGTATGGGATATGAGTCAAAAGATCCTAAAGGACTTAATGGAGATTTGATTATTCAAGTAATTTATAATATTGATTCAAAGAAATATGTAATTCAAGGAAATACTGTATATGAGAAAATAACTATTCCATATTATGATTGTATATTAGGAACAACTATGAAAGTAAAGTTGCCTAATAACAAAGAAAAAGAGATTACTATTAAACCACTTTCTAATAATGGTGATAATGTTGTATTATATAATGAAGGAATAAATGGAGGACAATATATATTTGTTATTGAACCAGAATTACCAAAGAGAACATTAAGTAACAAGCTTTCTAATGAAGAGAAAGAACTATTAGAAAAGATTAAGAAATTACATAAATAAATTTTTATTTTTATATATAATAAACAATAAAAATATAAAATATTAAATATGACTAGTCAACAATTAGACGAAAAATATTCTCAATTAACTGGTATTCATACTGCAGTTTCTGAATTAATTGAAGCAGCTTCTACAGCTGAAGAAAAGAAAAAGACTTATGATCATTTAATGTGGCATATCAAGAATGGTCTTATTCGTGGTGTTGATGGAATTAAAGAATTAGTAGAAGAAGTTCTTCCCGCTTTAGCCGAAGCTCTTGAACAACCATCTACAGCAGAACCAAGTGAAGAAGATGAATCTAAATATACAGCAGAAGAAGCTGCTGCTTATAATTTACAACTTGATAATGCATTACAATATGGAGCAATTAAGACTCCTGCAGTAGAAGCTGTTGAAGCACAAGATGCGGTTCTTTATGAAGATGTTGAAGAATATAATGCCGCTAAAGGAACAGAATTAACTGAAGAGCAATTTGAAGAATTAGATGAAGAAGAAAAGATTAAGACTCCTGCAGTAGAAGCTGTTGAAGCACAAGATGCTATTCCTTATACAAATGAAGAAGTAGATGCTTATAATGCCACATTACTAGGAGCAGTACATGCGGGTGATACAAAGTCTAATTCATAATAAATGAATTTACATTTAATTATTATATAAGGTGAACAGTAATGTTCACCTTTTCTATTTTAAATATATTGAAATTAATTTAATTATGCAATATAAATTCAAATATCAAAAAGACGGAATAACATTTGTATATAATAATGATAAGATAATAGCAAAATATAAATTAGATTATCGTTGGAAAGAAGTCAATTATTCATATAAAGATAATTATATACAAATAAGAATATTTAATGGAATAAAGAAATATCAAGATGTCTTAATAGAATTAAATAAAGAAGAAATTCAAGAAATACCATAAATAAATAAATCAAATAAGATGTTACCAGGATTTATCACATTATTTAAAGATAAAGAAGGATTTGTACATTTATATTTTTTTCAAGGATTGACAGATGAAGAAAGGCCTTATTATAATAAATTGAATTTACAAAATGATAAATATAAATATAAGTTAATAGAACATACAGATAATTCTTTTGAATACATATTTGAGAATAAGAAAATCAAAAGTATGACATGTAATTTAGTTTCTTATACTAACAAGACATATAATACAATATTGACATTATAAAATTGGTAGGTAACTCTTAATTGAATTACCTACCATAATTAATTAGAAATTGTGTTTAAAATTATTTATTAATCTGTAATATGTCCATCAACTATTGTTAAAGGATTAAATGAAACATAGATTTCATCTGAACTTGTATGAGCAACATTATATCTACCAACTTTTACATAATTGTAAATATTATTTTGTGGAGTATTGATTACTAATAGAAGTTTTGTTCCTTTATAAAGTAATATATCACCAGGTAATAGATTCTTTGTCAATGAAGTGGTTTCATCATTATCTGTAAATATCTTGCTTGGTAAATTAATTTCATAAGCAAATTTCTCTTTATTTTTAGTCAAAGTTATTCTATCAACCGATTCAAAATAATCTAAAAGATATTGTCCGCCAATATTATCATTTATATTGAATTCAAATTCGGCTAAGTCTCCTTGATTATCATTTACTGGCATTACATATTCAATAGAAGTTCCATCAACATTAAGTTTCTCTTTATAATACATATAATATTTCTTAATAAATGCAAGAGGATCTAATGTATATTGGAATTTAATTGGTTTAGAATTTGAAGTATATTTACCAGTTTCCATAATTTCATCACCAAAAGCATTACGTAACTTTAGATATTCTTTTCTTGTCAAATCATGAGAATCTTGTCCTACAATAGATATATTACCACTAAATTCATTCAATCCAATATATTTTAATTTCAATACATCATTTACTTTATAGTTTATAAAATTGATACCAACAAGATTTGTATTATTGACAATACCATCTTTTAATATTGATATTTCTTTTCCTTCAACTTGTGTATTATCGAGAATATCTACCCAAGTCTTAATGAATGATTGAATATTCAAACCAGCACCACTTACATTATTCAAAGTTACATTTATCAAATTAGATGTTGGAGTATAATTGAACTCATCGATTTGAATATTCTTTAATGATAATGTATTCAATGTTTCTGGTAATGATATATATTCAAATTCAAGATTTTGTTTAGGAATAAATGATTTGATATTACTTCCAATAGCATTGAATATCTTAAGATTAGATAATTTATTCAATGTAAAATCTTTCTTCAAATTAGAACAATTTACAATATCAATTTCTTTAAGAGACTTTAGATTACTAATACCATAAATTTCTTCTATAGGACTTTCATAATCCATTGAGCCAATACGTAAATATTCAAGATTAGAAACATTATTATTTTCAATTATCCAGTTAGTATTTGTAGTCTCATATACATTAATCTTCTTATCATATTTATTGATAAGATTAATCTTCTTTATATTATTAGAAATACTTGTAAAATCTAATCCTTTAATATTTTCTGGATTTACAATATCAAATGTTTGTATTTCTTCAAGATCTTCTAAATTACTAATATTGAATTCTGTCAAATCATCACATAGTTTATCTTGTCCACAAACTTTATTAGTATTTATATTTACATTGAAATAATTTTCATTCAATGGATCAACTTTTACTAATAAGTCATTTTCTTGTAAATTAGTAGTATCAATATCAAAAGTAATTCTATTATTGAACCAATTATTATATTTACTATTGAAATTGAAATAAGCATAAAGATTCTTATTATTCAAAGAATAAGTATTCAAGTTAAGGGTCAATACATTATCTAATTCAGATATAAAATAAGTCTTCAAATCTCCATATTCTTCAACAACTCTGCTAGTATTGTTTTCAAAGAATAATTCCATACGGTTATCAAATCTATTAATATCTGATATAGAATATGTATAATATGTATTGAATCCTGTATAAGTTTGATCTGTAGGAACATAAGCAATTGTACCATCAGCTAATGTAATTTGACGCATGATGTAACCAGTATAAGCAACATCATAAGCAATTTCCATATAGTTATAGTCTACAAATTGATTACTAAAGTCATATGTTTTTGTCTCAAATCCTTCTGTAACTGTATAGATAGTATTTTCTCCTCTATAAGGATATTTCTTATGTGCATATGATATTTCTTTAAGCTCTACATTATTCTTATAGTAATTAAGCTTATTGAATCTCATATCATTAACATTCAATAACAATTCAATTAATTTTTGAGATGGAATCATATATGTATTATCAAAATCACTATTCAAGTCATCTTCATAATTATAATTGAAAGTAAGAATATTCTTATCAATTTTAATATCAACTTGATTATTCTTGAACTTACCCATATATGATATAGTTGCATTGATAATATCACCAATATTATTATATTTAGTAGGATTTTCACCAAATATATTAGAAGGCATATTTGACCAATAACTATTATTATCTCGTGTTAATGATAATTCTCCAAAATATGATGTTTCAGTGCCATATAGTCTATTCTCTACAGCATAAGCAGCTTCTTCAGCTTCTCTACCAGAATAGAATGTGATATTTGGCAATACTGATACTGTTATTGTTTTATTCATATATTATCATTAATTAATTATATTTATTGTACATTTTTGACTTAAGTTAGTTCCATCAATAGTCTTTACAAATATTTCAGTTTCACCTTCTGATATACTTAAGATATTACCTAAATTATCAATAGTTGCTATTTCTGGATTTGTTGATTCAAATGTAATATTTTGATTTGTTGTATTATCAGGAACTACTGTGGCAATTAATGAATAAGTCTCATTTACATTCAATGTCAATTGGGTATCTGATAATAACAATTCTCTAGTAGGTATAGAAACATTTGCATTTATACTTGTAATGATACCACTATTATCATCGGCCATAGCATAAATCTTAGCTTTACCTTCACCTATAGCTGTTACACGACCATTCATAACTTTGATTATATCTTCATCAGATGTGTACCAAATAAGTGTCTTGTTATATGCATCAGCAGGAGTAATTACATAAGGTATATTGTATTCATTACCAATATAAAGATCAATGTCATTTCCTTCATTCATCTCTATTGCTGTAATCAATGTTACAGAGCTTACATGACATCTAGCAAAAACTCCACTTCCATCAGCAGCTTCAGCAGTTATTACAGCATCTCCTCCAGCAATTGATCTAACAAATCCAGTTTGGTCTACAGAAACTTTATCTGGATCACTTGATGTCCAAATGATTGTCTTGTCATCAGCATCATCATTTACTGTAGCTTCTAATTGATAAGTATCTCCTAAGTCAAGTGATACTACAGATTCATTCAATTCTAAGCTTCTTACAGGAGTATAGCTAATTATTGTAACGTAAGTATGAACATCTGATCCATCCTTTGGTGAAACAACAATTTCAGTATTTGTCTTAGAACTAATATATATTCTACCATCTATACCATTAGTTTCATTACCAATAGATACTGAACTATTTGGAGTAACCACTGACCAATTAAGAGTCTTATTAGATGCATTTTCTGGTCCTACTTCAGCTTCAATCTTAGTAGAATGTCCTACTAATATATTCAATGAATCTTTAACTTCAAACTCTTCAACATTAGGATCAGCTATTATATTGATAAGAGTATCATCAATAGTAAGCTTAGAATTTCCTTGTTGAGCTAAAGTAATAGTCTTAGTTCTATTGTTTAATGTAAGATTACTTGAAATCTTGATTATAGAATCATCTTTCATAATTTCTTCTCCAAGTAATTCATTTATTGTTTCTTTATTCAATTGAGATCCAATATTACCAATAATTACTTTATTAGTATTCTTTACATAAATAGTTTCAACAGCTGTATCAACTGTTACATCAATACGACTAATAATATCACTACCATCGGTAGACTCAGCATAAATTGTTACACGACCTTCAGAGTTCAATGTAATCTTACCAGTCTCATCAACAGTGGCAATTTCATCATCGCTAGAATACCAATTGATTGTTGGGTTTGTAGCATCTTCAGGAACAACTGTAGCATGTATTTGTTGCTCATATCCCTTGAATGCTTTAATAGTTGTTGTATCAAATAATATATCAATTACTGGAATTACAACATTAATATTTATTGTGGCAAATATACTTGAATTTTCTTCTGAGTAAATCTTGATGCTTGTTTCTCCACGCTTACCTAATGCCATAATTCTACCATCTTCAAATACCTTAACCATCTCTTCATCATATTCAATACATATTGGTGAATTAAGATAATCAGTAGGTAATATATCAATACTCTTTGTAATGATTGAATTGATAGGTAATGTGATATTTGGATTAACAACTGTAATACTAGTAATTGGTTTATGAAGTATGACAATTTCTTCTTCTTTAGGATCTTTATCTACTACTCCATCATCACCTAATTCTTCATCACTATATATCAATGTAGCTTTGACATCTTCTGATTTAGTAACAAACTCTAAATCCATCCAAACCGGTATACTAACCTTCTCATATACCCACTCAGAAACACCTTCACCTGTATCTTCATTAGTAATAGTTGTCTTAAGCCATCTAGTATAGTATTCTCTATCTGGATTTCCAAGATAATAATCATTCCAAATATCAAATGAAGAATTAGCTTCAACATAGTCATTCAATGTCTCATCGAAATAATAATATCTTTCATCAGCTTCATCTTCATAAGTCCAATATTTGATATAAGTCTTATGATTTACATTGTCATTATGGATAATAAAAGTATTTTGATTATTATTTCTTGTTCTAAACTCTAAATCAATAAATACTTGCTCATTGAATCTAAGTTGATATTCTTCATCAGTCATTATTACTTCAGATATTGACTTCAAGAAATCTTCTAATACTTTACCACGATAAGCAGACCAAACTTTAGTGCTATCATTTGTAACATCATCATTAACAATAACAAGAACATCTTGAGCACGATTCAATACTTCTTGTTGATTGAAAGATTGACCTTTATCACCTTGAGGACCTTTGTTACCATCTTCTCCAGTTTCTCCTTGGGTACCATTATAAACATAAAGATATTGACTTTCATTAGTATCATAATCAATACGAATAGAATTCAAATGATCATTACCATCACCTAATTGATTGATACCAACGATTTTTCTACCTTTAATAGATGATAAATCAATTTTATAGTTACTTTTACCAGATGCAACAATAGTCTTACCACCAGTTATGAGTTTATATAGAATAGGTAAATCTGATAGTTTATTTACTTTTGTTATCATATGTTATTTATCTATATTTAATTTTTCCAACCATCAGTATTAGACCATGGTTTATCATTTATCCAATATCCACGACCAAAACAACTTCTAATATATTGCCATATAAGCTTATGTCCTTCATATATAGCAGCTATATGACGTGTACCTTTATATATGGTTGTTATTTGTCTATTATCTACATATAAAGCCATGATTAATAATTGATTTTTTTATTCTTCAAATATATAATATTTTGTATCATCATATATTCTTCCTTCACTTTCAGCTCTATCATATTCATCTTGAGTATCAAAATAAACTTCTTTAAGTTCTGAAACTTGTTGATTAAGAATCATACCCATTGCAGCACTAAGCATACGTTCAGTAAGCTCTTCATCAGTAAAGTTTGCACCATCTAAAGAATTTACAATCAAACTCTTGATGTCATCAGCTGTTTGGTTATATAATGCAATACCACTATCACCACGTTCACCTTTATCACCAGTTTGACCTTTTAGGCCTTGTGAACCTTTCTTACCATTATAGATAGTAAATGATTGTGATGTTCCATCATTAAGATTCATAGTAATAGTATTTGCAGCACCATCGCCATCATTATTTGTTTGTGTAATACTGTTAATAATATTACCAATTAAAAGTTGAGTTGGAATTTTATAAGATTTACCTTTATAAGCAACCATTAAATACTCATCACCAGTAAGATTATTTAATTGGTTAAAACTAGATATTTTTCTTCCATTTACAGCCATTTTAGTATATTATAAATAATTTTAAACATTTCTATTAATCAATTTAGAGTAGTATTTACACATATTCCATGACCATAAAAGCATCTTCCTCTTCAGTCATGATAATATCTTTGTTGTTTTCTCCCATGATTACAACAAATCCACTAAAATTCTTATTGATATAATTATCTAGGAAATCACCTTCATTAAGGTCAAAGTTTTCACTATCTGTATAAATCAATATACTCTTTTTATCCATAATTCTTAATTAATTTATTTAAGTCTTTAATTTATTAAAAATAAATATTATTGAAAGGTTATTTTAGGAAATACTATTTTAAATTATAAAAATACAAAGTAGATTATATGGATTTCATTAATTCAATATCAACTATTGAAAATGTTAATTTTTCAAAACCAACAACAACTTTAGATGAAGATTTATTCAAAGAAGATGTTATTGATGAGAATGATATTGATAATTGGACAATTGATGATTTGTTTGGTGCTATTCCTAAGACATTAGAATGCTTTGGTGAACATATTTGTAGTTTTCATCTATGGTATAATAAAGAAATGAATATGTGGAATTGCTCATATGATACTGATTGGGGAGACCATTGTTATGCGAATCATCATGAAGACTTGTTTGAATGTTTAAAACTATTATATACTGAGATAAATGAATAAAATAAATTGGAGTACTCTTAAAAAAGAAGATAAATTATATTTATTGATTCCTATATTAGAAAATGATGGAATCATTAATTATATTTATCAAGAGAGTCAAGTAATTAATGTTCATCATTATAGTTGGTGTGCTAATATCAGATTTAAGTATACTAACAATAATGGTAAAAGACAACGTGTAGAATTATGTGTCAATAAATTAAAATTTGACTATCCTGTGGTCAATATTTCAAAAGAGACAGGATGGGCAAGAGATAATGAAATCAATTTTGGAGATATTCTTGTATCATTTGAAAAAGATAATCTTAAAATAATATTTAGAGATGTTATTAGCAATACAATTGACTTAGAATATAAAAGAATAGAAACTATAAAGAATAATATAAATAATCTTAAAAAATCATATGAAAAATTTTTTAGAGAAACAAAAATATAAAATAATGAAAGACTTGCAGAATGGAGATTTTGTATATATATTAAATGTAAATAAAGATCCAATGATTATACTAGATTGTATTATTCAAAATGTATTTACAAATGGACCAGGAATTTCTTCAATATATTCAAATAAGTTTAAAATCATATTACCTGATGGAAGTATTAGATATTTTTACTCAAATGTTCCGAATATTAGTTTTGGAAAATTTGAAATATATGATATAGAATATCCTGATTTAGATTATGATAAAGGAGATGAATATTTTATTTGTACTAATAGAGATTACTTGATTGATGAATATATAAGTAATTCTAAGAAAGCAATTGATTATTGGGAAACTATTATAAAAAACTATACTGAATTACTAGAAACTGAAAAGAAAAGAATATTATATATTGAACAACAAAGAATATGATAAAATGGAAAACCGGAGATATATTCAATACTTCTTGTAAGACAATTGTCAATACAGTAAATTGTGAAGGAGTAATGGGTAAAGGACTAGCATTAGAGTGTAAGAAACGTTATCCATTTATGTTTAAAGTATATCAATATGCTTGTGCTTATGGAAAGAATGGAACACCAGATCATCCTATATTAAAAGAAGGTGGAGATTTATATTTCTATTGGAATCCTAAAGCTAATAAAGATGAAGCTTGGTTACCATTTGATAATGAATTAGAGAAAATACTTCCTAATATTTATGAAGTATATGATAAGCACCATATATTGAATTTTGCCACAAAAGTATTTTGGAGAAATCCATCAAAATTAGAATGGATAGAAAGAGGACTTTATAATTTTTGTATAAAAGATTATGAATATGGAGATATAAAACATAAATATTATAATTTAGGTCCAGATACTTATAATAAAGCATTGACTTCTATTGCATGGCCAAAATTAGGATGTTCAAATGGAGGACTAAGATGGGAAGATGTAAAACAATTAATGATTAAATATTTAGATCCATTACCATTTGTTTGTGAAATTTATGAATAAAGAAATATTAAATTAATTTAAATATATTATGATAGATAGTTATACAAAAGTTATTTATGGATGGAAATTAACCGGAGATAATGTTAATAAAATCCAAAAAGAATTAGAGAATATTGATGAAGATTATATAAATATATTGGATTCATTTATTATTGAAGATCCAATGTGTGGCAATTATTTTTATTTTGGTGCATTATTAGGTTCATTTGATAATGATTTTGGAGATGATGATGCAGAAATTAAAGTTGATGAAAAACTAGTAGAAAAATGCACTTCTAAATATAATAAGATGCTTGAAGATAATCCTAAGATAGATAAGGTATTTAAAAAGTATCAAAAAGAAACTCCTCATCTTTATATAATGTTAAACAAATGGTAAATTATTATGATTTATTTTAATAAACAATTAGTAACTGATTTTTATCAATATGATTTAAAGAATTTTACCAAAGATAATTATATATGTTCTTCAGATTCTTATTATAAAGAGTTTTTTGAAATAATCAAAATGACAGATGAAATTATTGAGCAATTATTTGAAAATTCTCTTTATGAGTTTAGTTTTGTATATTCAATTTCTGGAGAAGGATTAAATAAAGAAATAGAATTCAAGAAATTCAAGATATTCACAACATGTAATAATATATTCAAAAGAATGTATTATGAACATCATATAACACCTTTAATAGAAATTGAAGATAATTGTGGCTGCTTGAGAATCCATATAACTTCTAGTTATAAAAAGAACTATGTATATGATAGTAATGGATGGGGAGATAATACTAGACAATCTGGAAGAACAACTAAAAATGCTAATCAATGTATAGAATTAGCTTATAATCAATGGACAACTGAAAGTAATACTCCTGTTAATATAATAGATCATGCCACATTCTCAATGTATTGTAGTGATCCATGGATGAGGGGTAGAAGAATGACTGGAATGAATCAATGTAATAAGCTTTTATTTGATAAAATTAGAGGAAGAATAGATAATGAATTTCCAGATGAAATGATTAAATTTATTAGAATGACAAATAATTGTGATATATTGTTTATGTTTCCTCATTCTAATAAAATTGATTATGATAATATTAGTTAAATATATTAAAAAGTGTTAAATAATAGAATTAATTAATTTTTATTATTTAACATTTTATTTTTTATTGTCTATATTAAAATATTGATTCCCAAAATAATATAGATAATTGGGAAACGTGGCTAGAATTGTTAATATTAATTTATGTAAAACTAATCAAGCAAAAGTTGATAAGTGGCTTGTTAAATATAGAAAATCAACAGAAATTCTTGAAGATGATTATAATTATTTAATACAGTTATTAAATAATATTATCAAGAAAGATACATATTCACTTAAAGCTTGTTCTGAAAAGAATATTGTAGAATTTTATTTAGATTATCTTACAATAGATATGAATAAGAACAAGATAGAAATTTACAATAATAAATATTGGGAAGAAGTCAAGAAAAATGTTAGAAAGAAATTAGCATCAAAGTATACAGATGGCAAATTCTTTGATAATAATATTGATATTTATTTTAATGAAGTAAAAGGTGAATATATAAGAATTCCATATAATGAATCTGATAATCTTGAACTTTGTGAAGAAAATTATGATATATTCATAAAAAATAATCTTAAATTAGTTATTGAATGCGCAAAAAGGTATCAAAATCTTGGATTACCATTTGAAGACTTGATACAAGCTGGTAATATGGGATTATTAATGTGTCTTAAGAAATACAAAAAAGACAAAGCTAATCTTCGAGTATCAATGCTTAAGATATTAGATCAATCTGAATTAACAAAATTTGATTATGATGAAAGTGAGAAATTAGTTAGAAAGGCTTTTGTATATAATAAGAATTTAGACACAACTATCAATAAGCTTCCTAAAGATGGATTCAAGAATAAATTAGATTTTGAAATATGGATAAAGAATAATATAAAACCAGCTTCTTTTGCTTCTGTAGCATTTATGTGGATACGCGCTTATATTATCATTGAGTTAAATCAAGTATCAAGTTTAGTTCATGTACCACAATCAGCTCAAAAGACCGGAACATCAGTTGCAAATATTATTAGATTAGATAGTATAAATCCACATACAGATGATTGTTACCATGATAATCAAACTTCTAAAATCACTGATGAAGAATTCATTATAGAAGATGAGAATCTTGAGAATATAGAAAGACAAAATATATTCAAAGATTTAATAGATAATTCATTATATAATCTATCAAATGTAGAAAGAAGAATAGTCAAGAAAAGATTTGGAATAGATTATCCTTATGAATTATCAATAAATGATATTGCCGAGAATGAAAACCTATCTATTAATAAAGTTAAGTACATATTGAATAATTCATTAAAGAAAATAGCAAATAGTATACCAGAAAGAGATAAAGAAGTAATACATCAATTATTATCATAATGCAATATAGAAGTAAATATTTAGAAATCAATATAAAGAAAAAGCAACATTTAGCTTTTGAGTTTATGCCTTATGGATTTGGATATGATAATCCATTATTAATAATTAAATTATTCATTATATCATTTTACATTACATTACCATTTAAGATTAAAGAAAAAGATAGTGATATTAGTTATGGATTTATATTCTATGATTTAGATCATCCGCATTGGTGGCCAGATTGCCTACGAATTTCATTTGGAAATTATAGTAAGTCTTATGATATGCCTTGGCTATTAGTATTATTTGATACCCAATATGAATCTAATTTTGTTAAAGGAAATATTCATTTAAAAGATACTAATAAAAATGATAATATATTTAAACAATCAGCAAGAATATTATTAAATAATGGAAATTCATTAGGGCTTAAATATTATAAAGAAACAAGAATCTTAAAAATGAAACCATTTGGGCATTATATAGAATTTAGGAAAAAAATTTTAAATGTATTAAATATAGAATATAATGAGCCAAATTATGATATAAGTGATAAAGGAAGAACTTTTGATATGATATTTTTTAATAAGAATGAAACTACACAAGAAGCTTTTGAAAGATATTGTAAAAAATATAATTTAAAATTAATATAAAAGGAGACTTAATCAAGTTTCCTTTTATTTTTTATAAGAATTAAACTATATTAAATATACTTAAATTTTAAATATTGAATATTAATGGCAAAGAAGATTGAAGAGAAATATCAAGAGTTATCTGAAGTACAGCATATTCTTCAACGTCCTGGCATGTGGGTAGGATCAACAAAGTCTGAAGAAAAGGATGCATTCATATATAATAGTAAGACAGGTAAATTTGAAATGAAAATCATCAATTATATTCCTGCGATGTCGAAAGTAGTAGATGAAGTTATATCAAATTCTGTAGATGAATTCAGACGTAAAGATAATATGGGTCTCACTGAGCTTTATGTAAAGATTGATAAAAATACCGGAGAAATCATTGTAAGAGACAATGGTGGCATTCCTATTGTAAAACATAAAGAAGTAGGTATTTATATTCCTGAGTTTATATTTGGACGTTTAAGAACATCTTCAAACTATGATGATACTGAAGATAGAAATGTAATTGGCACAAATGGAGTTGGTGTAAAAATTGCAAATATTTTTTCTACTAAATTTGAAGTAATATCTGCAGATGGCAAAAATGAGTTTCATCGTTCATGGTCAAATAATATGGAGACATTGAATAATGATCTTAAAATTACAAAATGTGGAAAGAAGACTCATTATACTCAAACACGTTTTAAATTAGATTTTAGTAGATTTGAAACAGAATTGGCAACTTTTGATAATGATTTCATTAATATAATTCATAAAAGATGTATTGATGCCGCAGCAGCTAATCCTGGACTTAAAGTAACATTCAATAGTGGTGATGAAGATATAGAATGGAAATTTAAGAAACTTGATGAATATATTGATCTTTATTCTAATCTTTTGAATATTTCTGATAAGATTCCATTTGAAAATAATTTGTGTACTGCATATATATTTCCAGATAGTTCAGTAGATATTGGTTTTGTAAATGGTGCGGAATGTTCAAAAGGTACACATATGAGAGCATTACGAAATGAGATTAATCAAACTATTGTAGAATATATTACTAAAAAAGATAAAATCAAAGATTTGACAACTCGTGGAGTAGATAATAAGTATAGTGTATTTATAAATATCAATGTATCAAATCCTAGCTACGATTCACAAACTAAAGATACGTTGACTACTCCTATTGATAAATTCTCAAAAGATGAAAATATTAAATGGGAAGTAAATGAAAAATTCTTAAATAAAATTATTAAATCAGAAATTGTAGAATTAGTTCGTGACTGGTATAAACAAAAAACTGCAGCAGAAGATGAAAAAGCATTAAGAAAAATCAATAGAGAGTCTAGTAAAGGATTAAATCGACCAGATAAATATATTACTTGTTCTTCAAAAAGAAAATCAGAAAGACAACTTTGGATATTTGAGGGAGATTCTGCAAAATCTGGTCTAAGAGGTGGAAGAAATCCGGAAATTCAAGCAGGCTTGATTATGAGAGGTGTACCATTGAATTGTTATGGTATGACCCCAGTACAGATTATGAAAAATGAAGTATTTAATGATATTGTAACAGTACTTGGTCTTAAATGGGGTAAAGAATTTAATATTGAAGATCTTAATTTTGGCAAGATTGTAATAGCTACAGATGCTGATGTTGATGGAGATAAGATTGCAAGTCTTCTTTTAGTTTTCTTTAATAATTGGCCTGAACTATTTGAAAAAAATATTGTATGTAGAAATATTTCACCTATTATTATTTCTAGAAAAGGAAAAGATTGTAAGAAATTTTATAATATTGAAGAATTTAAAGAAGCTGAAAAGAAACTTAAAGGATATTCACATAAATATGTAAAAGGTCTTGGTGGTCTTTCAAATCAAGAGTCAAAGGAAATGTATCAAGAGCCAAAATTTATGTATTTCAAAAAAGATGAAGCTGCAGATAGTATGTTTAGAAAATGGTTTGCAAAGGGAGATGCAGAAACAAGAAAGAAGATGCTAAATTCATAAAATAAAGGTAGACTTAAATCTACCTTTTTATATTTTATTATATAATTTAATTCATATATTAAATCTTATAGAATACTCCTGTATTTAATGCTGTCATATTATTAATATGTTCTTTGTAAAATTTTAAATCATCATAATTAAAAAAATCTTTTATCATTTTAAAGTTTCCACATTTACAATATAATGATGTTACTCGTTTATCTTTACCATGTGCACATATATAAATTTTATGTTCTTTCTTACACATTTCTTTTAATTTTTCAAAAAACACTTTAATTGTCGCAATAGGACTAATATCTAATTCTTTTGAATTATCAGGTAACATTTCTAAATAAGTAACATATATAGATTTTTCTAAAAATGCTGAAGGACTAATATTTGTATTACGTATTATAGGTCTACTAAATATTTCATATATAAATTTACAATAAAATTGAAGTATTTTATCATTTTTATATTTAATATATGTCTTCTCAGTATTTATAAAATCAAATATTGCAAAAATACCAATACATTTATTTTTATACATCATTTTATAATGTTGAGAATCTTCCCAATATGGTAATTCTGAAGAATCATTCACTCCTAATTTTTTGAATCCATCATTATGATTTAATATTTTTTCAGCATCATTATGTGACATTTGTTCTATTTTAAATTCTTTTGATAATTCATTTGATAGAATTGATTCTAATATATATTGTACTAATGAAACCATATATTAATTATTTCTATTTTTATAAAAATAAAATTAAATATATTTGAACTATATTTATATAATATTTATATATTAAACATGGATAAAATACAAAAGAGAACTATAACAAATTTTCTTAATACAGAATATCTTAATTATGCATTTTCTGTATTAGAAGAACGTGCTATTCCTTCAGTCATTGATGGATTCAAGCCTGGAGCACGTAAGATAATGCATGCAAGTCTTGCTGGTACAACAAAAGATGGTAAATTATATAAATTGTTAGCATTGTCTGGAGATGCAATGAGAGTATCATTATATGCACATGGTGATCAATCACTTAATGATACAATTGTAAGAATGTGTAGAACATTTACAGATAACTTAAACCCACTTGAATCTGATTCACAAGTAGGATCATTGAGAGATCCTGACTCAGCTGGTGCTCCTCGTTATCTTTATGTTAAGCATTCAAAGTATATGAATCTTATTTATAAGATTGATTATGATTTGTTAGATTTTGTATTTGAAGAAGGACAATATGTTGAACCTATGACATATCTTCCAATTATTCCAACAATATTATGCAAGAATAATATTGGTGTTGCTGTTGGCTATTCAATGCACAATCAAGCATATGATCCAATTGATATTATTGATGCTTGTAAAGATGTATTAAATTGTCGAGCTGATAAGAAAGATAAGATAAAGACTTTAATAAGACCATATATAAAAGGTATTAAAAAAGAAAATTGGAGATTTGAAGAAGGTAATTGGTATAATTATGGTGAATGGAAATTAAATCAATCAAAAGATTTAATGATTGTAACTGATTTACCTGCTGATGTTTCTTATGAAGATTTTGAGAAGCTCCTTAATAAGTTTAAAGAAGAAGATTATATTAAAATGTGGAAAAATAAATCTACTGATGGTGGAGTTAATTATGAAATAACATTTTCAAAGAAACAACTTTCAATTGAAATGAAAAAAGATCGTTCAGGAAAACGAATTGCAAATAAATTCAAGTTGATAAAGCAAGTTCCTGATGATTTACTTTGGCTGCTTGATGAAAATCATAAGTTGAAGAATTTCCAAAATAAGAATGAAGTAATTGAATATTTTGTTTCTTATCGTCTTGGAATCTATACCGAAAGAAAAAAGAAAATGGTTAAGATTCTTGAAGAAAGAATCAAGAAGAATGATGAGTTAGTCAAGTTTATTGAATTAGTATGTAAAGGAAAACTTAAAATTCGTAATCGTAATAAAAAAGATATTAAAGTAGATATGGATAATTACAAACTTCCTATGGAATTGATTACTACTCCAATGTCTAAAGTAACTATTGAAGAACGAGATGAATTATTACGTCAAAATCAAGAAATGAAAAAAGAACTTGAATATATTAAGAATACAACTGAGAAACAAATGTATATTAATGATTTGAATAGCCTTAGAAAAGAAATTGAAAAAGATTTTAAATAATATGAAACTAATTAATTGTTTAGGAAAAGATTTTGATAATGCTTGTTTTAATTTAGCAAGTGATATGATTTCTCATGGAGCAATTCCAGATATTATTATAGGAGTAGCAACAGGAGGATCACATGTAGCTCTTAGAGTATTTAATTATATGAAAGTCTCTAATCCACATATTAAATATTGTGAGGTGACTATACAACGTCCATATACATTATTCATGAAGAATATAGGAATCAAGAAAATATTTAAGATAATTCCTAAATGGCTATTAGATCAAATACGAATTTGGAATATTAATATACATGAATATTTTTATGAGCATATTAATAAGAATACAAAAAGAAAAGGTAATATATTTATACCAAACAATATAACAGATATAATTAATGGAAAAGATCCAATTCATATTATGCTTATTGATGATACTGTTGATAGTGGGACAACATTTGAATTATTGACTAATTTTATTAATAAATTACATAATAATGATAATAACTTGATAATAACTTATGGAGTATTAACTACATCTTATAAAAATCCAAAGATAAGACCTAATTTTAGTTTATATAATAGAACTATATTAAGATTTCCTTGGGCATTTGATGCATTTAAATTTAATAAATAAAATAAAGGAGCTCAACCGGTTGAGCTCCTTTTTATTATTTATATTTGTTATTTATACCATTTTGGCGGATTATTACAGTTTCTAAACATATCTCCGCTATTTATAGTTTCTAAATCTAAATCCCATTTATTTGCAAAAGATAAATCTAATTTTGAACAGTTAGCAAACATTAAATCAGTTTCTTTACATTTATCGAATTTCCAGTTTGTCAAATCTAAAATCTTAAGGTTTTCGCATTTATAAAACACTCCATAAAATGACTGTACATTACTAGTATCCCAGTCACTTATATATATTTCTTCAATTGACTTATTACACCAAAATAATCCATGTATGTCAGTAACTTTAGACGTATCCCATTCATTCATATCGACTGACTTTATATTATTAATGTTTTCAAACAAATATGAAAGCTTTGTTATTTTAGATATGTCAATATCATTTAAGTCTAAAACTCCATCATTACTATCTAAAGCACGTTTTGTAATTATTTTTTTAAGCTCATCATAATTCTTTGGAAAATATTCAACTTGCTTTGTTTTAATATTCTTATTAATACGAAGCTTTTCAGTTATAAAGTTATTAATTGATTTCATATATTATATCCAAATCCATTTAGTTTCTGATATAGTGGTTATTCTCATATCTTCAAATCCTTGTTTCATATAGTCTTTGATTACTTTATAGACTTCATCACTAGTAAAAGCAAATACAGGCAAAGAATATTTTAAAGTCTTTATAAATCCATCAACAAATATATCTTCTGCTATTTTTACAATAAATATTTTACTATCATTTATATATTCATTTGCAGAAGGTTTCAATGATTTCATTATACAAATATCTTCAACTTCTATCTCTTTGCCTAATTCTTCTATTATCTTTGTACCAGCTTCAATAAAATCTTGAGCTTCTGTAAGATAAGTTTCTTGTATCTCTTTATATTTATTATTTTCTGTTACAATTGTTCTATTTACTTTTACTTTAAAATACATAAAGCTATATCTTAACTATTTCTAATTTTGCATCATCCCATTTATAGCCGGCTTTATTCAATGCATCATAAAATTCTTCACATTTTTCTTCTGATGCTAATTTATATCTTTCTGGTCTTTCTGAAATAAGGCCCACACCAGTATCTATGCCAACTTCTAGTTTTTTTCTATTATCACAAATATATGTCGCATGATATACTATAGCATTATCATTAGCATTATTTACATGAAAATCTTTATTTAATCCTTTATAAATAAAAAGTAAGTTTTCATTAAGTTCAACAATATCTCCATCTTCAGCTTTATCAATAGACCAATTGTCAAGATCTCTTGCTTTTTTCATTTTTGAATTGACTTTAAGTTTTTCTAATATAAATTCTTTTATTTGTTTCATTATAGTATATCTTCTATATTTAATGATTCTTCTTGTTATTATCTACCTGTTAATTCTCTATATTTTTTCAATAATTCATCATCTATTTTCCAATATGGCTCCCAAAGCTTATCTCTTTGTTCTTCAAGTTTAGCAATTTGTGGTTGTATCTTCTTCATTTTGTTTTTTAATGACTCAATTTCATTTGCTAATTTATTGAATTGTTCTCCATATTCTTGTGCCTTTTCTTCAGCTTCTTTTTCATTACCAGATGAATAAAGTTGTCCTAATTCATCTTCTTGGTCAATTTGAAGTTGCCTATATTGACGATTAGTATCTTTAAGTTCTTGTTCATATCTCCAGAGTTCATCTTCAAGTTTTTCTTGTTGCTTTACAAGATTTTTTTCTTGTTCTTTTATTTTTTTACGAATCTCAAATTGTTTGTCTGCTTCTTTATAATAAGCTTCCCATTTAAGTTTTTCAAGTTCAGGATCTGGATCTTTAACCCACATTGTTACAATTTCACCAGTTTCTTCGTCAACAAAATCTTCATAATGGCCATTCTTGCTATCCTTTTCAGATTCTTTAATATATTGTATGATTTTTTTCATATTATATTCTATATATTTATATAACTTTATATTATATCTTCTATATTTAATACACCTTCTTGTTGTTTATTGATTAGCATATCTTTTACAATTTGTTCTATTTCTTCAAATAATTCAGGATTGTCTTTCAATATATCTATTACATTATTCTTTCCTTGAGCTATTTGAGTATTCTCATAATAGAACCATGAACCAGATTTTCTAATTACATCTAGATTAATTGCTAAATCTATTACTTCTCCAAACTTGTTTATACCTTTACCATATGTTATTTCAAACTCTGCTTTTCTAAATGGAGGAGCACATTTATTTTTCACAACTTTTACTTTAGTCAAATTAGCTATTGCTTCATCTCCATCTTTTACTTGTGAAGATTTACGAACATCTAATCTAATAGAAGCATAGAATTTAAGAGCATTTCCTCCAGTTGTTGTCTCTGGATTTCCAAACATAACACCAATCTTGTCTCTTAATTGATTAATGAATATACAACAACAATTACTTTTCTTGATTATTCCTACCATTTTTCGTAATGCTTGAGACATCATTCTCGCTTGAAGACCTACTCTAGCATCGCCAATAGCACCTTCTAATTCTGCTTTTGGAGTCAATGCGGCAACTGAGTCAATAACTAATATTCCAATCTTTCCTGATGATATTAGCTTAATAGCTATCTCTAAGCAATCTTCACCACAATCTGGTTGAGCAAAGAAAAGCTTATTGACATCTACTCCTAATGATTCTGCATAATCTCTATCAAATGCATTCTCTGCATCTATATAAGCAGCTTTAAGACCTATTTTTTGAGCTTCTGCAACAGCATGAATAGCTAATGTTGTCTTACCACAACTTTCTGGTCCATATATTTCTACAATACGACCTTTAGGATAACCACCAATTCCTAATGCACAATCAAGAGATAATGAACCTGAAGGTATTACTTCAATATCCATTACTTTTGAGTCACCAAGTAACATTACTGCTCCTTCACCATATTGTTTCTTTATATCTTTCAATACAGCATCTAATTCATGATCTTGGCCAAATTCTTGTTCTAAAATATCTTTTTTAGCCATTAAGGTAATTCTGGTGTCATTTTTTCTATTTTTTGTCTTAATTGATCTATTTGAGGAAGTTTTTTAAACCATTTTAATTGTTTCCAATCAGATTTTCCTTTATAATTATAACCATCTTTATAAAGGTTATCTTCAGGATCTAATATAATCCAATGAGCTAAATCATTTCCACTTATATTATAATATTCATATTTATCTTTATATTTCAAATATATAAAATAATCAACATAATCACATAAGCCATCTATTAAATCTTCTTTACTAGGATGATCTTTTAATGTATAATCATATCCTTCAGAAGATAATAATTCTATAAATTCTTTATTAGTTGGCAAACATTTTAATATATTAGATAATTCACTTATTGGAGGCTTTATCTTTGAATTTATTTTAAGCTTCTCAATTATAAATTTATTTATTTGTTTCATTATTTAAATAACTATTTATAATTAAAAATAATTTTTCTAAATTTAACTATATTAAAATAAGTATATTTTAAAATATTATTATGGCAGTTTTAAGACATATTGAAGAAGAAAACTATATTAGGTTATATGATCCAGATGGAAATTATCTTGGTATGACTAATAGTGAATTAGAGTTTAATGATTTTAGATTACAAATAATTGAAGAGAATAAAGAAGGATATTATTTTATTAAAGACCATAAAAAAGTATTTATAAAAGCAACTGGTAGAATAGAAAATGGAAATGATAATTATCCATTTAGCTTATATACAAATCAATTAGCTAAAATTTTAGCAGATGGAATAAAAAATTTAAATTAATAGATAATTGAATATAATGGATATTATCAAAGAAGAAAGAGATGAGAGAATTTTTTGAATTAATCAATGAATATCCTTGGACTACAGTGTTTTTAGTAATTGGTATAGGATATTTGATTGAAATAATAGGTGATGCCATAGGAACAATTATTCATGGTAAATTTATAACAGAAGAAAATAAAAATGACTGAAATAGATTATAATATATTCAAAAATTGTAGTAATGAATTATTAGATGCTGCAATATATAATATTCAAGTTGATATAAATCATTGTTGTAGTCCTTCATATTTACAAGATTTAAACATAATATTAAGAACATTAGAATATATAAAAGAAGCAAATCAATATGGAAAGAGAAGAGATAAAGAAAATAGTATATGATTGTGCAAGAAATAGATTTGGCAATCCTAATGACTTTGATAATTTAATATTAGGTAAATCTTTTGATGGAGAAAACCAATTAATATACCCAGAAATATGTTTTGATTCATTAGATATGATTGAATTCATAATGGAATTAGAAGAGAATTTTGACATAACTATTGATGATCAGTTTGTAAATAATGAGCTTACATTAGGAAAAGTAATAGATTATATTTATGATAGAATCGATAAAGGATGAATTAATTGATAATGGATTTATGAAAGAAACATTAAGACAACAATTATCTTATCGTATTAAAAAAATATGGTATAAACTATTATTCTTGTTATTTTTATCTAAAATATATATAAAGAAAAAATTCAATGAGTTATAATAAGAAATTATATAAAGGACAAGATGAACCAGCATTCATATATGCAGGATTTAATACTAACTATAATCTTTCTAAAAATTTTACATATAGAGAGATGATACAATCATATACTTCGGCTAAATATGGAATAAATAATTCTCCTAATGATGAACAATTATTGAACTTGACTGTTCTTTGTCAAAATGTCCTTCAGCCAATAAGAGAAAAATATGGAAAATCAATTAAAGTAAATTCTGGGTTTAGATGTAAAGAACTTAATAAAAAAGTTGGAGGCGCGGATAATTCAGATCATCTTTATGGAGCTGCTGCTGATATAAAAGCAGGAGATGGAAATAATAGAAAGCTTTTTGACTTGATTTTAAATATGGTTCAAAATAATCAAATTAAATGTCGTCAATTAATTTGGGAATATGGAACTCATACATCTCCTCAATGGATTCATATATCAATAAATCATAAGTATAATAAAGAAAAGAAAAATCAAGTAGTATATCTATATAATAAGTAATTATGAAATCATTAGAAGAGTTTATACAAGATGAATATGATAAGTCAATAGATCAAGGATGCAAAGCTAAATATTATATTGATGAAATAAAAGAATTTTATAATAATGAAATTCCTGATAATATATTAAAGCTTATTGATAATAATAGATATGAATTCTATATTGATGAATCATTAAAAACTCATGATACTAATAAATTGAAAGATAAGCTTAAGAAAGAATATGGAGATGATATAGATTTTTTTGATTATAATGGAAATGATAAGAAATCATTTTATATGATATTATCAAATAATCTTAGAATTATAGATTTTTCTCGTAAAGGTAGTAGATTAGATACTGATTTTGATAACTTAGAAAAATTTGAAAATATATTAAGTTTTTTTAATTATTATGTTTCTTATACTCAAAAGATAGATAATCAATGGACTTTATTTATTGAACCTCGATACTCTGACAATATAACACAAGAAGTATTTGATAGACATTATTATATATATCATTTTACAGATAAAAAATCTGCTAAATCAATTTTAGAAAATGGCCTTAGAATTAAGAAATCAAAATACAGAGAATTTCCTTCAAGAATATTTCTATATATAACTAATAAGAAGATAAATGAAGATAAAGAAAATATTTGTAAGTTTATTAGTATTATTTGTAATAGGAGTAATGTATATAATTATGGGATAAGTATATTAAAAATTAAAAACAATAATAAATTCAATATATACAATGATACTTCTATGAAAGAAAAGGAAGCTGCATTTACTTATGATAATATTCCTAAAGAATTTATTTCTGAAGTTAATATTAAGATAGATTATAAACAAGATATTTGTAAATATTATGAATAAAGAACAAGTACATACATTAGTAATACCAGATATACATGGAAGAACATTTTGGAAAGAAGATATACAAATATTTTCTAAAGATCAATATCCAAATTTAAATATTGTATTTTTAGGAGATTATCTTGATCCTTATGATTTTGAGAAAATATCTAGATTAGCTGCAATAGAAAATTTTAAAGAAATTATAAATGTGGCAAAAAATGATAATAGAGTACATTTATTAATTGGCAATCATGATATGCATTATTGGTATGATACTAGATATAAATGTAGAGTAGATAATAAAAATTATGAAAAGATTAAAAATCTATTTTTAGAAAATTTTTCATTATTCAATGTTGCTTATGATGAAGAGATAAATGGAGAAAAATATCTTTATACTCATGCTGGTGTTACAGCATATTGGCTTATGCATTTAAAATTTGTTGGAAATAATGGTATAAGATGGAATAAAGAAGAATATATAAATAGTTTAGGAGAAAAAAAGAAAAAAGTATCTGATGAACAATTGCCATTTTGTGAGATGCTAGCAAATATGACTCCTACTGCTGAAGAACTAAACAAAATGAAATCAAATTTTCAAGGTGAAGCTAATCTTTGGTATGCGTCATGGTATAGAGGTGGTGAAAATGATTGTGGTAGTTGTATATGGGCAGATTTTAATGAATGGTCTTATGAAAATTCTAATATAGATAATATTTGGCAAATATTTGGTCATTCATTAGCTGCTGGTAGTTTTGATGAAGGAATTATAGATTATAAAAAGAAAATTGCTATGGTAGACTCTCGTTGCTCTTGGGTAATTACTAATAATCAAGATATATGTAAATTAAAAGATTATAAATAATATGGATTGTCTATTAATTGCTGGAATTATAATTATTATAGTATTTGTTGGAAGTTTTACAATACTTCGTTGGTGTGAAAAGAAATATGGTTTTAAACTTAAAAATGATGATTTTTGTTAAGCTATGTGTGGATCTATAATTGTTTTATTTATATTACTTTTTATACTGGCATGGATATTAATGCCTATATTTGAGAAAATAGGAGAATTATTAAGTAAATTAGATAAAAATGAAAAATTTATATGATAATATAAGACTTATTCCTGAAAGTCTACAACAATATATGACAGAGTTTGATTTGACTTTGAATGATATTGATAAAATGGATTTTGAAGAATATAAAGAATTATGTGGACAATTAGAAGAAAAACCTCTTAAAAAATTATTGAATGTCACCAAAGAATGGAGAAGACGTTCTTATATATTTGGAGTACTTGACCAAGTATATAGAATAAGATATAGTTTATAAAATAAAGCTTAGAAAAATTGAATTTTTCTAGGCTTTTTCTATATTTATAAAGTAATTAAAAATTTAAAAAATTATGAATAAGAATTTGATTTTCAAAGGAGTTGTTCTTCATGGTTTTATCTTTGCTTGTTGTGTAAGTGTATGTGTAGCTAATTCAACTATTATTCCTATTATAGTTTGCCTGAGTTTAGTTCCTGCTATTAAGAAGATTGTTAACTCTATGAGTGAGGAAGATCTTCATAAGGTATTCTTAGTAGAATATCTCCAGAGTAAGTTCTCAAATAATCTTGTAATTATGGATATGACTAAAGAGTAATAGATATGAGTAATATTAAAGCTGGAGATTTTGTAATTGTTCGTTCAAACAACAGTGTTAATCGTGAAGTAGGAAAACAAAGACAAGTGTATCTTACGATTGGATATCGTGATGCTATTGAGGAAGGTGCTGATTTTATTTGCATTATTGCTCCACGACCAATGAAAAGATTCTTTAAGGAGAAATTCAATTATAAGACATGTCATTTTGAAAAGAATGTAACAATTCATTTTAATGGTATTCGCATTATGTCAACAAAAACAAAGAAGATTTATGATGTTGATGCTGATTGGTGTACTGGATATGCTCCTAATTCACAAGATTATAAAGATGCAATTACATTTTCAAAAATAGATAAAATTTTACAAAATAGGTTTCTTAATGATTATGATGATGCTAGGCCTGAAACTTGGGATTAATATAAAGTAGAATTATAATAAAGTTAAAATATATGAAATTTTTTAAATATTTCACATATAAAGAGTTGAAAGACATTTGTCTGAAGCTTGATGAAAATCGTTGTTATTACCGTCATCCTCAAGAAGATTTTATAGAGGTTCTTGGACAAGATATTGTAAATAAACTTATTGATGCTAGATGTATTAAAGATAGTCCTCATATAACATATCCTGGTACTGATATTCCTTGGAATGGTGATTATTATAAAGATTGCTATGAGTTCAGTAAGAAATTCAAGAGAGTATTTAATTATTTAGGTTCACCATTTTGGCTTTGGTTTAAGATTTATATACTTCATATTTATTGGTTTAAGTATAAATGGCAATCTTTTAGAATTTGGTGTGGACACCATTATGAGTGGCAAGATTATGAAGGGTTAGCATTAGATGAAATTTAGTTATTTAAATAAAATTTAATTATATGGGAAATTTTAAAGATATTCTTTTTGGAGCATGTATTATATGTTTTATATATAATATTATAAGTATTATAACCAATAATGAAAATATATTTCATTATATTTCACTTATTTTACTTATTATTTATTTTATATTGGAAATCTTTAAACGAATTAACACACACAAAACTAGATGAAAGAAAATAAGCTATTAGTTCCTCGTTTTCCACATTTAAATAATATTGTTGACAAAGTTTTTGGAGCAGGAAATTTAGAGTCATGGGAATATGAAGAGGCAAAACAACTTGTATTGCTTGCAAAGGAAGAATTATTGAAAGACCTTGAACTAAAAGAGGTAGACTTGAAACAACTATATAGAGAATATATCAATAACACATATTCTGAAGAATTTGCTCAAAGTATATTAGATGATAATATAAAAGGTGATTTAGATAATTCAGATTTATTTGGTATTATGTCTTATGGGTTTGAACTTGGACTTAAAACACAGAAAGAAGAAACGTATTGATAATTTCAAAGAATATTAAATAGAAATAAATATGGGACATTGTAATTTAAAGATGGATGATAATTGCTATGGTTGTCCTTATTATGGTTTAGGTGATATTGATGGTTGTAAATTAACAATCAAGTTTCATAAAGAGTTTCCAAATGGTGATGATAAACAATATGAACAATATATGATTTCTAATGGAAGAATTATTAAAAGATCTTGAGACAAAAGAAATAGATTTTCATAAGGAATTATTATCTTTTTATAGATATACAAATGATAGTGGTAGTAAAATAGCACTTGCCAAGTATTTCTTTGATCTTGGAATCAAAGATCAAATAATGACATCAAATTTACACCAGAGAATATAATTATGGGACAGATAGATAAAGATACTATTAAACAAGCAAAGGAAGTAGCATTAAAAACCTTTAACTCACTGTCATTTGAGACAAGAAAGAAACTTGCAAATGGTTATGATAGATTATTGGAAGTAGAATTGTTATTAAGTAGAGGTGATAATCTTTCTATGGCTACTATAAAGAAAAGAAAACGAGAACTTGAACAATGGCTATTAAATTGGTATAACGAAAATAAAATATAAAACATAGAACTACTAATAGTGAAATGTATAGAGATATTTATGATAGTAAAGAAGACTTCGTAACTATTAAAGTTCAGAAATGAAGTTTAAAGTGTGAATAACAATATTAATAAATACTAAGAGAAATGGATAAAAATAAAGTTTGTACCTCAGCTTGTTTTATTGAACTTTATAAATGGTTTAATAAAAAATTATCTTCATGGATAGAAGGACATGAAGGAACATTGGTTTTGACAAAATGGGTAGATATGCTAAAAAATTCACCAGTATATTGTAGAGAAGATGATGAGAATGGTAATCCTACTGGTAATTGGTTTAGAATTACAAATTTTGAAGATCATGGCCCTAATATTACTTTAGTTATTAAAAAACCTGATGGAAAGATTGAAGTATGATAATCAATATTATTTTTGAATTTATTATTGTTTTTACTATATTTTATTGACTAATAAATAATAGTTTATGATTAATAAGATTCAAACATTTTATGTAGATTATCCAACAGCTAAGCTTTTAAAAAAGTTTGGTTTTGGTGTTCCATGTGAGTTATTCTATGAATGGTTTCCTCATTTTTGTGGTGAGCCACTTTCTTTTGATGATGAATGTGAACTTAAATCAGAAGGACGAGGAGATGAGATTACATATAAGCCATTAATTCAAAAGATGTATAATACTAATACATCATTAGGATTCAAGAAAAATTGTTCATGTCCTTCATTAGATATTGTTCGTGAATGGTTATTAGTTAATTTTAATATTCATATTTCTCCTAATCCATTTCCAAAAGATAATCATATGTATTGGGTATGTAATATTTGGAAAATACATGGAGATGACTATATGGACTTACTTAAGACTATTATGTATAAAAGAAATAATCATCAAGCATTAGCCGATGGCATAGAATGGGCAATTAATTATTTAATTAGAAATAAAAAGAATGAAACAAGAAAACATTAAAGAAGTACTTAAAATTATTAGGAAATCTTTCATTATCAATAAATATCTAGAAAATTATCTTAAAGATGATATTGAACAGATAATAGAAGACTATGATTTAAATCCAGATTATAATGAAAATGAAATGCCCACTATAATTGGATATATACTTAATAAGCCTGATAATATTGTTGTGTCTATTAATTTCTTTGATGAAGGAAGTGAAAATGGAATAGGACTAGAGACCAGAGATATAAATATTAATGATTTCTTAAATTGGCTTAAAGATAATTAAATATGAAAAAAAGATTACCAAAAGATTTGCCTAAGATTGGAGAATATTATCATTTTTTTGATGATGGCAAATGTTCAATAGGTCGTCATTATATTTGCCGTATAGAAAGAATTATTACTCCTGAAGAGTCAAAGAATATTAAAGTGACAGTACCTAGATGGGATTGGGAGAAAAATGAAAACTATTTTGAAGAGATAACACTTTGGAATAGATATCATGAGCAAATTCGAACACATGATGTATATGATAAAAATGGAACTGACTACTTAATTGAAGCTTCTTGTCCAACTTATGATAAGAATAATCTTTGGTTTATTAGACAAAAAGGTGGTGGATGGTTTTCAATTGATATTCAGAATTGCTGGCAAGGAGGAGAACTAGATTTTACTGGAAAGATTTTTGAAAGTATAGTCAATGAAATAATTGAAGATGGAGGAGATCCTTCTGGATATTATGAAGCAACTTATGATAAACATTAAATATTAGAAATTATGGGATATAAGATTAATTCTCCTTGGACAAAGATTCGAGAAAAAGACATCAATAGACTTAATGAGATTATTGATGATGAATATTGTAATGAAATGGAGATTGGTAGAAAACTTCATATTCTAGAAACTTTTGAAAAGAAACTTAATGAAGAAATCAATAGATTTAAATTTGATATTGTCATTAAGTTTATGAAAGCTAATAAATGGACATGGTTCTTGTATAAAAATGGTAAATCCTCTTATGAAGTTCCAACTAAAGAAGATATTATAGATTCTATTAAAGATAATTTCAAGCATGGATTATTTGAGATTATTGAATTGAATCATAATAGATATGGTAGTAGTGGTGGTGGAATTGTATTTGAAATGGGTATGTTAGGAGAATATCCATCTGATGATAATTGCTATATAGATATTTATTTTGATATTGCCCATTATAGTAAGTAGAAATTGTAATTGATTTCTACTTATTACTATTTTATAATTATGAATTTTATAATAAAAGTAATTAATAATTTTATATTAAAGTATAAATCCTATAAAATAAAGCATATGGTATTTAACTTAGAAGAATTATTGCAACTATTTCCAAAGCATGAAAGAATTGATATTAATAAGATTAAAGAATTATTAGATAGTCTTTATGATAATTGTACTCATTATCAAGATATTTATAACTATTTCTTAGAATATATTAAAACATGTTTTCCTGGATCTAATCGTGAAAAATATTCATATGAATCTCCAGAGTATAATGAATATTTTGATTATATTTATGATGTTGAAAAAGATCATATGACTTTTAATAGTTGGATTAAATATGTAGAGTCAAATTTCTTATCTAAGTTTGGACAACGTCGTACTTATGATGAAGCTTGTCTATTAGCTGCAGATAAATGGTGTGAAATGATGTTTAAGTTCCATTTACAAGATAATGGAGCTATTAATGAAGATCATGGAGGTGGATTTTGGGCATGTGCATTAGCAACAGTTATGAAAAATGACTCTATGAAAGAAATAACTGAAGAGATGGTCAAAGCTACTCATGATAATCTTTATAAATATTATAAGAATAGATGTTGGTATGAATGTAAAGATAAAGATGATTCTTGGTCAGGTTATGTAAATCTTTATGTTGATTATCATCCAAATCGACCATTATATGATATTCTTAAAGATAGTGGAATTCCAGAAAAACATATTGATAGTCTTTGCCCATGGAAGACTGGAATAGATATTGATGAAACAGATAATGCTGTAGTTGTGAAAGGATATCAAAAATGTAATTATTTATAAATGAAATTTGATTTAAATAAACATTTGAAAAATAATAATATATGGAAATGCTGTTCTAATTGCTATTGGTTAGGTAATGATTGCTCAGTATATAAAGAACCATATGTATATTATTATTGTCAAATATGGAATCCAAAAGAAGAATGCTTTAAAGATGAAATGAAAAACTCAGATGAGATTTGCTTTGATCCATGGAGTGGAACAGCATGTGAAGAATTTCATTGGCAACCATCAGCAGATTTATGTGATAGTGATTGGGAATTATATAGAATAGATTTATATTATACATAAGATTAAAATATGTTATCATTAGAAAAGAAAATAGAGTTAGCTACATGGCTTTGTGAATATAATCATTGTATTGCCTTAACCGGATCTATGATGCTTTATCTTCGTTGGATCAAGAAACCAGGCAATAGTCTTGAAAATTTCTATTTAGGACGAGAACCTCAAGATTTGGATTTTATAGTAAATACTGAAGAATGTTTTGAAGATGAAATGAGTCTTACTCTTCCACCATTTATTGAAGGACTAGAATCACAAGACTCAAAATTTGATAGTTATCCTATACTTAAAAGATTCTATTTAGATGGAACTAAAGTAGAATTTATTGAAATGCCACATTTCCGTTATACTTGGGAAACTATACCTCATTTTGGAGATAAAGGATTTAAGTTTGAAGATATAAAAGAATCTATTGAAAGACTTAAACGAGGTCAAGGAGATATTCGGCTTGCTTTGATAACTGATCTTTATGCAGCTAAAGCAAGATATATTGAAGAAGATGAAAATAAAGAATATATTGAAAAAACTAAGAATGACTTATTTCTTTTAAATCCTATTCTTAAAGAAGTATATTTTGATGAATATCTTACAATTATTGAATCTTATCTTAGTAATTCTTGGTATGATTCACATAAATATGTAGATGATGGTCGTAAGCTATCAGAATCTATGATTAAGAAACTTATTGTTGATAATGATCCTAATAAAGAAAAATGGTTTGAATACATAACTAAGATTAATCATGATTATATTCAACAATTCAAGAATTGGTATAAAAATACTAAAGATAGATTTTATGATTCTTATGGATATTCTTATCAAATGAAACAGACAATAAATAAGCTATTATATGCATTTGAAATACCTTTTGAACTCAATAAAATATAAGATATGGAACTATTTTTATTATAAGTCTCCTATTTATATATGTCTTAACCCATTTAAGATATTTGAATTCTGGTGGGAAGCAAGAAAAGATTTTTTAAAACCAGAGATAGTAAAGCATAAACTTAAAAGAGGAGACTCTTTAGGATCTGATTATTTTTATCTTAATACTAATGTTAATAATAAATGGTTACATATTAATTTTGAACCATGTGGATGGAAAAGCAAATTTGAAGATGTAAGATTTGAATCAGTTCCATATATTCTTATTGTTTGGCTTAATAAAGTATGGGTATGGGGTTTAGAAGCTCCACTTTATGAACAAAAAACACCTAATGAATATCATTATAAGCATTATTGGGTAAAAGATAATATGCTTTATTGGGAAAGTATTCTTAGATATAATATACTTTATCATAAGAATATTATAAAAACTTATCAGAATAATATATGGACCAGGACTTATCATGTAGAGAATCTTAAAGATGGAGGATATCATAAGCTTGAAATTCAAGATACTATTTTCCAAGCATTGACACCTAAAAGTAAAAGATTAATAAAGGAACATTATGATTTCTTGAATAGAGTTCCTCCTCCACATAAAAAACATAATAAAGAAAATGAAGGATCCACAGAAAATAAAGAATAGTTTTTTAGATCTTATTAAAAAAGAATATAATGCTCAAGATATTCTTTTTGATGATGTAAAGAAAATAACAGAAAAAAACCTTAAGTCATTTCCTTTATATAGATTTAGTGAATATAAGATTTTCAATATAAAATATATGAAATATATTATAGGATTTGATAATTGTTATAATATGATTTTATTTTATTCTGATGGAAGTTTTATTGAAGGTTTTATACAAACAGATATTATAAGCTTAATTATACAAGATAGTGAAAAGATAAACTTATTTGAAAAAAGACAAAAAGAACTTAATAAGTTTATAGAATGGCTCAAAAAAGAATTTGATAAAAGAAATATATGTAATCATCATAATGGAATTAACAGTTAATGTAATGAAGTTTGACACTCCAAATAAAGCTGGTAGAATATATTCTAAAGAAGTTATGGAGAAAGCTGTCAAACAATTTAATGAAAATAATAATAAATTTGGTATATTAGGTACTTCAGAATGTTCAGATCCAACAACAATATCTTTAGGAGAAATATCACATAAAGTCAAAAATATGAGAATTGAAGAAGATCATCTTAAATGTGATATAGAAGTATTGAATACACCAAAAGGAAATACATTAAATGCTTTACTTGAAAGTGGAGCTAAATTAGCTATAGCTCCAAGAATGAATATAGATATTCAAGAAGAAAAAGATGAGGAAGGAAATGTAATTCTTGATGAAAATGGTAAGCCAAAAACTTATATAGCAGATGCAGATATAATAAGTGTAAATGTAATACCAAATGAATATCGGACTTTTGAAGATAATACAATAATAATACCTGATAAAACTTGAATTTTATCAGGTATTTTCTTTATGACATATTCTTGGAGCACATCCTTCTACATTAAATGATATGATATTTTTATGATCTGTTACTAAATAAATACCATGTTTATTTCTATCTTTATCTATAAACATATCATCAGTATCAATTACAATTTCTGGATTATTTTTTAGATAATCATAAACATATGCATTATCATCATTACAAGGAATATATTTATCTATTATATGTTTAGGTATTTTATGTTCTTTCATTATATTTATTCCCCACGCAGGACAATAAAAACTAACTTCTTTAACATTATTATCATTTATCCATTCTTTAAGAATATTATAGATTTCATCATAATATTTCTTATAAAACTTTTTATAATATTCTACTCCCCAAGTTTCTATAATTTCATCAATAAGATAATTAATTTTACTATTCTTATTAATATGTAATTTCTCTATTATATAATTATTTAAATTTTTCATATAATATCAATCAACTAATTTAACTGTCTCTGTTCGTGAATATGGATCTTTACCTAAATTACGAATAATTGTAAGTATTTTTTCTTTTTTAAAAAACTTAATTATATTAGATTCATCAAAATAAACTACAAGCTTATCATATTCATTAAATAATTGCCAATAGAAATTTCCTCCAGATTCTTTTTTAGCTATTCTATAAATCAATTCAGTTTCTTGTTGATCAATTAATTTTAATTTAATTGGTAATTGTATTTCTTCTTTAAAATTATCTAAATCAAATTTAAAAAAATCATTTACTTTAGTATCTTTATTTATTTTAAGTTTCTCTTGTATAAATTGGTTGATTTGTTTCATGTCAATTTGATAAATGGATTATCTTTTAAACTATCAATAATTAAGTTTAGTTCATCACATATATTTTTAAAGTCTATTATATCATTTATATCTAAGCTAAACCATTCTCCAACTTCTCTTTTATTATGAAATCTCATATGTAATAGTTTTTCTAATCTAAATGGATATTCACATTGATAATAAGAACGTATGAATAATTCTGTTGAGTTTCCTGTTTGAAGTTTTCTAACTCTCTCTTCAATATCTTTCTTCTTTGTTACTCCTATCTTAAAAGTATCATTAGATGGATCACAAATCAAATATACATATCCCATATTACCATAAGAATTTCTTATATTTATCACTATTTAGCTTTACTTTCATAACAAGTACAAAAATAAATAACTCTTGTTCTGTATAATATCCTCTTTTGATTATTTCATCTTTAAATACATTTGCTGCTTCTTCCCATTCTAAATCCATAGCAGCAATCCATCGTTTTATCATTTTCTCTCTATTCTTGATTGTTGCTACTAATCTTTCTGGCTTAGATCCTTTTTTATAATAATCTTCCATTTTCTCCATATTTGTCCATTCACTTTGTGGAGTCTTGAAGGACATATCATTTTTTAAGCCAGTAGGAATATCATTTCTTGTATATTTGCTTAACAAATCTTTAATATCTTCATCAGAATATTCTTTTTTCTTATTAGATTTCATGTCTTTATTAACATGAAGTTTCTCTATTATAAAATCTTTAAAATTATACATGATACCATTTCGGTGGATTTTTTTCTGCTGGACATTTCTTGAATATTGTCTTATTAAGATTTTTGACATTACTTACATCCCAAGAAGATATATCACCATTTTTTCCAGAAAAACTAGATCTAGCAAACATTGAAGACATATTTGTTACTTTACTAACATTCCATTTTGATAAGTCTCCATCAAATTTGCTATCATCAAACATCAATAGCATATTAGTAACATTACTTACGTCCCACTCAGATATATCTCCATTAAAATCAGAATTAAGAAATAAACCAGACATATTAGTTATTTTTGATGTATCAATATCATTCAAATCAGCTTCATTTCCACGTTCTTTAATAAGTTTATTTAATAAATCTATTAATTCATCTTTATCTTTAGGATGATAATGATATTTGTCAACTTTTATATCTTTATTTATCTTAAGTTTTTCTAATATAAATTGATTGATTTTCTTCATAATTAATATTATATATTTAAAAATAAATTGAATTTTTTAAAGATTATTCTATATTATTAATGTAATTAAAAAATATAAAGATATGTTTATCATTACATTAGCTCATAAATACTACGCCCTCTGGGAAATGTATACACGTACTAACAACACCTCTTATGGTTATACAGAGGTACGTAATTATTATCGTTTCGTAAAGAATCTTGGTAAGGACCTTGAGAAAGCCAAAGCTAATTATCCTGATGTGGAGATAAACCTCAAGATTAATCGTTTCCATAGGACAGAAGAGGTATATGAGAAACGTGTTTGGACTAGTGTTGATTATATTAGATTTGGTAAGTATTTTAGAACTCCTGTACGTGAATGTTATGATTTCTCTTGGCTTGAGTGGTATTATGATAGAATTGAGAATGATACAAAGCATAAGGATTTTGTAGAGGAGTGGCTTCTTGAAAACGGATATAAGCTCAATAAGATGGGTTCTTATTATTATTTAACTTCTCCACTTGAGCAGAAGAGAAGCATGATGATAAGTGATAAGTATAAAGATATTCTCGAGAAAGTAAATAACAATGAATCAATCAATTTCTCATTTGAAAAGAATCTTGATTATAAAGGAGAATATTTCGATGGTTCTTCAGAAATTAGATATCATTTCAATCATTATAATACTTATTCATATGAGGGATATCCTTATGGACTTCCTCTTTTGAATGGCAAAGCAAAAAGAATTAAGTTCAAGAATCTTGTTCTTACTTCTTATACCACAGAAATGGTAAATGATGAATTAGTAATTAATATTGAGGATTTCAGAATCATCAAATGATTTTGAAATCCTTATATTTATAATACTATATTTAGATAAATTTAATTTAATATATTATGAAATATTGGTTATGTATTTATAGAGGAGAAAAGATTAATTGTCAGGAACAATATAAAGAAGTTTATCCTGTCATCGGATCTTTGTTTTTAGCAAAGTATGATGAGAATCCACCAACTATTCATAATGATGACAAATGGGTAGAAATCTCAAAAGAAGAATATGAGAAGGCTATGAATGACAATAATCATGTAATCAAATATGATGGTTATCATTGTATTGGTAAATGCACAGAATGCAAAGAATATATTGAGAAGAAACATATTTGTAATGAGACTGATAAATTCATAAAAAATCCAGGAGTATTCAAGAATTGTTGTGTCTATAAATTTGATATAGAATAAATTGAATTTTCTTTAATTTTTACTATATTTAAACAGTAATTAAAATTAAAGAATATGTTAGTAACACTCGATTGGATTCATTATCACTACTACAAGTTCAACAAGGAGTACTTTGGAGACTTGTTACCAAGTATTGATTTTAAGATTTCGCGTTCAAAGAATTCTTGGGGATTTGCCGAGTTCACTTATGATTATCCTAATGATACTATTATCCCGACAAGAATTATAATGTCTAATTATTATGATTCACCAGAAGAAGTCAAGCTTCATACTCTTCTTCATGAGATGATTCATATTGCAGATTATACATTCAATCCACATCATTTTATCAAGAATCATAAAAAGGTATCTGGACATAGATATGATGCTCATGGTTGGTGGTTCCAAAAAGAATGTGAAAGACTTAAGAAATATGGATGGAATATTGATAGATTTGTTTCAATGGAAGATCAGAATCTTTCAAAGCCATCTAAAAGAGCTATTGATAATTTGAATAACAAGAAATCTATATGTATTGCTTGTGTAATCACTTCAGACAATAAGGCATTTGTATTCAAGACAGATATCTACAAATTGAATGAAGTAAAGAAAACTATCAAAAAGATTTCAAATAGAGAATGGACAAGATTTCTTGATGGAGAAATAAATTCAGTTAAGTTCTATAAGACATCAAGCGAGCAATTCTCTTCATTAAGAAGCAGATGTAAGAAACTTACTGGTAAGAAGATGCCATTGTCATATCTTGATGATTATATGAGTTATTATAAATTTAATGAATTCAATAGTTAAATGAAATTAGAATTATATAAAGAGATTAGATCTTATATTAAGACATTGATCACTAATACAAAGTTTGAAGGAAAAACCTATTGTGTTGGTGGTTGTTGTCGTGATGAGATTTTAGGTAATGATATTAAAGATATTGATATTGTCATTGAGTTAGAGAATGGTGGTATTGGCTTTGCTACTTATCTTTATGAGAAACATCTTACTAAAGGAAATGTTAGAGTATTCCAAAGATTTGGCACAGCAATGTTCATTCTTAAGAAATATCCTAATATTGAAATTGAAGTAGTACATACACGTTGTGAGAAATATCTTGATGGAACTTCAAGAAATCCTATTACTGATTTTGGAACAATTCATGAAGATTGTTATAGGCGTGACTTGACTATCAATTGTCTTTATTATAATATTTCAGAAGAAAAATTCTATGATTTTTGTGGATATTCTTTAGATCATATCAAGAATCATATTATTTGTACTCCATATAATCCAGATATTACTTATAGTGATGATCCTCTTCGTATTTTACGATGTGTAAGATTTGCAACAAGATATGGATGGAATATAGAGAATCAAACTTATCAAGCTCTTAAAAGAAATGTCAATAGACTATATATCATAACTGATGAGCGTATAACAGATGAGTTTATGAAGATTATATCTGATAAGAATTATTTTCATGGATTGAATCTTCTTGAAGATATTGGTGCATTAGATTATATATTGACTCCTATTGAAATAAGGCCAAATCATTATAAGCCTAAATTCTATGAGTATCATTCTAATCTAATGGTGTCTCCTCTTTTGGATAATGCCAATGTTAGATTAACAGTATTGATGTTTCCTTATATGCAATATACTGAGCAGATTTTAAAGAAACGTAAGCTTCCTAATATTAATATTAAATATATTTGCAATCTAAGTAATTTAGCTAAGAAATATCTTAATTTGTTTGACAAGGCAAATTTGACTAATTTGGCGTTAATAAGAAGATGTCAATATCAATGCAAATCCAAAAAAGTATTTAATGACTTAATTAAAATATTGATAACATTGAATCCATCATTAAGAGATCTTATAAAAGTAGATTTTATTATATGTAATCATTTTAATTATGAATTACCAATTGATGGTCAAGATGTCATGAAATATTGTAACTTGGGTCCATCTAAAGAAGTAAAAGAAATATTAAGTGATATGTTAGATATTTCATTTGCTATGCCAAGTCTATCAAGAGATAGTTATATTGAAATTCTTAAAAAATATAATAAGGATAGAACTTAAGTTCTATCCTTTTATTATTGTAAATCTAAGATTTTTCATATTAGTACCAATATCTATTGTCTTATTCATTACTTTTACTTTAAACAATAGTTCATTTCCTTTTATATAATAAGATAATACTTTACCAGTAACATTGAAATTAGGAAAGAACTCACAATCAGATTTGAATTGAACTTTATTTCCTATTAATTTCTTTATAAGGTTTTGATATGAATATTTTCTTACTGATTCCATAATTAGTCAACAATTGTCCAGCATTCTAATAGTTTATTGAAATCTTGATAAAGTAATATCCAATATCCATTAGAACCATATCTTGGACCCCATGAATTTCTAATGATAAATCCTTTTTTAGTATATCCTACAATTGCTATAGCATGTCCTCCAAGATTTCTTGATCCATTCCAAAAATCATTAGAACTTTCATTCTTGACATAAAGACCTCCTACACAAGGGCCATTCAATAATAATGCTTGCTTAAGTGCTAAATAAGATCTAACCATAGCATATTTCTCTATTTTCAATTTACCAATATCCGATTTTACTCCTTGTTTCTTCAAAAAATTCAATGCTTCTTTAAAAGTCATTCCATTATCTCCTGGAGTTGTTCTTACTGAATATATTTCTCTTTTGTCAATATGATTGTTTCTTTTATTATCTTGAGAGTTATCAACATTACAATTCCAATCAAGGTGAGCTGCTAAAGCATATGTTACGCACATGTTAGTAGATCCTTGATTTTCTACTTGTGGTAAATAATCTATATAAGAATATTCTTCAGGAATCTCAAAATTCTTGATAACATCAAATTTTTTCTCGGTACCATCAATCTCTGAAGGTCTCCATCCATAAGATATTTCTTTTTTCATAGTATAAACTCATTATTTTTTAATTCTCTTGGTTATCTTATAAGTATTATTATCTATTTTTATCAAACGATATATACTTTCACTTATATTATCATATTTAATATACATATATTCATTAAAAGGAAGTCCATTCTCTCCATCCCTAGAAGAAAATATATACCATTTATTTAAGTCATTAGAAATTCTATCCACTTTGCATATTGAGTCAAATTGTATTCTTGTAAACTCTCTTTCAAATGCATTATACATACTCATTCCATAAGTTTGATTATCATTTGATGAAATTTCTATTGTTTGGTTTTCTATATTATTTAAATGATGACAACTTATTGGAGTAATACAAAGAATCAAAACAAATATTAGCTTAATTAATAAATTGAATTTTTTCATGTTTATTCTATTTTATTAATGTATTTATAACCTTATATTTAAAAATAATTTTTATGATATTAGAAAAAAATATAAATACTGTAAGAGATTTAGTAAATTTTCTTTTGACATTAGATCAAGATCGTCCAATATGTGGAGAATATATTGTAGATTATTTTGGAGTAAAGTCTTGTCAAGGATATAAAGAAAGACCATTACTTACATCATTAATTGAAGATAGAGGTTATGATTATAAATTTAAAGCAATGATATATTAATGAAGAGATGTAGTTTTTGTGGTAGATCAGAAAATGATACTAACTTATTGATTAATGGAGTATTTGGAAATATATGTGAAGAATGTGCAAGTCAAGCATATAAACTTATAAATGAGAATAAGAAGCCAATATATAAAGAGTCAATAGGAGGAATGAAAAAACCTAAAGAAATTAAAGAGTTTTTAGATCAATATATCATTGGACAAGATATTGCTAAAGAGAGAATTTCTGTAGCAGTATATAATCATTATAAAAGAATCAATGCTGCAAATATTGATAATGATGTAGAAATTGAGAAGTCTAATTGCCTCGTTCTTGGTCCAACTGGTAGTGGAAAAACGATGCTTGCTCGTACTATTGCTAAACTTCTTGATGTACCTTTCTGTATAGCTGATGCTACAGTGCTTACTGAGGCAGGATATGTTGGTGAAGATGTTGAAAGCATTATTACTCGTCTTCTTCAAGCAGCAGACTATGATGTAGAGAAAGCTGAAAGAGGAATTATCTTTATTGATGAGATAGATAAGATTGCACGTAAAGGAGATAATCCATCAATAACAAGAGATGTAAGCGGAGAAGGCGTACAACAAGGATTACTTAAGCTTCTTGAAGGTAGTATTGTTGGAGTTGCACCTAAAGGCGGTAGAAAACATCCAGATCAAGCATTGATACAAGTAGATACTAAGAATATTCTATTTATTTGCGGTGGCGCTTTTGATGGAATTGAACGTCGTATTGATCAAAGACTTAATAAACATGCTGTAGGGTTTAAAGCCACAAATAATAGAAGTAATTATCAAGAGTCATCTCTTTCTTTAGTAACTGTACAAGATATCAAGAAATTTGGCCTTATTCCAGAGATACTTGGTCGTCTTCCTGTTATTACATATACTAATGAGCTTAATAGAGATGACTTGATTAGAATTATCACCGAGCCTAAGAATGCTATTGTAAAACAATATAAGAAACTTTTTGAAATAGATGGAATTGACCTTAAGTTTGAAAAGAAAGTATATGAATATATTGCAGATAAAGCCATTGAGAGAGGAGTAGGAGCAAGAGGCCTTCGTGGTATTATGGAAGATATTATGACAAAAGCAATGTTCAATTTACCAAGTGATGATAAAAAAGAATTCAAAGTCACATTAAAATATGCAAAAGAAATGCTAGAAAATAATTAAATATTAAGTATTATTAATAAAGTATAATAAATAAATAATATTATTGAATGAATTTAGAAAATATATATAGTGTATTTAAGACTTTCAATCCACATACTGATGACTATTTAGGAGCAATGTTCATCAATATGTTTGGAGAATTATCAAAATGTTATAGAATATATTTTGATGAAAATGAAAAATTAGTATATAAGCCTTATTATGAAGCTTTTGACAGTCTAAAGTTTAGCCTTAAGACAAAGATTGATACTAGAAAAATAGTTGAGAATCTTATCAAGACAAAATTACCTAAAGATCAATATTTCTTTTGTTATTCTCAACATGAATATCTTTATTGTGGAGAAATCACAAAAACAAATGTAATATCTGATTTTGAGACATCCACAGATATTTGTCATTTTCTTATATCTTTGACATTATCTGATTCAACTGATTCTTCAAGTTTTTATGAAGAGATATTTACAGATAATATTGATATAGCATTTGAAGAAATAAAGAAATATATTGAGAAGTATGAGTTAAAGAATAATATTGATTTTGGTATTGCTGCTATTGATGCAACAAATTCGGTATATACTTCTTATTATGACTATACACCAATAGATATTGATATTGATAAAAATTATAATGATGATTTTAAACCTGTATATGAAAAAATTTGTAATATTATAGAAAGTGAAGGTAAATCTTCTTTAATGCTTTTCTATGGGAAGCCAGGTACAGGAAAATCATCTGTATTAAAGAATCTTATCAGTAAATATCCAATGAAGGAATTTGTATTTATTGATGGCGCATTATTAGCAAGTGCATCTCCAGAAAAACTTATGAGTTATTTCTTGGATAATTGCGATACAGTATTTATTCTTGAAGATTGTGAAAAAGCATTATTGACTAGAGAGCATTATGCTAATCCTGTCATTTCTATATTACTTAATCTTACTGATGGTATTATCAGCGATGTATTGAAAATCAAGTTTATTTGTACATTCAATACAGCTTTGAATAAGATTGATGAAGCATTACTTCGTAAAGGACGTCTTTCATTAAAATATGAATTTAAAGAACTTGACAAAGAAAAAGCATCTAAGTTATTAGGTAAAGAAGTGAATAAAGCTATGACTCTTGCTGATATATATAATATTGATGAAGAAAATGATTTCTCTAAGAAGCCACAAAATAAAATTGGATTTTAATATATGGAATTAGAGCAATTTGTAAAGTCTATTACAGATATTTTAGAAGATAATAATATTGAATATTTCTATAAAAATGTTGGTCATATACAACCAATTGAAGATAATAAAGCAATATTATATTTTACCAGAGATATTATGATATTCTTTGATAATCATAATTGTATGGTTGATATTGTATTCAATTATGTAGATAATATAGTATATCTTAAAGAAATGACAATACAAATAGAAGGAGAAGACTATGGATATAAACATTGTAAGATATTTGATAGAAAGACAAATAAATATCATGAAATTCCATTGAATATTAAATTAGATGAATATATATTAAGATATATTCAAGATTATCTTTCTATATGTCTAAGATATGCAAATGATAATGAAGCTTTACATAATATTTGGAAAAAGTCTTTGACTCGTACAACTTATAAAGAAAAATATCCAATATTTAGAGTAGACAAGACTACTTATATAGATAAAGATAAATATTTGTCAATAGAAGATATATTTGGTACTTGTGATAGACTTAATGAGAAGCTATTCTTTTTTGAAGATAATGAAATAGAATTTAAATTAGTTGAAGATGAAGATTAAAGATATTTTTGATGATATTGTTTGGTATATCTGGGATTGGCCTAAGAAAGTTAAAGGAGATATAAGGCATTGGATATTGACTTGTGCAAAATATAAGTCTCATTGGAAATTTGTTTGGTATTGTTGTTTTCATTGCTATCCTTGGGATAAAGACTTTATGATTAAGACACAATATTATTGGCTAAAGAAAAGTCAAGAATATTTTAATAATAGATGCTATTGTTCAGAAAACAAGCTTAATGAGATAAATAGATATCAAAGAATATGTATTGGACTTATTGAGATTATGCTTGATATTAGAGAATATTGGGATTATGACATGAAAAGCAAAAAAGTCATTATGAAGATTCCATATAATTTAAAGAATAAAGAAAGATTTCCATATAGAGGAATAGATACTAATAGTCATGAATGTATGGCAACAGATATATATGAGAATTTTCCTGATGAGTACTATAAATATAAAGCAAGATACTTATATTATAAAATATTAGAAAATTATTCAGATGATTGGTGGGATTAAATTATGGGAAGTGTAGTATTAAGAGTTATTGAAGTCAAATATAATGATAAGTGGCAAATCTTACCATATATTACAATTAAGAATAAGCATTTTGACTATGAAAAAGATGATGACATTGAGTCAAAGAAAATTGGAGAATATTGGCAAAACTATGTAGAAGAAGCTTCATTAAGGATTCGTGATGGAGTATTTGGATATGGGACTGATAATGAGTTGCATAAAAGAGTGCCAGATGATGTATCTGAAGATGTGAAGAAGATTATACCTGAAAATGCTTATTGTATAAGTCTTGATGATTGGGAAGCTTTTATAAATAAGAAAGAAGCTGAATTCAAGCATCATGTAGAGAATCTATATAACCTTAAGAATTTCAAGAAAATAAACAAGAAGCTTGATTGCCTTTTGACAAATAATGTATATAAAGAAGAAGCTGATGAAGATGAAGAAGCTGATGATATAGCATATATGGAAGATGATGTATGGATTGAAGACTTTTATCTATTGATAGCTATACATAATGAATATAATTTTATATATGATACATTATATGCTATATTTGAAAACTGGCCTCAAACAAGAATATATTATTGGATAGATTATTAAAAACAAATGTAATTATGGATGAATTTGATGTATTAGGACTAGAAGCAAGAGATTATTCTCAATTTAAGTCTAAAAAGAATAATGATGAAGAGACAATTAGTAGAATTGAGCAAATAAACAAGTATCATGACAACTATCAAAAATATAAAACGGGAAATCCAATAAGGACTGAAGAAGATTATTTAGGCTTATTGAATAATATGTATATTGTATATTCTAACTATGGACAAACAGATTGGATGGGATATGGATATCGTCATGAGACTTATATAATTTCAGATAGTTTTGACAAGATAGATGAATATTGTAGAAATAGATTTGGTGAGAATATTAAAGAATATTACTATGGACAAGAATATTTTAGATATGTCATCAAGAAAGTAAGTTCTAAAGAATATCTTACAAAGATTAATGAAATATTAAAGAAACATAAAGAATATGATAATATCAAACCAATAAACAATAACTTTAATATTATCAAGATGAAGATTGTTGCTTCGGAAGGAATTCCAATAAGATTAAAGAATGGTCAAATTGAATATGATGGACGTGGAGAATTAGAAAGATTTTATGAACCAGAGCCATTAGATGAGATAAGACTTTAGATTGCTCAGAATATAATATATTTGCACACTGAACCCATTAAACTATTTTTTAATATAATTTATCATATTAATAGTTTAATGGGTTCAGTGTGCAATTTTAATTATAAAAATCTCCATTAAGAATGAAATAGTTTATAGCGCTTAAATCAATAGTTCCATTCAATATGTCTAATTGTGATATCTTGTTCAATCTTGATAAATCAAATTCTATTTTTTGTAAATCTTTTTTAAATTCATTATCAATATCATCTTTAGCTGTACTTGAATATACAATAACTATTTCATCATCATTTGGTTTTATAATTTCAAATGGTATCACAGATTTATCTTTGTCACTTGCACAATATACATTATTTTTGAGATCAACATAATCAATGAATTCTGATATTGTCATTTTCTTCTCTATTTTCTCATTCTCTATTAGAGGTTTCTCTATTTTATTCTTAGCTATTACAAAATCTTCAATTTCTTCATTGAATTTATTGATATTGCTATAATATGCTTTCATTCTATCATTATCAATTATTTTATTAAAAATATATTAAATCCAATAAAGTGAAGTATATTATTAAATTTATTTTTATATAAAAGATTTAGAGTATAATAAATGCTTCAATATAATAGTAACATATTGAAATCAGATGAAGGAATCATATATGTAGATAATATAAAAGCTGTACAAGAAATCACAAAGTCTTTCTTGAAGCCTAATTATCTTCTTGTATCATCTTATAGTTATAGTTTTTATAAAGATTATAATCAATATGATGGTATAAGCTATGAGCTTTATTATATAGACAATGAATCAAATCTTCAACAACTCACATATAATGTAATTGAAGGAAATGGATTATATATTGATGATTTCAATATCAAGCTTAATATTGACAACAAGACAATAAAAGAAAATGAGAATCATCAAATATATATAGATGATAATGAATTAACTTGTGCTTATAATAATATTAATAAAGGTGTCATAAAAGGACAAGACCAACTTTTCTATGAAAATGATTTGAATAATAGTGGAACAATAAACATTCAAAATGGTATTGCAAAAATATCTAATGGATTTTTGATGTCATTATATGAGATTCAAGACTATTATGACAAATTCAATAGATTATCATCTGACTTCAGTAACATTGCTATTAAGCTTGATCATGATATAGATGTATTCAATATAGGAGATATTATATATATTGACAAAAATGGAAGATATACAAAAAATGAAGAAGACAATACTCCATTTATGATTTGTGTCATAGGTAGTAATATGCTTAGTGATGGATCAGCAAGATTTATGCCTTTGAATTTCAATAATACAAAATCAATATTTGCAAGAAACAATAACAATATTTATGTAAAGAAGTTATTTAGCCATGTTCCTGTATTTGAAGATAATTTGAATTCTATTTCTTCTAAATCAAAGATCATAAGAAATAGTTATGGATTTATTGCTACAGACAATAAAGAATGGAAAGAAAATTTCAAGAATCCATTTAACTATAATGAAAACTATTATGCAAATATATATAGCTTAAGAAATAATATTGTTTGGTATATTGATCCAGATGGATTTCACCAAGAAGACTTATATTCTATAAATTTAAATAGTATTGTAACAGAAGCTATTAATTTCAAATCTGATGAAAACCAATCAAATATTTATTCAATAATAGAAATAGAATTTAGTGATGGATTCACTGGATATTATTTATTAGAATTAAAATATTCAAATGAAAACAAAAGATTTGAGATTTCAAAATCAATAAAGACTTGTAAACATTCAATACTATTAGTAAAGCAATTGAATAACATATTATCTGGAAATGGTAATACAAACTACAATTCAAAAATCAAAATATATAATGGTGATACATCATCTAATTTAGAGAATATATCTAATCAATATCAAATCAATAAAAATAATGAAACACAATCATCTATAAAATTCAATAATGATAATTCAACAAATATTGATTATAAGATATTAGAAAGTCAAAATCTTAAAGAAGAAGATAATCAACCAACTGAAGATTGTTTATTCTATAAGAAAACTGTAAATACAGATGATTTATATGAAACTAATAATGTTAATACAGAATTCAAAGAGAATAGAACTTTTGCATTATCTACTACTAAACTTGAAGGAGAATTGATATATACTTATAAATTAATTATTGACAAAGATATTTGTGATCGTAATTATGCTTTTCTTATAGTTCAATTAGGAGATTCATTTAACAATACTAGTGAAAACATATATTTGACTTATGATTCGAATGAAGGATTAGAATATGTATTTGACAAATATCAATCAATAGTAAAATATGGATATATAAAAATAATTGCTTATGCATCTAGTGAATATCTTGATAAAGAACCAATACAATTAGGAATAATTCCTGTAAATGAATACCAAGACTCATTCAAGATTGTACATCTTAATAAAGAATATTATTCATTTGAATTTAGTTTAGAGAATATAATACCAATAAGATCAAATATATATCTAAACAAATCATTATTGGATTTCAATATTAATGCTACAATATTATCTAATAACTATTATGACAAATATGTAAATTCTTATGGATATCTTTTAGATTTCAATTATTATCTAAGAACTGAAGACAATAAATATTATATAAAACCTGGAGGAATCAAGATTAATTTAGGAAATATAAGGAGATCTAAATGCTATTTTGTAAATAGTATATATTATTGTTATCTAATGATACGTAATGGTACTGGAAATTCTACTATAGGAAAATATAGATTTATAAACAAGAACAATTGGTTAGAATTAGATGAGAATATACAAATATTTGATTTAACAAATATTAATCAAATAACAATATTCAACATACAAGACATTAATGAAAATACTTTGAATATAAGTTTGAAGAAAACTGGAAAATTAATTAATAGGACTATTGAATGGTCAAACTTAAGATCTATTAATATAAAATAATATAAAGAAATAATGAATACACTTTCAAATATTATACCAAATCCATTGAATATTGACAAAACACTTAATAGTGATTATTCAAACAATCAATTTGCAACATCAGATTTCAATGGTAAGTCTAATACAGAAATATTGAAAAACTATAAAGATAATATCACACCTATGAAGATGCCAAATGGATTCTATTTAGGTGGTATTGGTGAAGTTGGTATAATAATGGAAAACATAAGTTATCTTAACAACATCATTAAGAAATATGGTGGTACTGAAATATCAATAGATGGTAAGTATGTATCTTCAACTTTGTATAATGAGAAAAATATATCAAACTCTAAATATACATTAGAAAATACAAATAAAGTATGGTATTTTGATAATTCTTATGGAAAGATTAGCTATGATTTAATAGATACACCATATCAAAGCATTCCATTATATAAATATGATAGAAATGATTTTGAATTCAAAGAAGAATATATAGAATCTAGTAAAACATTATATATAGGACATAAAGCTCAAATATCTGATGATTCAGAGATATTCGATGTAATGACATATATATATTATTGTCAAAATGATTTTCTAGATAATCTTGAAAACACATCATCTTATTCATTCTTTGAGAAAAAGACTCAAATCCAATATAATTTGATAAATACAGTTAAATCAACCTATATAATTGTAGATGAACATAATCATTTGAATTTTACAGATAATACATGGAATTCTCCCGCAAGCAATTTATTTGTAAAAATCAAATCTAATAGTAAATATGTTCCATGTGAACCAATAGTAAATATGAATAATAATTATTATTTGTATTTTTATTATAATGGAAACAATTATTGTATTGATTCTAATGATAATAATGTAAAATTCAAAAACCGTGATAATGTACAAATAGATTCTTCACATTATAAAGATTTTAGTAGTCTTCCAGTAGATTTAGTTGAATGTACATTAGCTGGTAATTCAGTAAGTGAAGTATATCTTTATGTACAAGATTATAAAAATAACGAAAGTATATTAGAATTAAAAGATGATAATATCATAAAATATCCAATATACTATTCTGATAATACTTATTCATTTCCTTTATTACCAACATATAGAGAAAATGACTATTATGATTGTGAATTTTATATTTTCATACCAGAATTCTCACAATATAATGATAATACTAATCAATTAGATAAAACATTCAGTATTGATTTAATATTCAAGAAAATAAAAGTACTTATTAAATTTGGTAATAATGAAATAGTTGAGACTCTTGATCCTTATATAAAATTAAATGATACTATTATATATAAATTCAAGAAAAGATTGAAATATAATTATAAGTACATACATAATCAAGAAATCAAGATATATTTGATTAATAGTGGAGAAGATGAAGATAATCAAGTAATATATTCTAAAAAAGTATATTTTAATTTATTTGAATTGAAAATATATCAAAATATATATAATAATCCAATTGATTTTAGATTCAAATACAATAATTATTATCCATTAAAATATCCATTACCATCAAAGAAAAAATTCATAGATATTGATTATGTACCTACTGAATTAATAGAGAATTCATCTTATGATGAGTTAATGGAAATTAATAGTAAACTAAATAGTGAAACAGATTTTTTCAAAGATAGTAATGAAGAATATCAAATAAAATTTAGTTATTTAGTTAATAATTATTCTTATTTGAATCATTATATTTATCATAATTATTCTGAAGGATATGATATTATTGATTGGTTTACTAAAGAAAACAGTTATGGATTAATGATAAGTCCATCAAAAAATAATACAAATTATACATATTTTAATTTTTCTATAGAAAATTATAAAGCAAATAGTGAAACAGATTCTAATAAAGCTAATGTTGAAATCTATTGCAAAACATTTACTAATTATGATGAAGATGGAATATTAAACTCTACAAATACAGATATTATAAAAATCCAAGGAGAAGATTTACCAATTAATGATATTAATCCTGATCTTACTTATTCTCATTATGGAATGAATATATATGGAATGAAACAATTATTATATATACCATATAAATTTAATATAAATAATATTTATGGTATTCAAACTGGACAGAATAAAATGTTTTTTGTAAATGATACATCTATTATTAATAATTATTCAATATTTGAAGATTATCTTTATATATATAATTCCAGAGATGATGATATTCAACTTTATTTTAATGATGAATCAAAAATACTTTGTCAAGGAAATAAAATAATCAATATCAAATCAAAAGAATGTAAATTATATAAGCCTTCTAGACATGATAATTATATTATAACATTAAAAACTAGTATTATTAATAAATATAAATTAATACATTATAAAATTTATAAAAACTATTATAATGACCCAAAAAATAGAATAACAAATATTACTAATATTTTATATAGATTAAATTTATTAAAACTAAGTAATATTAATATAGATAGTTCTGATGTAGATAATTTTATAAATAGATATCAGATTTCTATTGATAATGAAGGTCAAATTATAAATATACAAATATATAATTATTCAATACCATTATTTGGAAATATAATTGTAATTAGATAGGATATATGGCAAATACAATATTAAATAAGAATACAGATTTAAATAATATATGTAAAGACTATTCAATAATAGCCTCAGATAATTCATATATCTTAAATTATAATGCTAATTTAGTAAAATTAGATTATAATACAAAAACATTACCTGATAGTGTTAATATATCTCCATATTTAGAATTAAATGAAATAAATAAAGTTAATAATTTCCAAACAACATATAAAATAAAGAATAAATTTAATTTTAATTATTCATATTATCGATCAGATTATATATTACAAGGAAATTCATTAATAATATCTAACTTAAGTAATGATAATGTTTTAAGTTATTCAAATAGCTATATTGTTTTCTATAATACTGAATCTGGTATAAAACAATTGACTTATCATTTTAAAGAAGGTAATGGCTTATATTATGATAGCGATAATCATGTAATTAGAATGAATATTGATAATAAAACTATTAAAGAAATAAACAATAAGCTTTTCTTTGATACAAATAGTATACCAATTACTTCTAATGATTGTTTTGGAATATCTTATATTGATAATCAATATTTAAAGATTAATAATGGTACATTAAGTATAGATATGTCTTATATTGAAAACACTATCAATTATAAATATAAGATAAAGAATCTTTATCAAAAGATAAATAGCTTGCATAATTCATTATCTTATTTTAATTATATAAATGCAACAAAAGATAATACAATTGATGAATTCAAAGAAAAATTTGATGAATTGAATAATTCAACGGAATATGATGCAATTAACAAATCTATTAATCAATCAATATCTTATCAAAAAGAAAGTACATTATATTTTCCAAAAACTGAAATAAAATATATTGATAATTATTATTTTGAGAATGGTTTGATTGATAAATCATATAAACAATATATTAATTTGAATGAAGATAATTCTTATATTATATATTGTAAAGATTTAGAGCAAATTGAAATTTTAAGTTATATAGAAAACAAATATTTGAATTATCATACTGAATTTGATATCAATAAAATAAAGGATATTGAATTTGAACTATTAAATAATGAAGATATTATTGATGTATCTAATATATCTCAAAATACAAATTTTGAAAATTATATAAATGCTAATAATTGTTTAGAGATTGTAAATTCGAATAAATTATATTCATATATTTATTCTGATGATACAAATAATTACAATAAATTTGTAATAAAGTCAAATATTGCAAATAATATTGTATATGATGATAATTATCAAATGACAAACAATACATTTGTATATTCAAACAAGATAATAGATGAGAAGTTATTTAAAAAATTAGGAATTATATTAAATTCAAAAATTAATCTTCCACAAATAAAGAAAAATAAGATTAAATATATAAGGAATGGTAATGAAATAAAATATAACTATATCATACAAACTGTAAATTGCAGATATAATCCAAAGAATATAAAAGTTCTTTATGATGACAGAGATATTGCTTATTGCACACATAATGTAAAACCAATAAATAATTCAAATCAAGATATATATTATTTCTTATCAACTTATAATTATACTGAACCTAATGCTTTTATAGTTAATAGCAATATAGATTTTATAATGAAGAATACTAATATTTGTTTTAATAATAATGGTTCTTCATATTTATTCTATGGATATAATTTTAGTATGAATAATAACCAAACATTCAAGAAGAAATATTATAGTATTTGGAATAATTATCCAACTTGTTTTATTACTGAATATTTTATGAAATTATTAGTTAATAATGTTAATTCTAAACAAATATCATTAGATAATTTCAAAGAACTTTATACACAAAATTTTGATGATATAGAATATAATAAATCTAATTATCAACCAACAACATTATATCTTTATCAATTATACAATAAAGCAATAATGAAAATACCTAATATCACTATAAATATCTAAATATTATTTATGAATATAGATCAAATAAGTTATTATAATATTAAAAATGATACATTAAGTTATTATTCATATAATGTTGAATTATCAACAATAAATTTTGATTTATCATATATTAATGATCTTTCTTCTGAAGATATCAAAAAACATATAGATAATAATTTATTAGTTGTTTCAATGTTAGATGATAAAATGTATTATGATAAAAATATTGATAAAAGTTCTTATCAATATAATAACATTTTATTCATAAATAATGAAAGTGATATTATTCCTTTGACAATGAATATCAATAATAAGAATAGTGCTTTGACAATAATTGATAATGAAATCCAAACTAATGTTGATCAAACAACTATTATTGATAAAGATAAACAATTGACTTCTAATCATAATGAATTCAAATTGGCAAATAATAATTCTTGTGGATTATTTAAAGTCGATGAAGAGTCATTGATAATATCAAATAATAAATTATCACTTTCATATTTTGCAGCAAACATTATTGATAACATAAATGAAAATGTAGAGATAATGGAAAATGTAATTAATCAATGTTCTTATAATTTAGAAAAGATTATTGATGATTTTAAAGAATATCAATTATATGACCAAATATATTCTTGTAATATTAATAAAGATCATGAATTATATTATTTTGATGAAACAAAGAATAATATAAAAATGAAAGATAATTATATGTATATTGATTATTATCAAAAATATTTTAAGATAAAAATAAATATCATATATAATTATTCTTCTGGTAATATATATGATTTTAATCCATTTGATCCTAAATATTTAGGTATATCTTTTGATTATCAATATCCTGATAATGATGAATCTCATATGTATATGAATAATACATCATTAGATTATAAAGTATTATCAAATAGATTTATTAAAGAAAATAAAGATAAATCATATATTTTAAATAATGAAATAACTAACTTTGATGAGAATACTAATAATATATATGGAGAAGTCAATTATATTTGTTATTTTGAAATATTGAATGATGAGTTATATGATTATTTAAAAGATATTCAAAACAAACCAGGTTGTATTCCATTTAAGATAATATTTGAATATAATGATACTAAATTAAATTTAAATTCTAAAATCAATTGTAATTTAGATTTATTTATTAACCGAAATTATGAAAACTTACAACCACATCAATTATTATATCATGACTATAGTGTTGGATTCAATTATGATAAAATTGGACAATTAGTTGGCATAAGCATGATTAATAATAAACGATTGTCAGATAAACCAATATTCATGAAATATTTTGACAATGAAGACAATTATATTATCAATAGAATAAGTAATGATATTCTTAAAGATGATTCATTAGCTAATATTAGATGTAATAACCAATATAATGGAGGTGGAACTGGAAATGCTATTCAAAATATTTCGAGAATTGATTTGATAATCAATGAAAACATATCCAGTGATAAAGTATTATATAAAAATTTTGAAACAAATAATGTATTAGATTCATGGAAAAATAGTAGTGGTATCAATAATATAAATAAATTTTATAATACAAAAAGTATATATAAAAATTATATAAAATATGCTTTCAATAATACTTATAATATTCATGGAAATGGATTAAGAAAGGGAGATTGTTATGTTCCATGTCTTTGTGAATTAGCATTTTTCTATTTTTATGGATTCTACCCATATATAAGCTATATTGAAAAGAAAGAATTTAGTAGTGGTGATAAAAAAGAATTAGATTCTTCAACATTATATATAGAAAATAATAGATTATATTTATATTCAATAGACTTTAGTGATGTAAATGCAAAGGTATCTATTAAAAATGAAGTAGGATTATTGAAAGTAAATGAAAATGGAGATTATGTAAGTACCGGTGGAAAAACTTTACATAGATCTATATCATTATTCAAGTTACCAGACTATTCTATTTTAATTGGTAAAGGATATTATCTACAATTTGATGAAGAAATAAATTGTGAGTCATTAGAATATATTACTAATGGCCCTATAACTTTGAATATAAAATTGAATAATTCTAATAGAACTCCAATTTATACAGATTTTAATTTCAATTATGAAGATAATTCTATTTCATTATCACATATTAAATTAATAAAGAAATCAAAAGATCTTTATCAATTATCATTTAATGTAAATAAATATTCTAATGTAAATAATAATATATATATTTATTATAAAGATAAAGATGAATCTTTAAATGATTATAATAAAGATTATAGAAGATTATGTAGATTATCTATAAAAATTAGATAATATCTATCTCAAAGTTTTTAATATAAAAGTTATTTTTATATAAGAGATAGATTAATGTTTATGGATAAGATTTATAATAAAGAAGAAGATAGATGGATAAGACCATGGAATATCAAGAAATTTGATGACTTGACTTATCGAGATGAAAGATTTTTTTCTATTCTTATTAAAGGATGTTTAAATTGGCTTAATCATCATATTTTCATGTATGATGAAATAATCAATCATTTTATTCTTAATACTGGTAGTGCATATTTATATATTGAATCTGATGGCTATGAATTCAAATGGTCAGAAACCACAGGAGAAGATAAGATATATATGCACTTGCCTCGTTGTGTAGTTGAAATCAATGATGTCAATATTCCATTAGAAGAATTAACTAATCCATTTGTCAGAGGAATATATGAAAGAAAATCATCAATTACAAATGAATATAAAGGATATAATGCAGAAATTAGAAGACTTCCAATTGAATTGAATATGACACTTCATTATGTATTAGGAACATTCAATGAAAGTATAATATTGTTACAAGAAATATTAGATATGTTAGTTTTTCAAAAATATTATATGATAACATATTTAGGACAAAAAATACAATGCTCTATTGAATTTCCGGTTTCTAATCAAATAAATGTAAATAAGATTGATTTTGATTCTACAGATCCTAATATAAAGAATATGAATTTACAAATAAAAGTTGAATCTTATTATCCTATCATAAATCCTAATACAGAAATAGAAAATACTTCTATTATAAAACAATCAGAATATAACATTAATATACAAGATAAGAATGAACAAATAATTGATCAAAATAAATATACTATTGGATAATAATATATGTCTAAATTAAATGATGTAATTAATATGTATGGCCAAGACTTTGGTATTACATTAATGAATGCTAAAACTGTATCTGATATTAATGAGGCAGAAAGTAAAAAGTTATTACCAAAGAATATGATATTAATTAATGTACCTGAAGGAGAAAATGGTAATGACTTAAATATGGCCTCAATATTTGCAACTGACTATAATGGTAATTGTCTTCAATTAACATATGCTATTAATATGACAAATGGATTATATACATATCAAGATCCAGATCCTGATAAAAAGAATCCATTTAATGGATCTTTAATGTTACATATTGATGGTAAATCTATTAAAGAAAATACAAATAAAGAATTATCAGTAGATACAAATTATCTTTCTTATTGTTCTTTTAATAATTTAGGTGTAGCTAAAGTTGCTGAAGCTATATCTAATAGAACTAATTCATCTTATCCAATAGACACATTTATTAATGTAGACAAAAATGGTGTATTATATTTATCAGATTCATTCTTAAATCATATATATGAATATGTAGGAAATAAGATTCGTGAAAACATATATCCATTGATAATTGATAGTATTAAAGGTTGGTTAGTAGATAAAACTACCACTAATTATTATCCAACAGATAAAATTAGTGTATTGCCAATTGACCCATCATATGGTTTTGTAATTACTCAAAAATATACATTACAATATAATTCATTAAATAGCGTTTCTGAAAGTGTAGATATTGATATAAATAATAATGATTATCCAATTAAAGAAATTATATTGATAGATAACACAACAAGAGTTACAGAAGCTTCTCAATCTACTAAAGAGATAAAGCTTTATAAGCACTCATTAGATTTTACAATAGTTTTCTATCCTAACTATAATTTACAAAATAAAGTATTCTTAGATAATCAATATATTATCAAGTTTCAACCTCAATCATTAGAAGGTAATAGAGATTTGATGTTCTATTTCAACCAAAATAATGTATTTGACAAGAACTCTAATGAATTATTCAAACCATTCAAGATTGAATCAACAACAATTAATCTTAATCAACTTAGATATGATAAGACATTTGATTTCAATTTTTCAAATTCATATAGATATTTTGATGATATTGATTATATTGTTGAGATAATGTATGTTCCATCTAATAATATAAACAATACAGATGATTCAATATTATTAGTTAACAAGAATATTAATGAGCTTATTGAGTCTAATTATAGTAATATTAGAGTTAGTTTAGAAAAAACTATGGAAGAAAATGATATTTATGAAAATTGGAAAAATAGCTTGATAAGTGTTGATGATAAAACCGGAATAATATCTAAATTATCTGGAATAAGCTCATTATATAAATATGTATTAAGATATACAATAAATGGTGAAAGAGCCTATACTTATGAAGATACATTTACTGTTAATTATATATTGACAAATATCTATAAAGAAAATAATTATCTAATATTAGACAATGCAAATGGTGTATCTATATATCATGTAAATAAAGTTAATGGAAAATATTCTATTAATTCGGCATCATTGAATACAACCGAAGATAGATCTAATGTTAATATTGATAGAACTGATAATATAACTGAAATAACATTACCAGAAGGAAATTATAATTTCATTTATAAGATATTCAATAGTTTAATAGATTCAAATTCATTAGCAGATGGATCACCATCAGATGATTATGATACAACTAATATTTTAGGAACAGATGAAGTCAATTATAACAATAAAGTAGGATTCTTATTAGTATTCAATTGTAATTATGTTGATAATATTTTCATTACTAATGGTGGTGCTGACAATAATCAAAAAGAATATACAATTTATAATGCTATAACTAATGCAAAGAATAGTAGTGGTGAATATATTGATGGTAATGGAAATGAAATAATTGTACATTATGATGAAAGTATATCTTTACCTCAACATGCACAATATCATTCAATGGTATATCCAAAACCATCAGTTGTCACAAACCATTCAAAATCATTACAAATATTATCATTTATCGAACTTGATAAATTCATGTTCCAAAATTCAAATAATACAAGAGAACATTCAATAACAACAAAGAAATTGAATTATAATTTTACAGTATATAATGCACAAGGACCAAATTGTTATGTAAATCTTAAATTAGATTATGGTAGATTCTTTGCCGATCATATAAAAATCTTTAATTTGAATTATGGTAGACATTTAGATCAATTTGTTACAACAAGTCAATTTATAATAAATGAATCAATATCTGGAGGAAGTAATTCAATGTTACAAGAAGTTGCTTCAGATTATTCTAATTCAAGATTCTATGTAGGTATTCAAGAAGATTTAATTGATAATGTAATAGACTTGGCTTCTTGTTCTATTGAATGGTCATTAGATGTAAATGTAACTGATGAAGAAACAGGTATAACAACATTAAAGAATATCAACATTGTTGCTTCTTCACAAAATTGTATTAATCCAAATGAATTATCAACTTTAGGATATGATGTAAATGCAAATACATATAAAGATAGTAAAGGTATATTACATAAATATTATATCTTTGAAATTAATTATATAAATCAATGGTATGATAATATAAATGATAATGTTACATTAAAAATTGATTATGCTTCATATTCACCAGAACTTTATATTAAATATAAATGGAAGAAGCAACAACAAACATCAGATATTAATATATTCAAACATAATTTAGGATTCAACTTTGTACCAAATCTTCAAGGCCCTGATTTGGTTAATACATTTTAAATAATCTAAACAAATAATTATCAATATAAAATGGCTAAAAAAGAATATAGAGAAAAAAATATTAAAGAATATGTATTACAAACCGGAGAAAATATTATTTCTTCATCTATATATGATAGTGTAGTATATAAAGATTATCGAAATGAAATAAATAGAAATGATGTTACTAGTCATAAAAATGTATTATTTACAAATCATAGTAATTATTATAATGATATACAACAATTAATTAATTATTATGAAATTACCGATAATCCTTTATCTTATTTTGCAAATAATAATACAAAATATAAATATCATGGTAATGAAGGTAATATAGAGCCATTAGTTTGTGCATATAGTTATGAGAATTTGACTTCATATACTGATAACTTAAGCGAATGGCCTTCTAATACTGTATCTGAAGTTGATGCTGATGGTAATATTCATATTGATAATGTTGGATTATCTAAAATAAAGACAACTTTCTATGAAAACTTAAACTATCATATTGATAATACATATTTCTTATTAAAAGTACTTTATCCTACTAATTTACATTTTATAGATAGAGATAATTATTGGAATTTACCAAAAGTTTCTTATATTGAGCCTAGTTCTGATAATGATAAAGGAAATGATAAATATTTAGGTATTCAATTATTAGATTGTACCGAAGAATTTGATGAAAATAATAAAGTAAATCCAAAAAATGTTATTGTAAGATTTGCTGATAATAGATTTATTGACTATAAAGTTGAAAATATTCCTTATCATTATTTTGAAGAGTCTAAAACTTATGCATTTAGCCCAAATTATCTTTATAATTATGATTTAACTGGTAAAGAAGATTATCCTATTGACAAAGATGCAGTAAAGTTATTCAATTCTTCTACAGGTACATTGACTTTAAATTCTAAGTATCTAAAAAATAAAGATAGAATAAAAATAACTGCTCAAGTTGCATATGATAAAAATAGTTATTTTTATTATAATACTTATCAAATAGGTCAAACTAAAGATGAAAATGAAAATTCTATTAATAATGAACCTATTATAATAACTCAAGAATATCAATTCAAAAAGCTTCTTCCAATGAAGTTTGAAGTTCCAGATAATACATTTACAGTTTATTTGAATGAGACTATTGAAGATCATAAAGAATATCAAAATAAATTCTTTCCTAATCGAATTGTAATATCAGGAGATAATAAAACGGTTCCTTATTTATATGCTTCATCTTATTGGAATTATGATAGTTATTTGAATAAGGAAACACAAGAAAATGCAAGCCCAATATATTCATATATTATAGGATGGCCATCAGATTGGTTAAATGATTCAAGTAATAATGAAGAAGAATCTACTAATACTAGTGGAGATTCTTCTAATGATGAATCTAGTGAAAATCTTGGTTTTTCTAAAAAAGAAGTAAATGTCAACAAAAATAATAGAAAAGTATGGATTAAATTAATTAATAATGATTCTAAATTACAAAGTGGATTAAAATTCACTTTAGAAGGTAGTTTAGAATTTAATAATTATGAATGGATATTTATAGATACTGTAAAAACAAACCAAAATGGAGTATTAGAATTTGATAATGTATCTAATCTATTTACCAAATTTAGATTAATAAGTCTTAATAATTATAAATTCATAGAAAATGAAAATTCTAAAGAATATATTGATTATATAATTTGTAAAGATATTATTGATAAAGATAATGATTTTGTAAAATTAAGTTGTGAAGTATTCTTAGATCTTGAGTGGAAAAGCTTTGAATTCTTTAAAGGATATAACACTTATCTTCTCAAATCAGATGATGCTAATAAATTAAATATAAAAGACTATAATGAAAATTATTTTACATTTGACTCATTATCCCAAATTCAATCAATAACAGGATTATGGGATATATATCCTTATGGACTTTATACAAGTCAATCAACTAATGTTAGAAGTCAATCATTAGGAAATTCTATTAAGCTTATTAAAGATGATTGTGAAGTTATTTTAAAGAATACAGGCTATTATAAAAACAATCAATTACAAGATAAAGATAATTTATATTATTGGGTAAACTCTAATAATACTGCTAGAATATTGCAAATAACTAAAAATGATAATATAGAAGTGACAGATGGAGTAATAGCTTCTAAATTTGATGGACTTCTATATCTTCAAACATTACTATTAAAATGGAATTATGGTAATTATTCAGAATTATCATTAGTTGATGATATTGACAATACTATTGAGTCAAGAATATTAGATATATCTATTAATGAAGAAGATAATGAAGAAACTACTACTAAAGGTATAGTATTTGGATCTGGACAAGGCCAATATGGAACTGGTTCTGGTATAGATACTAGTAAATTAGGGTACCCAGAAACTAGTATAGAGAAGTCTAATGCTAATGGATATTATCAAAATACTTCAAAAACTCATTCTTGGAGTGATGCTTTTGAATGTGATGCAGCCAAAAATAAAATTGTTGGCTCTATTAATTTAGTTACTAGTAAAGCAGATGGTCTTACTCCTAGAGTAAATAAAATATGGGTAAGTCAAGGATCATCAATGTTTGTATCTAAAGATGATTTTAGATTTATTGAACATTCTGAGCCTGATGGAAAATCATATACTGTATATGCAAATAATGTGCTAAAAAATGGTGATCCAACATCTCCTGGACGAGAAGTATTTTTAGATATTGTATTTGGATATAATAATGATAATGTTAGTACTATAAAAGTATGTCAAAAATTTGATTCTGATGGAGCTGGAAATACTGGTACTTCTAGTGGAGGATATGATAGTTCTGTTCCTGATGAAAGTATTGAAGGAACTAGCACTGGTAATGTAGAAATACCAGATAGTGCATTCAAGTTTTCTCCAGAGTCTATTACAGTATCATCAACAGGAACTTTATCAAATACTCCTATATTAATTAATAATTATAATCTTACAAATATTAAATATAGGTCATCAAATTATAGTGTTGCTGATGTTGATCCATGGAGTGGTGAAGTTAGAATTCTTGATGGAGGTGAAGCTAATATTATAGCTAAGTTTGCTGGAGATACTACTTATGCAGCTAAAGAAACAAGCTATAAAATTACTGCTAATATAAGTGGACAAGGTGGAAATACTCCTGAGGATTTACCAACTTATAAATTTACTTTTGGATATCCTACTTATAGAACAACAACTATTGGAGTAATATCTGATTCTAATACATATTTAATAAATACTGAAAATCTTCCTGTAGTATATAGTTCATCTAATTCTAGTGTAGCTACTATTGATAGTACTACAGGAATAATTACTACTTATAGTATTGGACAAACAACAATTACTGCGATATTTAATGGCAATAATCAATATAATTATAAAGATGCTACTTGTACTTTAATAGTTGAAAGTCAAAATAATCCTGGAGGAGGAGATGATCCAATAAATCCATCAACAAAAACTGATTTAGGAAATGAACTGTCATTTTCTACTAATACAGCTCTTGCAGATACTGCTGGTACATTGACTACAGGTCCAAAATTGACTAATACTTATAATCTTCCTTTAACATTTTCATCATCAGATACTAGTGTAGCTACAGTAAATAGTAATACTGGTGAAGTCAATGTTATTGGTAATGGTCATACATCAATTAGTGCAATATTTAATGGTAATGATCAATATAATAACAAGACAATTTACTATACTTTAAATGTTAGCATCTCTGGAGGAAGTGGCTCTGGTGATCAACCTGCTAATCCTGATAATCCAGATAATCCAAGCAATCCAACAGGAGAATTTACAGTACAATCTATATATAATAGTCAAAATCCTTTGAATTATGGAGGATCTCATAATACATATATTGTTATTGGACAAATCAAAAATGTATCAGAGGATTTAGGTAATCTTCAAATTAGTTCTATTGCTATTCAAGAAGAGACATTTGGTGATGCTACTACAAGTGGTACAATGATTAGTGGTGTAAATGATATTAGTGCAAATAATAATGCACAATATAATTGGTTGATAAAAGCAAAGATTCAATCAAATACTTCTAATTTACCTAAATATATAAAAGTATATTTCAATTTTGAAAATGATCCAAATAATACTCAATACCATATAGATGTATATCAATTAAAATATACTTCTAGTGAAGGTTCTGATGGAAATAATCAAGAAGAATATAATCCACAAGGAACTACAATTGATAAAGATCCATATAGTATTGATGACCCATATGATGATGAAGGTAATATAAGAATTCCAATAAACTATGGAAAACATACAAGCAATAATTCATATTTTGAAGACTATGAAGATGAATATGGCCCAATACAAATTGTAGATATGCCTACATTATATTTACCAGAAAATTTAGATAATAATGTATATAAACATATTAAATATACTTCTGGTAATCCTGATGTTGCAGAATTAGTATATTTTAAATATAATCCATTAACTGGTTATGAAGAACCACTTACTAAATATGTAAGTAATGAATCAGGTGAGCCTATTGTTAATTTTGATGAAGCATTTGAAAATGGATATAAATTAAAATTAAAATTACGTATTTTATCTATTGGAGAATCTTTAATAACAGCAGAATATCCTGAAGCTGATGATATATTTGAAGTAACACCACCGGTATCATTCAATTTAGTTGTAAAGAAAAAGAATATTCCTACATTAGAATTGAATGAGAATGAATTTGAGATAGAACGTAAGAATACTTCAATAATAAGTGATACTACAGAAAATCCATTAAATGCTTTCCAAATATTCAAGAGTCCTACTCCAAATATAATTACTGAAGAAGATATTAATGCTAGATTTAAATATGTTTCTTCGGATAATAGTATTGGAGAAGCTACTGAGGCTATGTATAATAAGCATTTAAAATCTCCATTTAAGTTTGATATAACTAAATATCATGAATTAAGTGATAATAGTGGATATAATTCTAATATGACTCTTGAACAATATATGTATGTCAAGAATTCTATTGAAATTGGAGATATACTTATATTTGATATTGGAAAAATCAAAGTAACTATCAAATTAAGAGAGACTGAGAAATATCGTTCTGCAAGAATAAACTATGGATTATCTATTATTGATCCTCCTAAGAAGACAAAGACTATTCTTCAAACTCCTCAAGCAACTTATACTATAAGATTAGATGAATCTCAAAATAAACAAGTATATAGAATATTTGATAATGAATTAGATAATGAACATAAAGAAATATCTCACTTTGTTGGAGAATATGATTCAAAGAAATTTAATGAACTTTTAGCTGCATATCCACTTAATACTGGATTATTCCATCATAGTGATGTAGGTAAAAATGGTCATATTCATAACTATGTAATCGACCGTATTGATTATATAACTACTTTTAAAGATGGTAAAACTTTATTTAAAGCTCCTAGTGGATCATGGAAAGATCAAGATAACCATGAATATGATAGTGATAAAGGAAAATTTAATAGTCTAGTAAATTTAATACAAGCTAAAGCTAAATATCATTCAAAAGATGAAAATAATAATAATATTCCATTATTTGATAGTGAGAATATTATATATGATTTATTAAAACCAAAAGAAGATGGAAGTGGATATGAAAGAGGATCTGCTTATGTAAGATTGAATTGTGATGTTGTCTATAAACCAGGTAGTAGTACACCATCTTATTATATTTTTCCTAAAGCTTTAGAAAAGAGACTTAAAGATGATATTAATAAATTCTATAAGAATCCTGTGGGTCCGGGTTATATTGATGAACATTTATCAGAAGAATATCCAGTATATGGCGAATATTTTGAGACTTATGGTTGCTTAATATCATCTGGTACTAAAATTCAAGCAATTAGACTTAGTACTGATTTTCTAGATGAAAATTATTCTTCAAGTGATTTTTATCAAGGTGATGGTTTTTTGGTAAAGAAACCAAAAAATGATCTTTCATTAGATGATTTGATGGTTCGTAATAATTATGATATTAATGATACTAGATACCAATTATTTAGAACAACATTCACAAGTAATAATACAGATCCAGAAGTAGAATATACATTTAGATCAAACTGGCCAAACATTGCAGATGTAAATGCACAAGGTGATGTAATGGTATATTTGCCTGGTACTGTTATTATTACTATAAATTCTAGCGAGACTGAACATTTTACAGCAGGAGAGACATGTTATCAATTAATTATAGAAGATAGAAAGAATATCAGATTAGATACTAAATACAATAAGTATCTATATGAAATGGACACTTCTTTAGTTGAGAATGTGTTTGGTTGTCCTGAATTGACATGGGATAATAGTGATCCAGATACTACATTATCATTCTGGATTAGAGATGGCGGACCTGCAGATAATCCACAATATCTTAATGATGATGAAATTCGTGCATTATTCACATTAGGATATTATGAGCTTTCTCAACGACCTGGTGAAGAACTTAATCCAAGTCCTAGTGGAGGAGATGATGAAGATCCATCAACAATAAAATATTCATTATATTTAACTGATTCAGAAAATGGTAGTGGTAGTGTTGATTTAGGATATATAGGAACCTTAGAACAATTACGTCCAAGAAGTAGTATTTATTTAATATATCCTGATATATTTTATCAAAATGATACTAATCATAGATTTGAAGTTGATAGTACAAGATTTGATATTAAATATTATTTACCTGACAGTAATTTTGATGATAGAGCAGAAATATATACATTTGAACAAAGAAATGGTTTAGGAACCCAAGTTGGGACACATTTTACTGGAATATTAACAACTGATTATTTTAATTTACCTGCTGCCGGTAATCGTAATTTATTGAGTCCATTAAGTAAAAGTCAAGGTGTACCATATAGTGTTAGCTCAGGTGTTGGACAACAATCTATTCAATTATTTGAATATAAAGATGAACAAGGATATCTTGATACAAATAATGTACAAATTAGTGTTGATGAAAATCGTTGTATTATTAAAGTAATGATGAGTTATTCACCAGTATATGGAACCGATGGAAATGAAAATGTAGATTATTTAGGATTTTTTACAAGTGATATATCAAACTCTCTTGGAAGTAGTATTGCTGGTAAGCCATCTGGTATTCTATGGAGAACACCAATTGAATATGGATATCATGCATATAAAGATGAAAAATTAACTCATGATAATTTAGATCCTGAAACTCATCCTGAAGTTACTTGGTTACCTTGTTATTCTAATAAAATGATAAATAGATGGATTCAAACAAATACCGATGTTTATTTTGGAGATACTAATGATAGTCATACTGGTATGTTAGATTGGGATGTATTTTCAAATTTACCAAATCTAGCTGCAACAACAAATTTAGCTATAATAAGTTGTTTGACTAATTCTTCATATGTTTATATTTATTATGATTACCCTGGTGAAGAGTCAGAAGAAGAATTATATTTAGAAGAAAATTTATATATAGAAGAAGAAGAAACTGTACCTATTACATATAATTCAACTGTATTAGAAATGAGATTACTTGTAATGAATAATACAGGTAATCCAATAAATATTGCAGCCGGAAAAGTAAAATTCTTATTATGTGAATATGATAATTCTACTAGAAAATATAAAATTGCCGAAGTTATTGGAACTTTAAGTGGCGGACCAACTGTATTAGAAAATAATATGGGTTCACCAGAAGAATATAAACTTACATTTCAACCAACAAGTGATCAAAATCCTAATGATTATGTACTTTGGCAATTCTGTCCAAAAAATTTATGGGGAACTTATGTTTCAAATGTAGGAATTAAAATATCTGGAGAATATTATGCTTGTAATACTGATGAAGATGGAATAAGTAAAGATGTAGTATTCTATCCAAATGATTTTGATGGTCAAATATTACATATTAAAATAT